>Ga0316601_100001206_pt1 | contig 12355 bp, 6 predicted proteins | sample OWC_soil_day5_no_FD_207663 | JGI IMG/M metagenome (GOLD analysis project Ga0316601, IMG submission 207663) | Wetland soil microbial communities from Old Woman Creek delta, Ohio, United States - OWC_soil_day5_noCT | ecosystem: Environmental > Terrestrial > Soil > Wetlands | place: USA: Ohio...
CCCCGTTACCTGTTGGGCCTCCGGAGCCTGGCGTCGCGCCTGGCCGGGAATTCCCGGTCCCGGGGCTCCGCCCCCGCGCCCGCGGCCGGCTGCCGGGGCTGCCGAGGGTGCGGAAGGGACATAGCCGGGAATCCTCATGACGCCCTCCAGCACACCCAGACTCGTCCAGGGTGTGCCATTCAGGTACTGCACCTTGTCCCGGTCGCCGATCAGCCAGATCGCGTCTTCACGGTTTCCGGCGAGCTGGGCGCCGCGGGCGACCTGGGTCGGGAGTTCACCGAGGTTTTTTACGGTGGCGGTCACCTGGACGACCTTGTATTTCCCGACAGGTTTCCCCTTCGTCACGGTAAAGGTGTCGCCCTGCTGTTCCACACTGGCGCCGGCAGCGGTATCACTGGAGTACAGGAGTTTTGCCTGCGCGTCGCTGATCTCCAGGCGCGGCAGGAGGGTGGCGCGGAATCGCTCGAACTGCCAGTGCTGATCGCAAAGGGCCGTGAGCGGCGCTCCGGGAATCGCGTTGCTGCTGCTGTATCTGGAGATCCAGCCGCCGATCTCACCGGGACCGATGCCGGGATAATCGAAGGCCTTCCAGGGCAGAAACGCCTTTCCCCCCAACTGGGACTCCTGGTACTTGACATACGCGCTTTCCCAAAGGCCTCGATCGTTTTCGCCCGCATATCCCGGCAGGCCCTTGGAATCCCTCTGCCAACTCCAGAGTTCCGTGCTCAAAGCATAGGCGCCGAACTGGCCGTAAGCCCAATCGAGGAAAACCCCGTATCCGTATGGGGTCCTCTGCTCCTCGTTGTATGGATGTCTCCAGCCCTGCGGTCCCTGTGCCGCACTGCCGCCGCCTCCGCCTCGCCCGGCAGGCGGAGCGGCTGCCTGGGCGCCACCGGCTCCCCTGCCCCTCGCTGCCTGAGCAGGGACGGCCGCGCGCTGCTGTGCCGCTCCAGCTTGCGGGCGGCTGGTTTCCGTCCCGGACGCTTTCCACGCCGCGGGGATTTCCTCGCCGAGCAGTTCCAGGTACTTCATCCCCATGACACGGTCAAAGACGGCCAGATCCTTCGGATCCATGCGCGATTCGGGCCAGCGCGCATAGGGGCGGTACGTAAACCCTCCGGATGTGTGGAATGACTGCACCATCAGAATGTTGGTGTGGTTCGTGAAGAACTCGAGCACTGCCCTGGATTCGGGAGCAGATGACGGATAATATCCGCTACCTCCCTGAAAGCCGTCGTCCCGGAACCAGCCTTCCGGGAAGTTGCGGTTGACATCTATCCCGCGGGCCGAAGGCGGCATAGCCGGAGGAGGCGTGCTTCCGCCACGGCCCCCTGACGAAGGCCGGCCCTGGCCTTCCACAATCACAGTATAGCGATCGCGTGTCGTTGTTTCATTGGCTGCGATCTGCACGAGAACGCGCGGATCAGCCTCATAGAGGACGAACCTGCCGTTGGAGTCCTTAAACCGGAACTGCGAGATGACGCCGTCGCCGTTCAGGTCCCTGGGGATGTTGGGCTGAGCACCGCCTGCGGCATCGGGAGCGGGGGAGTTCTGGCGCTGCGAGATGCCCGCTTCCGTGCTGTTGTACACCCCGTCCGGATTCACAACAGGACAAAGATAGAATGTGTTTTCATCCACCAGCTTGGTGATTCCCGCATCCGCGCCGTAACCGGACACGAGCTTGTCGATGACGTAAAGACATACCTCCGTACCGGTGAACTCGTTGCCGTGGGTGCCCCCGTCGATCCAGATCCCGGGCTTCCCCTGGTACCGCTTCATGGGGACCACCGTCTGCGTGTTCGGCTCGTTCCGCATGTTGCGCAGCGCCACATGCGCATCGATGGTCGCTCCTGTCTTGAAATTGGAGATTACCAGAACATAGATCGGACGATCCTTGTTGCTTTTCCCTATTTCCAGGAGTTCGGCGATATTCGGGTAGGCCGCAGCGACTTTTTTGATGTAGTCGACTGTCCCGGAATAGCCATGATAGTCGTTGAATGTGACCGGAACCTGCTGCGCCGGCAGAGCCGGCATGGATCCGATCAGAAGGCAGATTCCCAGGACAAGCCCGACTCTGCCCCAGCTGACAGGCGCTACTTTCATCTTCTTGTTCCCCCCAACAATGGATGACACACCGCCGCTCGGACGGCGATGCTTTGCGACAGGTGCTAGTTTGCGACACCACGGGCAGAAATCTCCAGCAAATTCGTCGCGCACCCCTCATCAAACCAAGAAGACATCACAGATCCCGAACACGAGGCTTTGCGGCCGTTCCGGCCTTCCCCGTCCGGCACCAACAGCCCCTCGAGGGCAACCCGGTGCTTCCCGCGCACGCAGCCGGACGCGACGATTGACATGGCCAAAGCCCCGTTGCGTCCTTTACAATAGGGCTTCAGGGCGATGCCGGGCAGGGTTCCTATGTCGAATGCGTACGCAGTCATCATGGCAGGCGGCCGGGGAGAACGGTTCTGGCCATTGAGCACAGAGCTTATCCCCAAGCCTTTCATACCGCTCCTCGGGCCGAAATCGCTGATCCAGCGGACGGTTGAGCGCCTTCTGCCGCTGATTCCCCCGGAACGGATTCTCATTTCGATCGGGGAAGCCCACCTCCAGATCGCGGCGACGCAGCTGCCGCAGATTCCGGAGCGGAACTTCATCATCGAGCCGGTGGGGCGCGATACCGCCGCCTGCCTGGGGTACTGCGCCCTCCACATCGAGGGCCGTGAGCCGGATGGAATCATGCTCGCGATCCCGGCTGATCACTTTGTCGGCGATGAGGTCGCGTATCGCAGCGTATTGGAAAAAGGTCTGGTCGCCCTGCCGGGAGCCACCGGCGTTGTTTTCGGCATACATCCCACCCGGCCGGAGACTGGCTACGGATACATACAGGTGGCCGGCGCTGTGCCGGGCCTCGAAGCCCTGCCTGTGCTCCGATTCGTCGAGAAGCCCTCCGCGGACCGGGCTGCGCAGTATCTGGCATCGGGAGACTACTTCTGGAACAGCGGCATTTTTTTATGGGCAAACCGCACCCTGCTCGAGTTGATCCGGCTGCATATGCCGGAGATGGACCGCGGCCTCGCCGCCCTCCGCCCTTTTCTTGGACAGAGAGGACGGCAGTCCGAATTGCATGGCGCTTTCGCGGCGCTGCCGCGCATTTCCATCGATTTCGGCGTCATGGAAAAGACGTCCGGCCTGCGGCTGGTGCCGGCCGCCTTTGCATGGGACGACATCGGGAACTGGGGGGCATTGGAACGCGCATTGCCTGCCGATACGGACGGAAACGTCGCCTGCGGCGAGCACACATCCGTGGAATCGAGCGGCTGCATCACTTATTCGGACGCAGGCCCGATCACGACCTTCGGCGCCTGCAATCTCATCGTCGTTCAAGCCAACGGACAGGTTCTGGTGTGCGACAAAAGCCGGGCAGCTGACCTTAAGCGATTACTGGCCTGTGTGAAACCCACGAGTTGAGCGCCTGATTTCAATGCCTATGCACCGCTCGCCTTCGATCAGGGAGCTGCCGTTTTCCCGAATCCCGCATCAGCCCGCGATATTCCTGAAATACCTCGAAGGGTCGGCAGAGGTAATGCGGTTCTACCGGCACCCTCCCACACTGGAAGCACTCGCACGGGAAGCCAATGCAATCGCCCGGACGTCCTTTCCGAGACGCGAGATGGCCGAAGTGGCAAGCGGTCAGAATCAGACCTTCGGGAGTACGGCGCCCGTATGGCAGCGCATCGAGGACCTGGCAAAACCGGATTCCGTCGCCGTGGTGACAGGACAGCAGGCAGGGTTGTTCACCGGTCCGATGCTCACCATCTGCAAGGCACTCACAGCGCTTCGCCTGAGCGAAGAGCTGCGCCGCAGCGGCCATAACGCCGTGGCAATATTCTGGATCGCATCCGACGACCACGACCTTGCGGAGATCACGCGACTGGTGCTGCCCGGAGCAGAGGACGGTCCCCGTGTCCTGGATGCCAGGGAGACACTGTTCGGCCAGGCAGAATTGCCCGGCAGTCCTGTGGGATGCCTCCGGCTGCCGGAGAGCATCCGGGCGCTTGTCGAGGCATATGTCGGCTCCTTTGCCCGTTCCGCACAGAGTGACACCATCAGGGTGCAGTTGGCAGCGGCCTACCAGCCCGGCGCCACTTTCACTGAAGCCTTTGGGCGGCTCATGGCGCGACTTTTCCGGGACCACGGGCTGATTCTGTTTGACCCGAGACACGAAGGAGCAAAGAGGCTTGCCGCGCCCTTGATCCGGAAGGCCCTGCTCTCTGCGCACGAACTCAGAGCGCAACTCACGGACCAGATCCTGGCACTTCATGCGATGGGATTGCGGGAACAGGTCGCCGTGCCTCCCCACTCCACCCTGGTTTTCTACGAGGAAGAAGGTCAGCGGAAGCTCGTCTTGGCTCGCGATCAGGAATTCGCCCTCAAGAATTCACGCAGCCGTTTTACCAGCGAGCAGTTGTCCGGCCTTACGGCAAGCGCTCCGGAACGGTTCAGCCCCAACGCGCTGCTCCGCCCGGTCCTGCAGGACCACCTGTTCCCCACTGCCGCTTATGTCGGAGGCCCGGCCGAGATCTCGTATTTCGCACAGGCCGGCCCCATTTACCGCTACTTCCGGCGGTCCATGCCGGTCGTGTGGCCCAGAAGCAGTTTCACCGTGCTTGGCCCGGAAACGTGCGAAATCCTGAAGCGTCATTCCCTGGCGCCGGAAGACTGTTACGGTGGCGAGCGAACCCTGATCCGCCGGATGCTGCGTGCGCACTCCGATAGATCCGGGATCCTGCTGGAGGAGCTCGAAACGCGAATAGAACGCACCATGCCGGAACTCAAAGCGGCCCTGGCCGCCGCCGAGTCATCACTTGGACCCGCGACGGAAACCATCGGTCGCAAGCTGGAATTCCGGCTCGACTCCCTGCGGAGGGGATTCGAAGGGTTCCGGGTGCGAAACGACAAACGGTTGCGAAAGGATCTCTCGGATCTGCAAAGCAACTGCTTTCCCAACGACAACCTGCAGGAACGGGAGCTCGGTGTGCACCCCATGATCGCCCGCCTGGGACCATCGTTGCTGGCAGCCATGTATGCCTCGATCGATTTGCAGGCTTTCAAGCACCGCATCCTCTGTTTCGAGGATGATTGAAGGTCGCAGTCAGACTTCAGGGAGAAGCAATCCGGAGAGCGGGCGCATACATCAGAGGGCGGCCGATGGCCGTAACCAGGCCAGCGACCACTCCTGGAAAGCGTGGCTTTGGCATGCCCTACGCGGCGGACGAACGCATGGCGCAATCGGCATCGGGATCGCAATCGCTATCGGGATCGACGTCGGCATCATTGCGCTGCCGGCATCAACACGGAGGCGTCTGATCATGCACTGTTTTCGATAGCGATTGCGACTGCGATTGCGATCCCGATGCCGATACCGACCCCGACCGTCATTCCGTGGTGCTGAAAAATCCTTTCCTTTTTGGCAAGGATTCTCATGTGAGCGGCACAGTGCACCCTCAACAAGACCGTAGGCCAGTATCCCGCACTCCAAGAACAATCGGAGCTCGCCTTCAACGAAGCGCGGCACCTGGCGGTCCCGCAGCCGCTGCCCCTCGGGGAGATTCTCAGGTTCTGCGGCAACCACGCGGTTATGAATACTCTGTGCCGGATTCCCGAGCAGTCCAGGATCAGCTTGCAGCGCCAGGCTCATTCGGAGCGGAGGGCGCGGAGCAGGGGGGACCGGAGAGCGGCCCGCACCGCCATCAAGGATGAAGACAGCCCGACGAATAGGACAGCCGTCAGGGTCAAAGCTACCATCCCGGCTGGGAACGGCACTCCCCGGGCCCGAAGCGCCGGCAGAATCGACAGCAGAGCGCAGAATGTACCGCAGGCAAGCCCCCAGACCAGCAGGACCAGGTTCTCTGCCACAATGATTCCCGACAGGGCGGATCCGCGATACCCCACTGCCCGCAGCAGCGCCAGTTCCTGCCGCCGCTCGAGCACATTCCGCAGCAGCACAGTCGCAAGCCCCATGGTTCCCAGGACCAATCCGAGCGCTCCGAGCGATTGAAAAGTCGAAAGGTAGGTGTTTTCCACCCGGTGGTAGGCTGCGAGCCGTTCCCGGGATGATTCGATACTGAAGCCCCAGGAGGCAAGTTGGGTTTCAAGGGCGGAAGCCGCTGGATCGGATCCGGCCGGCGGGACGTCGAGGAGGAAAAACCGGAAGCCCTCCTGATCCGGGAACGCCCGCAGGAAGTTCGCCTCCGAAATCAACAGCTCGCCTTGGAACAGGCTATCCCGCAGCGCTGCGACCAGGCGAAGACGGACCGGCACATCGCTGTAGCCGAGTACGGCGATCTCTTCACCGAGGGAACGGTGCAGGATGTATCTAATGGTGTTGGCATCGCCGATCGCCGGGACGGCGCCGTCCTCCGCTTCAGACTCGAGAAGCAGCCACGGATTCTGTTTCTGAGCCGGAGTGGATGCCATGCTGTCCTGGAACGAGAAGCGGGGATCCGCCACAAAGGAGGGCCGGACGCCGAGGATTCTGGGTTCCCGGGGAGCGTAGAGATTCAGACAGCTCGCGTCGTCGCCGGAACGGTATCGAAACGGCACAAACCGGACCGGAACAGGCATGTCCCTAATCCCCATGGCCTCGCGGCCTTCGACGCTGTTGAGATCATGGAGAATGGGAAGCGCGGATCGCGCAACGAAAGCATATCCTCCCGTGCCGGACGATGGTTCGAGGGAAATGCCCCCCGGATCCCTGCGGAACGCCTCCACGGAAACGATGACAAACGTCGCGGATGCGATCAATGCGACACAGAGCAGGCTTCGCCCCGGCCGGTGCGTGGCGTTCCTGGTGCCGAGGTGGAAAAAGGCCTGCCAGCCCCGCCCGGAAATTATCCCGGGCCGGTCCCTGCGCAAATAAGCCGCCGTCAGGCTGAGCAAAGAAACCAGCAGAAGAGAGCCTGCCCCGAAAAAGCCCGCGGCATCGGGCATCCTGCCGAGTTGCGAACCCAAAAGCATCGTCACGGCAGCAAGAAACGCGGCCGCGGCAAGAATTCCGAGATTGCGTCCATGCCGGCGCCGAGCCCTGATGGATTCCAGAACTCCCGCCAGGAGTGCGCGCGGCGGGTTTCGCGTCAGGCCATGCAGCGTCCAGGCGATCACAGCCGGAAAGACGAGAATGCCGGCAGCTGCGCCCCAAAACAGACCATACCCGGAGATATGCAGGGAAATGCTGCGCGTGCCCACCGCGCCGATCCACCACGTACGCAACCCAACAACCAGGAGTCCGCCGAATGCAACCGATCCCATCAGACCTAAAATGCTGCCCGTAACAGAAAGGAGCAAACCTTCCAGCAAAAAAATGCGCCGCAGCACCCTGCGGGAGAAGCCCACTGCCTGTAAGGTGCCGATCTCCCGCACGCGCTGTTCGACTCCGAGCCGGAAAAACAGTGCCGCGAGAAGAATGGCCGCGGCGATCAGGAAGAAACTGAAGTAAAGGAAATATGCTCCGAAATCGGTGGATCCCCGCGAGGCGTCCAGCGCGCGTTCCCTCACGTTGGCAATGGAGAAGCCCGCCTGCCCGGGAGATATCCTTTTATGGATGGCTGCCGCGAGTTTCCGCTGCGATGATCCAAACTCCGCGCCTTCCGGCAGCTTTACGCGGACGGAGGAGAGGGAGCCGAAACGGTTTTGCCAGAGCTGCCTTCCCCCGGCCAGCGGGATCACGGCCTTGGGAGTGGTCCGGTACAGCTTCCAATATTCTTCGTCCTGCGGGCGGATGCGCCGGAGATCGAGAGGAAAGGGAGGATCCCAACTGCTCATGTTTGCCGATTCCGCGATGCCCGGGAAGTCCGGAGCCAGTTCGGGACCGATGTCTCCCCCGATGGCAACAATGCCCTCCAGACGGAAGCGTGCGGTGCGCGTCTCGAGCCGTCCCTCATCACGCCAGACAAAGTAATCCACTTCCACCACGTCTCCGGCCGTGACGCCAAGATCCTTCCATGCCCATGAATTCAGCCAGATGCTGTCGTCTGCCGCCGGCCGAGGATCCGGCAGGGGAAGACCTTTCGCGTCTTTCACGGCAGTCATGGCCCCCTTCCGGAGGTCCGCAGCCGTGATGAGTGAGTAAGGAATCTCGTGGCCGCCGGCGCGGATGGAATTGGCCAGGTAGGTGAAAACACCGGAGGCGCGCATTCCTGCTTCCGCGGAAGCCGCGAAGGCAGCCTGTGCCAGGGGTTCATCGAGCAGGACGCGCACGCTCTCGACGGAAATGGCGTTAAGTGTCGGGAGAGGACGCAGCTTGACTCCGGCATCCTCAAGGGTGGAATGCTGCTTCAGGAGGTCGTCGTACATCCCCGCATCACCCGGTTGTGAATCGGAGGCAAGCAGGATCGCATTGGCGCGCGATGGTTGTGCGAGCTCCCTTTGCAGGCGCTGCAGAGGTACAAAAATGGAGTGGATGTTGCCTTGAGCGGGTCTCAAGGCGAACTCCCCGAGCCGCTCCGCGGAAAGAATATCGCCACAGGCCAGCCGCACGGTTCTGCCGACAGTTTCGCGGCGCCCGAACAGAGATTCCCTGGGTACGCCCTGCTGCGTTTCGATCCGGAGAAGAAGGCTGTCCCCGGCCCGCGCTCTGATTGCACCGGCCAGAGGCTCGCCAATGAGCGCCGTCCGGGCCTCCATCTGCACCTGTTCCACGCCATGGAATTTCCAGAATCTCTCATCGACGCCGTAGACATTGACGTCGAGCGCCCGCGCGCCGGTGGCCTCGTGAACAACCACACCCGGGAGGAAAATGATGGGACAGCCGGAAACAGGTGCGCTTCTCTGGTGGGACGATATCAGCTCGGTTGCGAGCTCCTCACGGAAAAAGTGGTCGGCCGATACGACGGTCCCGGTGGCGCCGATCCTCAGGATCACCATGTCGCGCAGGCTGTCCCGCACCGACCGGCCTACGAGGAGGGCCCCCGACAGCACCGCCACTGCCGTCGCCACGCCGGCGACAACGGCAAGGTTCGTGCGCCAGTAATAGGCCATGTTGCGCAGTATCAGCCGGCTCAGCTTCATCCCTCTCTCCGACGTAAGAGTCTATCAGAAAACCCGAAAGGATGGTTCTCGCTGGATAAACTACCACGTCTGGAAAGCAGTGCAATCCCTCACTGCCTTCGGTATCGGAACCGGTATCGGGGTCGCAATCGTTATCGCGGTCGACATCGACTTCATGTCGCAGCTGAGATCAATGCGGCGGTTTCAAGATCTGCCTGGAATTCGATGCCGATTCCGATACCGATTCGGAGGGAGATGTTCAGCCGTGCTGAGCGCATTTCGCCACTTCAACAAAACGCCGGAACGGCGGGGCCTTTCCGGATCGCGTGGCCAAAGGCCTCGGTTTGAGCCTGCAATAAGGCGGCAAGGCAAAGACCGGAAGCCGCAATGAGCCCATCCTCAACAAACCCAGGCAAGGGGGCCGTTTCAGTTGCTCTGCCGCGGCCTTTGACTTCACGAGGATTCTGTCATAGATTTCAGGCATGGAGATTGTCTTCCGGGCTGACCGAAAGGAAGCAGGAGCCGATATGAAAAAACCAGGGCGGAGCGTTTCCCTTATCGCTTGCGGTGCATTGCTGTTCGGTGCCGGTTTTGTACTGGCCCAGGATTGGCCGCAGTGGCGCGGGCCAAACCGGGACGGCAAGGTGACCGGTTTCTCCGCGCCTGCGACGTGGCCGCAGCAGTTCACTCAGAAATGGAAGGTAAGCGTCGGCAGCGGCGTCGATTCCTCCGCCGCCCTGGTCGGCGACAGACTCTATCTGTTTGCCCGCCAGGGTCAGGAGGAAACAACCATATGCCTGGACGCCGCTACAGGCAGGGAATTGTGGAAGGACAGGTACGCTTGCCCGGCAGTAACGGGGCCTTCCGCGTCCATCCATCCGGGGCCCCGCAGTTCGCCGGCAGTAGCCAGCGGCAAGGTCGTCACACTCGGCGTGACGGGGATCGTTTCCTGTCTGGATGCTGCGACGGGCAAGCTTTTGTGGCGCAAGGACGACTTCCCGGGCGCGTATCCTCAGTTTTACACGGGAATGTCGCCTCTGATCATCGACGGCATGGCGATCGCCTTCGTCGGCGGAGCAGACAACGGCGCGATCGTCGCCTATGACGTGAACAACGGCGAACCGAAGTGGAAGTGGGCCGGCGATGGCCCCGCATACGCATCGCCTGTGCTCGTGACAGTCGAGGGTACACGGCAGATCGCGACTCTGACCGACAAAATGGTAGTCGGCGTGGCCCTGGCGGACGGCAGACTCCTGTGGCAGATCCCATTCGCCATAACTGGCAGAGCATACAATGCCGCTACCCCTATCGTCGACGGCCAGACCGTCATCGTCACGGGACAGGGCCGCGGCACCCGGGCGGTGCGGATCGAGAAGCAGGGTGCGGTCTTCGCGGCGAAGGAACTGTGGGCCAACGCGGACCTGGCGGTGCAATTCAATACTCCCGTGCTCAAAGACGGGTTCCTGTACGGGCTCTCGGACCGCGGGTATTATTTCTGCATCAACGCCGGAACCGGGCAAACCGCGTGGACCGACACGACCCGGAGGGGGCAGTTCGGAGCCATCCTGGATGCAGGCGCAGTCCTCATGGGCCTGACACAGGACGGCACCTTGACCGTGTTCCAATCCAACAGCCAGGCATTCACGCAGATTGCCGCGATCAAGGTGGCTGACACGCAGACCTACGCTCATCCCATAGTCGCAGGGAACCGTTTCTTCGTGCGGGACCAGGACTCGATGATATTGTGGCTGATTCAATAAGGAGCAGTTCATGCATCGTCGCGTGTTCTTCTTTGCGCTGGTCTTCGCCTTCTGCTTCCAATCGGATGCACTCCACCCGGCAGGCGCCGGCCAGGAGTGGAACCGCTTTCGCGGTCCGAACGGCACCGGGGTGGCCACCGCTGCCAACCTGCCGGTCGAATTCGGCCCCGGGAATAACGTCGTCTGGAAGACTCCACTGCCGCCGGGCCATTCTTCCCCTGTGCTCACTCCCACGCGCATCTTCCTCACGGCGCATACCAAGGAACAGGACAAGGAGAAATACAGACTGCTCGTTGTGTGCGTGGACCGCCGGTCGGGAAAGACGCTCTGGCAGCGTGAGGTCCCGCGCGTGCACGAGGGCCGGTTGCAGAACGTGAACGGCCCGGCATCCCCCAGCCCGGTCACCGATGGAGCGAACGCTTACGTATTTTTTCAGGAATTCGGCATGATGGCGTTCGATGCCGACGGGAATGAAAAGTGGCGTCTGCCGATGGGCCCTTTCAACATATTCTACGGCTTCGGTGCTTCCCCGATTCTCGTCGACGAAAAGCTGATACTGCCGGTGGATCAGGACCTCGGTTCCCACCTCATCGCCATAGACAAGAACACCGGCAAGACACAATGGAAGGTCGCCCGCCCCGGCGTGATTTCGGGATATTCGACTCCGACCATCTACCAGCCGAAGACGGGCCCGAAGCAGGTCATGATTCCCGAGTCCTTCCAGCTCTCTGCGTATTCGGTGGAGGACGGTAAAAGGATCTGGTGGGTGCGCGGACTGCCATGCGAGATGAAATCCGTGGCAAGCTATGACAACGAATATCTGTACATCAACGGCTGGGGTTTCCCGCAAAACCAGCCCGGCAGGCACGTCCCCACAGTCACATTCGAGGAGGGGCGGAAGCGCTACGACAAGGACAACGACGGGCTGGTCGCGAAGGAGGAGATCTCCGGTTCCGACGCGATGGACAAAATGCTCGGGCCGAATTATGGTTTCGACGCATTCGATCTCGATCGCAACGGCAAGTTGAACGCGGACGAGTGGCAGGTCTTCCGTTCGATGATGGCCGCCGAAAACGGTCTATTGGCAATCAGGCTCGGGGGACAGGGGGATGTGACCGACAGCGCCGTCCGCTGGCGGTATCAGAGGCCTGTGCCCCAGGTGCCTTCGACCCTTTTGTATCAGGGCATCCTATATATGGTCAACGACAGCGGCATCCTGATCTCCTTCGATCCGGCGACGGGCAACGTGCTCAAACAGGGGAGGCTTCAGGGCGCGATCGATAAGTACTTCGCCTCGCCGGTCGGCGCCGACGGCAAGGTCTGGCTGTGCAGCCAGGACGGCACCGTGTCGGTGGTGGCTGCAAAAGGCGAATGGGAAACCCTCGCGGTCAACAGACTCGACGACGAGGTTTTTGCGACGCCCGCCATCGCGGACGGCAGGATCTACGTCCGAACCCGCAGCATGCTTTACTGCTTCGGCAAATAGCCTACCGCGCCTGACCAACGGCGAAAAGGGTGTGCTCACCCCGAACGTACATCCTGCCTCC
>Ga0316601_100001207_pt1 | contig 12354 bp, 9 predicted proteins | sample OWC_soil_day5_no_FD_207663 | JGI IMG/M metagenome (GOLD analysis project Ga0316601, IMG submission 207663) | Wetland soil microbial communities from Old Woman Creek delta, Ohio, United States - OWC_soil_day5_noCT | ecosystem: Environmental > Terrestrial > Soil > Wetlands | place: USA: Ohio...
ATCGCGACCGCACTCTTGCCATTCAGCACAAGGTGCGAGAGTCCGTGAAGGCATGCTCAGGACATCCCGCGGTGCTCTGCTACAGCGTGGGTAACGAAATCCCGGGACCGATTGTCCGCTGGCACGGACGGAAGCCTGTGGAGCGCTTCCTGGAACGGCTCTACGACACCGCGAAGGAAGCGGACCCCGAAGGTCTTGTCACATACGTCAACTACCCTCCGACAGAATACCTTCAACTCCCCTTTCTCGATTTTGTCGCGTACAACGTCTACCTGGAGTCGGAGGCGTCGCTCCAGTCATACTACGCCCGGCTCCAGAATATCGCCGGAGACCGTCCTTTGCTCATGGCTGAAGTCGGTCTGGATAGCCGCCGGAACGGTCTCGACAAGCAGGCCAGTGTTCTCGATTGGCAGATCCGGACGACGTTTGCCTCAGGATGTGCCGGCATGTTTGTGTTTGCCTGGACGGATGAGTGGTTCAGGGGAGGACAGGATATCGATGACTGGGACTTCGGTCTCACGACACGGGAACGCGAGCCGAAGCCTGCACTTGAGGTGGTGCGCGATGCCTTCGCGGATATGCCCTTTCCTCAGGATGTCGAATCCCCGAGAATTTCTGTCGCGATCTGCGCCCGCAACGAAGAAGATCACATTGGCGAGACCCTCGAGGCACTCCGGGACATGAATTACCCCGACTACGAGGTGGTTGTCGTCGACGACGGGTCCACGGACTCGACAGCTGCAATTGCACACCGCTACGGCGTCCGGACCATCAGCACTGAAAACCGCGGGCTCAGCTCCGCGCGGAACACTGCGATGGAGGCAGCCACGGGAGTGATCGTCGCGTATATTGACGGGGACGCTTATCCCGACGCGGATTGGCTCAGGTATCTTGCGTACACCTTCACCACCACGAACCACGTTGGCGTGGGTGGGCCAAACATCCTCCCCCCGGGAGCCGGGAAAATCGCGGAATGCGTTGCGAACGCCCCCGGCGGCCCAATCCATGTCCTCATTTCCGATTCTGAGGCCGAGCACATCCCCGGATGCAACATGGCATTCCGGAGAAAGGCACTGCTTGAGGTTGGAGGATTTGACACTCAATTCAGAGCAGCGGGAGATGACGTAGATCTCTGCTGGCGACTCCAGGAACGCGGGTGGACACTCGGATTCAGTCCGGCGGCCGTGGTCTGGCATCACCGACGAGAATGCGTTCGTGACTACTGGAAGCAACAGAAAGGCTATGGGAAGGCTGAGGCAATGTTGGAGCGGAAATGGCCGGAGAAGTACAACCGGATGGGGCATCTGGAGTGGAAGGGAAGGCTCTATGGATCCGGTCACGCTCGGTCTATCTTCGGCCGCTGGAGGGTGTATCATGGCACGTGGGGATCGGGTCTCTTTCAGTCGATCTACGCTCCCCAGGACCGTCACATGGCCTTGCTTCCCTTGATGCCCGAATGGCTCTTTCTCATCCCGGCGCTTGCCGTTTTGTCCGTCCTTTCCCTGCTCTGGTCGCCGCTGATAGTGGCCATGCCGCTGTTTCTGGCAGCCAACGGGATCGTCCTCGTGCAGGCCGTGTACAGCGTCTCGCACGCCCGCTTCGACCGGAACTCCCGCCCGCGGGGAGACCACACACCCATGCGGCTCATCACGGTCTGGCTGCATCTCATTCAGCCTCTTGCACGACTCCTTGGCCGTGTACAACACGGTCTGACCCCGTGGCGGCGTCGCGCACAGTACCGATTCATGGTACCCAGGAAAATGTCCCTGGCATTCTGGTCCGAACAGTGGAACACCTCCGAAGAGATCCTGTCTCGTTTGGAAAAAGAGCTCCGCTCACGGAAGGCGGTAGTCCTCAGAGGCGGAGATTACGATGCGTGGGACCTCGAAGTCAGCGTCGGGGCAACAGGCTGCATCCGTGTCCGGACGACGATTGAGGGACACGGAGGGAATAACCAATTGATTCGTTTCCGTTCATCAAGTGCAGGGTCACGAAGGCGTCTCGTGCTCTCCCTGTTCCTGATCGCCCTGGCAGGTGCCGCCTTTTCTTCCCAGGCATGGATTGTGTCCGCAGTTTTCGCCTCCGGTGCCCTGCTGCTGGCACTCATGAGAGTTCTCGATTGCGGAGGAGCTACGTATGCACTCGTGCGCTCACTGGACGAATTGTCACTGGGAAAACGGATCGACGAATCGACAACTTGGTGACTCTCGTACGAGGGAAGAGCAGTCTCATGACCGCATCAAAACATAGTGAAATGCAGCTCACCCGAAGGCTCTTCGGACAGGTGCGGCCGTACTGGCCTCATTTGTTTGTGATATTCATGCTCAACCTTGCTGCAACGCCCCTCGCGTTGCTGACGCCGGTTCCCATCAAGATCGCCGTCGACAGCGTAATCCAGTCGCAACCGCTCCCGGACATCCTGGAGAGTCTGATTCCGGAATTCGCCAGGAGCACGCCCATACGGCTTCTGCTCCTTGCTGCGTTGCTCCAGGTGACTCTGGTCTTGTTGACGCAACTTCAGGAAATCGTGACAACCTACCTGCAGACCCGGACAGGCGAGACCATGACGCTTCAGTTCAGGGCAAAAGCATTCCGTCATGCCCAGCTTCTCTCGCTTCTGTTTCATGACACCCGGGGTACCACAGACTCGATTTACCGGATACAGTACGATACTCCGTCAATTCAGTACGTCACGGTCTACGGCATCATTCCGTTCGTCACTGCCGTTGTCAGCCTCCTGGGAACTCTTTATGTCACCTTTCGCATCAACTGGCAACTCGCCCTGGTTGCGGTGGCGGTTGCACCGATCTTGTTCCTTCTGTCGCGCGCGTACGGCAACCGCATACGGCCGAAGTGGTCCGAGTTGAAGCGGGTGGAAAGCAGCGCGTACAACATTCTTCAGGAGGTGTTGACGAGTCTGCGAGTCGTAAAGGCATTTGGCCGTGAAGTGGACGAAGAAGAGCGCTTCGTGGATCAATCCAGCAAAGGTGTGCGGGCACACACGCGTATTGCACTCTACGAGGGCGGCTATGGGCTGCTCATCAACCTCACGACGACCGTTGGCGCCGCCGTGGTGCTCTTCATCGGTGTGCAGAGTGTGCTGTGCGGCGCACTCACCCTGGGCGAGTTGCTCATGGTGATTGCATACCTTGCGCAGCTCTATACCCCCATGAGGACCATGAGCAGAACGATCGGAACCCTGCAAGCATCTTTCGCGAGTGCCGAGCGGACGTTTGAGTTGCTTGATGAACTCCCCGATGTTCCGACTGCTTCTCATGCCAGACCTCTGGTACGTGCCGCCGGCACCGTAGAGTTCCGGGATGTAACATTCTCCTATGACGCTGGCAATCCTGTCCTCCGTGACATCAATTTCTTCGTTCCAACCGGTGTAAAGGTGGGGATTGCCGGAAAGACCGGCGCGGGCAAGACGACCCTCACCAATCTCCTGATGCGATTCTATGACCCCACTGAGGGACAGATACTCCTTGACGGAATCGACCTCAAGGAGTACAAAGTGGCAGACCTGCGCAATCAATTTGCCCTGGTGCTTCAGGAGCCGGTGCTCTTCTCGACCAGCATCCTCGACAACATCAAGTATGCGCTGCCCTCTGCAAGCAACGAAGCGGCCATAGAGGCAGCAAAAGCGGCCAACGCCCATGAGTTCATCGCCAAACTCCCGGATGGGTACGACACGCTGGTCGGTGAGCGAGGCATGAGACTCTCCGGCGGGGAGCGCCAGCGCATCTCGCTGGCCCGGGCATTCCTCAAGGACGCGCCGATACTCATCCTTGATGAGCCCACCAGCTCTGTCGATACGAAAACCGAGGCGCTCATCATGCACGCCATGGAACGCCTGATGAGCGGGCGCACAACCTTCATGATAGCCCATCGCTTGAGCACGCTTGAGAATTGCGACATTCGCCTGGACCTGGACCTTGGCAGATTGACCCATACAAGCGTCGACGCGCTGGAGGCTGCAACGTGAATAGCCGGACCACACATCGTTCTTACCGGCCTGAGGGCTCAATTCCCATGAGCGCTTCCACCAGGGATTTCCCCGGAAATGTACTGACACTCTCAGGCGGCAAGCATCAGTGGAGTTCATATGCGAGATCGGTCCTGAAGGATTCGCAGATGACGGTGTCTGCGTTCAAGAATCTGAACACCAATACAATGCACGAGTCTAATGGCTGACAGACGTCTTCGAATCGTCGTGGGGGGGTTCCTCGGACTCCTGCCTGCCGGAGGAATCGCATGGGACTACCTGCAGTATCCCCTGGGGTTCGCCATGCTCGGCCATGATGTGTATTACGTTGAGGATACTCTTCAATGGCCGGTGTATCAAAAAGCAGGGAGCGATTGGAGCGACAGCTCGTCAAATGTTGCCTTTCTGAAGGATGTCATGGACGCATTCGGGTTTGCAGGCCGGTGGGCATATCGCGACCAGGCCTCTGGAAAGTGTTTTGGGCTGACCCTGGATACGCTCCTGGAAGTGTGCAGGACGGCGGATATCTTCGTCAACGTGTCCTGCTCAACGGTTCTGCGCGAGGAATACCGCAGAATCCCGGTTCGCATCGTCGTAGACTCTGATCCGATGTTCACCCAGGTGCAGTATGAGAACCAGGCGATGATGTCTTCAGGCAATACCGCCATGCAGGAGCTTCTGATGGGACACTCGCACCACTTCACCTTTGGAGAGAACATCGGCGCAGAGGACAGCCGTGTACCCAACTGTGGACTGACCTGGCATAGTACGCGCCAGCCAATTTGTTTGTCGCATTGGCCGGTGACGCCCCTACCCAATGATCACGCAGCCGCGTACACGACGTTGATGAACTGGTCAGCCGCGCCTCCGATGCAATACGCGAATGAAAGCTGGGGACAGAAGAATGCGGAGTTCCCTCGTTACTTCTCCGTCCCGAGGCGTTTGCATGATGTCCCTTTTGCCATTGTAGTGAATCAGACGACCGGGGCGCCGTTCCCTGCAGAGGAGGCCCGGCGAAATTCCTGGCAGATCCTTGACCCTGATGAGCATGCCCCGGATTGGCACTCATATCGCGCCTTCATTCAACGTTCACGGGGGGAATTCTCCGTGGCGAAAGAGACCTATGTCAAAGCCCGCACCGGATGGTTCTCATGCCGATCAGCATGCTATCTGGCTTCCGGTCGTCCCGTGGTTACGCAGGAAACGGGCTGGTCGCGTTACATCCCCGGCGGTCTTGGCCTGCTTCCGTTCCACGATCTGGAGACAGCAATCGAGGCAGTGAAACGGGTCGAATCCGATCCCAACGAGCACGCAAAAGGAGCCCGAGAGACGGCGGAAGAATACTTTGACAGCAACCGCGTCTTGCAGGATATGCTGGGCCGTGTGGGCGCATAGGCTGCCCCACGGCGGCGTGCGGGCTACCCGGTGCCACACAAGAGGAAAGACATTATGAGCAACGCAGTTGAAACAACGACAGGCGAGACTCACGATGGCGTGACAATCGCCCCGGAGGGCGCCGCCCGGATGTTTCATCCCCTCGTTCCGGGAAAAGCGTTGCCCGGCGATTGGTTCCACCGCATCGTCCCGGCAAACATCGAGATCGGCCACAATGTCGTGATCGATTCGTCAGCTTGCTTCAAGCATTTCTTCTCCAAGAGACCTGTAGGGCTTCGCGTTGGCAGCAATGTGACGCTCTGCCGCGCATCTCTGGCCGCCGAGGAGAACGGGCTCATCGAGATCGGAGATTACTGTTACATCGCAAACGCGTCCCTTGTCTGCTCGGAAAGAATCTCAATCGGTTCGCATGTCTTGATCGCCGGCGGTGTGACAATTGCGGATTCCGATTTCCATCCGATCTCGCCGGCAGGCCGCATCGCCGACACGATTGCGATTTCTCCCCTCGGGGATCGGACGCACCGCCCAAAGATCGAGGTACGCCCGGTGGTGATCGAGGACAACGTGTGGATAGGCTACAACGCCACGATCCTCAAAGGTGTGCGCGTGGGTGAGGGGGCGGTCATCGAACCGGGGGCAGTGGTCCTGCGCGATGTCCCCTCCCTGGCCCGCGTGATGGGAAACCCCGCACGGATTACACAGTGATGAGCCGCATGAACCTTCATCGTACATACCGTGACAACGATTGGTACCCCGGGGGGATCCCCGGCAACGTGGTCATCGGCGAGCACGTCTACATTGAGACCTCCTACGCGTTTGCTCCGTGCCTCGCAGAAGACGAGTCGGCAATCGTCCTCGGCGATGCGTCTGGCGCCTATGATCAGGCCACCTTCGTGCTCGGACCACGCGCACGCGTCGTCGTCGGGCCGTATAGCGTACTGAATTGTCACTTAGTGTGCGAACAGTCCATCAGAATTGGGGGTCACTGCATGTTGTCCTGGGGGGTTGTGGTCGCGGATACATGGCTGGAGCGAGATTGGCCGGTCGAGAGGAGGCGGGAGTACCTAGAAGCGGTGATCCGTCATCCGCACAGGGCCCTCGGACCGATGAGCACTCCCAGACAAGTTGTCCTGGAGGATAATGTGTGGGTCGGCTTCGACAGCGTGATCTTGCCTGGTGTAACCATCGGCCGCGGGTCCATCATTGGCTCCAAGACGATCGTCGAGGAAGATGTGCCGGCGTATTCGATCGTCGTCGGAAATCCTGCGCGCCTCGTGAGGCGACTCGAGCCAGACGACACTGAGTCCGCCCGCGCCGATGCATTCCGGAAGTATTTGCGCCCCGGGGGCGGGTTCGGAAATGTGAGAGGGCACTGATCAATGAAACGTCTCCGGATCGTCGTTCTTGGATATGTCGTGCGCGGACCGCTCGGTGGATTTGCGTGGCATCACCTGCAGTACGTCATGGGCTTGAAGCAACTGGGACACGACGTCTACTTTGCGGAGGACAGTGACGACTATGAAGCGTGCTACAACCCGTCGGATGACACAACAGGCAAAGATCCGAGCTATGGGCTCCGATTTGCCGGTGCTGCCTTTGAACAGCTTGGGCTCGGGGACCGGTGGGCCTATTACGATGCGCATACAGCACGATGGTTGGGGCCCTGTCGTGACCGGATGGTCGCTATCGCCTCGAGCGCAGACATCGTGCTCAATGTCTCGGGCGTGAATCCATTGCGATCATGGCATGAAAAGGCGGAGATCCGTGTCTTGATCGACACAGACCCGGCATTTATGCAAATCCGGCACCTCACGAACCATGCCGCACAAGCACTTGCAGAGGGTCACAACAGCTACTTCTCCTTCGGCGAGAATGTCGGCCTGCCACAGTCCGGCATTCCCGACGATGGTTTCGCATGGCAGCCGACCCGGCAACCTGTTGTTCTCAGCGCATGGAGGACCACCCCCGGGCCGGCAGTCGGGAAGTTCACGACGGTCATGCAATGGGACAGCTATCCGATGAGGGAATTCAACGGACAAAAGTACGGGTTGAAATCGGATTCCTTCACCTCCTACATGGATCTCCCCGACCGTGTGGGGCAGATCTTCGAGCTTGCGCTCGGCAGCCGCACAGCACCGAAGGATCTTCTCCGGTCGAGGGGTTGGGCGGTGATCGATCCGCGGGGACCGACGAAAAATCCGGTGACCTACCAGCGCTACATACGACGATCCAAGGCCGAGTTCTCCGTAGCCAAACATGGCTACACCGTCAGTCGGAGCGGATGGTTCAGTGAACGAAGTGCAGCGTATCTCGCGAGCGGCCGCCCTGTGATCACCCAGGACACGGGGTTTACGGATTGGCTGGACGCGCCGGGAGGCGTGCTCCCCTTCACCTCCGCTGAGATGGCCGTGGAGAAGATACGGGACGTGCTCGGGAATTACGAGCAACACTGCAGGTCTGCACGAGAAGTTGCGGAAGAATACTTTGATTCGCGCAAAGTCCTGGCCTCGCTCATCGAACGCGCAACGTGACGGAGAATGAAATTCCAATCCATACCAATCACCAGAAGGAGAAACGAATGCACACAAAGACCGCCGTTGTCACCGGAGGCGCTGGATTTCTTGGCTCTCATCTCTGCGATCGCCTGCTGGCAGACGGGATGAACGTCGTAGCAGTCGACAATCTGCTGACAGGGAGCATCGACAACATCGCTCATCTGCTGGGGAATCCATCATTCCAGTTCCGGAAAGCCGATGTCACGGATTTCATTTACTATCCGGGCCAGGTCGACTACGTGTTCCATTTCGCGTCGCCGGCAAGTCCGATTGATTACCTCAAGTTCCCTATCCAGACGCTGAAAGTGGGGTCCCTTGGGACTCACAAAGCACTCGGATTTGCGAAATCAAAGGGGGCGCGATTCCTGCTTGCGTCTACTTCAGAGGTATATGGCGATCCGGCAATCCATCCTCAGGTGGAGGAGTATTGGGGGAATGTCAACCCGATCGGTCCCCGGGGGGTGTATGATGAAGCCAAACGCTTTGCCGAGGCGATGACCATGGCGTATCACCGCCATCACGGTGTGGAAACCCGGATTGTCCGCATCTTCAATACTTTTGGCGAACGGATGCGCATCGACGACGGACGGGCGATTCCGGCGTTTGTCTCCCAGGCGATCTCGGGAGAGGATCTGACCGTGTTCGGCGATGGTTCTCAAACGAGAAGTGTCTGCTACGTCAGCGACCTGATCGACGGCATCGTCAGGCTTATGCACTCGGACTACTCCCTGCCGATGAACATCGGGAATCCGGATGAGATCACGATGCTGCAGCTCGCCCGCGAAGTGAAAGAACTGACCGGGACCACGAATGAGATCGTCTTCATGCCGCTCCCGACGGACGATCCGAAGGTCCGCAGGCCTGATATCACCAAAGCGCAGCAGATCCTCGGCTGGAATCCAACCGTCGATAGACGATTGGGGATGCTTCGGACGATCGAATACTTCCGCGCAACAATGTCCGTTCCAACCTCCGTTCGTCTGGTATCATAAAGAACTATTCCTCGCACATTTCAGGAATCAGGATGAGAATTTCCATCATAGGCACTGGGTACGTTGGACTGGTGTCCGGCATTTGTTTTGCCGAAATGGGCAACTATGTCACGTTCATGGATGTCGACCGGGAAAAACTCGGCACCTTGCAGTCAGGTCGACTCCCGATCTATGAACCCGGATTGGAATCGCTGCTCGAGCGCAACCAGCGGGAGCATCGTGTCGCATTCACCAGATCACTCACGGAGGCTGTTGAGCATGCCGAAGTGATCTTCCTGACGCTTCCAACGCCACCGAACGACGACGGTTCGGCGAACCTCTCATCTGTTCTCCAAACCGTGCATGAATTGTCAACGCTCATCAAGCGCTATACGGTGATTGTCACGAAGAGCACGGTCCCGGTGGGCACTGCCAGCCGCCTCCGGGAGGTACTCGAATCACGAGGACTGAAAGCAGGCCAGGATTTCGACGTCGTGTCAAATCCGGAATTTCTGCGCGAGGGGGTGGCGGTGAACGATTTCCTGAAACCGGAGAGGGTTGTGATCGGGACCGCCAGCGCAACGGCAGGGGAGATTATGAAAGGACTGTACGAGCCGTTTGTCCGCAACGGCAATCCGATCCTGGTGATGGACGAACGGTCCGCAGAGCTGGTGAAATATGCGTCAAACGCATTCCTTGCAATGAAGATCAGCTTCATCAATGAGATCGCTAATGTCTGTGAAAAGGTGGGCGCGAACGTGGATCGGGTCAGGGCGGGCATGGGCAAAGACAGCCGAATTGGCCCGCAGTTTCTCTACCCGGGTCTCGGGTATGGCGGAAGCTGCTTTCCCAAGGACGTGCAGGCACTGGATTTCCTGGCTTCTGAAAATGACTACAGCTTTGAAATCCTGAAAGCCGTGCTTCGCGTGAACGAACACCAGCGTGACCTTTTCGTGAACCGCATCGTGGATTTCTATGAAGGGGATGTCTCGGGCAAGCGGTTTGCGTTGTGGGGACTTGCGTTCAAACCCAACACCGACGACGTGCGGGAGGCGCCCGCACACAGCATTGCCAGGGGCCTGACCGAACGTCATGCCTCGGTGATAGCGTATGACCCGGAAGCCATGGAGAATTCAAGACGGGCGCTCGGCGATTCGATCGAATATGCGGGCGACATGTATGCTTCGCTTTCCGGTGCAGATGCACTCATCATCGCGACTGAATGGAATGAATTCCGGAACCCCGATCTGAATTTCATCCGCAGGACACTGGAACGACCGGTCATTTTCGATGGCCGCAATTTGTTCGAACCTGACCGTCTCGCCGAGATGGGGATAGAATATCACAGCATCGGCCGGCAACATATACCTGCGGCAGATTCCAGAGTCAATAGGCGCTCCCTCGGACACGAGGCAGCATAGTTGCGTTCCCGCAGGTGAAGAGGTCAAGAGCGGTTGAGCTCGCACGCGTGCCCCCGATCAGCACCCCAGACCTTTGGCGCTGGCCACTGTCGGCGCGGCACGCCACTGCATCGTGTTGAACAGACTCGAGACATTCTTCATGCCGGGGAGGAAACTCCTCTCACTACTGCATTTGGTACTGTTCGTCTCGGTGGGCGGATTCGGACAAGGCAACACTGTGAGGATCATATTCGAGGCAAATCCTGGCCGCACCAGTGTGATCGGGATCTTTCAGTCCAACGGTATTGCCTACGCCTCGCTTACCGACATTGCAGAAGTGTGCTCTCTCCCTCTTTCGCACGATCTCGCGGCCCGCAGAGCTGTTCTCGGCACCCCCGACCGGTATCTGATTCTCTCTGATCGAGCCGCCGTCGCTGTCGCTATAGTTGCGGGCAACGGATCGACAGACCACCGGCTCTCGGCAAGTGTGATCTCTGTAAATGACAACTTCTTTGTGCCGCTCGAATCATTGCTTCCGGTCCTTCGCTCTGCGTTCGGAATTGTCGGTGTGTACGATGCGGAGAATCTCACGTTGCGCCTCGGAATAACCGCAATCCTGGATAGCAACACTCCGCCGAATCAGCACCAGCCTCGCGGTCCGAAGGCAGCTTCTATACGGCCAACCCCAGCCACCGCTTCCGCCACGACCCCTCCATGGATTCCAAGGCTCTTTGTGGACTGCAAGAACGGATGTGATGAGGATTTTCTGAAAACAGAACTGACGTTTGTACACTACGTGCGGGACAAGGAGCTGGCAGATGTGCACATGCTCGTCACCACGAAAGCGGCAGGCAACGGGGGAAAAGAATACTCCTTGAACTTCGTCGGCTACAAGGGGTTTTCCGGACTGGTCGATACTCTCAGGTTCTACACACTGGCATCAGACACGGACGAGTTGATCCGACAGAAACTCACAACCACCGCCAAGCTGGGGCTCACGCGATACCTCGCACGTACACCTCTCGGCCTCCACGCCAGGATCGACTTCCCTGATTGGAATGCGCCCGCTGCTCCACGCGTCGATCCGTGGGACAGCTGGGTATTCAACACCGATATCAGCGCCGAATTGCAGGGGGAGAAATCAAGCAAGGACATGAAATTCGGAGGTTCTGTCTCAGGCAGCCGCGTGACACAGCTCCTGAAAATCAGACTGGGCTATTCCATGAGCTACGCGGAGAACAGGTTTGACTTTTCCGGTTCCACCATCCTTAGTGTTGCACGAAGCGAAAAGCTGTCTTCGTTGTTCGCCATTGGATTAGGCGAACACTGGTCAGTAGGCCTCTTCGGCGAGCTCTCTTCCTCTACGTACGACAATTCGAAGCTGTGGGCACATGTGGCGCCTGCAGTGGAGTTTGACCTCTTTCCCTATTCGGAACACAGCCGCCGACAATTCCCTCTCACGTATCGCCTGGGCTACATCTTCGCGTCGTATCTTGAGGAAACGATATACGACCGCACGAACGAGTCACTCTATTTGCACTCGCTTTCGATCGGACTTGACTTGAAGGAGCTCTGGGGAACCATCCATATCCAGGCAGAAGTATCGCAGTATCTGCACGACCTCACCAAGCACCGGATTGAGTTTGAGAGCAAGCTTTCCATCAGGCTCTGGGAGGGCTTTTCCCTCTGGACCGCCGGAACAGTCTCGATTGTCCACGATCAGCTGGGTCTTCCGAAATCTGGAGCGACTCCTGATCAGGTTCTCTTGCACCGGAAGGAACTCGAAACGAGTTACTACTACTATGGAGGAATTGGCATCAGCTTCACGTTCGGATCCATTTACAGCAACATCGTGAATCCGCGGTTCGGGGATTAGCGTTTCACGACCGCGCCACGCCAATCACTGAAGGCCGCAGCGCATTTCGAATGCACGACCTGCGGTATGGCAGAGGGAATGAGTCTGTTGCCGCTGGTTTGTTACTTCTTCCCTTTCCACTCATTGATGAGTGCATCCAGCTGACCCGTATTGGCTTTGGGATCCTTTGCTT
>Ga0316601_100001208_pt1 | contig 12349 bp, 9 predicted proteins | sample OWC_soil_day5_no_FD_207663 | JGI IMG/M metagenome (GOLD analysis project Ga0316601, IMG submission 207663) | Wetland soil microbial communities from Old Woman Creek delta, Ohio, United States - OWC_soil_day5_noCT | ecosystem: Environmental > Terrestrial > Soil > Wetlands | place: USA: Ohio...
GTTTGTCATGGTCGGTTTTGTCGATCTTTTCTTTCTGAACATCGCTCTCTGCACGCTGTGTCGGGAGCGTGATGGGAACGCCCCGGCGCACATATGCTGGCTCATCGAGAATCTGCAGATCCGAAGCTCCTGACGGGACCCTTTCAATCGGTTTCGGAGTCTTTGTCTGCCGCGCACCCTGCGACGCCTGAACCGCTTTGCGGTTGAACCCTGTCGCAATCACGGTCACCGTCATCTCATCGGTCATCTGATCATCGATCACCGCACCGAGGATGACATTGGCCTCTTCGCCTGCTGCTTCGTGGATGATCTCCGTCGCTTCTTCGACTTCGAACAGCGAGAGAGACGGTCCGCCCGTGATGTTCACCAGCACGCCCTGCGCGCCGCTGATGGACACATCTTCGAGCAGAGGGCTGGAGATGGCCATGTGCGCCGCTTCCACGGCACGGTTTTCGCCGTTGGCTTCGCCGGATCCCATGACCGCATCACCCATTTCGCGCATCACCGTACGGACATCGGCAAAGTCCACGTTGATCAGTCCGGGCACCGTGATGAGTTCCGAAATACCCCGTGTGGCACCGTAGAGCACCTGGTTGGCAATGTCGAACGCTTCGGTCAGCGGCGTATTCCGTTCGACAATGCTGAGCAGCTTCTGGTTCGGAATCACGATCAATGTATCGACCTGCTTCCGGAGTTCTTCCAGCCCCTGCTCTGCCTGCATGCTCCGCTTCTTTCCCTCGCAATGGAACGGGCGGGTGACGATGCCCACCACGAGGGCGCCGAGGCTGCGCGCAATGTTGGCCACGAGCGGCGCTCCTCCCGTCCCGGTTCCGCCGCCCATGCCCGCCGTCACGAACACCATATCGCTTCCCGTCAGGGCCCGGGCGATTTCTTCGCGGTCTTCTTCGACTGCGCGGTACCCGATCGTGGGATCCGCGCCGGCTCCGAGCCCGCGTGTGAGATTCTTGCCGATCTGGATTTTATTCGGCGCTGCGCTTCGCTGCAGGGCTTGCAGATCCGTGTTGATCGCAAAGAAATCCACGCCATGCAATCCCCGCTTGATCATGCTGTTGGTGGCGTTTCCTCCCCCTCCACCCACACCCACAACACGGATCTTTGCACCACGATCGAAGCCATTGTCTAGTTCGATCACAGGAGTACCTCCTTAGAGTAGTTGGTTACACATTGGTTGTGCCCTGGCCTAGAGTGCTTCAAACCACGCGCGCACTTTGCGGGCGACTCCACTGAACGATCGTTCTTTCGTTGTTGACGTTGCACTGCCACCGACCGTGGCAGTCTGACGGTGTTTCAATCCGTGGTAAATCAATCCGACCGCAGTTGCATAGGCCGGGTTTTCGATCTCGCGGACCAGTCCGCCCGAGAATCCGGCAGGAATGCCGATTTTTACCGGCATACCCAGGACTTCACGCGCAAGATCCGCCGTTCCCTTGATAAGTGCTCCGCCGCCTGTCAGCACAACGCCGCCCGCGAGGTGCTTTGCGTATCCCGACCGCTTGATCTCGAGTGCGGCGATCTCAAGGATCTCTTCCATCCGCGGCTGGATGATCTGGGCCAGGATCCGCTTGTCGATTTCAATCGGCGGACGCCCGCCGACTCCGGGCAGCACGAGAAGCTCATTATCGACCACCGCATCCACGGAAGCGCATCCATACTCCTTCTTCAGCCGCTCCGCCTGATCGTTGAGGATACCCAGGCCTTTGCGGATGTCATCCGTGACTTTCTTTCCGGCGATGCCGATGACCGCAGTATGGCGGATGGTACGTTCCTCAAACACCGCCAGGTCGGTTGTTCCTCCGCCGATATCCAGCAGGGCAATCCCTACTTCTTTCTCTTCATCATCCAGCACCGCATAGCTGGACGCCAGCGGTTCCAGCACCATGTCGCTGATGTCCAGTCCCGCACGCTGCACGCATTTGTAGATGTTCTGGGCGGCGCTGACGAGACCGGTGATGATGTGGACATTGGCCTCCATCCTGACTCCGGACATGCCCAGCGGATCATAGATGCCGTCCTGGCCGTCGATGATGAATTCCTGCGGGATCACATGGATGATCTTCCGGTCCGTCGGAAGTGCAACGCGCTTCGTATCCTCAATCAGGCGGTCGATATCTGCGCGCGTCACCTCGTGATCCTGCCCGCTGATGCCTACAACCCCGCGGCTTTGGAAACTCTGGATATGATCCCCCGCAATACCCACAATCACTGAGCGGATGGCTACTCCGGAGGATGCCTGTGCTTCGGCAATGGCGTGGGCGACGGCAGCCGTGGTGCGATCGATGTGCGTCACCACACCGCGCGTCATGCCATCGGACGCCGCCCGTCCGATGCCCAGAATGTTGACCTTGCCGTTTTCATCTGTCCCGGCAACGACCGCACAGATTTTGGTGGTGCCGATGTCGAGACCTACAATCATGTTGTCCATGGTGATTCCTTCCGGAGACGGGTGACAATGAACGCTCTCTGCTATTGTTTACAGTCGAAACGCGTCCGCCTTTGGCGGATGCCCCAGTAGTCTGAATTCAGTGAGTCGCTGGGGCACTAGTTCTGTCAGTTCTGCTTGTTCTTCTGTTGCTCCGCCGGTCCATCATCCGCCGACGGTTCCCAGCACGCGACGACCTGGTCGGCAAACCGGACATCCACCGTTCGCAGGGATTGTGCCCCCCGGCTGTTCACAACGGTCATCCAGAATCCTTCCAGCAGCGTCAGCTTATCCACGATGGAGCCCCGGCCGAAATAGACCGGAATGCCAAACTCGGCTGTGTACAGCAGCAACTCGCCGTTTGGCTGGAGATGAATTTCCGATATCCTTCGATACAGGGGATTGCTGATCTGTTCGGAGGCCAGCACCACACGCAGTGCTTCCTTCAGTGTGGGATGAGCAATCCGTTTTCCCGGCCGGCATTCCTGCGCGGCGGGCACCCCGGTGATCACCGGAAGATCGAAGACGAATTCCGACTGCACGCCCGGAAGGATCTGCCCTTCCCGGTCGACATAGAACAACTTCTCCGCGGCAATAGCCGCCACCGGCACACGCTCTTCAACACGAATCACCACGCGGTCCGGGAAGTCCCGGTGCACAGTTGCTTCCTTGATGTACGGACTCTGGAGCACCCGTTTCCGGATTGCTGAAAGATCGATTTCTTCCAAGCCCTTGTTCAGTGGAACCGCTGCGAGCTTCAGAATCGCATCCCGTGTGACGATGCGGTTCCCTTCAATTCCAACCGAACGCGCTGTAAGGCCGGACTTCCACAAGAACGATCCCACGGCGGCGGCGATGGTAAGGACCACCAGCACCGCCAGGAATACCAGGCCGCCGCGGCGACGCGGTGCTGCAGTACCGTTCTGTTGGATGGGGGCAGGCATGCGCCTACTTCACACCCTTCATTGCCGCTATAAACTGTTCGCCGAACTTCCAGATATCGCCGGCGCCCATGGTAATCACAATGTCACCCTCCTGCTTGATGCTCATGAGAAACGAGGGGACAGAGGTTTTGTCCGGAACGTAGTGCACCTGCTTGTGGCCGAAGACCTTCGCCGCATTGGCGATGAGTTCTCCGCTGACTCCCTGAATCGGTTCTTCCCGAGCCGGATAGACGTCAGTCACGACCAGGACGTCCGCATTGAAGAAGGACCGCCCGAATTCGTCGTAGAAGTCCCGCGTGCGTGAATAGAGGTGCGGCTGGAAGACGCAGATCACGCGTCTCCGCCATCCCGCTTTCACACCCGCCAGCGTGGCCTTGATCTCCGTCGGGTGGTGCGCATAATCATCCACTACCGTGATCCCCTGCAGCTCGGCTTTCACTTCCCAGCGCCGGAAGACTCCGGTAAACTTCTCAATGCCCGTCTTCACTTTGGCAAAGGGAACATCGAGCGAGAGACCGACAGCGATGGCTGCCAGGGCGTTCTGCACATTGTGCTTCCCGGGGATCTGCAGCTCGACCTCCCCGAGCTCCGCACCGTTGCGGAGGACAGTGAACCGCGTCCGGTTCTGCCGGTGTACGATGTCCACGGCCTGCAGGTCCGCCTGGCCATTCAGACCGTACGTGATGATCTTCTTTTTGATCTTCGGCATGATATCCTGAAGGGCCGGCTCATCCAGGCACAGCACCACGAAACCATAGAAGGGAACTTTGGCAGCGAACTGGATGAACGCAGACTTGATGTCTTCCAGGTCGCGATAGCAATCCAGATGATCCGTTTCGAGCGTAGTCAGGACGGCAATCGTTGGCGTGATGGAGAGGAACGACCTGTCGTATTCATCGGCCTCGACGACGATAAAATCTCCCTTGCCCATGCGGGCGTTGGAGCCGGCCAGACCGTGCAGGCGTCCGCCGACGATCACCGTCGGATCCACGCCGCCTTCCATCAGGATCAGGCTGACCATTGATGTTGTGGTGGTCTTTCCGTGTGTTCCGGCAATGCCGATGCCGTACTTCAGCCGCATCACTTCCGCAAGCATTTCGGCGCGGCGGATGACGGGGATATTCCGCTGCCGTGCCACAACCACCTCCGGATTCTCGGGAGGGATGGCAGAAGAGTAGACCAGCACGTCCACGTCCTTCTCCACGTTCTTCGCGTCATGGCCGATGGCGACATGTATGCCGAGACCCTCAAGGCGTTCCGTATTGTCGCTTGCTGAACGGTCGGAGCCGGTAACAGTGAATCCCTGATCCACAAGGATTTCCGCCAGTCCGCTCATGCCGATGCCGCCAATGCCGACAAAGTGCAGTTTCTTGATTGATGAAAACATTGTGTCTGATTCCTTACCGATCCATGATACGGCGGCCGCGCCAGAGTCGCTTGTTCCGGCCGGGAACGCGGGTCGCAATCGCGCGCATGTCTTTCATGAGTTCCCGTTCCCGCTCATACCGTCCGACGCGAATCCTCATCAGCCGCCGTTTGTTTTTCACTTTGAAAATGATCGCCTGGGAGCGTCCGCCCGTGCGGACGCCGGTTTCCCGGCCTATATGCATCCATTCGATGTCCGCGATGTTGATGCGCCGTTCCGCCCACCGGTGCCGGAAGATGAGGGCGTCATGTGTGAGCACCAGCCGCCGATTCCGGAGAGCGGTGACCACCAGCATCACAAACGCCATCAGCACAAAGAACATGATGACGTACATCAACGGATCATTCAGAACATACTCGAACTTCTGCTCCACGAAGTTGCCCCTGATCCCTCCGTACACGATGAGCGTGACGAGGTAGATCAGGGCCGACTGATAGTGGAAGTCAAGTTTGTATTTGAATACTGATTCCTCAGCCGCCATGGCGTGCTGCAATGATGGTGAACAAATCACGGGCAATTTCCTGTGCCGCATTGGGCTTTGCCGCCTGCCGTGCTGCAGCGCCCATTGCCGCCAGCCTCTGCGGATTGCGGAAAAGCTCAAGCATCATCGGACCCAGGTCTGTTGACGCGGCACTGTCTGCACACAAGAGCGCGGCGCCGTGCTCGACCATGGCGCGGGCGTTTTCCGTCTGATGATCTGCCGCTGCAAACGGATACGGCACCAGGATCGACGGAAGCCCCGCACACATCAGCTCTGCCAGCGTCGTCGCTCCGGAACGGCAGACCGCGAGATCAGCCGCTGCATACGCGTCTTCCATCCGCTCCAGGTATGGCAGCACCACGATCGGTGAGAGCCCCGTCTGCGCCTCCACTGCGGAGCGGATGCGCCCGGCATCTCCCTTGCCCGTCAGCCAGATAATCTGGACGCCGAGTGCACTCAGATCGCGGACCGCACTGAGCACTGCCGTATTGATGGAGGCCGCCCCCTGGCTCCCGCCGACAACGATCATCGTCTTGCGTGACGGGTCGATACCCAGACGTTGCGCTCCCTCTTCCCGCGAGACGGTCCCGACAGCGCTGCGCACCGGGTTTCCGCTGACCTTCGTGTTATCCTGCCGGCGCAGAAAGCGCTGCGATCGCTCAAATGTCAGATAAACCTGCCGGACGCGGTGTGCAAGCAGCCGCGTGGTGACACCCGGGTAGCTGTTCTGCTCCTGCAGTACCACCGGTATGCCCAGCAGATTCGCAACGAACGCCGGCGGCCCGCACACATATCCTCCCGTGCCAACCACCACGTCCGGGCGGAACCGTCGAATATGCTTGAACGACTGCACAAGCGCGGTGATCAGTTTCACCGGGACCAGCAGTGTGGAAAGCGAAAGAGACCGCCGCACACCGCTGATCCAAATGGTCGCAAAGGCATACCCGCACTTCGGGACGACCTGAGCCTCGATTTTGTCCTTTGTGCCAATGAACAGTATTGCCGCATCCGGAGCGATCGTGCGTACGGCATCCGCAATGGCAATTGCGGGATACAGGTGCCCGCCAGTCCCCCCGCCGGCCAAGAGCACACGTGGAGCCATCGCTCAGTAGACCTTCCCGACAACCGGATCCGGCTGCTGGCGCGGGCTGAGCGGACGCACATCGCCCACCTCTGCAGCAAGCCGCGGATGCATATCCGTTTGTGCCGAAATATTCAGGAGGATCCCGACCATGATACACGAGACAAGCATTGACGAGCCGCCATAGCTGATAAACGGAAGCGGCAGGCCCGTGGTCGGCAGAATCCCCAGTGTCACGCCGGCATTCACAAAGGCATACAGGGTGACCGACGTCGTAATGCCGATCGCCAGGAGCCGGCCGAAATCGTCGCGGGCATGACGTGCAATCGCCAGACCTCGAAAGAGAAAGATCACGAAGAGCGTCAGCACCGCAAGCGTGCCGATCAGACCGTATTCTTCACCGATGATGGAGAAGACAAAATCGCCGAACGATTCGGGAAGATACAACTCCCGTTGCTTGCTTCCCCCTGGCCCGAGGCCGAGGAGGCCGCCGTTGGCAAATCCCAGAATTCCCTGCCAGACCTGGTGATTCATCCGGTCGTTTCCACCCACAACGCTGTCCACGAAACTCATCACGCGCCGCATCCGGTATTCCGCGCTCACCATGTACGCAAGAAGAACCGGGATGACCGTAGACAGTGTCAGGAGGAGGTGTTTCCACCGGACACCGCCGATGAACAGCACGATGAAGCTGACCACAACGAGCATGGCTCCGGTGCTGAACGCCGGCTGCAGCAGCACAAGCCCTGCGACAACGGCAATCCAGAACAACAACGGCACAAACCCTGTCGAGAAATCCCGCACGAGTTCCTGCTTGCGGACAATGAGTGCGGCCAGGTGCATGAGGAGCGCCAGACGCGCAAACTCCGCCGGCTGAAAACCGATGAACCCGTACTGAATCCACCGCGCTGCTCCCTTTGAGACAACACCCAGCACCAGCGTCAGAACCAGCAGGACAATCACAACCAGTAACACCGGCTTGGAGATCTTCTTCAGGATCTTGTAGTCCACCTGCATGGTCGTGAAGAGCACGAAGAATCCGATGAGTACTTTCAGCGCATGGTTGCCGAGAAGACGTCCGCTCTCGCCAACATGCTCCTGCGCCCAGGTTGAGCTTGCGCTGTATACCACGCCGACACTGAACACCATCAGTACCAGCACCACGATCAGCGTGGCCATGTCGATGTGGTTCTTCCGTGTCTTACTGATGATCATGCGGCTGCTCCGGGAAGTTGCCGCACCAGATCCTTGAAGACACGGCCGCGGTGTTCATAATTCTGAAACCAGTCGAACGACGCGCACGCGGGAGAGAGCAGCACGATGTCTCCCCGCGTTGCAAGAGCCGTCGCTTTGGATACCGCCTCTGCCATCGTCCCCGCCGTAGCCACCGGGACGATGTCCCGGAATGCGGCATCCACTTTCTCTGCTGATTCGCCAATGGCCACGACGGCTTTCACGTGCCGGCGGACCAGGTCCGCAAGCCGCACATAGTCGTTCCCCTTGTCGCGCCCGCCGATGAGTACGATGAGCGGAGCCGAGTAGCTCTGCAGTGCATACCAGACGCTGTCGACATTTGTGGCTTTGGAATCATTGATGTAGGTAATTCCGTTTACCTCCTGCACGAACTCCAGCCGATGCTCCACGCCCTTGAAATTCCTGAGCGTCGCACGAAGTGACGCCGGCCCGATCCCGAGCGCCTGCGCCGTCAGCGTTGCCGCCATGGCGTTATAGAGATTGTGCGTGCCCCGGATGCTGATGTCCTGCACCGGGATCACCGGTGTCCGGCTGCCCGACACCTGCGTGACCAGCATGCCGTTTTCCACGCATGCCCCCGTGGCCGGAGTCGTGCTCACGCTGAACGGCAGCAGTGTAACGCCCGCAGGAACATGATGCTCGACGGCGCTCCGCGTCATTTCATCATCATAATTGTACACCAGCATATCGCCCTCTCCCTGACGCGCAAACACCCTGGACTTCGAGCGCACGTACAGATCCATCGAGTGATCGTACCGGTCGAGATGATCCGGCGTAATATTCAGGATCACTGCAACCCTGGGCCGGAAGGTCTGCACATGGTCCAGCTGGAAACTGCTCACTTCCAGGATTGCCGTGGAATCCCGTCCGACAACCGACACCACTTCGGAAAACGCAGTTCCGATGTTTCCCGCAACAACGCAGGGGCGATGGGCATCTTCAAACATCCGCCCTGCCAGCGTGGTTGTGGTGGTCTTTCCATTGGTCCCCGTGATCGCAACCAGTGTCCCCCGGTTTAACCAGCTTGCGGTTTCAAGTTCGCTCACGACCTTCATACCCCGGTCCACCGCCTGGCGCACAATGGGAGCAGTCGATGGCACGCCCGGACTCAGCACAAGGACATCTGCGTCGATCGCCCGCGGTGTGTGTCCGCCGAACTCACAGGGAATCTGGGCCTGTTCGAGCGCAGCCAGCGCAGCGCCCATCGTTGCAGCGGGCGCGGCATCACTCACAAACACCCTGGCACCTGCACCGGCAAGCAGGCGCGCCACCGCGATGCCGCTGCGTGCAGCGCCGATAACGCTGAACCGTGTCTGCCGTATGCGTTCGAGGTCCACGTTTCCTAGCGTACCTTGAATGTGGCCAGACTGAGAATCATCAGCAGAATCGCGACGATGTAAAACCGCGTGACAATCTTCGGCTCGGGCCAGCCGAGCAGTTCAAAGTGATGATGCAGTGGCGCCATCCGGAAGACGCGCCGTCCTTCGCCGTACTTCCGCCGGGTATACTTGAAATAGAACCGCTGAATGATGACAGAAATCGTCTCCGCTAAAAAGACGCCGCCGAGCGTGGGGAGGAGGAGCTCTTTCTTGATGAGCACACAGAGCGCCCCGATTGCTCCGCCAAGCGCCAGCGAACCGGTATCTCCCATAAACACCTGCGCAGGATATGCGTTGAACCAGAGAAACCCGAGGGCTGCACCGGCCATCGCCGCACAGAACACGACCAGCTCACCATTTCCCCTCAGAAACGGGATGGTGAGATATTCCGAGAGCACTGCGTTGCCCGAGATGTAGCTGATCACGGCCAGGGTCAGCGCAACGATCGCAACCGTCCCGATCGCCAGTCCATCAAGACCATCCGTCAGGTTGACGGCATTGGACGTGGCGGTGATAATGAAGATGACCATCGGGATGTAGAAAATGCCGACGTTCAGTTCCAGGTTCTTGAAGAACGGAACGGTGGTGGATGTGCTCACCATCCAGAGTTCAGAATCGATCCAATGAGGGAAGAAGTAGATGATCCCGCCGACGACAAGGCCGACAAAGATCTGCCCTACGATCTTGTAGCGGCCGATGAGTCCCTTGGGCTTCTTCTTGATCACCTTGAGATAGTCATCCAGAAATCCGACGGCGCCGAGCGTGATCGTCACGAACAGGATGAGCAGCACATACACATTCCGGAGGTTTCCCCAGAGCAGCGTTGGCACCAGAATGCTGGCGAGCACAATCAGTCCGCCCATGGTCGGCGTACCGGCTTTGGTGAGGTGTGTTTTGGGCGCTTCAACTTTTGCGGCTTCGCCGATCTGATGTGCGCGCAGCAAACGGATGATCTTCGGCCCGAGCCAGAACGCCATCAACAGCGCCGTGACGGCCGCTGCCGCCGCCCTGAATGTGAGGAAGCGCACCACACCGAATCCGGGCGGGTGATACAGCCGTTCTATCAAGTCGAAGAGGAATGTCAGCATATGATTTTCAGTTGCATGTTCCGCCGATCCGGCCCCAACAATCCCCGGCCCGCGTGATTCACCCGGTCGCCTCAGCAGCACGGCGCTCTGCAACGAAGAGCACCACATCTTCCATTTTCATCCCGCGGGAACCTTTGACCAACACCACATCCCCGGGTGCTACCAGTTCAAGGAGGTACTCGGCAAGGATGTTTTTCTGATCATAATGCACAGCCGTAGGGAGACCGGACGCGCGGGAAATCCCGCGAGCCAGCGTTCCGTATGTCAGCAGATAGTCAGGCTTCAGTGTCCTGATGGCCTCGCCCACCCGCTCATGTTCTGTTGCCGAAGCAGATCCCAATTCAAGCATGTCCGCAAGGACGGCGATCCGCTTCCCGGTTGCGGGGTAGGCAGCCAGTGTCTCGAGTGCAGCAACTGTTGAATCCGGGTTGGCGTTGTAGGTGTCATTCAGAATGATGACACCCCCGGCGTTCACCACCTCCATCCGTTTGCTGCTCGCGGAAAATCCTTCCAGGGCCTCTTTTATATGCTGCGGCGCGACGCGGAATGTGAGCCCGACGGCAGCAGCAGCGAGTGCATTAACGGCCGCATGGGTGCCCGGAACACTCAGCCGGACTTCGAGCGGGGATTTCATCTTTTTCCCGGCGAACCGGAACTGTACGCTTCCATCCGGCATGAGGCTGATCCGTGATCCGCGCACATCCACGTTCCGCGCACGCATCCCAAACCGCACGGACTTGCGCATTCCCCGCGCAGCACGCACAAGATATGGATCATCCGCATTGACGAACGCCACAGCCGGTTTCCTTCCCGGAATCGTCTGCCAGAGCGAGGTCTCCTCCCGGGCTACACCCTCCACATCGCCAAAGAACTCCAGGTGCTCTCTGCCAATGTTGGTCAGCAATACATGTGTCGGTTGAACGATATCCCGAAGCGCAGCAATTTCGCCGGGATGGTTTGTGCCCACTTCCACCACCGCAATGTCATGGTGCGCCGTCAGGCGGAAGAGCGTCTGGGGGACTCCCACATGATTGTTGTTGTTCCCCTCCGTGCTCAGGACGTTGCAGGTTGTGGAGAGAACTCGGTTGATCATGTCCTTGGTTGTGGTCTTGCCGTTGCTTCCGCCGACAGCGATCACCGGGATTTCGGTTTTCCGGCGGTAGATACCCGCAAGCATGCTGAGCGCCGCGTACGTGTTTTCCACAACGAGCATGGCGGCGCCTGCCGGGACTGCGTTCGCTCCCTGCGCGTCCACCACCACGCCGGCTGCACCGCGGGCAAGGACATCGGCGACATACCGGTGGCCATCAAACCTGTCGCCGCGGAGTGCGACAAAGAGTTGTCCGGGCTGCACGGTCCGGGAATCCGTTGAAACGCCTGACGCAGACCAGCGTCCTTTCCCGTTCGGGAGATGGAAAACCCGGTGGGGAACCGATCGCAGGTCTGTTTGCGTCAGCTTCATTTCATATTCCTGATGAACATCTCGACCTCTTCCCGGTCATCGAGATGTGATTTTGTCGTGCCGACAACCTGATAATCCTCATGCCCTTTTCCGGCGATGAGCACGATGTCACCCGACTCGGCCAGCAGAAGTCCCTTGATAATGGCCTGGCGCCTGTCGGCTTCGGTGTAGACCGTTTTTCCCGGAAGTACACCCGCCTGGATCTGCGACAGGATGATGTTCGGGTCTTCCTGCCGGGGATTGTCGGATGTGAGAACGGTGATCGTGCTGAGGGCCGAGGCGATTCTCCCCATCTTGGGGCGCTTGTCCTTGTCACGGTTTCCGCCGCATCCAAAGACCGTGATGATCTTGCTGTCGGGTGAAGGCAACAGCTCGCGGATTGCTGTCAGCACGCGCTCCAGCGCATCCGGTGTGTGCGCATAATCGATGACGGCCGTCCATCCGGTCGGGGACACCAGCTGTTCGAACCTGCCCCGCACAGCCTGAAGCGAAGCGAGTCCCTTTGCCACGGTCTCCGGAGGAAGGCCCAGCTCGCACGCCACGGTGAACGCTGCGAGGATGTTCGCCGCATTGAAAGCCCCTGTCAGCGGTGAAGAGAGCCTGACGGTCTGCCCATTCCACGCGGTGGAAAATGACATACCGTGCATGTCCATCGTGATATCCCGCCCCATAACGTCGGCCGGCGATATCAGTCCGTATGTACGGCAGCGGGCCTTCGTGGCTGCACGCAGATCCGCTGATGCCGGATCATCGCCATTCAGAACGGCTACCGCATCGGCGGGTAGCATCTCGAA
>Ga0316601_100001209_pt1 | contig 12349 bp, 11 predicted proteins | sample OWC_soil_day5_no_FD_207663 | JGI IMG/M metagenome (GOLD analysis project Ga0316601, IMG submission 207663) | Wetland soil microbial communities from Old Woman Creek delta, Ohio, United States - OWC_soil_day5_noCT | ecosystem: Environmental > Terrestrial > Soil > Wetlands | place: USA: Ohio...
TGCGACACGCGCTGGTCGATCTCCCAGAAGTTCAGGTCGGTGCAGGCCTTGTCGTAGGTGCCAGCCAGCCGCAGGTGCGGCAGGATCATGTCGATGTAGTAGACGTACATGCCGTTGGTGATGAGCTGGCGGCGCGACATGCGGCTCAACTTTGAGTACAGCTTGAAGGTCGCCTGCTGGATACCCTCGAGGCGCTTGGCCAGGTCCTTCAGCGGCACCTTGTAGACCTCGCCCATCGGCGTATTCCACTTCTCGCGCGCGAACACTGCGCCGGCCTTGATGTGCGGAATGTAGTTCTTCGGCCGCGTGAAGGTGGTCGAGATGTCGTTGACGCGGATCTCGTCGAGCTTCATCGCTTTCGGGTCGATTTCCATCACCAGCGTGTAGCAGTGCGGCACGTTCTCGTGGTCGCAGACATCGCTCCAGTGATACGCCTCCTCGTTGGTGAACAGGTCGCGCACGATCACGACGTTGCCGTTGGGCAGCGGGTACGGACCGGTGTCGCCAAGCCCGAGCCGGCAGTCGTAGTGGTCGAGGAACGACAGCAACTCCGCGGCGGCGTTGAAGCGGATGAACATGTCGTGGTCGGGACTCTCGGCCTCCATCTGGTCCATCTGTGACACCAACTTTTCGAGCACCGGCTTCTCGTGGATCAGGCAACGGTAGGCGTCCTGCGAGTTCAGGATCCAGCCATCCTGGCGCTTGCCCCACAGGACGCGCTGCATGAACTTCAGGATCTCGTTGCTCTCCTCGATGTAGTCGTCGGGCTGGATCACTTCCAGCGCCAGCAGCCCGCAGCGCCCCATGCCGAAGCCGACCGCGCCGATGCACCAGTCGTGCACGCAGTTGACCTTGGTGCCGATCTCCTTTCGTGCACTCGCGCCGATGTCGACGATGCCCTGCGCGCCGACCTCGTCGGTGGTCATGCGCAGGATTTCGGGCCAGCGGTAGAACTCGTGCATGAAGGCCAGGATCTCGTACTCCTGGCGCGGGATCATTCCGGACACGCCCTCGGTCGCGCGCATCACTAGCACGTCCCAGATGTTCCAGGCGAGGTAGTTGTTCAGGTCGTTAAGCTCGGGGATCGTGAACTGCTCGCGCAGCACGTCTTCCTTGCTGACCTTCTGCAGCACGTTGCTCTTGGCGCGCTCCTTCATCATGCGATCGCCGAGGATGCCGTCCGGCACCGGCGGCATGCCCTTGAAGTTGCCGACGTAGAGCAGGTCCTGGAACCGCAGCCCGTCGTCGCCGGGCTGGTAGCGTTTCTGATAGTCCATTCGGGTTCTCCTTGGGGTTTAGTCCACCAGCACCACGTGACCGAGGTCGCCGCCCGAGCAATCGAGCTGCACTTTTTTGCCGTCGAGCGCCTTGACCATCGCGTCGAAGTGGGCCTTGTTGTCGCCACCGGTGACGTAGCGCGATTCGCTGTCGGTGAGATAGGTGGTCATCACGCACGGAATCTGGAATTCGCGCGACAGGATGCCCAAATGCGACTCGGGCGCGCCGGACAGAGTGATCACGCCGCTGCAGCCCATGCTGAGCGCGGGCGCGAGGAAGGTGGTAGTGCCGCCCTGTGCGAGCACGATGTGCTCCTTGAGCTTGCCGCTCTGGATCAGCGCGATCACGGCCTTGGGGTCGGGCAGGTACTTGATGGTCCCGACCGGCTTCTTCTTGGTATCGAAGCTGTTGAAGCCTTCAGCAATCACTTTCATGGTTCGTCTCCTGGACTTACGGGGGTGGGTTGGTGATGGGTCGCCGGCATCGCCGCGACGTCAGGGGGAGCGGTTGCGTGCCACTCAGGGGGCTCCTCAGACGATGCTCCTCAGTGCCGACAGCAGCTCGAGCGAGGCGCTCGTGTCGGCACGGTGGATGGGTGGTGCCGCGTGGGCGGTGGTGGTCGTGACGGTTGCGCCGAGTCGGGCCTGCAACTGCCGTTCGCGGCGCTGGCGTGCGGCCTGCGCAATCGGGTCGGCCGCGGCAAGTGGCGCAAGCGCGGGCGCCGGAGGCGGTGTCTCGCAGCTCGCCCCTGGCGCGGTGCTGCACGCGCAAGCGGCCGGCGCGGCATTGCCGTCGCGCAGCCAGGCGATCAACTCCTGCGGCCACAGCGCGACGCGCTCGGCGCCGGCGTCGAGCAGCTGCCGCTCGCCGTGCATGCCCCAGCTGACGCCGATCGCGCGCACGCCAGCCTCGCGGGCCTCGACCACGTCGCCGACAGTGTCGGTGACCAGGACCACGTCCTGCGCCGCCAGCGTGCCACCGACCGCGTCGCCGTCCTGGTAGGCCGGCGAGCACATCCGGTGTGCTGCGTAGCGCTGGTCGCCGAGGAAGCGGCGGATCGACACCGACTTGCGCGGCTCCACGTCGCCCGAGAACACGTGCGAGAAGCAGGTCGCGATGCCGGCACCGACGAGGATGCGGCGGATGGCCTCGATGCCGTTGGTCGAGATCACGGCCAGCGTGCACTGCGGCGCCAGTGCGCGCACCACGTCGACCATGCCCGGGATCAGCGCCGGGTGGTAGCGCGTGCGCAACAACTCCATGAAGTGCGCCTTGACGGCGGCGGCCTGCGCCGGGTCGGGGCACATCTTGGCCAGCGAGTCGAAGAAGTTACCCTCGAACGCGCGGAAGAAGGCCTCGCGCGAGTCGATGCCCAGCGCGAAGGCGAGGTTCGTCTCCGAGAACAGCTGCCACGATGCCGCGCGCGTGTCCACCAATGTTCCGTCGAGGTCGAACAGGATTGCTCGCGTCACGGCGTATCCTGGATACAGCAGCGTCGGAGGCTGCGGGTCAGAGCGGACGCGACGGCCGCCGCGTGGCGGCCACGCTGTTCAGCGCGTTGAGCTGCGGCAGCTCGAAGAAGTCCTGCACCTCGCCATGGCCTTGCCAGGTGCCGCCGGCACAGCGCATGTTCCATTCGCACAGCGCGTTGAACGACACCATGTTCGGCCAGCATTGCCACGGGAAGGTGGTCAGCGCACGGCCGTCCAGGTGCCAGACTCGGTCGTCAACGTCGGTCACCTGCAGTTGCAACCGCTCCGGGTAGCGCTCCTGCGGCCGCTCGACGCGCCCGGTGCCGACCTTCAAGCCACGGATGCGCCCCTTGTCCATCACATAGCCGTGGGCGAGCCACAGCTCGTCGCCGTTGCGCTGCTGGTCGAAGCCGAAGATCGCGTGGACCGCCAGATCCTTCGAGAAGTGCGCGTGCAGCCAGCTCATGTTGGGTTTGTTGCGCTCCGGGCGCGGGCCCCAGCTGTGGTCCATGGTCGAGACGCAGTCGATCGGCACCTCGCGTCCGCGCAGCGTGACCGAGCCCTTGAAGTGGCCGGTCTGGTCGAAGTGGCCGTTGTAGGCCGTGCCCCACGCGAATTTGCCCGCCTCGGACTTGGAGCCGCACATCGGGTCCATCGCCGGGTCGTGGATGTCGAACGCGGGCATCAGCGCCTCGTAGTGCACGTCGATGCGCTGGCCCTGCTGGTCGTCGTAGGCGATGTGCCAGACTCGGTTCGGGTCCAGGCAGCGGATGTGCAGGCTGTTCAGCAACTTGAAGTCGAGCAGGCTGCGCGGCGACGGGATCGGCATCGCTGCGCGCATGTCGCAGAAGTCGGCCTCCCAGGGTGTCACCGCGCGCTGGGCGTTCATGCAGATCGTCGAGCTGACCACACCCAAGTTGGGGCGGAACAGCGCGTAGACGCCGACGTTGAGGCGTTCCTCGGCGTTGTAGAAGCCGAAGAAGTTCGTCTCGGCCCAGGTCGGGTCGGGATCGGTGGTGTGGAACTCCGCGTCTTCGTCTTTGATCACCGCTTGTCTCCTGCACTTTGACTGTGATTGCAGGACTGTGTGCCTGCTTGCTGGGGCCTGACTCTAGGGGTGACCCGGGCGTCCGACCATGGCCGATGTGGATAACGCGGCCCTCGTCGATGCACCAGTCTGGCCAATGACGCGCCATCGTTGGGCGCATACCGTTCGCTCCATTCCAAGAACAGTGACGGAGACGATATGCAACTGGCTCGGGTGCGCGGCAACGTCGTTGCATCGATCAAGGCCGCGGGGCTCGCCTCGCACAAGCTGCTGCTGCTCGAGCCGGTGTCGGCTGCCGCGCCGCAGGAGCAGGCCGATGGGTCGGATGCGTCCTCCGTCTACGTGGCGATCGATCTGGCAGGCGCCGGCGTTGGCGAGGTCGTCCTGGTGGCACGCGGCAGTGCGGCGCGGGTCGACCGCGATGGCCAGGCGGCCCCCACCGACGCGGCAGTGATCGCCATCGTCGATTGCGTCCAGTTCGACGGACGAACCACTTTCCAGAAGCGCTAGCCGGGCTGGCTCGCGAATTTCACACCCCAGCACACCCAAGGAGACCCTGAGATGGCAACTGCACCCACCACCAGCGCGACGGCTGACGACGGCCCGCGCGGCGCGCTCGGCCTGATCGAGACCAAAGGCCTGGTCGGCGCCATCGAGGCTGCTGACGCCATGGTCAAGGCTGCCAACGTGCGGCTGATCGGCCGCGAGCAGATCGGCGGCGGCCTGGTGACCGTGATGGTCCGCGGCGACGTCGGCGCGGTGAAGGCCGCAACCGATGCCGGCGCGGCCGCGGCGGGCAAGATCGGTGAGATCGTCTCGGTGCACGTGATACCGCGTCCGCACGAGGACGTCGAGGCCATCCTGCCCAAGCCGCGCTGAGCCGCGGCCTACGCGTGAGCGGCGGCTGTGGCTCCTGGTGATCGCGCTCGGGCGCACGAGATATTGCGTGTGCTGTGGGCGATCCGGCATAGCCGCGACCGCAAGTTGAAGTCGATCGTGCGTGGACTGATCCGTGCGGATGTCGCTCGACTTCGTGCCACCCAGCAGGTGATGATGTGACAGACACTCCAGTGCTCGACCCCGAACTCGCCGCCATCGGCGAGGCTCGCGCCAAGGCCCAGGCGGCGCGCAAGGCCTTCGAGGCCTTCGAGGGCGTGACCCAGGAACAGGCCGACCGCATCGTCGAGGCCATGGCCCGTGCAGCCGAAGCCGCGGCCATGGAACTGGCACGCCTGGCGGTCGACGAGACCGGCTACGGCATCTACGAGGACAAGATCCTCAAGAACCTGTTCAACGCCAAGTTCTGCGCGCATGCGATGAAGAAGATGCGCACGCTCGGCGTGCTGTGGACCGACGAGGCCGCGCGCGTCACCGCGATCGGTGCGCCGATGGGTGTGATCGCCGGGATCATCCCTGTCACCAACCCGACCTCGACCGCGATCTTCAAGTGCCTGGCGGCGGTGAAGTCGGGCAACGCCATCGTCTGTGCGCCGCACCCACGTGCCGCGAAGTGCTGCCTGCGCACGGTCGAGATCATGGCCGCGGCGGCAGAGCTGGCCGGCGCGCCCAAGGGTCTGCTGCAATGCCTGTCCAGCGGTCAGTTGCCGGCCACGCGTGAACTGATGGCGCACCGCAACATCGCCCTCGTCATGGCCACCGGCGGCGCGGCGATGGTGCGCGCCGCCTACTCGTCGGGCAAGCCGACGCTGGCGGTCGGTGCGGGCAACGTGCCGGTCTACATCCACCGCTCGGTGGCCGACGTGGCGGCGGCGCTGATGATTGTCACGTCGAAGTCGTTCGACAACGGCACCGCATGCGTGGCCGAGCAGACGGTGGTGCTCGACGAGCCGATCGCCGACGCGGCGCTGGCGGCGTTCCGGCAGCACGGCACGGTGTTCCTCGATGCCGAGCAGCAACAGCGCCTGGCCGCGCTGCTGTTCATCGGCCGCGGCGCGCTCAATCCCGAGGCGGTCGGGCAGACCGCGGTCGAGCTGGCGCGGCGCATCGGTGTGACGGTGCCTGCCGGCACCAAGGTGCTCGGTGCGCTGCTCGACGATGTGGGGCCGCAGACCCCCCTATCGGCCGAGATCCTGGGCCCGGTGCTGTCGTTCTACCGAGCCCGCGACCTGGCGGCCGCTCACCAGCGCTGCCGCGAGGTGCTGGCCTTCGGCGGCGAGGGCCACACGCTCGGCCTGCACGGTCGCGACGAGGCTATGCTTGCGGCGATGTCCGACCTGCCGGCGTCGCGCATCGTCGTCAACACGCCCAGCCTGCTGGGCGGCATGGGCTTCAGCGCCGGCACCGACCCGTCGTTCATGCTCGGCACCGGCACCTGGAGCGGCTCGATCGTTTCCGACAACGTGACGCCGATGCACCTGATCAACATCAAGCGCATCGCGTTCGAGAACCGGCCGTGGCGGGACATCTACTCACCGACCATGGGACTGTAGAGATGCTGATGCGCACCCAGCCCGATCAAGCCGTCGAACGCGCGCAGCGCTTCCTCGACGCCGCAGCGCCGCGCCTGCGCGAACCGCTGCCATTCGACGGCCCGCTGCGCTTTGGTATCGATCTCGGTACCGCCACCATCGTCATCACTGCCGTCGATGCCGACACGCAACCGGTGTACTGGGACTTCGTGCGAGCCCAGGTCGTCCGCGACGGCGTGGTCGTCGACTTCCAGGGTGCGGTCGACGCCGTGCGGCGGCTGAAAGCCAGCACCGAGGCTGCGCTGGGCACCACCATCGACGCCGCGGCCACGGCCCATCCGCCCGCCGTGCCGGCGAGCGACTGCCGGGCCTGCGGCTACGTGCTACAGCAGGCCGGCATCGACTGCCGCAGCCTCGTCGACGAGGTCAGCGCGGCGAATGCGATCCTCGGCGTGTGCGACGGCGCGGTCGTCGATGTCGGTGGTGGCTCGACCGGCGTCGGCGTCTTCCGCGCCGGGACGCTGGCATCGCTTAGCGACCTGGCCGGCGGCGGCCACCACCTCGACCTGATCCTCGCCGGTGCGCTGCGCATGACGGTCGAAGCCGCCGAAGCGCACAAGCGCGAACACGGCAGCGAACTGCTGCAGGTGCTGCGGCCCGGCATCGAACGCATGGCCGAGTCGGTGCGCCGGCAGTGCGGCGGCGCCGACCCCGGCACCGTGCACCTGGCCGGCGGCGCGCTGACGCTGCCCGGCGCCGACGCGGTCGTCGAACAGTACCTCGGCTGGGCCGTGCAGGGCTACCGGCATGCCGAACTGATCACCCCCTTCGGCATTGCGCTGAGCTGAGCAAAACACCCCATGGACGTCCAACTTCGCACCTACGCCTTCGTCGACCGCATGCAGCCGCAGGCGGCGGCGCATGTCGCCTCCACCTGCCAGGGCGACGTGCCCATCGCCGGGATGTCCGAGCTGTACATCGAGGTGGCGCCGGGCAACGAGATCTTCCGCTGTGCCGACATCGCGCTGAAGGCGGCCGACGTGCGGCCGGCGCTGCAGGTGGTCGAGCGCGAGTTCGGGCTGCTCGAGATCCACGCACGCTCGCAGGCCGAGGTACAGGCCGCCGGCCAGGCGGTGCTCGCGCACCTGAAGCTCACCGAAGCCGACCGGCTGAAACCCAAGGTCGCTTCGTCGATGTTCGTCACCAACGTCAACCCGTACCAGGCGCAGCTGATCAACAAGTGGCGCAAGGGCAACCTGCTGATCCCGGGCCAGAGCCTGTACGTGCTCGAGGTCGCGCCGGCGGCGTACGTCACGCTCGCGGCGAACGAGGCCGAGAAGGCCGCCGACATCAGCATCATCGAGGTGCGCGCGCTCGGACGCTTCGGGCGGCTGTTCATCTCGGGCACCGAGAGCAACGTGCAGGCCGCCGCCGCGGCGGCCATCGCCGCGCTCGAGGAACTGGAGGGCAAGTGATGGGCCGCATGCTGACCGCTGGCGATGTGGAGGCCGCGGCAAAGGCGGGCCAGGGGCTCGCGATGGCGGCCGGCGACCGGCTGACGCCGCTGGCCCACGACCGCGCGAAGGAACTCGGCGTCGCCTTGCTGACGGCCGGTGCGCCGAACACGGCGGCCCCTGCTGCAGCACCTCCAGCGGCTGCGCCAAAGCCCGCTGCGGCGTCGGCCGCGAACCTACCGCCCGCATCGGTCCGCCCGTTCGTGCTGCCTCCGTCCGGTGCGATGTACCGGCGCAATGCGCTTGGCCCGCAAGCGCAGGGCGCGGCGGGCCGCGATGCGCGCCCGAAGGCAGGCGTCGTCGGCGCCGGCCATGTCGGCGCGATGACGGCGTTGCGCCTGGCCGAGAGCGACCTGTTTTCGCAGGTCACGCTGGTCGACGTCGTGTCCGGCCTCGCCGCCGGGCTGGCGCTCGACATGTGGCACGGCGCGGGGCTGTACCGCTTCTCGACGCAGTTGGCCGGCAGCGACGACCTCGCCGCACTCGCTGGCTCCGAGTACATCGTCATCACCGCCGGCAAGCCGCGCCAGCCCGGCATGAGCCGCACCGACCTGACCGCGGTGAACGCCGCGATCATGGATGCGGTCGGCCAGGGCATCCGCCAGCACGCACCGGACGCGACGCTGGTGGTGGTGAGCAACCCGCTCGAGGAGATGACCCACCTCGCGGCGCAGGTCACCGGTTTTCCAGAGGAGCGGGTACTGGGCATGGCCGGGGTGCTGGACTCCGCGCGTTTCTGCTCGCTGGTCGGCCTGACCGGCAAGGCGCAGCCGCAACAGGTGCATGCGCTGGCGCTCGGCAGCCACGGCCCGGAGATGGTGATCCCGCTGAGCCAGGCCTTCATCGACACCACGCCGATCGAGACCGTGCTGGACGCGCCGACGCTGAAGGCAATCGTCGAACGCACGCGTGAATCGGGCGGCGAGGTGGTCAAGCTGCTGCAGAAGGGCAGCGCCTACTTCTCGCCGGCCGAGTCGGCCGCGGCGATGGTGCGCGCGATGGTGCGCGACGACGGCGAGGTGCTGGCCGCCTGCGTGCGCTCGCGCGGGGCCTACGGCGCCGCCGACACCCGCGTGGGCCTGCCGGTGCGCCTGGGCCGCCGGGGCCTGAAGGAGATCGTCAACCTGCCGCTGCGCAACGACGAGCTGACTGCCCTGCGCGAGGCGGCGGGTCGCATCGCCGCGCGCATCGCCGAACTCCGGACGTAGCCCGTCGCACCGAGCCGCCGCATCCCATCCCCCATGCGAGCAGTCGTCTACAGAGGTCCCGGACTCGTCGAGCTGAGCGACGTTCCCCAGCCGCACATTGCCGAAGCCACCGACGCCATCGTGCGGGTCACGCATGCGGGCATCTGCGGCACCGACCTGCACGTGGTGCGGGGCGATTTCCCGGGGATGGTGCCGGGCAATGTCGTCGGCCACGAGTTCGTCGGCGAGGTGGTCGAACTCGGCCGCGCTGTACAACGCATTCGCATGGGGGACGCGGTGATGTCGTCCGACTTCACCGCTTGTGGACTCTGCCGCTGGTGCGACCGCGCAGAACACTGGCAGTGCGGCCAGCGCGCCTTCTTCGGCACCGGCACCGCGTTCGGTCCCTTGCTGAGCGGGGCGCAGGCTGAGTACGTGCGCGTCCCGCATGCCGACCGCACCCTGGGGGTGCTGCCGGCCGGCTGCTCGCCCGAGTCCGCGCTGCTGATGGGCGACAACCTCGCCACCGGCTGGGTGGCCGTGGAACGTGCGGCGCTGGAGGCGGGCGAGCGGCTGGTCGTGATCGGCGGCGGCGCGGTCGGGCAACTGACCGCGCTGGCCGCGCAGACCGCCGGCGCCGGGCTCGTCGTCGTCGTCGAGCCGCACGAGGGTCGACGCGCGTTCGCGCGTTCGCAGGGTTCGATCGCCGCGCATCCCGACGAAGCGCTGGCGCTGGTGCGCAAGCTGACCGATGGCGACGGTGCCGACGTGGTCGTCGAGGCCGTCGGCGGCAACGCTCCGCTGGACCTCGCGATGGCCTTGGTGCGCGCCCGCGGGCGGGTTGTCTCGGTGGGCGCGCACGCGTCCGAGACCTGGGGCTTTGCGGTGGGCCGGGCATTCCGCGAGGAACTGAGCTTAAGCTTCGCCATCGGCGACGGCATCCGCCTGCGGCGCAAGCTGACGGGGCTGGTGACCGGCGGTGCGATCGACCCGACCGTCGTGATCGATGCCCGTGGCCGGCTCGAGGACGCGCCTGCGCTGTACGGGCTGCTGGCGACGCAACAGCGGCTCAAGGCAGTGATGACCCCATGACGATCGCGCCCGGCGACGGCGCACACTCGGTGGTTCCATGGGTGATCGATTGACGCAGCGGACTTCCCGACCACACGGCGACCTGGCCGGCGCGCTGGAGCCGTTCGCGGCCGCGGCGATGCGCGGTCAGTACGAGTTGCTTCTCGCGGAGGCCGAACGTGCCGTTGTCCGGCTGTTCCCGGCCGCGCAGGCCCGTGTCGTCGTCCGCACCGGAGGCGCCTGGCACGAGTGGTCACGGCTGGAACACGGCAGCGAAGGGCTGGCGGTCGCGGCGCCGGCTGCCATTGACACCTGCGAGTCGCCGCTGCGCACCCCGGCTTTCGTGTTCGTCCCGGTGGTCCCCGGCGCACTCGGCATCCGCATCGACGGCGACGCGCCCGGCGTAGAGAACTCGGACGACCTCGCGGTGCTGCGGCGCTTCTTCGCCCTTGCGCTGCAGACCTGCGAGCGCCAGCGCGTGGCGGCGCAGAACCTCGATGAAGTGCAATCGCTGCAGCGCGTGGCCACGCGCATGCTGCAGAGCCACGACCTCAGCGAGATCCTGCTGCTGATCACGCAGGAGGCCAAGCGCTTGCTGTCGGCGGACATCTGCGGCGTGCTGCTGCGCGAGTCCGACCGGATCGTGATGCGCCGCTGCGTCGGCAACCGCTCGCCGCAGACGGCCACGCTGCAGATGGGGCCGGGCCAGGGCCTGGCCGGCCTGGTGCTCGAACGCAGCGAGCCGGCCTCGGTCGAGGACTACATGGCGAGCGAGTCGATCAGCCGCGACTTCTTCCATCTCGCCGAGGCCGAGATGGTGCGCTCCGCCCTCGCTGCGCCACTGATCGGCCGCAGCAGCGTGATCGGCGTGCTCGAGGTCTGGCGCCGGCGGCCTTCGACGTTCACACCGCTGGACACGATGCGCCTCGCCGCGCTGTCGAACCTGACTTCGATCGCCATCGAGAACGCCGAGCTCTACGCGGCGCAACGTCGCATGGTCGACGAGCTCGGCCTCGCGAACGAGGCGCTCAACCAGCGCTACGACATGGTCCGAAGCGTGTCGAACCTGACGCAGAGCCTGATGCAGATGCTGCTGCAGGGGGCGGGACTGCAGGGCATCACCAGCGCAGCCGCGGCCTTCTTGAACACCGAGGTCGGCGTCGTCGACGAGCACACCCAGACGACCGCGTGGAGCGGCGCCGACGAAGCCTCCGCGATGCTGAGAGAAGTGGCGCGCTCGGCATTGCCGCTCGGTGCCGTGACCCGCCACGCCGGAGCCGAGGCGTCGACGGTAACCGTGCAGGGCGGCCGTTGGCGCGTGCAGCCGGTGGTCGTCGAAGGCACCGCGGTCGCCTGGGTGCTGGGACGCATCGTCGGAAACGGCGAGGCGCTGGCCGAGTTGACGCTCGCCCAGGTTGCGATGATCGCGGCGCTGCACCGGCTGGAACAGCGCGCGGCCAGCCGGGCCCGCTCGGAGACCATCGACGCGATCGTCTGGGACCTGCTGCGCGCCGACGATGCGGCGCGCGCCGCCGCGATCGACCGCGCCACCGACGTCAAGCTCGATCTCGACGGTCCGCTGCGCCTTTATCTGTGCGAGCTGGGCACAACCGCACTGGTCTCGACCGAGCGCTCCGGGTCGACCCTGCGCCAGCTCGTCGCCCGGACGGTCGGCAGCGTCGGCGGTGAGGGTCTGCGTGCGGTCGCGATGCAGGGCACGTCGATCGCCGTGTTGTGCGCCGACCAGGTCCTCGACGACGCGGAGCGGTTCGCGCAGCGGCTGGTCATGCGCCTGAGCGAAGCGCTGGACGGCCGCCTGGTCGTCGTTGGCGGCAGCAGCCGCTGCCCGGCCGCCCGCTCCTTGAGCGTTGCCTTCCGCGAGGCCCAGATCGCGCTCGACGTCTCGCGACAGGTCGGGCGCTGCGGCGCCGTGGTCTACGACCGCGCCGGTGTGGTCGGCATGCTGCTCAGCCTGCGGCACGAAGTGGGGATGCGTCGATTCCTCGAGCTCAACCTCGGGCAGCTGCTTCAGGTGGAGGAGAAGCAGCGTGACCTGCTCTTGCAGACGATGCGCGTCTTCTTCGACGTCAATTGTTCGCACGAGGCCGCGTCACAGCGACTCGGTGTCCACCGCAAGACGATCGCGCACCGCCTCGACAAGATCTCAGAGCTGACCGGCCTAGACCTGACGACGCACGACGATCGGTTGGTGGCCGATCTGGCGCTCTATGTGCATCAGATGCTGGCAGATCGCACGGGGAAGACGGCCTGATTGGCTGCGTCGGCGGGGCGGGCGACCGCTACACAGCAGCCGCCCAATCCACAAGCAAGAAGCGTCGTCAGCAAGCGG
>Ga0316601_100001210_pt1 | contig 12346 bp, 9 predicted proteins | sample OWC_soil_day5_no_FD_207663 | JGI IMG/M metagenome (GOLD analysis project Ga0316601, IMG submission 207663) | Wetland soil microbial communities from Old Woman Creek delta, Ohio, United States - OWC_soil_day5_noCT | ecosystem: Environmental > Terrestrial > Soil > Wetlands | place: USA: Ohio...
ATTAAAATATTGTTCCGTACAAACCAATCGGACTTTAAAGGAATTAGAGCCAATTGATTATACAATGATGCCGCGTAATATAATGGACAGTCTTAATACATGGAGTTGCCGTAAAGTAACAAAAGAGGAATGGACTTCTGGCTTTTGGCCTGGTATTTTATGGTATGATTTTGAGGCAACAAAAGATTCAAGAATTAAAGTCGAAGCAGAGAAATTTACTGCATCTTTGGGCTTTATTTCCAAAATTCCTGCTTATGATCATGATTTAGGTTTTCTTGTATTCTGTAGCTATGGTAATGCATATAGGCTGACAAAGAATCCGGTTTATAAGAAGATAATTTTAGATACTGCAGATTCACTTGCTACATTATTTAATCCAAAAGTTGGAACTATACTTTCATGGCCACGTGAAGTAAAGGCTAGAAACTGGCCTCATAACACAATTATGGATAATATGATTAATCTTGAAATGCTTTTCTGGGCAGCAAAGAATGGTGGTGATAAAAAGTTATATGATATTGCAGTTTCTCATGCAAATAAAACAATGAAATGCCAGTTTCGCCCGGATTATTCTTCTTATCATGTAGCAGTATATGATACTGTGACAGGAAATCTTATTAAAGGTGTTACTCATCAAGGTTATGCAGATAATTCTATGTGGGCTCGTGGGCAAGCTTGGGCAATCTACGGTTTTACTGTTTGTTATCGTGAAACAAAGAATCCAGAGTATCTAAGTTTTGTGCAAAAGGTGACAGATATTTACTTAAAAGGCCTTCCTGAAGACTATGTTCCTTACTGGGATTTTAGTGCACCAGATATTCCAAATGCTCCTCGTGATGCTTCTGCAGCATGTGTTGTGGCTTCTGCATTGCTTGAGCTTTCAACTTATTTGGATAAAGATAAGGCTGAAGAGTATAAGGATGCTGCAGTGAAGATGTTGAAAAGTCTAAGCTCTCCTGCATATCAATGTGGAGATGCAAAACCAGCTTTCCTACTTCATTCTACAGGACATTGGCCTAATGGCTCTGAAATTGATGCTTCTATTATATATGCAGATTATTATTATATTGAGGCACTATTACGTTTCAAAAAGCTAAATGAAAATAAAGATATATTAGAAAAATTATAATGGGTTATGAATAGTAAAAGTCATTATCTCTTTTTATTTGCAGTTCTGTTTTTTATAGCAATTAAATGCTCAGCTCAGGATAGTGCCAGAAATATAAAATATGACTTTTCTCCCTTTTATGGAGCTCCAATAATATCTGTACTAAACTTCTGCTATCGTGAATAAAAATTAGAATAATCAGATGTATGTAGCCAATACTTCTGTGTACCTAAATAGCTTATGATAATTGTTTTATATTCTTTTGAATGAGATTAGATCTGATAAAAAATGCCTGGATTTTTTAGTCCAGGCATTTTAATATAGGTTGGGTATTTTGCTTCTTACTTCTGTTTCAATATATCGCGTATTTCGGTCAGTAAAGTCTCTTCCTTGCTAGGTGCAGGAGGTTCGGGAGCAGGAGCGTCTTCTTGCTTTCTTGTAAATTTTCCCATAAATTTGATAAACAAGAAGATTGCAAATGCAATAATGATGAAGTCGAATGTTGACTGCAGAAAGTTACCATAATTTAAAGTAGCTGCAGCTGAGAGTTCTTTTCCATCGGTTGAATAAGTAGCTTCTTTAATAACCCATTTAAGTTCTTTAAAGTTAACGCCACCAACAAATATACCGATAGCAGGCATTACTACATCAGCAACTAAAGAGGAAACTATTTTCCCAAAAGCGCCACCAATAATTACACCGACAGCCATGTCAATAACATTGCCTCTCATAGCAAATGCCTTGAATTCTTGTAGAAAGTTACTTTTTCCCATATTTTTTTATATTTAAGATAAAATTATGTGCTAATACAAAAACAATTTCGTACTTTTGCGCTGCAATTAGGAAATAAATTTCCATAGATAGCAACGCATTAATATTATAGCTGCTTTACGCATATTATAAGGTTGAATAAAGAACGTTTTTATATGCAATTATGTTTAAGTTTATTTCCTGAAGTAACATCGGATATTTTAGAATGAATATTATAAAACCCTTAAAAGTTTAACAAAATGATTAAAGTAGGTATTAATGGATTCGGCCGTATCGGTCGTTTTGTATTCCGCGCTGCTCAAACAAGAAACGACATTCAGATCGTAGGTATTAACGACCTTTGCCCAGTAGATTACTTGGCATACATGTTGAAGTACGACACTATGCACGGTCAGTTCGAAGGAACTATCGAAGCTGATGTTGAAAAAAGTCTATTGATCGTAAACGGTAATCCTATCCGTATCACAGCTGAAAGAAACCCAGCTGATTTGAAATGGGATGCAGTAGGTGCAGAATACGTAGTTGAGTCAACTGGTTTATTCTTAACTCAAGAAAAAGCTCAAGCTCATATCCAAGCTGGTGCAAAATACGTTGTAATGTCAGCTCCTTCTTCTGATAGCACTCCAATGTTCGTTTGTGGTGTTAATGAAAAATCATACGTAAAAGGTACTCAATTTGTATCTAACGCTTCATGTACTACTAACTGTTTGGCTCCTATCGCTAAAGTATTGAACGATAAGTTCGGTATCTTAGATGGTTTGATGACTACAGTTCACTCTACAACTGCAACTCAAAAAACAGTTGACGGTCCTTCTATGAAAGACTGGAGAGGTGGTCGTGCTGCTTCTGGTAACATTATCCCTTCATCTACTGGTGCTGCTAAAGCTGTAGGTAAAGTAATTCCTGAATTGAACGGTAAATTAACTGGTATGTCAATGCGTGTTCCTACTTTGGACGTTTCTGTAGTTGACTTGACAGTTAACTTGGCAAAACCAGCTACTTATGCTGAAATTTGCGCTGCAATGAAAGAAGCTTCTGAAAACGAATTGAAAGGTGTTCTTGGTTACACTGAAGACGCTGTTGTTTCTTCTGACTTCTTGGGTGATGTTCGTACTTCTATCTTCGATGCAAAAGCAGGTATCGCTTTAACTGATACTTTCGTAAAAGTTGTATCTTGGTATGATAACGAAATCGGTTACTCAAATAAAGTTCTTGACTTGGTTGCTCATATGGCATCAGTTAACGCTTAAGAAATTATTTCTTTATATTTTGAAACCGCTTCGGGTAACCGAGGCGGTTTTTTTATGCTTTCATCTTTTTCTTTGTTGTTTGTATGAAAGGGCTAAGTTTCCTTTTTTTAAGTTATAGCTTTATATATTCGGGATTTTTTATGTAAGTTTGTAGACATTATTACTTGTAAGGTTATGGCAAATTTTGACTTAATTACTATACTAGGACCTACAGCTTCTGGAAAAACCCCTTTTGCTGCTGCTTTGGCATACGAATTGGACACTGAGATAATCAGTGCTGATTCTCGTCAAATTTATAAGCAGATGGATTTGGGTACAGGAAAAGATATTGTAGATTATACTGTAAATGGAAAACAAATTCCGTATCATCTGATAGATATAGCCGAGCCTGGTTACAAGTATAATGTTTTTGAATATCAGAGAGATTTTCTTGTTGCCTATAATGAGATAAAGGAAAAAGGCAAGTTACCTATTCTATGCGGTGGTACTGGTATGTATCTTGAATCAGTTCTAAAAGGATATAAACTAATTCCGGTTCCTGAGAACAAAGAGCTTAGGGATAAGTTGGCCGACAAATCTCTGGAAGAGCTAACTGAAATATTGAAAACCTATAAAGAACTCCATAACTCTACTGATGTTGATACAGTTAAGAGGGCGATCCGAGCTATTGAAATAGAAGAATATTACTTGAATAATGATATAGCGAAAAGAGAGTTTCCTGCAATAAATAGTTTGATTATTGGTGTTGATATTGATAGAGAACTGAGAAGACAAAAGATTTCCAGGCGTCTTCGCCAACGTTTAGATGATGGCATGGTTGAAGAGGTAAAGCAATTGCTGGATAAGGGAATTCCTGCTGAAGATCTTATTTATTATGGGTTGGAATATAAATATCTTACCTTGTATCTTACTTCTCAACTTACTTATGAGGAAATGGTTTCGCAGCTTGAGATAGCTATTCACCAGTTTGCCAAACGACAGATGACCTGGTTTCGTGGAATGGAACGCAGAGGTTTTACTATTCACTGGTTAGATGCAACTTTACCACAACAAGAGAAAATAGAACGAGTAAAAGATTTACTTAACAGCTGATTGATATGAACACAGATCCAAATAGATGGGGGATTATTTATAATCCCAAAGCTGGAACTCGAAAGGTTCAGAAACGATGGAAGGAGATTAAAGAGTACATTGAAAGTAAGCAGGTTGCTTTCGACTATGTGCAGTCTGAAGGCTTTGGTACTGTCGAAGTTCTGGCACGTGCTTACGCAAGCGAAGGATATCGTATTATTGTTGTAGTAGGGGGCGATGGAGCTCTAAATGATGCAATTAATGGTATTCTCACTTCTTCTGCCGAACAGATCAGTGACATTGCTATTGGTATTATTCCAAATGGTATTGGAAATGATTTTGCTCGTTACTGGGATCTTAATCTGGATTATAAAGACGCTGTTGACTGGATTATAAATAATCGCAGAAAGAAGATAGATGTGGGATATTGTTCCTACTACGATGCTCATAAGCATGAACGTCGTTATTTTCTGAATGCCTTGAATATTGGCTTGGGTGCTCGTATTGTGAAGATTACCGATCAGACCAAGCGTTTCTGGGGAGTTAAGTTCTTATCTTATCTTGCTTCCTTGTTCCTGTTGTTTTTTGAACATAAACTATATAGAGTTCACCTAAAGATTAATGATGAACATGTGCGTGGAAGAGTTATGACTGTGTGTATTGGCAATGCAAGTGGATACGGACAAACACCGAGTGCTGTTCCTTATAATGGTTGGCTGGATGTTTCTATAATCTACCGTCCGGAACCACTTCAAATACTTTCCGGACTTTGGATGCTTATTCAGGGACGCATTTTAAATCATAAAATGGTGAAGTCTTTCCGTACAAAAATGGTGCGTGTTTATAAAGCGCGTAATGCCGCTGTAGATGTCGACGGACGAATTATTCCTAGTCATTATCCTTTGGAAGTGGGCATTCAGAGTGAAGCTATTACATTGATTATACCTAATTAAAATATGAATATAAAAGATTTAAAGAATACTGATTCCGGCAATTTCTTTTTGCTTGCCGGTCCTTGTGTTATTGAAGGGGAGGAGATGGCTCTTCGTATTGCTGAACGAATTGTGAAAATGACCGATCAGCTTCGTATCCCTTATGTTTTTAAAGGATCCTATCGCAAAGCAAATCGTTCTCGCCTTGATTCTTTCATGGGTATTGGCGATGAAAAAGCGCTAAAGATTTTAAAGAAAGTAAACGAAACGTTTGGTGTGCCTACGGTTACGGATATTCATTCTGCAGAAGAGGCTGCGATGGCTGCCGAATATGCTGATGTTCTTCAGATTCCTGCTTTTCTTTGTCGTCAGACCGATTTGTTGATTGCTGCTGCAAAAACCGGAAAGATTGTGAATATAAAGAAGGGACAGTTCTTGTCACCAGGAGCCATGCAGTTTGCTGCTAATAAAGTAGTAGAAGCAGGCAATGATAATGTGATGATTACTGAGCGTGGAACAACTTTTGGTTATCAGGACTTGATTGTTGATTACCGTGGCATTCCCGAAATGCAGAAGTTTGGCTTCCCGGTTATTCTCGATGTAACTCACTCTTTACAACAACCAAATCAAACAAGCGGAGTAACAGGCGGTATGCCACAACTAATCGAAACTGTTGCTAAAGCCGGTGTTGCAGTAGGTGTTGACGGTTTGTTTATTGAAACACACGAAAACCCTGCCGTGGCAAAGAGCGACGGTGCAAATATGTTGCAGTTAGACCTTCTTGAAGGACTGCTTGTAAAACTAGTACGTATAAGAGAAGCGGTTAAGTAATTAGCCGATTTTACTGATCTTTTTCAACTTTTCTTCGTCTATGATCTTAATCTTTCGTCCATCGATACTGATAAGATGTTCATTAGAAAAGTTGGAAAGGGTACGTATAGCGTTTGAAGTGGTCATGTTTGATAAGTTGGCCAAGTCTTCACGTGATAGATAAATACTAAGCGTAAATCCATCTTCTTCTACTCCGTAGCTATCCTTTAAGAATAATAGCGATTCTGCAAGACGCCCACGGATGTGTTTTTGAGTCAGATTTACAGTTCTTTCATCTGCAATACCCAAGTCGATGGATAATTGACGGATAAAGAACATTGCCAATTCAGTATTCTGGCTGATAAGATTCATAATGACTTCCATCGGAATCAGACAGATTGTAGAAGATTCGAATGCGGCGGCTGCCGTAAGATAATCCTCTTTAGCAAAATAAGCACGATAACCGAAGTATTCTACCGGTTTAATTACTCTGATAATTTGGCTTCTTCCGCCTACACCATCTTTGTAAATTTTTACTTTCCCGCTAAGAAGGCACATAAGGTGAGTAGGAGCCTCTCCTTCACAATATATTACCTCATTCTTTTTGTAGCTTTGAATAGTAAAATTACTCATTAGGTATTCCCTCTGCTCGTCGCTAAGGGGCTGCCACATATCAGCAATATGCTCTGAAATTACTATTTCTGACAATTTTTTCTTAATCATAGCCTGTGTTATAGAACCGTGTTATAAAGCACAAATATATAAAGAAAAAATTAATAAATGATTTTTTTGATGGGAAATTCATCTATTTTGCCCGAAATGAGCGCACGAAAAATGTGCAGAAGTTATTTGTTTTTCTGCAAAAACAGGAGGGAATTATTTATCTTGTACAAAAGAATACATTCTTCTGTACAGAACAATTAATTCTTTTGTACAGAAGAATTAATTGTTTTGTACAGGGAATTAATAAGCTTTCCTTTATTATTTTGAGAATAATAGTTCGCGATATTTAGGCAATGGCCATATTTCGTCGTCTATTTCCATTTCAAGATGATCAATGTGATCGCGGATCAGCTCAAGATATGGACGAACTTTTTCTTCATAAGCAAATGCTTTTTCTTCCTGACTTTCAAGATGGTTGGCAACTTTACGTGCTTCTGTCATTTCACGGACAAGAATCTTGATCTGTGTTACACGATGAGATATTTCTTTAATCAGTTCTTTTCTGTCATGACTCAATTCGTTGAATTCTTCTTCAGAGAATACCTCTTTCATACCTCTCAGGTTATCCAGTAATCGGTTCTGATAAGTAATAGCTGTAGGTACAATGTGGTTAATTGCAAGATCTCCCAGAACGCGGCTTTCTATTTGCACTTTCATGGTATACTTTTCAAGTTCCACTTCCAGGCGGCTTGTCAGCTCTGTTTCATCAAAGATTTTTTCTCCAATTAGCACTTCTCGGGCTTGTTTGTCATTATATTTTAGTAATGCCTCAGGTACATGGCAAATGTTTGTCAATCCTCTTTTGGCTGCTTCTTCTTTCCATTGATCAGAATAGCCATCTCCTTCAAAGCGAATATCTTTAGAGGCAATAATAGTTTCCTTTAATATGCGGAAGATAGCTTCGTCTCTACCCACACCTTCGTTTATCAATTTGTCGACAGAAGCTTTGAACTCATTAAGCTGGTGAGCCATTGCTGCATTGATGGCAATCATTGCTGCAGCGCAGTTGGAAGATGATCCGGCAGCGCGGAATTCAAAACGGTTTCCGGTGAAAGCAAACGGAGATGTACGGTTACGATCTGTATTATCTAAAAGAATTTCAGGAATTCGTCCTACTCCAAGTTTTAAGATTGTCTTTTCTTCCGGAGTCATTTTGGTATTTCCGGCTTGTTCTACCTGTTCTACTATTTCGTCGAGCTTGTTAGAAAGATGCTTGCCCAAGAAGATTGAAAGAATTGCAGGAGGAGCTTCGTTGGCACCCAGACGATGACTGTTGCTTGCACTCATAATAGATGCACGAAGTAAATCCTGATTCTTATAAACCATCATTAGCACATTAACAATGAAGGTAATAAACAGCATGTTTCCTTTTGGATTCTTGCCCGGTGCAAAAAGATTAATGCCATTGTCTGTGATAAGTGACCAGTTATTGTGTTTGCCTGAACCATTAATACCGGCAAATGGCTTTTCGTGGAACAGCACATGGAAGTTGTGTTTTTGTGCAATACGTTTCATTAAGTCCATAACCAACTGATTATGGTCGTTGGCAAGATTTGCATTTTCAAAGATAGGAGCCAGTTCAAACTGATTTGGCGCAACTTCGTTATGACGGGTCTTAACAGGAATACCTAGTTTATGGCATTCCAGTTCCAGTTCTTTCATAAAGCTGGTAACGCGTGGAGGTATCGAACCAAAGTAGTGGTCTTCCAACTGTTGGTCTTTGGCTGAAGAGTGTCCCATAAGCGTGCGTCCGGTAAGACAAAGGTCGGGACGAGCATTGAATAATGCACTGTCTACAAGAAAGTATTCCTGTTCCCATCCCAGATTGGCAAATACCTTTGTTACGTTTTTATCGAATAGCTGACAAACATCTGTTGCAGCTTTATCAACCGCTGCAAGAGCTTTTAATAAAGGAGTCTTGTAGTCGAGTGCCTCACCTGTATACGAAATAAAGATAGTAGGAATACAAAGAGTTGCATCAACTATGAAAGCCGGAGATGAAACATCCCACGCAGTATATCCACGAGCTTCGAATGTATTTCTGATGCCACCATTTGGGAAAGAAGAAGCGTCAGGTTCTTGTTGGATAAGCAACTTGCCCGAAAAACGCTCAATTATTTCGGTGTCGTCGCCGAATTCTATAAATCCGTCGTGTTTCTCGGCTGTGCCATCTGTTAGCGGCTGAAACCAGTGTGTATAATGGGTTACATTATATGATTTAGCCCAGCTTTTCATTCCATTGGCAATTAAGTCGGCCATTTCACGACTTATAGGCGTACCTTTTTCAATAGCATTCATTACTGCTTTAAAAGCTTCTTTGGGAAGATACTCCTGCATGTTTTTACGGTCGAATACATGGCAACCGTAATAACTGGATAATTTGTTTGATGGATTCGAAATCTCAATAGGCTTTCTGTTTGCAAGCTCTTGTAGAGCGAAAAAACGCATTTTTGACATAATTAGTCTTATCTTTTAGTGGTTGTTTGTGCAAAAGTAGTACTTTTTTATAAACTACCCCCCCTAAAAATATAGGGTAGTTTTGTTTTTTATCTCATTTTTGGTAATTTGCTCACTCTTAATATTCTTGTTGATAAATATAAAATATGTAAAGTTTCTTGTTTGTTGTTGAAAATCATTATATTTGTGTCTGTTCGACTGATTAAGATTACTATTTGAAGCACTATATAATACATATATTATTGTTTGTTTGCTTTTATACCTTAGTTCCACATTTTGTAATGGCTACTGAGGTAAGCATTGGAATGGAAAAACACCCTAAATTGGTGGATTCCATTCTTGATAATGTTTTGCTTTATTCTTCCAAATATGAAAAGATAATAGCTGGGTATGATGCCGAGTTATATCTAAAAAGAACTATGCAGATTAAAAAGAAGAATTTTCTTCTTCGTTTTGCTCCATCCACTCTTAGAACCAATAGAAAAGTTAAATGCACTATTACTGAATCTTTGAGTGAGTTTCACTATTCTGCTCCTAATGTTTATGATCTGAGAATTAAAGCGATGAACGGGAATACGTCTCGTTTATCGGGCCCTTCGGAATTAATATTACCATATTTTAAAGTGAATATATATTCTTCCACTTTATTGTATGATAAGCTTCTTTCACCTCTTGCATCTAATGCCCGGGAATATTATAGATATAGAATAGAATCTGCTTTTATATCTAATGGTGAGGTTAGGTATAAAATAAAAGTTATCCCTAAAATTCGTAGCTATCAGCTGGTAAGCGGATACATGATTGTTAGTAATCCTACCTGGAAAGTGCGCGAACTCTACATGCAAGGCCAAACTGAATATATGAAGTATAATGCAAAAATATCAATGGGAGAAAAAGATTCGGAAGAATATCTTCCAGTAAAGTATGATGTAGATGTTTTTGTCAGAATGCTGGGTAATGATATAGATATTAATTATCTGGCAGATTTAAAATACAGTAATATTCGTTTAAATGAAGAGGGGATTAATATTAAAAGAAAAAATAAACATTATCATGACCTTACAGAATCTTTTTCGTTGAGTTGTTTGAAAGATTCCTGCATTACAGATAGTACAAGCTTCTCGCGATTGAGGCCAATTCCTTTATCAGATAATGAAAAACTACTGTATCGTAATTTTGCCCTTTCACGTGATTCTTTTCATATTAACGGTAATAATAAAAAGAAGGATTATACTTTCTGGGGGCAGATAGGAGATGTCTTGACTAATAGCTATACAGTAAACATGTCATCTATGGGGAGTATGAAATGTTCTCCTATAATCAATCCTTTTTTATTGAGTTACAGTCATAATGATGGTATTGCATATCGGCAGGACTTTAAATATAATCGCCTTTTCTCAGATGGACGTTTGCTGCGTATTGTGCCTAAAATAGGTTATAATTTCAAGCGTCGGGAGTTTTATTGGACTGTTAATTCAAACTATGATTATTGGCCGGAGAAAAGAGCATCTATTCAGTTGAAGTTTGGTAATGGTAACCGAATATACAGTAGTAAAGTATTAGATAAAATTAAAGATATTCCTGATAGCTTATTTAATTTTGATGATTTGCATCTCGACTATTTTAATGACTTGTTTATAGAACTAAATCATAGTGTGGAAGTTACAAATGGCTTCTTTATCAAGGCTGGTGTAACTGTGCATCAAAGAGATGCTGTTAAGCCTTCAACAATTATTATTCTTCAGCCGGGTGGGAAGAGTGATGGTTCTCTTGATATTATTTCCGAACTTAAAACCAGATATATAAGTTTTGCTCCTCGTTTGCAATTGGAATGGACTCCGGGACAGTTTTATTATTTAAAAGGAAATCGTAAGATTAATCTATATTCTTATTTCCCGACTTTTTCTTTTGATTACGAGCGAGGTATAAAAGGAGTACTAAATAGTACCGGAGGATATGAAAAGATAGAAGTAGATATGCAGCATCATATCCGGTTGGGCTTAATGCGTGATATCTATTATAGAGTAGGGGCTGGTGCTTTTACAAATAAGCACGAACTCTATTTTGTGGATTATGCTAATTTCTCCAAGCATAACCTGCCGGTTGGATGGAATGATGATATTGGAGGAGTTTTCCAATTGCTGGATAGAAGATGGTATAACTCTTCGGATCATTACGCCCGGGCCCATTTTACCTATCAAGCGCCATTTTTATTGCTTCCTCATTTAAAGAAGTTAACTCGTAATGTTCTCAATGAACGTCTTTATTTTAGTGCTCTTTGCGTACCACATCTTAATCCCTATTTGGAATTTGGATATGGAATAGGAACTCATATTTTTGATGCAGGAATCTTCGTTAGTTACTCAAAAACGAGTTTTAAACAGATTGGATGTAAGTTTACCTTCGAATTATTTAATCGTTGATATTTAGAATATTACGGTTAATATCTAATTTTTCTTTAAAAATTGATTAAAAAAGATTTGCGTAGTTCAAAATAACTGCCTATCTTCGCATCGCATTTGAGAAAAAGCACATGCCCGGGGAAGTTTGGGTGAGTGGCTGAAACCACCAGTTTGCTAAACTGACGTACGGGTAACCGTACCGGGGGTTCGAATCCCCCAGCTTCCGCTGATGTAAAAAAGAGACCTAAACGGGTCTCTTTTTTTATGCCTGTAAGTTAACTTTGGGGCCATTCGTTAGATTCTAAATCACAGATAATCAATTATATAATATTGAAATTACAGACCTGGATTTTATTGTCAACATTGTAATGACAATCTATTATGGCAAATAAATTAAAGCAATTTGCTTCTGAATATGCTGCCACATATTTTGCGAAGGCTACCAAATGAAGATCAGTCTTTTATCAATTTATCAACCGGATTTTAGGATTGATCTCTATTTATCGCCTACATAAAAATTAAAAACTACAAATTGATCTAGCAATCTAGCACTTGGTACTTAACTGTCAGATAGCTAAAGAATTGAGCCCGCTAGATTAGCTAGATTTGATCTAGCACTAATCTAGCAGTCTAGCGGTATGTATTCAGCATGAGATGATTAAAAAATGAAGTGTTTCACTAAAAATCATCTGACCTTTTATAAAAAATGAAATAAGTAGATATTATGCTTCCACCCGGGTGTATACAATTGGTACACCCGGGTGGAAGATGGTCGTAGACCCGGGTGTAAGAAATGGGTACATCCGGGTGTACAGAAGAATA
>Ga0316601_100001212_pt1 | contig 12337 bp, 19 predicted proteins | sample OWC_soil_day5_no_FD_207663 | JGI IMG/M metagenome (GOLD analysis project Ga0316601, IMG submission 207663) | Wetland soil microbial communities from Old Woman Creek delta, Ohio, United States - OWC_soil_day5_noCT | ecosystem: Environmental > Terrestrial > Soil > Wetlands | place: USA: Ohio...
AGCTCGGGATGAAGGAGCGTGACTTGACGGAAACGCTCTTCCTGCTGCGGCTGCGTCACAAGACCAATCAGCTGGAAAGTCCGGCACGCCTGGCGCAGGCCCGGCGTGACATCGCGCGGATCAAGACGATTCGGCGCGAGCGCGAATTGAAGAGGAGCCGCTAGTGGAAGCGTGCAGTCGCGGCAAGGCCAAGTCCCGAGAGGGTGTGGTCGTCAGCAACAAGATGGATAAGACGGTTGTGGTGCTGGTCGAGCGCTTGGTCCAACATGCCAAGTACAAGAAACACCTCCGCCGTCGGAAGAAGCTCAAGGCACATGACGAACAGAACCGTTGCGGCATCGGGGACCGCGTGCTGATCAGTGAGACGCGGCCGTTGAGTCGAGATAAGCGCTGGGCCGTGCGGGCGATTCTCGAAAAGGCAGTGTGAGGAGGCTCGTCGGCGTGTTGGGCCGGTGGGAATGGACATGGTGCAGTCGGAAACCGTACTGGATGTCGCGGACAATTCTGGAGCACGCAAGGTGCTGTGCATCAAAGTGCTCGGTGGCTCGCGACGGCGATATGCTTCGCTCGGCGACATCATCGTGGTGTCGGTGAAGGAAGCGATTCCCAACGCCAAGGTTAAAAAGGGCGATGTAATGAAGGCAGTGATCGTACGCACCACCAAGGAGGTTGGTCGTGCTGACGGCTCCTACATTAAATTCGACTCGAACTCGGCGGTGCTGATCGATAACCAGCGCGAGCCCATCGGCACGCGTATATTCGGGCCAGTCGCGCGTGAACTGCGGGCGAAGAAATTCATGAAGATTTTGTCCCTGGCCCCGGAAGTCTTGTGAGCACGGTCATGCATGCCCGTATCCGAAAGAACGACACCGTGATGGTGGTTGCCGGGCGCGAGCGCGGAAAGACCGGCAAGGTTATTCGCGTGCTCGCGGCCGAGAACCGCGCCGTCGTCGAGCGCCTCAATTTGGTGAAGCGTCACACGAAGAGTCGGGGCGCGCAGAGTCCGTACGGCATCGTCGAGAAGGAGGCGCCGATTCACCTCTCGAACTTGATGATGATGTGCGATAAGTGTAACGCCCCGGTGCGCCTGGGTAAGCGGCATCTGGAGGACGGACGCAGTGTGCGCGTCTGCCGTCGCTGTCGGGAGCAGGTCGATAGGTGATCGAATGGCTGTGCGGCTGAAAGAACGTTATCACAAGGAAGTGCTCCCTCGCCTGATGAAGGACTTGGCGTACAAGAACTGTATGCAGGTGCCGCGCCTCGACAAGGTCGTTATCAATATCGGCCTGGGAGAGGCCATCCAGAACGCCAAGGTGCTGGACCAGGCGGTTGTGGAACTCACCGCCATTACCGGTCAAAAGCCGGTGATTACGAAGGCACGGAAGGCGATCGCCAACTTCAAGCTGCGTGAGGGGATGCCCATCGGCTGTATGGTCACGCTGCGTGGTACTCGCATGTACGAATTTTTGGATCGTTTGGTGAACTCAGCCCTGCCCCGTGTGCGTGACTTTAAGGGGGTGTCGGACCGTTCCTTCGATGGACGTGGCAATTATTCCCTTGGTGTGCGGGAGCAGATCATTTTCCCCGAGATCGATCTCGACAAGGTCGAGAAGGTGCGGGGGTTGACCGTATGCATCAATACCACAGCGCGAACCGATGCCGAGGGTAAAGCGCTGCTGCAGGCGCTCGGCATGCCGTTTCGCGCTTAGGAGATCAGGTGGCAAAGACGTGTTTACGCATTAAGGCCCAACGCCCCCCCAAGTTCAAGGTGCGCGCGTACAATCGATGCCCACTGTGCGGACGACCGCGGGCATTCTACCGCCGCTTTCAGATGTGTCGTCTCTGCCTGCGGCTGTTGGCTCGGAAGGGCGAGATTCCGGGGTTGACGAAGGCCAGTTGGTAGGTGAAGCGATGGGCATGACGGATCCGATTGCAGATCTACTGACGCGCATTCGCAACGGCGCGCATGCGCGCAAGGAACAGGTTGACGTGCCATGGTCAACCATCAAGACGCGTGTCGTAGAGGTGTTGACCGCGGAGGGGTTTCTCAAGGAACACAGCATTGTCGAGCAGCAGGGCCGGCGGCTTCTGCGCGTGTGGCTCAAGTACGACAGCCAGAGTAAGCCTGTCATCTCCGGGCTGCGGCGGGTGAGTAAACCCAGCTTGCGCATCTATGTCGGGGCCAAAGAGATCCCCGCGGTGCGACGAGGGCTGGGGGTCAACGTGTTGTCGACTCCGGCAGGCATTCTGACCGATCGCGAGGCCCGGAAGCGCAACCTGGGCGGCGAGATCCTGTGCTCGGTGTGGTAGGTTTCCATGTCACGCATTGGTAAACTGCCGATTCGTATTCCCGAGAAGGTCAAGGTCCACGTCGCCGACGGCGTGGTGCGGGTCGAGGGGCCGAAGGGTACCCTTGAGCACCGTCTGCCGCCGGGCCTTCGTCTCGAAGTCTCCGGGGACAGCCTGCACGTGAGTCGCGAAAGTGAGAGCCGCACGGTGCGTGGTCTCCATGGCCTCACGCAGCGGCTGCTCGCAAACATGGTGGAAGGGGTGCACGCCGGATTTAGCCGCACTCTGGAGATTGTCGGCGTCGGCTACCGTGCGGAAGGCCGTGGCCAGGCAATCCACCTGAGCCTCGGGTTCTCTCATCCGATCCTGTTCCAATTGCCGCCAGGGGTGCAGGCGCGCGTTGACAAGCAGACGGTAGTAACGCTCGAGAGCATCGACAAGCAACTCCTGGGTGAGACGGTCGCCAACATCCGGCGGCTGCGCCCGCCAGAACCCTACAAGGGTAAAGGCATCAAGTACGCGGGAGAGGTGTTGCGTCGGAAGGCCGGAAAGGCGGCCGGCGCGGCGGGAGCCGGGTGATCATGACATTAGGCACGAAGGATTTAGCGCGCCTGCGGCGTCAGCAGCGTGTCCGCAAGCGCCTGCAGGGTTCGGATGGCAGGCCGCGTCTGTGTGTGTTTCGCAGCGGCAAGCATATCTATGCACAGGTAATTTCCGACGAAACTGGGCGGACCTTGGCCGCGGCTTCGACGTTGTCGCGCGACCTGAAAGGGCAGTTGCAACGGACGGCTACGCGTGATGCAGCAAAGCAGGTGGGGGCCCTGATTGCGCGGCTGTGTCAAGAGCGGGCGATCCGTGCGGTGGTGTTCGACCGCAACGGGTTCCTGTACCACGGCCGGGTCAAGGCGCTTGCGGATGCGGCGCGTGAAGCCGGTTTGCAGTTTTGACGAACGCGGAAGGATTGCGACGCATGGCGGTTGGAAGAGGTAGGGAGCGTATCGAACTTCAAGGCTCCGAGCTCAAGGAAAAGGTGGTTCAGATCAACCGGGTGGCGAAGGTCGTTAAAGGTGGCCGGCGCTTCAGCTTCAGCGCGCTGGTGGTCGTGGGCGACAGCGCTGGTCGGGTGGGCTACGGGCTCGGCAAAGCCAACGAGGTCCCCGAGGCGATTCGCAAGGCGATCGAGCGGGCAAAGAAGACCCTGATGTCGGTGCCGCTCATCGAAGGAACAATTCCCTACGAGGTGCAAGGCCGCTTTGGAGCTGGTCACGTGGTTCTGCGACCCGCCGTCGACGGGACGGGGGTGATCGCGGGTGGTGGTGTGCGCGCCGTCGTTGAACTGGCTGGCGTGCGTAATGTCCTCACGAAATGTATCGGATCCAACAACCCTCACAATATGGTCAAGGCGACCATGGACGCCCTGAGCGACCTGCGCCTTCCAGAGGATATTGCTACGCTACGTGGCAAGAGTGTTGAGGAACTGCGCGGCTAACAGGTATGGAAGCAGCAACGATGTTGAAGGTACGGCTCACCCGGAGCCCCATCGGTAGCACGCAGCGGCAACGGCAAACCTTGCGCGGCCTTGGCCTCACGCGGGTTGGCAAGACCGTGATCGTGCATGACAACGAGCCGACGCGCGGCAGGATTCGCGCCGTTCAGCACCTGGTCGAGGTGAAAAGCTAAATGAACCTGAGCAATTTGTCGCCGGCGCCCGGATCGGTCAAGGGGCGAAAACGCCTGGGCCGCGGGGTTGGATCGGGCAATGGGAAAACCTCCGGGCGAGGACACAAGGGTCGCGGCTCGCGATCGGGCGGCAACACGCCGCCGGGATACGAGGGCGGTCAGATGCCGCTGCAACGCCGGCTGCCGAAACACGGCTTTCGCAACCCGTTCCGTCAGGAGTTCAGCGTCGTCAACGTCGGTCAGTTGGAATCCTCCTTTGAGGCAGGGAGCGTTGTGGACGCGGAGGCGCTGCGGGCGCGGGGCCTCGTGAGTACGCTGAAGCGTCCGATCAAGATTTTGGCCGACGGTACTCTCAGCAAGGCGCTGACGGTTAAGGCCGACAAGTTCAGTGCCGCCGCGATCCAACGGCTCCAGGCCGCGGGCGGGACCGCCGAGGTTATCCAGCGTGGTTGAAGGATTCCAAAACGCGTCGAGAATTCCCGAGCTGCGGCGGCGGTTGTTGTTTACCTTCGCCATGCTTGCGGTGTACCGCGTCGGGGTTGCCATCCCGACTCCCGGCATAGATGGGAAGGCCTTGGCTGCTTTCTTTGAGCAGGCCCGCAACACCATGTTCGGTCTGGTCAACCTCTTCTCCGGTGGCGCGTTGGAGCGGTTCTCGATCTTTGCGCTCGGCATCATGCCGTACATCAGCGCGTCGATCATTCTGCAATTGCTCACCGTCGTCATCCCGTACCTCGAGCGGCTCTCCAAAGAGGGCGAGGCGGGGCGGCGCAAGATCACGCAGTACACCCGGTACGGCACAGTGTTGTTGTCGCTCGTGCAGGGATTGTTCATCAGCATCGGCATCGAAAAGATCGAGGCGCCGGGCGGCGGTTCCGTCGTGTTCGCTCCCGGCTGGGGATTCCGGACGATGACGGTCATGACCCTCACGGCCGGGACGGTGTTCATCATGTGGCTCGGTGAGCAGATCTCCGAGCGGGGCATCGGCAACGGCATCTCGCTGATCATCTTCGCCGGTATCGTCGCATCGTTCCCGTCGGCAGCAGCCACCACCATCGAGTTCGTTCGCGAAGGCGAAATGGGCGTTCTGGTCTTGCTCGCGTTGGTTGCGTTCATGATTTTGGTGGTGGGGGTCATCATCTTTATGGAGCGTGGGCAACGCCGCGTCCCCGTGCAATACGCCAAGCGTATGGTTGGTCGCCGTATGTACGGTGGCCAGAGTTCGCATCTGCCGCTCAAGGTGAACACGTCCGGCGTAATCCCCCCAATTTTTGCGTCGTCCCTGTTGGTATTTCCGGGCACCATTGCAAGTTTTGTGGACCACCCTTGGGCTCGCACGGCGGCCGAGTACTTAATGCCTGGCGGATTCTTCTATGACCTCCTCTACGTCGCGCTGATCATTTTTTTCTGCTATTTTTACACGGCCGTGACATTCAATACCTCTGATGTTGCGGATAACATGAAGAAGTTCGGCGGCTACATTCCCGGGATCCGACCGGGCCAACGCACGGCCGAATATCTCGACCGCATTCTGGTGCGTGTGACCCTCGGTGGCGCACTGTACGTATCGGCCGTCTGCGTGTTGCCGTCAATCTTGATTCGGCGTTTCAACGTGCCGTTCTACTTTGGAGGTACGGCGTTGATGATCGTCGTAGGGGTGGCCCTCGACACGGTGGCGCAGATTGAGACACACATGCTGACGCGTAGCTACCAGGGCTTCATGCGACGCGGCCGGTTGCGGGGCAGGCGCGGATAAGCAGGTTGGTGCTGGTGCGCGTGATTTTGATGGGTCCCCCCGGGTCGGGCAAAGGGACGCAAGCCAAACTATTGTCCCAGCGCTTTGGCGTTCCGCATGTCTCGTCGGGAGACCTGTTGCGGAGCGCGGTGAGACGCAAGAGCCCTATGGGGGTACAGGCCAAAAAATATATGGACCGGGGCGAGTTGGTGCCGGACGACATTATTCTCGGCGCGGTTGAGGAGCGACTGCGCGAGTCCGACTGTGCCAGGGGATTCATCCTCGATGGCTATCCGCGTACGCTGGCGCAGGATGGGGCGTTGAGTGCGACGCTCGCACGCATGCAGACCCGGATCGATAGTGTCGTGAGCTTGAGCGTTTCGCGAGAGGAAGTAGTCAAGCGCCTCAGTGGTCGGCGCACGTGTCGTGAGTGTGGTGCGTCTTACCACATCATTTTCGATCCGCCCCGGAATCCGGGGATCTGCAACCAGTGTAATGGCGAGCTGTTCCAACGTGACGACGACCAGGAAGACACCGTGATGGCCCGTCTTGAGGTGTATGAGCGCAACACGGCGCCGCTCGTCGCCGCGTACCGGCAGAGCGGCCTGTTGTGCGAGGTCGACGGCGTTGGAGGCCAAGAGCAGGTTCTGGAGCGCATCCTCTCTCGGGTGCAGCAGCGCGAATGATATCGCTGAAGTCACCGCAGGAGATCGAGGTGATGCGCACCGCCAATATGATCGTTGCAGAAGTCCTGGCGGAGTTGCGCGATGTGGTGCGCCCGGGGTTGCCGACGGCCGAGATGGACGGTGTAGCGGAGGAGTTGACGCGTCGGCGCGGGGCCGTGCCCGCCTTCAAGGGTTATGAGGTCCATGGCCGCGTCTTTCCACGGAGCGTCTGTATCTCCATCAACGATGAAGTCGTGCATGGCATTCCATCGGAGAAGCGCGTGCTCCGGGAGGGGGATATCGTCGGTATCGATTTTGGGGTGTGCTACCAGGGGTTCTACGGTGACGCCGCGATCACCGTCGCCGTGGGGCAGGTGGATCCAGAGGCCACACGACTCATGCACGCTACCAACGATGCCCTGCGGTGCGGGATCGAGGAAGTACAGGTGGGACACCGGTTGGGCGATGTCTCGGCGGCGATCCAAGAGCGCGTGGAACGCGACGGGTTCTCTGTGGTCCGGGACTTTGTCGGTCACGGAATTGGGAGACGACTGCACGAGGAGCCGCAGGTCCCGAATTTTGGAACGCGTGATCGCGGTGTCCGCCTGCGCGAAGGCATGGTCCTGGCGATTGAACCCATGGTCAACGCGGGTGGTTCTGATGTGATGATCAAGGAGGACGGTTGGACGGCGGTCACCAAGGACGGGAGTCGGTCCGCACACTTCGAGCATTCGGTGGCGGTGACGCGCAACGGCCCGTACGTCCTCAGCCAGGCGTAGGAGCGGACAAATGAAAGTGCGGGCATCGGTTAAGGCGGTGTGTAAGAAGTGTAAGATCGTCCGGCGTGCAGGCGTGGTGCGTGTGCTGTGCAGCAATCCGCGCCATAAGCAGCGTCAGGGCTAAGCGAAATCCGGAGCAAACATATATGGCGCGTATTGCAGGTGTCGACCTCCCGCGGAACAAGCGGATGGAAGTGGCCTTAACGTACATTCATGGTATCGGCCGCTCGTCGGCCCGTCAGATCCTGGCGCAAGCGGGCGTGGAGCCGAACAAAAAGACCGACGTCATTGGAGACGATGAGTTGGTCAAGCTGCGCCAGATCATGGATGGATTCAAGGTCGAAGGCGATCTTCGCCGCGATGTTGCGATGAACATCAAGCGCCTCATGGACATCGGTGCCTATCGCGGCTTGCGCCATCGTCGCAACCTACCGGCGCGCGGACAACGCACACATACTAACGCGCGGACGCGGAAAGGCCCACGACGCGCGATCGCCGGGAAGAAGGCGCCGCCGTCGAAGGGTTAGATCGGGGCGAGGAGCATAAGAATGGCGAAGGACAAGGAAGAAGGCGGCGCTAAGCCGGCCGCAGCAAAAGCGGCCGCACCCAAGCGTCGCAAGACGAAAAAGCTCGTTAGCGAAGGGGTGGCGCACATCCACTCGACGTTCAACAACACGATTATCACCATCACCGACCCCGTGGGCGCGACCATCGCGTGGTCCAGCGCTGGCTCGGTCGGCTTCAAGGGCTCCCGCAAGGGGACCCCGTTCGCGGCGCAGTTGGCGGCGGAGGCCGCCGCGCGGAAGGCGATGGAATTCGGCTTGCGCTCCGTCCAAGTTTTCGTGAAGGGACCGGGCGCTGGTCGGGAATCGGCCCTGCGCTCACTCCAAGCGGCGGGGTTTGCTGTCAGTGTGATAAAAGACGTCACGCCGATTCCACATAACGGTTGCCGGCCACCGAAACGGCGGCGTGTCTGACACGAGGAGGAACGCATTGGCTCGCTATACTGAAGCAGTCTGCCGGCTCTGCCGGCGCGAAGGCTTGAAGCTCTTCTTGAAGGGAGAGCGGTGCTATACCGATAAGTGCGCCATCGAGCGCCGCAACTATCCTCCAGGCGAGCACGGCCAAGGGCGGAGCAAGTTCTCCGAGTATGCTATCCAACTGCGGGAAAAGCAGAAGGTCAAGCGCATCTACCGGCTCATGGAGCGCCAGTTCCACCGCTACTTCGTGGCCGCGGAGAAAGCCAAGGAAATCACCGGCGAGAAGCTGCTGCTGCTGCTCGAACAGCGTCTGGATAACATGATCTATCGCATGGGATTTGCGACCTCGCGTAGCGAGGCGCGACAACTGGTGCGCCACGGCCATTTCTGTGTGGACGGCCGGAAAGTCGACATTCCTTCCTACCTGCTGCGGCCGGGCCAAGTGGTCTCGGTTGGCGAGAGTAGCCGCTCGGTGACGCGCATCGTGGATGCATTGGAACAGGCGGAACGGCGCGGCGTGCCGGACTGGCTCGAGGTGCAGCGCGAGGCGTTCAGCGGTCGCGTCAAAGCCCTGCCGACTCGCATCGACTTGACCATGCCGATCAACGAAAAGCTGGTCGTCGAGCTGTACTCAAAGTGAGCGGAGCAGGCTGACGAAAGCCGATGGAGGTTCGAACAATGTTGCCGCAACGAAACTGGCGGGATCTGATCAAGCCGAAGAAGCTGGAGGCCGACGAGAAAAGCCTCACCGCCACCTACGGAAAGTTCGTGGGCGAGCCCTTCGAGCGTGGCTTCGGAATCACGATCGGAAATTCAATCCGGCGAATCTTGCTATCGTCGCTGCAGGGTGCTGCCATCAGCGCGGTGAAAATTCGCGGTGTGCTGCACGAGTTTTCGACCCTACCCGGCGTCCGTGAGGACGTGACCGATCTCGTGCTGAACCTGAAAGAGGTCCGCCTGCGGCTCAACGACGGTGCCGAAGATACGGCGCGGATCGAAGCGAAGGGCGAAGGCGAGGTCAAGGCGGGCGACATCAAGAGTGGAGCGAACATCGAGATCCTGAATCCCGATCTGCACATCGCCACCCTGTCGAAAGAGGGAAAGCTGGATGTGGAGCTGACCATCAAGACCGGTCGGGGCTATGTGCCGGCGGAACGGAATAAGGACGAAAACGCGGCGGTGGGAACGATCCCGATCGACGCGATCTTTTCTCCCATCCGAAAAGTGAACTACACCGTCACCAACGCCCGGGTGGGACAGCGTACGGATTACGACCGGCTCAATTTGGAGGTCTGGACGGACGGGAGTGTTCGGCCAGACGATGCGGTCGCGTACGCCGCCCGCATCCTTCAGGACCAACTCTCCATCTTCATTAACTTCGAGGAGGCGGCGGAGATCCCCGCCGGGGCGGAAGAACGTCACCCGGGACTCAACGAGAACTTGTTCCGCAGCGTCGCGGAGCTCGAACTCTCTGTCCGTTCGGCCAACTGCCTCCAAAACGCGGGCATCAAGTACATCGGGGAACTGGTCCAGAAGACCGAAGCGGAGATGCTGAAGACCAAGAACTTCGGACGCAAATCGCTCAACGAGATCAAGGAAATCCTGCGCGAGATGGGACTGGATTTTGGTATGCGGATCGATAACTTCCCGTCGCGGGCGGAACTTGACCGGCGTCTGGCGAAGGAGAAGGAAAGCGCCTGAGGCGCGGCAGCATCTGGCGAGGCGCCTGCCTGAACGAATGAGTCGATCATGAGACACTTGAAAGCGGGAAGAAAGCTGAATCGGACCTCCGCCCACCGCAAGGCGATGTTCCGTAACCTCGTGACCTCGTTAATCGAGCATGAACAGGTGCAGACGACCGATGCCAAAGCGAAAGAGCTGCGGCGAATTGCGGACCGGATGATCACCCTGGGGAAGCGCGGTACGCTGCATGCGCGCCGTCAGGCAGCTTCCTATGTGCGGACCCGTGAAGCCGTCAAGAAACTGTTCGATGAAGTCGCTGGACGGTTCCGCGAACGGGCAGGTGGCTACACGCGGATCATCAAGCTCGGACACCGTCACGGCGACGCCGCGCCGATGTCTGTCATCGAACTGACCGACCGGGGTGAAGCGGCGAAGGCCGAAGCGGAACGGAAGCGGGAACGGCGTGCCCGGCGCGCGGAGAAGAAGGTCGCACCGCCGGTCACACCGCCGATCAGTTGACCGCAAGCGACGATCTCTGCCCTCCGTTCTCCCGCTGAGCGCAGCGCGGGTTTTCTGGCGCAGATCCGGCTTGCTCGATTCCCTGTGGCCGTGGTTCTGGTGAATCGCGCAGCTGCGACGGAGAGAGACGCCCGCTGTCAGGTGCGGTCGTGGTGCTTGTGGCGCGGATCGGGACGTCGTCAGACGGGGTCGGGTGGCTAAGGTGCGATGTCCTATCGCTGGAGAAGACTGAGCACAGCGCTGCTAGCCTTGACCGTGGTGATCGTCTGCCATGCGGCTGCGATGGCGGACGAGGACCTCAGTAATGAGACGTGTCTCGGTTGCCACGGCACAGAAGGATTCTCCGGTCCGGATGGACGTGTCCTGTTTACGGACGCGGAGGCCTTTCACGTCTCGGTGCACGGTTCGCTGACCTGCAGGACCTGCCACAAGGAGATCACCAGCGTTCCGCACACCGAGAAGGTGAAGCGCCCCGACATCGACACCTGTCCCGCGTGCCATAAGGAGCAGGTGAGTGCGTACCGGGACAGTATCCACGGCCGTGCCAGCAGTCAGGGAATCAAGGAGGCGGCTTCCTGCGCCGATTGCCACGGCAACATCCACGCTATGCTCTCGTACGCTGACGCAAAGTCTGCGGCGCACTGGGCCAATCTGGCTGTGACGTGTGCGCGCTGCCACGCCAACATCGAGCTGACGCAACGCTTTGGCATTCCGGTGGTGCGGCCCGTGGGGACGTATCTGGAGAGCGCCCATGCACGCGCGGTTGCGGCGGGAAAGGCCGCGGCAGTGTGTTCCGACTGCCATGGGGCGCACAATATCCTTCCGGGGACCGATCCCCGCTCTTCCATCTGTCGTGCGAGTGTGTCCGAGACGTGCGGGAAGTGCCACCCGGCGGTGTTCACCGCCTACCGCGAGAGTGTGCACGGTAAGGCCGCGATGCACGGTGCCAGTGGCGCTCCGGTCTGTACCGATTGCCACGGTGAGCACCGCATCCTACCGCATTCGGAGCCCGCATCACCTGTGTATGCCGCAAACATTCCGCGGGAGACCTGCGGCCGTTGTCACGCCGACGAGCGTTTGAGCCGCCGCTATGGTCTGTCAGTCCAAAAGGTTGCCGCCTTCGAGGACAGCTACCATGGGCTTGCACTGCGTGCCGGCCGCCCCACGGTTGCCAACTGCTCCAGCTGCCATGGCGTCCACGACATCTTCCGTTCAAGCGACCCGCGATCGCGGGTGCATCCAGCCAACCTGCCGCGGACGTGCGGCGAGTGTCATCCCGGCGCGCGCATACGTTCTAGTCTCGGGTCCGTGCACGGTGCTGCCAATGCGCTCGGTACGCAGGCGGTGCATTGGATCCGCTTACTCTACTTGTGCCTGATTATTGGGGCAATCGGTCTGATGGCGGGGCACAATTTCCTCGACTTCGTCAAGAAGCTTCAGCATCCGATACCACCGCCCCCGGCCGTGCCATCCGGAGAATCGGAGCGAATGCCGCGCCCGCTTCGGTGGCAACACGGCCTCGTCATTGTCAGCTTCGCCCTGCTGGCGTACTCTGGCTTTGCCCTGAACTATCCGGAGAGCTGGTGGGCCGTGCCATTGCTGTTGTGGGAACCGCAGTTGCCGCTGCGTGGCCTGTTGCACCGCGCGGCTGCGGCCGTGATGATGGCGGCCATCCTCTGGCATGTTGGCCAACTTGCGGCGAGCCGCCGCCGGCGGGCCTGCATGCACGGAATTTGGCCAACCTTGAAGGACTTGAAGACACTGGGGGCGATGCTGGCGTACTACTTCGGCCGGCGGCGGACGCGCCCGCATATGGGCAAGTTCAGTTACATCGAAAAGGCCGAGTACTGGACATTCATGTGGGGAACCTCGGCGATGACGATCTCCGGCCTGTTGCTGTGGTTTGTCACTATGACTATGCGTTTTCTGCCCAATTGGGTGCCTGATGTGGCCACGGCCATCCATTTTTACGAGGCCATCCTGGCGACCGCGTCGCTTCTCGTCTGG
>Ga0316601_100001213_pt1 | contig 12333 bp, 10 predicted proteins | sample OWC_soil_day5_no_FD_207663 | JGI IMG/M metagenome (GOLD analysis project Ga0316601, IMG submission 207663) | Wetland soil microbial communities from Old Woman Creek delta, Ohio, United States - OWC_soil_day5_noCT | ecosystem: Environmental > Terrestrial > Soil > Wetlands | place: USA: Ohio...
CGGCTCGACGGGACAGTACGAGCACGCGATCTCCCGGCGTCGCCGGGAGGCCGACGACGTCCCAGCTCGCGAGCGCGAAGCCCGGGTCGGAGCTCGGATCGATCGCGAGCGAGTGATCGAGGACCGGATCGCCGTCGGTGGCGATCAGGTGGAGCGCGACCTCGCGGATATCTGGGAGCACGGTGAGCTGCGGGCGCGGCGACTCGAAGTCGATCCCGACGGCAATCGACGCCAGCTCGGCGACCCGGATCTGGAGCTCGGCGGGCTGATCGAAGGTCGGGATCGTCGCGGCGATCGTGCCCTCGCCCTCGTGCTGGCCGATGACGTCGACGGCGGTCCGATGCTTCTCGGTCGACGTCACCGCGATGGTGAACGCATCCCCGGTCGACGTCACCGAGGGAACCTGCGATGCCCGCGAGTCGACCTCGAGATGCATCACACCGCCAACTGCGATCCGGTCGGTACCTTGATACGTCCCACGATCGAACGCGAACGAGATCGGGTGTACCGGTGCGGGCGGCGACGGCGGGTCGGTATCGAGGTCGCAGTTCCCTTCGACGCAGGGGACCAGCCGGCCATCGTCATTGAACGCGCAGGCAGACAGCGACGATAGGATCAGGCACAGCGAGGCTCGGAGGTACATGCCCGGACATCGAGCAAGCAGGATGCCGCGTCCGCGTGTAACGGTGTGTTCACACACGGGCTCGCAACCCCCGGAACGGCTGGTTTCTGCGGTGTCGAGGTTCGCGACCGCTGGTAGCTTCCGGACCGCGGCCCTGACACCGTCCCCCTGGCATGCGGCCACGATGATCAATCCGGATGTCACCCATGTAGGCGCGCTCACGTTTGCCCGAGCTGCGGGCGAACGACGGCCCTCCGGCGAGGATTGCCTCGTCGGCCAGCCGGCGCATCACGCGACGCGCCTGCTACCTTTCGAGCGTGGATCCGGTCGAGTCTCTGGTGGCCGATCCATCACCGCGAGTTCATCGACCCGCCCGCGACCCGAGGAGATGACCCCTTCACCAGCGACGCCCGGGTCGCCTCGACCCGCGCGCCCGAAGGTGCTGGGCCTGCCCGCTATTGTCCGGACTTCTGTCGGCGCCGCTTGAGAAGCAGGCGGTTCTGGCGTTGGCGGTCGCGCTTGATCACGTCCAGCTGGGCGAGCGAGGCGGGGTCGAGGTCCGGCTTGGCGACCGTGTGCTTGGTGATCTTGTTGTTGTTCATGGAGAGGACTGCAAGGTAACAGATCGTGACGACCGACGACGCAACTCCTGAGTGATTGCGGCCCGCGACAGGTCTCAAGCACTTCGGTGGCGACGATCAAGGTCCGATCCTCAAGGGCGACTACGCGGACAACCGTCGGTAGCACATTGGTAGCAGCGCCCCTGACGCGAGCGGCGCCGGTGGTGCGCCGGCCGAGCTCCGCACCTGCGGCAACCGTTGGAATGTCTGCGATAAGAGTGCCCAGGGACGGGGTTGAACCGCCGACACGCGGATTTTCAGTCCGCTGCTCTACCAACTGAGCTACCTGGGCTGGTTTGAGGCGGCTGAATCTACTGGGGAGCCATCGGCTTGGCAAGCGTCAGCGCAGGTACGTCTCCAGGAACCGCGCCATCCGGGAGAACAAAGCGATCTGCGTCTCCCGGTGCGCCAGCGAGTGGCCCTCGTGATCGGCCACCATGTACTCGGCGGGGACCCGGCGCTGTCGAAGCGCTTTCACGATTCGATCGCGGTCGCTGCGCGGAACCTGGGGGGCGTTGGCGCCGACGAACACGAAGGTCGGGTCGACGATCTTGCCGGCATCGATCTCGCTCGAGGAATCGCCGAACAGGTCCACACCGGCGCGCCACAGTGCGGGCCAGCGCGCGAGCGCGACGAGGGTGGTGTACCCGCCGTAGCCCTCTCCGTAGACGACCAGCCGATCCTTGTCGGCCCACGGCTGGGCGGCGACCCAGCGGGCGCTGGTCTCGAGATCGCTGAACGCGTCGCCGCGTTGAGGGTCGGCGGAGCCACGAACGTTGGGCTCGACGACGGCGTAGCCCTGCGACAGCAGGAAGGCCGTGCGGATGCTCCACCGAAGGACCGCGGTGTCCGACGGGCCGCCGTGATACGCGACGATGACGGGGCGATGCTTGGTGCGATCTCCCGCGGGCAGGTAGACGCTGGTCGGGATCCTGCCGCCGTCGGACGCGGGGATGTCCACGCTGGTGGCGTCGAACTCGGACAACGCCTTGAGCGACGGGCGGTCCTCCCGGCGGAGCGGCTGCACCGTGCCGGTCGCGGTGTCGATCGTGAAGATCTCGGTTGGCGTGCGCGGGGTGGACCACTCCGCGGCGAGCCGGCTGCCGTCCTGCGAGAACTCGTGGGCATGGCCCTGGCCAAGGGGCAGCTTGACCTCGGCCCGGGGCGTGAGCTTCTTGCCGTCGAGCAGCCGGATCTCGGAGTGGTTGCCGACGGTCAGCGACACGGCGATCGCCCCGCCCTCCTTCGCGACGATGAGCTGGCCGATCTGCGCGGTGCCCGGGGTGACGGCATGCTTGGCGAGCACCTTGCCGGACTGGGGATCGATCGCGAGGACGAGGGACTGGGCCTCGCCGCCGTCGGTGGCGAGGTAGACGCGCTTGCCGTCGGGCGAGAACTTGGCGTCGAAGGTGCTGGCGATGCCCGCGGTAGGAAACACCGAGTGGGTCCGGCCGCTCGCGACATCGAGCAGGAGGAGGTGGTGGTCGAGCCGCGAGGGCATCTGGCGGACGAGGGCGAGCCTGCCGTCGGGGCTGACGTCGAGCAGGGAGACGGGCTTGTCGTCGGCGTAGAGGGCCTTGGGCTCGCCCGCGGCAATCGAGGAGGTGGTGTAGACCGTGGTGCGGGCCTCGGCCGGCTTGCGTGCGGCGAAGAAGATGGTGCTCGGCTTGCCGTCGGGGATGATCGGACGATCGCGCCGAAGCTTGGCGCCGGGGGTGAGCTCGATCAGGTTCTTGCCGTCGAGGTCGACCCGGAAGAACGACCAGTTCTCGTCGGCTCCGCGGTCGGACCTGAAGATGACGGCCCTGCCCTCTTCGGTGGCGAACGCACCATCGACGCGCTCGGAGGTCGACACCAGCCGGGTTGCAGGAGCGCCGGGATCTCGCGCATCGGCGACATAGAGCTGGGGCAGCCCGTCCCGGCTCGACACGAAGACGACACGCTTGCCGTCGCGCGTGAGGATCGGATCGGCGTTGGTGAATGCATCGACGAAGCCGGCGACCTGGACCGCGAGCTCGGCATCGCGCTTGGCCGCATCGCCGCCCGGGACATCGGGCACCACGCTTGACCCGCTGGCCCCGTGCGCTTCCACGCTGGCAGACGTCGGCGGCGGTGTGGTGGAACCGCGCACACCGGATCCCGGGCCGCACCCCAGGGCGAACACGATCCAGCCGAGCTTCATGGCGCGCAGCCTAACTCACAGAAAGGGGCCACTGGCAAATGGCTAACTGCCCGATTACCGGGAACGTCCCTGGTGGGTGGGTTGCGTCCGGCAGCGGTGGCACAATGAGGCCGCATGTCGAGGGATGGGACCGATCCGGTCGCACAGGATGCGCTGGAGGAGCTGGATGGAACCGAGCTCCTCGGGACCACCATCGACGGTCGCTATCAGCTCGAGTGCGTCCTCGGTCGCGGCGGGATGGGGCTCGTGTATCGCGCGGCGCATCTCGGGCTACGGCGGCAGGTGGCCGTGAAGATCCTGCACCCTGCGCTCGCGGCGTCAGGGGACGTGCGCAGTCGATTCGAGCGCGAGGCGTTCGCGGCGGGCAAGATCGATCACCCGAACTGCATCAACGTCATGGACTCGGGGAAGCTGCCCGATGGCTCGCGCTATCTCGCGATGGAGCTGCTCGATGGCCGCGCGCTCGGCGACGTGATCCAGGCCGAGGGTCAGATCGCGCCCGGGCGTGCGCTGCACATCCTCGCGCACATCCTGCGTGGGCTCGGGCACATCCACGGCGCGGGCTTGATCCACCGCGACATCAAGCCCGAGAACATCTTCCTGATCCGGAACGGCCAGGACGAGGACTTCGCAAAGATCCTCGATTTCGGGATCGCGAAGGGGATGGGCAAGACCGATCTCGAAGAAGGAGTGAAGCTGACGCAGGCGGGGATGGCGTTCGGCACACCGATCTATATGTCGCCCGAGCAGGCACTCGGGAACCCGATGGACGGCCGGTCGGATCTCTACGCCGCGGCGGTGATCGGATACGAGCTGCTGTGTGGTCAGCCCCCATTCTACAGCGACGACAAGCTCGAGGTGATGTCGATGCACACGGCGCGTCCGGTGCCGCCGATGCGCCAGCGGATGATCAGGGGCGCGCGGGCGGTGCCGGCGTCGATCGAGCGGCTGATCATCCGCGGGCTGACGAAGAAGCCGAGCGAGCGCTACGCGAGCGCGGAGGTGTTCCTCGCCGCGGTGGAGGACGCGCTGAAGACGCCCGATGGCGGGGTGACGGATGTGAGCTTCGAGCCGCTGCCATCGGCCACGGGATCGCAGCCGCTCGTGACCGATGATGGCGAGGTCCGGATCACGGGATCCAACGAGTTCGTGACCGAGGTGGCGAGCGCGCGGATCGCGGAGGCGATCGACGACGTGCTGGCGACGCCGCCACCGCAGCGCGTGGTCCCGCAGCCCGGGATCGCCGCGCAGCTGCAGAAGCAGCGGATCGCCACGCCACCACGCGGTGGCGTCGGGCTCGGGCTGCCGTACACCGGGCCCAAGGGCGAGCCGATCTTCGGCCTGACGCCGGAGCAGCGGCTGGCGCACGCGAACGCGAGCAACATCGCCGACCGCAGCCTCGCCGGGGCGCTCGAGCCCGAGACGAGGCGGGTCGGGAAGTCGTCGGGGCACAAGCGATGGCCGATCTATGTGGGGATCGCGGCGGTGGCGATCGCGGCGGGGATCGGGATCGCGGTGCTGACGCTGCCGGGCGGCGGTGGCGACGACAGCGGACCAGATCCGTCAACGCCGGCGGGCCAAGCGTACGCGGAGTACAAGCGCGGCGAGCCGGGCAAGGCAATCGATATTCTGGAGGCGAACAAGTCCACGACGGAGGTCGATCCCGATGCGCAGCTCGTGCTCGGGCACGCGCTCTCCGCGCGGTTCGAGCGGGGGCGAGCGCTCGCGGCATACGGACGGGCACTGACGCTGCAGCCGGAGATCGAGAACGACGACGAGATGCGGAAGAACCTGCGGACGATGGCGGCCGATGATGACGGCACCGTCGTGGCGACGGCATTCGACCTGTGGATCCGGACGGCGGATCCCGAGGCGAAGCAGGCGTTGCTGAATGCGGCCGTGAGCGACAAGCTGCCGCGACGGCGCGCGGTGGTGCCCGTGATCGAGCACCACCAGCTGGACGGCAGCGTCGAGTGGTGGCGAGCGTACAGCCTTGACCTCCAGCAGGAGCCGGCGTGCCCGCTGCGCAAGGAGGCGGTGGGCAAGCTGCGGGCGCTGGGGGATCCGCGGGCGATCACCGCGCTCGAGCAGGCGGTGGAGCGGCGGGCGCGCGGGGCTCCCAAGGGGCGCTACAACTGGTGCCTGCTCGACGACGCCAAGGCGGCGATCGGCGCGCTGTCGGCCCTGCCCAAGAAGCCGTGACAGCGAGAGCGCAGCTCGAGCTGCCGGACGAGCCGCGCTGGGTCGAAGCGCACGGGATCGTCGCCGACCCGACGAGCTGGCGGCGGGCGCTCGGCCGTGGCTTCGCGGTCGGCCACGACGGCGCGCGGCTGATCGTGATCGCGGGGGATGCGGATCGGTCGGCGCTGGAGGCGCTCGCGCGCGAGTTCCCGAGCCACGCGATGCTGCTCTCGACCCGCGAGCTGGAGCCGGCGATCCGCGGCGCGTCGCGGACGCTCGCGCGGGCGCTGATCCACACGCTGGCGGATCCCGAGGGGCTACCCGATCTCGAGGGGGCGATCCGGTTGCCTGCGGACGCATCGCTCGCGCACCTGCCCCGCCCGCTCGCCGACGAACTAGCGGCGGCACGAACGCCGATCTGGACGGTGTATGTCGATGGCGAGCCGGCGACGTTTGCGTACGCGTCGTGGCGGAGCCCGCGGTGGTTCGACGTCTCGGTCGACACGCTGGTGACCGCGCGCCAGCTCGGGCTGGGAACGCTGGTGGCCTCGGCGCTGATCCGCGACGAGCGGGCGCTGGGGCGCGAGCCGGTGTGGGCGGCGGACGAGGACAACCGGGCCTCGCTCGCGCTGGCGCGGCGGCTGGGGTTCGCGCCGGTCGACGAGATCTGGGTCGCGCCGCCCGCGGGCTAACCCTGGGGTTCGGGGGAGAGCCGTGCGAGGCTCGGTGCTCGTGCGCCTCGCCTTGATCCTCCTGCTCGTCCTCGCGGCGCCGGCGCGCGCCGAGCCGAGTGATAGGACGTTGTTCTACACCGGGCTGGCATTCGCGCCTCCGACGTACCTGCTGGGGGTGACGTTGCACGAAGGCTCGCACGCGATCGCGGCGAAGCTGGTCGGGGCGGAGGTGCTGTCGCTGCACGTGTTCCCGCCGGGCCGAGATCCGAAGGTCGGGACGTTCCGGTTCGGCTGGACGTACGTCCGCGGGCTGCGGACGAGGTCGGACAAGGGCTGGTTCTACGTCGCCCCGAAGATCACCGACACGCTGCTGCTGGGTGGGTTCGCCGCGCTCGTGCTGACGGATGCGTGGCCGCACAACCGCTACGGCCAGCTGGCACTCACGGTGTTCGCGACGGGGCTGTGGGTAGACTTCTCGAAGGACGTGCTCGCGTTCCGCAAGTCGAACGACGTCGTCAAGGTGTTCGATCTGTGGTGCATCCACGGCTGGCGGCAGGTGCCCGCGCGGTTGGTCTACGCGGGCGTGATCGTCGGGCTCGGGCTCGTCGTCGCACGTGGCTACGAACGAACGTTCGACGGCCCTGACGCTGCGGCCGCGCGCGTGGTTCCGCTCGCCAGCGTCGCGTTCTAGCTACCCCGCGCGCCCGAGCCCGCGCGCCTTGCGCCCGCGTGCCTTGCGCCCGCGCGCCTTGCGCCCGGCATCGCAAACCGTGCGGGTCCCTCGGGGTGCGTCCAGCGCATGTTGGATGCAGCCTCGCAACGTCGTGACGAAGCCAGCGCGAGCGTGGGCAACACCCGCCCATGGTGGGCGCGCGCGCTCGGACTCCGACGCGGTTTCGCCACCGTGAGTGATGGCTGGCGACGGCAAGCCTTTTGCTACTTGCCCCATCCATAACCTTAGCCTTGCCTGAGAGAGACCCTCATGAAGAAGCTCCATCAACTTGTCTTGCTCCTGGTCGTCGGACTGGTGGGCTGCGCGTCGAACAGTGGAGGTGGCACCGACGGCGGCGGCGACGACGTGCCCGGCGCCGACGCGCAGCCGTTCACCACCGGCGTCAGCACCCTGTCGGGTGCCGGGGACGCAGGTGATGTCGATGGGGCTCGCGGGGCGGCGCGATTCGCGGACCCGGTGAACGTGGCGTACGGGCCCGACGGGATGCTGTACGTCGCCGACTTCGATAACAGCAAGATCCGCGTCGTCGACCCCACGAACGGGCAGACGTCGACGCTGATCGCGCAGCAGGGCTTCAAGCGTCCGTTCGCGATGGCGTTCGACGCCGCGGGAACGTTCTACGTCTCGACCGACAACGACGATCTCGGCGGCCACACGCTGATGTCGGGCTCGATCTGGCGGATCGACATCGCTGCCCGGACGGCCACCGTCATCGTGACGAAGATCGGCCGGCCACGCGGGCTCGCGGTTCTCGACGACGGCCGGCTCGCCGTGTCGGACTACACCCACCACGTCATCCAGATCCTCGATCCGAGGAACGGCCTGCTGACGCCGCTCGCGGGCGCGTGGGACGTCAAGGGCATGGTCGACGGCGCCGGCGCGGCAGCGAGGTTCTCGACCCCGTACGGCATCGCGCTGACCGCGGGTGGCCTCGTCGTCGCAGACTACGACAACAACCGGCTGCGGCTGGTCGGGCTCGACGGCACCGTGCAGACGCTGACGGGAGCGAGCGGGGCCGGCTTCGTCGATGGCTCGATGAGCTCGGCGCGGTTCGACAAGCCGCAGGCCATCGCGGTGGCAACCAATGGCGACGTCTACCTCACCGACCTCGGCAACTTCCGGATCCGCCGGATCCACGGCGACAACGTCGACACCGTCGCCGGCAACGGCGCGGGCGGCTTTCTCGACAGCGACGATCGACTCGCGGCGCAGCTGTTCGGCCTCGAAGGCATGAGCCTCGTCCCCGACGGCTCCACGCTGTTCGTGGCCGACGGCACCCGTGGCGACAACGTGCCTTACAACCGCATCCGCAGCGTCAAGATGAACTAGCCAGCGATCCCCTGCTCGCGATCGGCTCCGAGCGCGACAAGCCACGCACCTCGTCAACCGGAGGAACCCCTGACATGACCGAGCGATCGATCGTCGAGGCCGCGGCGCGCTTGCGCCGCCACGCTGAGCCCTACCTGGTGGCCACCGTCGTGAACGTGCGCGGCTCCACCTATCGTCGCCCAGGCGCGCGGATGTTGCTGACGCGGTTCCGCTGGGTCGCTGGCACGCTCAGCGGCGGCTGTCTCGAGGGTGACCTCTCGCACCAGGCCTGGTGGCGCACTCGCTACGGCGGCCCGGTGATCGTGACGTACGACTCTGCGGCGCCGGCGGCGGAGGCGGCGGAGGCGATCGACGACGACGTCCGCTCGGTGTTCGGGCTCGGCTGCGAGGGCGTGGTCGAGGTGCTGCTCGAACGCACGGGCGCGACCGGCCGGATCGACGCGCTCGAGGTCGCCGCACGGTGCCTGCGGGCGCAGCGGCGCGGCGCGGTGGCGACGGTGTTCCGGGCGGAGGTTCCCGGCGTCGCGATCGGGCTCCGACTGGCGCTCGTCGCTGGCGGCGACCTCGAGGAGGAGACCGACCGGCTCGATCCGGAGATCCGCGCGCTCGTCATCGCCGACATGCGCGCCGTGATCGAGCGCGGCGCGTCCGCGAACCGTAGCTACGCCGGAGGCATGATCGACGTGTTCATCGAGGCGGTGCTGCCGCCGCCGCGGCTGTTCCTGTTCGGCACGGGCCACGACGCGATCCCAGTCGCCCAGCTCGGCCGCTCGCTCGGCTGGGACGTCGTGGTGTGCACGAGCGAGCAGCGTCATTCGACGCGCGATCGGTTCACGATGGCCGACGAGGTGCTAGTCGGGACGGCCGATGACATCGCGACGCGGATCGCCCAGACCGATCGGGCAGTCGCGGTCGTGATGCACCACGACCTCGAGCGCGATCGCGAGAGCGTCGCGATGCTACTCGGCACGAAGGCGCGCTACATCGGCGTGCTCGGGCCGCGTGCGCGGACGGAGCTGCTGCTCGAAGACGCAGCGAGCGATCCGCGGATCCACGCGCCGGTGGAGCTCGCGCTCGGTGCCGAGACGCCTCAGGAGATCGCGCTCGCGCTCGCCTCCGAGATGATGTCGGCGCTCGCGCCTGCACCCGTGATCCGCGAGCGCATCGGCATGAGCCACGAACGCGGGGGGGACAGCACCGCCACGATCGCTGCGGCCTGAGCTCTCCCAGGTTTATCGACTGGTTACCGCGTTTGTCAGAATGACAAAACGCAGCGATCTCATCGAACGCGGTCACCACGTGTGAATAACGTGTGGCATGGTCCGGTCACTCGATGACCCTTAGGAGAGGTTTCATGAAGCTACTTCGCACGTTCACGATGATCGCCCTGCTCGGTGCATCTACCGCCACTGCCTTCGCGGATACCGCTCCGCCGAAGAAGGATGCCAAGACCGAGGAGATCTCCGCGGCGGACGCGGACAAGTTCCTCGCTTTCTTCAACAAGTTCGTCGACGCGATCGTCCAGAACAAGGACAACTGCCCCAAGATGGCAAGCTCCCTGAATGGCGTGATCGACGGGAACAAGGACCTCATCCAGAAGGCCAACGACGCCAAGGCTTCCGGCAAGAAGCTGCCGAAGGCGCTCGAAGAGAAGATGATGGCCCGCGTGAAGGAGATGATGCCCGCGATGCAGAAGTGCGGCGCGGACAAGGACGTCCAGGCTGCGATCCAGCGGATGGACAAGAAGGACGATGCGGCGCCCGTCAAGAAGGAAGCGCCGACCGAGAAGCCGCCCACGAAGAAGTAGGGCTGACTCGATCCAATCGATCCAACAAACGGCCCGGTTCGGGCCGTTTGGCGTTTCGGGCTACGGACCGCCCGGGCTGAACGTGAACGGGTAGTTCACCTGGACGACTCGCATCCACATGGCGCAGAGCATGACACGCCGGATCCGACGCGGTTACGGTCTTGCTTCCCGATGCCCCTGCCCTCGCGCACGATCCGCCGCCTCGCGCTCGGCGTGCTCGGCGTCGCCTTCGTGGGCGGCGCGATCTACCTGTGGCGCTCGGGCATCGTGACCCCGAGCACCGTGCGGGCGTGGCTCGACTCGCTCGGGCGCGCTGCCCCGGCCGTGTTCATCGTGACGTTCGTGCTTGGATCGTTCGTCGGCCTGCCCGGCATCGCGTTCGTGATCGGCGGCGCCCTCGCGTTCGGACCGTGGCTCGGCTTCGCGCTCGGGTACGTTGGCGGGCTGTGCGCGGTGACGATCCCGTTCGGGATGGCACGCCGGCTTCGCCGCACCGATGCGCCGCCATGGCGTCCCCGAAACCGCCACGCCGCGCGCGCGTTCGCGCTGCTCGAGACCCACCCGTTTCGCGGCGTGCTGCTGCTTCGCCTGCTGCTGTGGTTCAACCCGCCGCTCAGCTACGCGCTGGCCTTCGCGCCGGTGCCGTTCCGGACCTATCTTGCCGCCTGTGCGCTGGCGCTGACGCCGGTGGTCGCGATCGCGATCGTCGTCACGACCTGGTTCTCGTGACCGCGCCGTGACCGGGCGAGCTTCCGTCGACGAGCTAACCATGCTCGACTACCGCCCAATGCAGCTCCAGACCGTCGCCGCCTACGCCCGCGAGATCCGGCCGGTGCTGCCCAAAGGCGCGTTCGCGCCCGCGCGTTCCCGGGTGCTCTGGCTGCCGGTGCACGCCACGATCATCGCGGCGCTCGCCTGGTCGATGGCCACCGGACGCCTGCCGTGGTTCTTGTGGCCGGTCGCGTCGCTCGTGATCGGGGTCGGGATGTCCGGCGTCACGTTCCTCGCCCACGAGACGTTGCACGGCGGCGTGGTCCGCGGCCGGCATGCGATCCGGATCGTCGGCTGGTTCGGGTTTCTGCCGTTCCTGCTGTCGCCCCAGCTGTGGGTCGCCTGGCACAACCGCGTCCACCACAACCACTGCGGTCAGCCCGGGGTCGATCCAGACATGTACCCGACCCTCGAGGAGTACCGGACCCAGCGGGGTGCGCGAATCATGGCCGACTACTTCGGGATCGGCCGCCGACGGGTCATGAGCTTCCTCAGCATCCTGTTCGGGTTCACCGGGCAGAGCATGCAGATGCTGTTCACCGCGAAACGCCGCGGGTTCCTGACCCCGAAGCTGCACCGCCGCGCGATCACCGAGACGCTGCTCGGGGTCGCGTTCTGGGGCGTGGTCGCCTGGCTCGTCGGGTTCGTCCCGTTTCTGTTTGTCTACGTGGTGCCGCTCGTGGTCGCCAACTCGATCGCGATGAGCTTCGTGATGACGAACCACAACCTGAACCCGGTCACGCCGATCAACGACCCGCTCGTGAACTCGCTCAGCGTGACGCTGCCGCAGCCTCTGGTGTGGCTGACCCTGGGCTTCGGGTTTCATGTCGAGCACCACCTGTTCCCGACGATGAGCACCCGCCACGGTCCCGAGGTCCGCGCCGCCCTGCTGGCGAAGTTTCCAGAGCGCTACCAATCGATGTCTCTGTTTGGCGCCCTGGGCCAGCTCTATCGGACCGCCCGCGTGTACCAGGACGATACGACGCTGATCGATCCGCCCTCGGGGGAGACCTGGCCGACCCTGGTCCCCCGCGAGCCCCAGGTCCCGGCCCCGGCCGAGGACTGCAAGTCTCTGAACTGACACCCGCCCGTGGGCACTTGAGATCGGCCCACGACTATGGCATCAGTACGTTCACCGAGCGGCTGTGCGTTCGGGACACGCGAATGTGGCGGAATTGGTAGACGCGCTGGTTTCAGGTACCAGTGAGTAACATCGTGGGGGTTCGAGTCCCCCCATTCGCACTCCGTTCGAATCTCGGCCTTCGGCCTCGGCCTTGCTCCGCAAGGCGGGGGGCCTCGAGGTCCCTTCGGGTTGCGAGTCCCCCCATTCGCACTCCGTTCGAATCTCGGCCTTCGGCCTCGGCCTTGCTCCGCAAGGCGGGGGGCCTCGATGGGCCCTTCGGGTTGCGAGTCC
>Ga0316601_100001217_pt1 | contig 12303 bp, 14 predicted proteins | sample OWC_soil_day5_no_FD_207663 | JGI IMG/M metagenome (GOLD analysis project Ga0316601, IMG submission 207663) | Wetland soil microbial communities from Old Woman Creek delta, Ohio, United States - OWC_soil_day5_noCT | ecosystem: Environmental > Terrestrial > Soil > Wetlands | place: USA: Ohio...
AAATAAATCAGGAAACAAGTTAGTTACATTTATCTTCGAAGGTTATAATGATTGTCGAAGTGTTTTGTTTGTACCAGAGATAGGAAGAGATAGATATGTGGATAACTATAAGGACTTTAGAATGGAAAGAGTAATTAACACAAATCTATGGTACATAACCTATGAAATAGAAGAAGATGTAAGGTTGATGTACTTCTTTTCGCCTAACGATCCGTTAGATAATGATTGGAATGGAAGATTTGCTAATAGACTTGTGCATGATAAATTTAATAAAAATATCTTTAACTTTGAAGATGGAGATAAAGGCTCCTATGTAGAGATGCCATCAGCACCGGAATTTATTTGGACACGAAAGGAATATGGCATACATAAAGGAAGAGTAGAAGAATACGAATTTCAAAGTAACAACCAGGTTGACAAGTGTAGAGTCAGAGTTTATACACCTTTTGGCTATGAAAAAGGGAAAAAAGATTATGGCTTTATGGTTTTAACTGATGGCAACGATTACATAAATATTCTTTCTGCTATTGAAACATTGGATAAACTCGTAGATTCTAAAAAGATACCTTCTATAATCGCTGTTTTTATTGATTCTTCAGATGAAAAAAGGAGCGAAGAATTAATGTGCAATGATTCTTTCTGTAGGGTCATTGCAAAAGAACTGATTCCGTGGGTTAGAGAAAGATATAGTATTTCTAAGAATCCTGAAGAAGCAATTATTTGTGGACTTAGTTTGGGTGGCTTAACAGCGACTTATTTAGGTTTAAATTACCCTGAGATTTTTGGTAATGTACTTTCACAATCTGGATCGTATTGGTATAGATCAGAAGGGTTTAGTGCAACTAAAGAAGATTGCTGGATAGGTACAAAATTCAAGGAAACAGATAGGCTGCCGTTGAAATTTTATCTAGATGTAGGTATTTTTGAGCATAAGGAAATGATTTATGCAAATATAAACTTAAGAGATATATTATTGGATAAAGGTTATTCAATTGACTTTAAATGGTTTAACAGCAGTCATGACTATTTATCCTGGGGAGAAACTTTGGCGCATGGGTTAATTTCTCTAATCGGAACTATATAGTACGATATGACGGATATTTTTTATATAATGGGAGGTTGAATTATGAGTAAGAATAATGCCAAGAGTTTGCATATAGTTACTCTTATTATTATTGTTTTGGGTACTATAACATCATCAATAGGTCTTCTATATACTACTGGTGGAAAAGCTTTTGATTTTGTAAATCAATATGGTGAAACGGTAAAAATATATGGAGATGGACTATATGCACATGATTCGTATTTTGCGGCACCAATATTTCGTGGAACAGATTTTACAATTATATGCTTTGTCATTCCAATTTTAATAGTAGCATTGATGCTAGATATAAAAAAGAAGACATTAAAAAGTAGATTATTCTTGATGTCAGTCATTTCAGTATTTACTTATTATTCAGCAAGTATAGCATTTGGTGTAACTTATAATATGTTGCATTTAGTATATATTGCACTTTTTTCAGCCAGTCTGTTTGGATTAATTATTTCAATGGGAAGTTTAGAGAAAAAACAGATGGAACAGAGCATAGGAGATGCATTACCATACAAAGGAATTTATATCTTTTTAGCTTTAACAGGCATTGCGTTGATAGTGGCTTGGCTTCCCGACATCATTAATTCATTAGTTACTGGTGGTTCTTTAGAATTAATTGAAGTGTATACAACATCGGTTACATATGTTTTAGATATGGGCGTGGTTGCCCCTGCTGCTTTGATTTGCTTGTTTCAATTGAAAAAACGAAGAGGAATGGGATATGCTTTATTAGCGATGCTATTAACGGTTTGCAGCATAGTTGGAATAATGCTTCCAATTCAGACGGCATTTCAAGTATCAGCAGGAATTGAACTTCCGTTCGCAGCCATTGTAACAAAGGTGGCAAGCTTTGTTGTCCTCGCATTCTTTGCACTATATTTTAATATAAAATTCTTTAAGAATATGAAATGATTAAAGTGCATCAACGTAATCAGAAGAGTATGATGGGTTATAATATGCAATAATTAAAAGGGGTGAAAAAAATGGAATGTGATGTTTGGAATTTATCAACTTTAGAAAAAGAGGATATGAATGATACGAAAATTAAGGAGTTTATAGATTTTATTAAGAAAGAAGATAAACCTATACATAGCTTAGTTATCATAAAAGGTGGTAATGTTGTTAAAGACATAAGTTTCAATGGATATTTCAGTAAAGAAAAACATGCCATTTATTCCTGTTCTAAAAGCATAACATCTGCACTAATTGGAAAAGCCATTCAACAAGGCTTTATTAAAGATGTTAACCAAAGAGTACTAGATTTTTTTCCTGAAATAGAAATTAGTAAAGAAAATAAAGAAACAGAAAATATGACTATAGAAAATCTTTTAACTATGACCACGGGGTTAGAATGGATTGATAATAAGAATTATGATGAAATGTGGGACAGTGATAATGCAGCGAAATATTTTTTTAACAGACCTGTAGCTTGTATTCCAGGAACTAAATTTACTTATTGTAGTGGTGTGGCACATATACTTCAATTTATATTAGAAAAGGTTACTGGAGAAGAAGTACTTTCCTATGCAAAGAAAGTATTATTTGAGCCATTAGGTATATGGGATGTTTTATGGGACAAGGATCATAATGGGTTGTTAGGAAGTATAGAGATAGCGCCATTAGATATGGCTAAGGTTGGATATATGTACTTAAATAAAGGAATGTGGAAAGGAGTAGAAGTTATTCCTGAGCAGTGGGTGGTTCTTTCAACATCTAAGCATATAGATACTCCAAACAACCTAAATGAAGTAACAAATTTTGGAGCAGGATACGGATATCTATGGTGGAATAATTATTTTGGTGGTTATCATGCTAATGGATTTGGAGGCCAGTATATGTTTGTAGTGCCCGAATCAGATTTAGTAGTAGTGTTCACAGGAGAAGTTTTTGGAGAAGATTTTTTTATGCCACAGTTGGCTATGGAGAAGTATATTATTTAATTCATTAATTAGAGAATGGCTTGCAAGCGTTAATGAGTCATAATGTTCTTATACTATTTAATGAGAAGTTTATTGGAAAGAGTATCGGTTTTACGATTAATTATAAAATATTGATATGGTGGTGTAGAAATGAATAAACCTAAAATGATAATTTTTGATTACGGGCAAACTCTTGTTAATCAAAAAATATTTGATCCATTAAAAGGCACAAATGCAGTATTAAGTGAAGCTACTAATAATCCTAATAATGTTTCAGTAGAGGAAGTACAAGCATTGGCAAATCAACTAAATGAGGAAATCGGCAGATATGGAGTAGATTTTCAAAAACAAACATTTTTAGAAGTACATAATCATGTTTTTCAAAATTATCTTTATGAATATTTTGGTATTCAATTTACAAAATCACAAGCAGAGATTGAACGTATATTTGAAAATGCGGCTTGTATTGCTGAACCAACAAAAAACATAGCGGATTTTTTACGGTTCTTGGAAAATGAAAATATACGAACAAGTGTAATAAGTAATATATCCTTTAGTGGGAATTTATTAAAAGAACGTATTAACTGCTTTATACCATCGCATAAATTTGAATTTATTATAGCAAGTAGTGAATATGTGTTTAGGAAACCTCATAAGCGAATATTTGAAATTGCCCTTCGTAAAGCAAATCTTAATGCCTGTGATGTTTGGTATTGTGGAGATAATGCAGTTTTTGATGTTGATGGTGCAGCAAATTGTGGTATAGTTCCCGTTTGGTATAAAGGAGCGATTGAGAAATCAAATAAACATTTTCCAAAAAATAAATGCTTAATAATAGATGATTGGAATGAAGCTATAGACAAAATAAAAACACTTTAAAAGTAAGAATTTGAGGTTATAAAATGAGAAAGAAACTTATTATTATTAATGGTACTATGGGAGCAGGCAAAACCGCTACATGCACAGTGCTAAACAAAACCTTACAAAATTCTGTTTGGCTTGACGGAGATTGGGGATGGATGATTAATCCATGGACTGTAAACGATGAAAATATGAGAATGGTAGAAGATAATTTAAAGCATCTTTTAAGGAACTTTCTAACCAACTCTTGGATCGAATATGTTATATTTAATTGGGTTCTACATGATGAAGAGGGTTTTAATTTGGTATATAGTTGGATTGAAGACTTAGAATACGATTTGACAAAAATCACTTTAACATGTTCAGAAGAAGAATTAAAAAGAAGGTTAGCAAAAGATATTGAGGAAAACAAAAGAGAAGAAAGTATAATAAATAGAAGCATTGATAGATTAAGAATGTATGATAAGCTAGATACCATTAAGCTAGATACAAGTAATATAAACATCCAAGAAAGCGTAAATGAAATCATAAGAATTATAAATAATAGATAGAAAGAATGTTGCCGTCCGTCTTGGCTGGTGGACTTTTTTTATACGGAAGTGTGTAAGATTATGGGATAAAAAGTGTAGGGGGGATTATTTTGGAATATATTGGACTGAAGATGTTAAATATTGAGTTAGTATTGCCACCTAAAGGTGAAATGCCAGAAGGATACTCAATACGGTTATTTGAGAATGGTGATGAATTACATTGGTCACGAATTGCATATGAGGCTGGTGAATTTGATAATATTGATGACGGAATAGAGTATTTTAATAGCCATTTTGGCCCACAAAAATTAAAGCTACATGAATGTTGTTTTTTTTGTTGTGATGTAAACGGATTACCGATTGGATCAGCAACAGCATGGCATGGGCAAATGGATGGAGTAGAACAGGGAATGTTACATTGGGTAATAGTTTCTAAATACCATCAAGGAAAAGGATTATGTCGTCCGTTAGTGACAGCGGCAATGGAAGCATTAAGCAAAGAATATAGTTCAGCATTTTTAACAACACAAACATATAGTTATAAAGGTATAAGAGTTTATCTTGATATGGGGTTTAAGCCAGTTGAAGACGAAGCAAACTCAAAGAAAGGATGGAAGCTTGTATGGGAAGCTACACATCATCCAAAATTAGTTGAATACAGCGACTTAAGCAACATATAGGTAAGAATTATGTTACATAAAAAGAGAATTTATATGGTTTCAAGACAATTTCTGAGAACAAAACAACTAAGTAATATATTCTGGCTCAGTATTTAACTTTAGGAGGGAAAATAATGCATAATCTTATAAATGCTTTTCCATTATACAAGTTCCTGAAGTATTGTAACTCTAGTTCCCATGAGAAAATAATACTTGATTGTGGAGCTGGAGGTAGCAATCCGCCATTATCACTTTTTTATGAATTTAAATATAAGACCTATGGAATTGAGTTATCCGAAGAACAATTAAAAAAGGCCAATGAATTCTGTAAAATGCATAATATGAATTTAAACATAATAAGTGGTGACATGACGAAAATTCCTTATGAAAGGGAATTTTTTAGTTTTTTATTTTCATATAATACATCTGTTCACATGAAGAAAACTGATTTTTTACGTGCTATGCAGGAATTTTACAGGGTGCTAAAACCTAACGGTCTATGTTATGTAAACTTTTTAGGTGAAGAATGTGATTCTTATGGTAAAGGTACTGAAATTAGTGCAGGAGAATTTAGTCAAAAAGAATTTGGTGAAGAAGTATTATACAGTCATTATACAGCTGCTGAACTTGAAAAATACTTCATTGGATTTGATATTGTATATTGTGAAAAACGAGTGATTAGAAGAAATATAGAAGGTAAAGAATATATATCCGGTTTTTTAGATTATATACTGAAGAAATTATAATAACAAAGTCTTCGTCTAATAAAATATTTAAGTCGCTTTGGTTCAATTAGAGACAGTATCAATATGAGGTTTTGAATCTGTCTTCAGTAAATCATTTAATGTTATCGTCTATCTTGGGTTAGATAATAAAGTTCTAGTAAGGATGCAGGTATAAGGGGTGTTCTATTGTGGAGAATAATGTATTAAGCGGTGATATAATTACAAAAATATTCAACGAAAATAATATTACTATTGTTAATGAAATTCATAAACTCGATATTGGTTTTACAAATGACATTTACATAATAAATGATCAATATATATTAAAGGTTTGTGTTGATGAAAAAAATGAGGAAAATTTTAATAGAGAATCTTTCTGTTATGATTTTTTTAAAGATATGGTTCCAGTACCCAATATTATTGTCTCAGATACATCTAAAAGAGTAATTAATAAATATTATATGATTTATGAGAAAATTGCAGGTGACAATTTATACTCAAAGTGGCATTTGTTCAGTAGTGAAGATAGAAAGCACATTGTAAGCCAACTTGCCAATATGATTAATTGTGTAAACACTTCAGAATATAAATTATTCTTAAATCACTTTAAAATGAACGAAGATATAAATTGGCACAACTTACGATATAATTCTTTAAAAGAAAAACTAAGTGAAATAAGTAAAAATAAAATACTAGATAATAATTTTATAGACCACATAGAGAAGTATATAAATAATAACCATGATACTTTGATAGAGCAAAGAATAGGATTAACATATACTGATTTGCATTTTGATAATGTCTTAATTTCAGGTAATACAGTAACTGCTTTGTTGGATTTTGAAAGGGTAGATGTTCTATCAATAGATTACGCTTTAGATACAATAAAAAGGCTTTCTGAATATCCTTACTTGTATGCATGTGAAGAATATGAAAAATTTATTGAAAGTAAAGATTATATTGATTTAGTTGAATGGTTTAAAGAATTTTATCCTGATTTATTTAATTTTAAGCATTTAGATACTAGATTATCATTATATGCAATGGAATATGATATGCGTTTGCTTTTGAAATTTCCTGAATCAGAAGGATTGAAGCAGCGGTTAGCAAAAACTATAAACTTTAGGGGTTTACCGGGGTAATTTTAGAGGGAATATACGAAAGGAGTTTTCATCATGGATTTAGTAAATAATTATATAAACGACTTAGAAGGGGAGAAAAAGGAATGGGTTACAACCTTTGTAACATTTATGCGAGAAAACTTTCCAGATATCAAGGAAACAATATCCTTTCAAATTCCTACCTATAAGTTTAATGGCATATACATTTCCTTTTCCGCAAAGGCAAAAGAACATTTTACCTTCCATTCTATCGATTTTGAGATGATAGAGGAATTAAAAAAGCTATTACCAAATGCAAAGTTTGGAAAGGGATGTGCTAAAGTTAAATATGAGGATCAAGGAGCCATTCCTGTACTTTGTGACATGTGCAGAAAAATAATAGAAAGAAGTAACCAAACAAGGTAATAAGAATTGTATTTACTCATAATTGTACATAAATAAAACAAGCCTATTTTTCAATAGGCTTATTTCACTGATTTGTCTTTAAAGAATATTTATCATAATTTATTACAGTTCTAAACATGCTTCAACTGCATACCAAAAAATATTTTCCCTTATTTCTATTCTGCTAATATCACTTCTTGAATCCCATTCTTCACAGCTTACATCATCGCCTCCACAAAGTAATTGTGCGAGGGTAACTTTTCTAAATTGGCTAACAGCAAAAAAAGCTGATGCTTCCATTTCAACTGTTAAACAGCCTTCTTGTCTTCTCAATCTCACCTTTTCAGGAGTTTCACGATAAAAGGCATCGGTAGTCCATGTTTTTCCCACAACATATTTACATTTATGTTTTGTTAATACCTTTTCAATTGCTTGTACACCTTCGATGTTTGCATTCACTTCTCTGCTAGGTTCAATATAATGAAATGACGTACCTTCATCTCTAACAGCAGAGTTTGGTATTATAATATGTCCAACAGCTATTTCTTTATTTAATACACCTGCTCCTCCACATGCAATAAATTTATTACAACCTAAAGCAATAACTTCTTCTAGTAAAGCAACTGCAAGAGGCGCACCTACTCCAGGATGAAACACAATTAATTTCTTGCCTAAATAGTCAACTTCATATAAAGGATGATTTCCCATTTCGGTTTGTAAGTTTCTTATTAATATCGCTTTACCTTCATTTTTTAACTTTTCTATAACTTCACCAAAGAAACATATAACAGCATGTTCGGGTATGTTTATCTTACTTATTAATTTACTTGGTTCAATTACTGCTGGTACAGTACCATCAAATTCTAAAATCGATAAATCTCTTATGAATTTTTCATTTGTTTCCAATTCGTCCATATTAAAAATACCCCCAATAATAATTTGATTTTAGGTTTTACACCTGTAAAGGTGGCTCTTTGAATTTTTACAAGGGTTCACTTTATTGTTGACTTTACAGGTTTGATGCTATAAAAATACCTGCCCCTGTAGATGTAGTAAATTCCCCTGTTTTATCAATCTCGGCTTCTACATATTTAGTAAAGCTATCTAATTTATTTTCGTCAATTATATGTTGGAGTACACTTATTACTGAAGTTACATAGGAAACCACTGGCTCTGCTTCATGAACTACAATTTGCCCATTGAATTCTTCTAGGGCTACATGTCCAAAGTGTTTTTTTAAGAGTTCACCACCATTTTCAATTCCAAATAGGCTGGAGTCTCTTGCAGGATCAAAATCTATAGTTTTATCAAAGTTTTTTACCAGTATCTTTAACTCCCGCAAATGATTTAAACTGTTTGTAGAAACGTAAAACTTTCCATTAGGCTTCAGCACTCTTTTAACCTCGGAAAGTGCTTTATCAATATCAGGAACGTGGTACAGCATATGCCTTGCAATAATCACATCAAAGCTTTCATCTTCATAAGGTATGTTCTGTATGTCAATCACTTCGTATTTTATATTTTCATTGTTTATATTTTTCTTAGCACTTTCAAGCATACCTTCAGAAAAATCAGATAAGGTTATATTTAAGGTTTTTTTTATTGACTTTTCATTTTTCTTCCATAGTAGCCCGTTGCCGCATCCTAATTCTAAAACATTGCCATGGTCTGGCATATTCATTTTCTCAAAGAACCACTGATTCCAGTCTGTTTTATTAATGTTAAAGCTGTGGAAATTAAGTCTTGCATTAAGGTTATCAGAATTTTTATATTGGTCCTTAACTAAAGCTTCGTTATTAATTGTATTCCCCATATCTTCTCCCCCTTTCATTTTTGTAATCTAATAAATATAAGTTAGCAAAGCTAAGCGCTACATAAGCGCATAATCAGGAATTACATAAGTGGTACATACACGCTTTCTATCATTTACTGTAATTGTATACGCCTCAGGGAATTGCTTGCTATATGGGTTTTCTTTCATTGAGTCATTAAAGCCATCATCAGGTATAAAGAAACGATGCATGACTTCCTTACCGTTGGTGTCAATGAAAAAGTCGCTCACTTGATTTTCTGCAGCCATTAAAACCAGCCTTACAGTATGAAATGTTTTTTCATTTATTTTTACTTCGTATTCTCCAACAATATCAGTCAATCCACTTCGGTCCTCGGAAGCAAGGATTTTGCCTCCATCACAAGTAATGATGCCTTTGCTCTTTAGATTAATCTCCATTCCACAGTTATTTTCTCCTATTGCCCAGTGATCCATAAAATGTTTGTCTTTGAAGGTATAGAATTCTCTGCAGCCGTTAGGGTATTCTTCTATATATGCTAAAGGTTGAACATGTCCATCTATAATTCTGTCAAAGGATATTACTTCATATTTCTTATTATCATTATGATTAACATAAGTACTAACACTCTCAAAACAAGGAATGCCATGTACTTTAACTTTTCCTCTAACATAGGATTCATTTATAGCTAGCAAGCCTTTTCCTTTCATGACTTCATAAGTGCCAAAGCTAACTTTAGCACCAAGTTTAGGCTCCATAAAGCTGCTAAGTACTTGTCTAAATTCAACATAACCAGATTTACTTAACTCAGTAAATTTTATTTTCGGCAAAGTATTTGAAAACTGATACATCCTTTGTCTCTCCTTATTAATTATTAGTAATCTATAGTAATATATCCATTATACAATTTGTTCTGCACTATTATCAACCAAGAATTTACACAAATACTTAAATTAGGATTATGTTCTGCTTTTTTCTTTATAATCATCGAAAGAAAAAATATAATAATTCTTTCCTTATAAATACTAGGTGGAATGTGGTATTATATTTATATGATGGATAAATTTGTATTGATAAGTATGAGGGGGATATTATGAATTTTACTAATTTACAAAAAAACAATATTGAAGAGATTGCTAAGATTATTTCAGATAATTATAAAAAGGCTAAACTAACTTTACCTCTTTTATCTGAAAACTTCGAGAATGCTGAAATGCATGTAAAAATGCTTGAAAGATATATTGATAGCGATGAGTTTATTATAGCTGTGGATGGGGAGAAAGTTGCTGGATTTATCAGTGGATTTAGTATTAATAATTTTAAAGGAACTGCAAAGGGAGTATTATCAATACCTGCGCTTCATGGAATTGCTGAGGGATACGATAAAGATTATTTATACCCTGAACTTTATAGAAGAGCATGCCAGATGTGGGTTAATTCAGAATGTTACACTCACGGGGTAATGGTTTATGTCAATGATAAAGATACAATTGATACTTGGATGTTAAATGGCTTTGGAATGCTGGTGATAGATGCTGTTCGTCCTTTGGAAATAATAACTTTACCGAAGATAGAGGATAACATAGTTATAAGGAAAGCAGAGGAAGCTGATCTCCACCAATTGGCAGCTTTATTCCAAGGCTTAGATAGTCATTTAGCATCTCCACCAATTTATTTATATAACCACAGAAGTGAAAACTATGTTGATAAATATAGTGAGTGGCTTAAAATAGAAGGAAATCTGTTATGGGTTGCAGAGTTAGATAAAAAGATAATAGGATTTATAAAAACAAATACAACTGAGATTAATATGGATGAGCTTCAAGATGGTGCAACCATGGGGGTAAGTGGAGCATATGTATTGCCAGAATATAGAGGAAATCACATTATGGCTAGGTTATTAAATGTAGCAACAGAGTGGGCAATTGAAAGTGGAATAAAACGCTGTGCTACAGACTTCGAAACAACAAATATTGAAGGAAGACGTTTTTGGCTTAAGCATTTTACGCCTTATTGCTACTCAATGATTAGAAGAGTTGATGAAAGGATTTCCATGGAGCAGTTGTGTTAAAAAAAAGCAGTGAAATTATTGGTTTAACAGGGCTAAATCCATATTTGCCCAAAGAACCAGAAATAGAATGGCAACTGGGAGTTAAGTTTTGGGGTAAAGGGTATGCAACTGAACTTGGTAAAGCGATTATAGAGGCTGCTTTTAAAAATACTGATATTACAAAAATTTATGGAATGGTTAATCCTGAAAATATAGGTTCTAATAGAGTAATGAATAAAATAGGCATGAACTTCCTTGGCTTTAGAGCTTTCATGGGAGAAGAAGCTATGTTTTATGAGGTATTAAGGTAAATGAAAGGAATTATTTATGAAAACTACAGATTACTCAAAAATAGCTAGCAAATATGACAAGAATGAATACAGGCATAAAGTAGAAGGGGATAATGTACTAAAAGATTATATTGGACAGCATTTAAAGTCACAATATAACATTCTTGATTTAGCCTGTGGCACAGGTATTTATCTATATAATCAAATGAAGTATTTTAGTGATAAAAATATTAACTGGCATGGATTTGATAAATCAGAAGATATGCTTACAGTAGCAAAGGATAAGGTTAGTAATGTACTATTTACTAAGGGACTAGCAGAAGAAATGCCATATGAAGCAGAGTATTTCGATTATATAGTTAATAATTATGCCTTCCAGCACTTCACCCAAAAATCAGAGGCATTAGATGAAATAACTCGTGTTCTAAAGAAAGATGGTATTTTTAAAATGCATAACATAGCAATACATGAGATGAAGAATTGGTGGATTTATAAGTACTTTCCATCTGCTTATTTTGAGGATTTAAAAAGATTTTGGCAAAAGGAAGTAATATTTAATGAACTTTCAAACAGGGGATTTAAAGTTGAAATTTATATAGATTACAAAATGCAGGCAATGGAAGTGTCAAACTTGCTGGGCTACGCAGAAAATAGAGATATTTCTATACTTACTTTAATAGAGGATAAAGAGTATATTAAAGGAATAGAAAAGATGAAGTCTGAAATTAATAAAGAACCGGAAGCGAGTTTAGTTTGTGATTTTGCAGAGATGTTCTGTATTGCAAAAAAAATATAAAAATACTGATACATTATTCTTTAGGAGTGAAATAAATGAAAACAATATTTCCTGAACCTATATTAAATCTTCCGAAAGCAGATAT
>Ga0316601_100001218_pt1 | contig 12301 bp, 6 predicted proteins | sample OWC_soil_day5_no_FD_207663 | JGI IMG/M metagenome (GOLD analysis project Ga0316601, IMG submission 207663) | Wetland soil microbial communities from Old Woman Creek delta, Ohio, United States - OWC_soil_day5_noCT | ecosystem: Environmental > Terrestrial > Soil > Wetlands | place: USA: Ohio...
TTTTTGATAAAGATGTAATAGAAGAAATGTTTGGGCAGTTTACAGATTTAATTGCTTCATTATGCAATAATGAAAAAGAAATTATTGTAGTGAATGAAAATGCCTCAAGGCTTGTTGAAAGATATAATTCAACCCATGAGGAAATAGAAAACTCAACACTCCACGGGCTTTTCGCAGAGCAGGCAGCTAAAACCCCGGATAATAAGGCTGTTATATTTGAAGATTCCTTTATAACCTACAAGGAATTAGATGAGAAATCTAATAAATTAGCACAGTTCCTTCTTGAGAAGGGTGTAGAGAAGAATGCTCCTGTGGGGGTTGTTGGAAAGCGTTGTATAGAATCAATAATAAATATATTAGCAATCTTAAAAGCAGGAGGAGCTTACGTTCCTGTAGATCCTGATTATCCAAAGGATAGAAGAGAGTATATTTTAGCAAACAGTGATTGCAAGCTTTTATTAACACCAGATTTTTATGAGGAAAACTCTATAGAAAATTACAGTGGCAGATTGAATACAGCTCAGGAAACAGATGCTCTTGCTTATATTATATATACCTCAGGAAGTACAGGAAGACCTAAAGGGGTTATTACCAAGCATAGTGCTGCAGCAAATACAATTATAGATATAAATAGAAAGTTTAATGTAAATGAAGAGGATAGGATAATAGGTATTTCCTCTATGTGCTTTGATTTATCTGTTTATGATATCTTTGGTGCTCTCAGCACAGGAGCAGCTTTGGTTATGATTAGAGATCAAAGAGATATATCCTGTATTGAAGAAGCATTGAATAACCAAGGAATAACCTTCTGGAATTCGGTGCCAGCTATAATGGATATGGTAGTAGAAAGCCTCCCATCAGCATATGAAAATAAATCACTAACAAGAGTGCTTTTAAGTGGAGACTGGATACCTATGAGACTTCCTGAAAAGGTATGGAATAGTTTTCCTTATTCGGAGATTATAAGTCTTGGTGGGGCTACAGAAGCATCTATTTGGTCTATATATTACCCTATAAAAGAAATAAAAGATGAGTGGAAGAGTATACCTTACGGAGTGCCTCTCTCAAATCAAAAATTTTATGTTTTAAATTATGAATTAAAACCCTGCCCAATAGGAGTTAAGGGAGAATTATATATTGGGGGAGTAGGACTTGCAGAAGGGTATATGAAGGATGAGGAGAAAACTAGACTGCAGTTCATAGAACATCCTCAGTATGGAAAATTATATAGAACTGGTGACTATGGAGCATTCCACAAGGATGGCTATATAGAATTTCTTGGAAGAAAGGACAATCAGGTTAAAATAAGGGGTTATAGAATAGAACTTGGAGAAGTGGAGGCGGCTTTACAGGCACATCCTCATATTGAAGATGCAGTGGTAAATGTAGTTGAAACTTCAAAAGGTGGAAAGCAGCTTGTTGGATATATAATTCCAAAGAGAGAAAAAAATCAGTTAGATGGTGAGCTGCAAAAAGAAAGTGAAGAAATTTGGAAGGGAGCAATTACATCCTCTAAGGTTAAGGCTTCCAATGTACCAAAAGAGGTATCACCAGAAGAATATAGTGAGTTTTCAAAAGGGCTTGAAGAGCTAAGTACTGCATATATATATATGGCCTTCAAAAAACTAAACTTATTCTGCAGTGAGGGAGAGGAAATAAATATAAACAGCATCATAGAAAGCAAGGGGATTAAAGGAAGCTACTTTAAGCTAATTAAACAATGGTGCCAGGTTCTAGAGAAAGATGGAATAGTGAAAGAGGTTAACGAAGAAAGCTATATAAGCTTAAGACCAATACCTGAAATGGATACTGAAGTTGTATGGGAAAGAACATTAAGCTCTCCAGTGTGTGAATATTTTACTAGTTCCGTAGACTATTTAAAGTTGTGCAGTGATAATATACTAAATCTTTTAACCGGAAAAACTCAAGTGTTAAATCTTCTTTTCCCAGAAGGATCTTGGGAAAGGGCGGAAAATTTATATAGGTATAATCCTATTGCTCAATACAATAATCTTATAGTTTCCAATTTAATTAGTGAAATAATTAAAGGCAAGAAACACAATGATAAAATAAGAATACTTGAATTTGGAGCAGGAACAGGTGGAACCTCTGCTTATATATTCCCAGAGCTTCCTGAAGAAAGAGTAACCTATACTTATACTGATTTATCAACCTTCTTTACCGACATAGCAAAAAAGGAGTTTTCACAATACCCCTTTATAGAGTATAAGCTTTTTGATATTGATAAATCGCCTCAGCAGCAGGGCTTTGAGCTTGGAAGCTATGACATTATTATAGGGGCGAATGTTCTTCATGATGCAGCAATACTTGAAAATACCATAAATAATTTCAAGACCTTGCTTAAGCCTGGTGGAGCGGTAGTTATTTTAGAATTAACAACAAATACTAGGCTGCAGAAGATTACTACTGGTTTCATAGACGGTTTTTCAAATTATAATGATTATAGAATGAAGGAAAATGTACCACTTTTAAATCCTGAAGGATGGAGAGATATCTTCGAAAAATGCGGTTATATGAAGTTTGAAGCCTTCCCAGAAAAAGGCCATAAGGCAGAAGCCTTTGAGCAACATGTTATGATCAGCATGGCTCCATTAGAAGAAAAATACTTAACAGTGGAGAAGGTTAATGAAATTAAAAAACATTTATCTAAGGCTTTACCAGAGTACATGATACCATCATATTATATTCAAATTGATAAATTTTCATTAACTTCAAATGGCAAGGTAGATAGAAAAGCACTTCCAGCTATTAATGAAGATAAATCTGTAGATGAAAAATATTTACCTCCAAGAAATGAAGTGGAGAAGATAATAGCAGAGGTATGGCAGGAAGTATTGGCCGTTGAAAGAGTTGGTATAAGTGATAACTTCTTTGAGTTAGGAGGAGATTCATTAAAAGCTATTAAGGCTATTTCAAAATTAAGTACTAGGTTTGAAATAGATATTAATAAGTTCTTTGAGGGAGGAACAATAGAGAATATCGCCAAGGAGATAACCTTTAAAAAGAATTATTTAAGAGAAAAACTTGAAAAAGTATTGGGTTTAAATGAAGAGGAAGATATTTTGAATTTTGAAAAGGACTTTAAAAATAAACTTCACCAATACAGAGAAAGTTATTTAAATTATAATAATCTAAATTTAAAGGAAGAAAGAGAATATAATAATATACTTCTTTTGGGTTCTACTGGATATTTCGGATGTTATTTAATGAGAGACATACTAGAAACTACTAACTCTCATATAACCTTGATAATAAGAGGGGAAGATGAAGAGGAGTGCAAGAGAAGAATAGAGGAGAAGTTCCAGTTTTATTTTAATAAGTCCCTATATGAGAGCTGTGAACATAGGATTACTGTGTTAAAGGGTGATTTAACTTTAGATAATTTTGGTCTAAGGCCAAGAAGTTATGAGGAAATATGTGAAAGTATAGACTGTATTGTAAATTGTGCAGCTCTAGTAAAACACTTAGGAAAATATGATGAGTTTTATAATTTTAATGTTAAGATTGTGGAGAGAATTGTAGATTTTGCTGAAAGTATAAGAAAAAAAGATATACATCATATCTCCTCTATTGGTGTAGGATATGGAAGGCTGGAAGATTGTAAATATGATATTTTCACTGAAGAATATTATGATATTGGACAGAAGCTTGAAAACAATTATCTCCAATCTAAGCTTGAAGGGGAACAAAGACTTCTTGAAGGACGCAGAAAAGACTTAAATATCAATATCTACAGAATGGGAAGCATAATGTTTGATTCAACCAATGGAAGGTTCCAAAGTAATATTGAAGATAACGTTGCATATCTTTTTGCAAGAGCCTTTTATAAACTTGGTGTTGCTCCAAAGGAAATGGGAAGAGTGTTTGATGTAACCAACGTAGACAAGGCAAGTAAAGCACTGCTCTTATTAATGAACAAGAGGAATATAAGCAATGAGACTTTCCATATTTACAATCCAAACTATATTAAAATTGAAGAACTTTTGAAAGCGCTTAATAATATTGATAACACCGTCGCTATAGGTAGTTTCCAGGAGATATATGATGTGATAAGTGGGAAGTTTGATGATTCCATGTACAGTGAATATATTGAAAATATATTATTCCATACTGAGATTCTTCAATCGATGAATGAGTCTAATATGAAGCTTCTAAGTGAAAAAACTGATTTTATATTAGATAAGCTGGGATTTAGATGGGATAAGGTTACTGAAGAACAACTAGATAAAGCGATTAAGTATTGCAAAGAAATAGGTTTCCTATAATTAAAATGAGACTGCACCTAAAAGGTGCAGTCCCAGAATAATATTTTGAGAGGTGTAAGGTATGAATTCTTCAGTTATAAAGGTAAGCAATTTAATGAAGGAATATAAAATGGGTGAATGCATGGTAAATGCAGTTAAGGATGTTTCTTTCGAGATTCCTAAAGGTGACTTTGTAGTAGTACTTGGACCAAGTGGCTCTGGGAAAAGCACCCTTTTGAATATGGTGGGAGGAATGGACAAACCAACTGCCGGGGAAGTATGGATAGAGGATGAAAATATTTCAAAATACAATCTTAAGGAATTAACTAAATTTAGAAGAGAAAAAGTAGGGTTTGTATTTCAGTTTTATAATTTGCTGCCAAGCTTAACTGCCTATGAAAATATAGAGGTTGCCTCAAAAATAAGTAATGAGCCGCTGGAGATTGATACAATTCTTCAATCTGTAGAGCTTGGACATAGGAAGGAAAACTTCCCATCACAAATGTCTGGGGGGGAACAACAAAGGGTAGCCATTGCTAGGGCGGTAGTTAAAAACCCTGCAATGCTACTTTGCGATGAGCCAACAGGTGCATTAGATTATAATACAGGAAAGCTTATATTAAAGCTTTTACATAAGATTAATAAAGACTTTAATAAAACAGTAGTAGTAATTACCCACAATGCAGCAATTGCAGGTATGGCTGATAGGGTTATTAAAATGAAAAGTGGGGTAATAGAATCTATTATAGTTAATGAACATCCAATTTCACCAGAGGAGGTGGAATGGTAATTATGCTTTTTATAAAAAAGATGGCAAGAGAAACATGGAGGTCAAAAGCTCAGTTTTTAGCCTTGATTATTATCGTTACTATGGGAGTTATGTTTTTTGTTGCCATAAACTCAATTCACAAAAATCTTAAGGACTCTAGTGATAAATTTTATAAAGACAGGAGATTTGCTCATTTAACAGTATCCTGTTTTAATATTCCGGAGGATGTAGTAAGAGACATTTCCAATATACCATCTGTAGAAAAAGTGTCAGGAAGGATAGTTAAGGATTTAAAGCTTGAGATTAATGGTACAACTTCAATAATTAGAATGGTAACACTTCCTGACAGTGATGAGGAGATAGTGAATGATATACTAATAACCTCTGGTTCCTACTTCTCTGCTGAGAAGGACCAATGTATTGTAGATGAGCAGTTTTTCAACACACATAAATTAAAGCTTGGTGATAAATTAAAGGTTAAGATAAATGGAGTTGAAGAAAGTCTTAGTATTGTAGGGGCTTCAAAAAGTCCTGAATTTGTATATCAGCTTAGAGATGGAAGTCAGCTAATGCCTGATAACAAAAAATTTGGTGTCATCTATGTAAAGGAATCAAAGGGTAAAGAGTTATTTAATATGAAGGATTCTATCAATAATATTGCTATTCTTTTAGAGGATGAGAAAAATATAGAAGAGGCTAAAAAGGAAATTCAAAAGACTGTAGATAAATATGGGTTGATAGAGATAGCTGAAAGAAAAAATAATTCCAGTGATAAGATGCTTAAAGCAGAATTGGATGAACTTAAATCTCTAGGAGGAGCAGTGCCTGTAGTGTTTTATATAGTAGCCCTTTCTATGATGTTTATCATTATGGGAAGGATAATTGAAACACAAAGAGCTCAAATAGGTATTCTTAAGGCAATAGGATATGGAAATGGAACTATACTTTCCTATTATATCTCCTTTACAGTATTAGTAGGAGTAATTGGAGGGGCTGTAGGTTCTGTATTAGGAATGTTTTTAGGACAATATTTTACAGAAATAGAGAATCAATTTTTTCATTTGCCACTGTCAAGTTTGAAAATGTATCCTGAATTGGTTTTACCATCTGTAGCAATAACTATATTGTTTTGTATTTTAGTAGGGTATTTTTCAAGTAGAAGTATATATAAAATACTGCCAAACGAGGCTATGAAGCCTAAAGCACCTAAAGGCGGTAAGAAAATTTTCATAGAAAGATTTAAAAAGTTTTGGTCGAATTTAGATTATAAATGGAAGATTACCTTTAGGAATATTTTTAGAAGCAAGAAAAGAACCCTTCTTACTGCGGCAGGGGTAATAATGTCTTCTGCGGTTGTAGTTGTAGGTTTTGGACTTATGGATTCAATAAACTATATGATTGATACTCAGATGATGTCAAGTTTAAAGTATGAAATAAGGGCAGATTTCACAAATTTAGCTTCATCGGAAGAACTGAAAGATATTGAAAATATTGATAAAGTAAAAAGTGTTGAGCCTATTTTGGAAACAGCAGTAAGAATTTCAAAAGGCTCTAAGAGTAGAGATGTTAGATTAACAGCCTCTCCGGAGAAGCCTCAGCTTAATAAAATAATAAACAAAAAAGCAGAGGAGGTTATACTGCCTAAGGAGGGGATAATTATCCCTAAGTTAATTAGTGCTGATTTAAATATAAAAGAGGGAGATATAGTAAAATGTAAGTTTTATTATCCGAAAAATGAAGAAAAAGAGGTTAAGGTAAGTAAGATAATAGAACAGTATATGGGATATAGTGTATATTGTAGTATAGATAGCTTTAAGTCTTTTATAGATTCAGAAAAATGGACAGCATCTTCAGCCCTTATAAAGGTGGATAAGCTAGAGAATAAAAAGGCTGTGGAGGATGCTTTAAAGGATAAAGCTTTTGTTAGATTAGTTGAAACTAAGGATGACAGAATAAACAACATGAAGGATTTTCTTGGAGTGATGACCCTTTTTACAGTAATATGCTTTATTTCAGCTGCGGTGCTTTCCATGGCAGTAATTTATAATATTTCATCAATAAATATTTTTGAACGTGAGAGAGACTATTCAACGTTGAAGCTTTTAGGATATAAGGATAAGGAAATAAAAGGCTTAATGCTGAGAGAAAATATGCTTCTTACTGCGGTGGCATCAATAATAGGACTTCCTATTGGTTATTTCTTGAACATGATGATGCTTAGTGCAGTTAAAACTGAAGATATAAACTTTCCAAATGTTATAACAATAAGAAGCTATTTGTTATCAATAATTATGATATTGGTGTTTGCGATTCTTTCAAATTTAGTTGTGGCAAGAAAAATAAGCAAAGTGGATATTATGGAGACAATGAAGGAAAGAGAATAAGATGGAGATGAGCGCTCTGCTGAAAAATACAGTAGAGCGCTTCAACGTTGGAATAATATTTAACTATAAAGTTTCAAAAAGAACATATGTAAATATAATCCATTGAAATGCAAGTTCATTTCTGTTAAAATTCATTTATTAGAAAATTACACAACACTGCTAAAGATGAAGAGGAGGAGTTTTAATGGGAAATAATAAGCTTAAAAAGAACATAACATTAATTCCTGCCTTAGCAATAGTTATAGGTACTGTTATAGGTTCAGGAGTATTCTTTAAGCCTAAAGCAGTATTTTCTGCCACAGGAGCACCAGGACTTGGAATGTTTGCTTGGATACTAGGGGGGATTATAACTATAGCGGCGGGACTAACTGCAGCAGAACTAGCTGCTGCAATACCTAGAACTGGAGGGGCAGTAACCTATTTAAAAGAAACCTATGGCGATTTATGGGGATTTCTCTTTGGATGGGCTCAAACCTGTATATATTTTCCCGGTACGATAGCGGCCCTTGGGATAATATTCGGAACACAAACAGCAGCTTTGCTGGGGTTAAGCAGTAAAACAATTACACCAATAGCAATAGCTATAGTTTTATTGTTAACTATATTCAATATATTAGGAGGGTCAAGGGCAAGTGCTCTTCTTCAAACTATAGCTACTACCTGCAAACTAATTCCATTAGTTTTGATTATAGCTGCAGGCTTCATGATGGGAGATGGCGGAACGGGAAATTTCTTTCCAATGGTTACCTCTAATCAAGCTGTAGCTACGGGACTTGGCTCAGCTCTTATTGCTTGTATGTTTGCTTATAATGGATGGATAAATGTTGGAGCTATAGCTGGTGAGATGAAAAATCCAGGAAAGGATTTACCTAAGGCTATTGTAGGTGGATTAGTAATAGTAATGGTTATATATGTTAGCATAAATGCTGCATATTTATTTGTACTACCAGCTAGTGACCTTGCAGTGTCAGCTACTCCAGCAGCAGATGTAGCAGTTAAGCTATTTGGAGTAATTGGAGGGAAAATAATTATCTCAGGTATATTAATATCAATCTTTGGAACTTTAAATGGATATATATTTACTGTGCCTAGAGTACCTTATTCTCTTGCACTTGAGAACAAGCTGCCTGCAAGTAAATGGCTTTCAAAGCTCCATCCTAAAACAGCATCACCAATTAATACAACTATGCTAATAGTGGGAGTAGCAATAATATATATATTTACTGGCTCCTTTGATCAATTAACTAACCTTGCCATATTCGTTATGTGGTTGTTTTATGTTTTAACCTTCGTTGGTGTGTTCGTTCTTAGAAAAAAACAACCAAAGCTTCTTAGGCCTTACAAGGTACCGCTGTATCCTATAGTACCTATGATAGCTATACTTGGAGGCGGGTATATTATTATAAATACTTTAATAACTCAGCCAAAGAACTCAGTATTAGGAATATTAATTACCTTGATAGGAGTACCAGTGTATTTTGCTAGAAAATCAAAGTTTAAACCTGCTGATGAGATTGATGAAAAAGCAGCATAAACTAAATTTGCCGTATTGAAGGAAGCTTCAATACGTTTTTTTTTATTTGAAGGGGTGATACTATAAAGGAAACGAACTTGAATCCTATTGGCTTTTCATGGTAGTTTATAACAATAAGGTTTGTGGTGCATGGATGCAAATTAATAAAGATTCACTTGGAGAAAGAATTTTTACTGTTGATGGTAAAAGCCTTAATGAAATTGTAAAGAATAAAAAATAGTTGGGAATGAGACAGATGAAAAGAAAAACGAAGCATTTATTTGTATTATCTTTTGATGGACTTTCTACTTTAGATTTTCAGTATATATGCACTTTACCTAACTTTAGTGAGTTTATTAAAGAGGCTTCCTATTGTAAAAAAGTATACAGTGTGTATCCTACTTTGACTTATCCTGCTCATGCTACTATAGTGACTGGAAAATACCCTAAGAATCATGGGGTTATAAATAACACGTTGCTGCAGCCTAATAGAAGGTCACCGGATTGGTATTGGTATAGAAAATATGTAAAGGGTGAAACGCTGTATGATAAAGCAATAGATAATGGCATGAAGGTAGCGGCACTGCTGTGGCCTGTAACAGCTAAAGCAAGGATACAGTATAATTTGCCTGAAATATTTTCTAATAGATGGTGGAATAATCAAGTTATTGTATCCTTGTTAAACGGCAGCCCATTATTTCAAATTCAATTGACTAAGAGATTTAGTCACCTTCTAGAAGGAATTAAGCAGCCAAATCTAGATAATTTCACTCATCAATCTTTACTATATACAATAGAAAATAAAAAGCCTGATATGGCTCTTATACATTATGTGGATTTAGATGGGATGAGACATATGCATGGGTTTAATTCAAAAGAGTCAAAAGAGGCTTTAAAGAGGCATGATAAAAGATTAGGAGAGATAATTGAAGCCCTGAAAAAAAACAATATGTATGAAGATAGTACAATAATTATTTTAGGTGATCACAGCAGCTTAGATGAAGATAAGATTATATATTTAAATGTTTTTCTAAAGGAAAAGGGATATATTAAAACAGACGCAAAGGGAAAAATTATAGATTATAAAGCTATTGCAAAAAGCTGTGACGGCTCTGCATATCTGTATGTTAAAGACAATAAGAATAAGGAATTGCTTAATGAGCTTTATAAGTTAATAAAGGATTTTAACAGTGAGTATAACTGTATTGAAGAAATTTATACAAGGGAAGAAGCAAGTACTTTTGGAGCGGACCCTCAGTGCGCCTTTATGCTGGAGGCTAATAAAGGGTACTATTTCTTAAATGGCATAGATGGAGAGGTTATTCAGCAAATAACAAGCAATGAAGGTGAGCAGGTCCACGAACTAACAAAAGCAACCCATGGATATTCACCCTATAAGGAGGATTATACTACTGTGTTCATGGCTAGTGGAAAAGGTATAAAAAAGGGTGTAATTATTGATAAGATGAATCTAGTGGATGAGGGGCCTACCATGGCAAAACTACTGGGTTTTGAGCTAACAGAGATAGATGGAAGGGTTGTTGAGGAATTCTTAGAGTAAAATATTCCAAGATTAGGCCCTTCAATTCCCAGCGCAAAAAACAACAATTTCAGACAAAATGTTATTGACTTGGATACTTTTCTGTTATAAACTAATCTACAAGAAACAGATAAATAATTAAGGCGTTGATGAGAAAGAGTAGAAATACAGTTTCTTCTACAGAGAGTTCCCGGCAGGTGAGAGGGGCATTAGAAGGTATTTTGAACACATCTCAGAGCTGAGCACCGAATCCTTTTAGACAAGGTAGTAGACTGCTTTCGGTATCCTTGCACCCGTTATAGTGCTAGAGTATAAACAAAAGTTTTTTGTCGTACTCGAAGAGGTTGATGCGGCGACGTATCAATAAATTGAGGTGGAACCACGTGAGCAATACTCTCGTCCTCTAGTTTTTAACTAGAGGCGGGAGTTTTTTTATTGCAGAAAACACGAAGTTAACTTCCTAGGCCTAGGAGTGGTTTTTGAAAATAAAAGAATCGATTTCAGTGTCCTCAGTGTTCTCAGTGGTATTCAGTGTTATTAAATCAACTGCGTATTATGCTTAAAGCAAGGATTATATATGTTTCTGTACTATAAAATTTAAAATTAAGGAGAGAAAAATTATGAAAAAAAGAATTTCAAGCTTATTATTAGGTTTAGCTATATTTACTTTTGCAGCGGGGGTACTTTCTGCATGTTCAAAGAAGGGTGATAATGTTAGTTCAGGGGATTTAAAAGAAAAGAGTTCTGTAGTTATAGGTCTTGATGATACTTTTGTGCCAATGGGCTTTAGGGATGATAAAGGTGAAATAGTTGGGTTTGATGTGGATTTAGCAAAAGAAGTATTTAAAAGGATTGGATTACAGGTTGAATTTCAACCAATAGATTGGTCTATGAAAGAGACAGAGCTTAACTCTAAAAATATAGATTTAATATGGAATGGATACACAATTACTGATGAGAGAAAAGAAAAGGTAGCATTTACTAAGCCTTATTTAGAAAATAGACAAGTTGTTATTACACTAGCTAATTCAAATATAAGCAGTAAAAAAGATCTTGCAGGCAAGAAGGTGGCTACTCAGAATGGATCAAGTTCTCTAGATGCAATCAATAAGGAATCAGAGGTAGCTAAGTCCTTTAGTAGTGGCAAACCGGTATTATTTGATACAAACAATGATGCCTTCATGGATTTAGAAGCAGGAAGAACAGATGCAGTAGTTGCGGATGAAATTCTTGCTAGATACTACATTAAAGAAAGAGGAATAGATAAATATAAGGTTCTTCAAGAGGATTTCGGCAAGGAAGAATATGGTATAGGCACAAGAAAGCAGGATAAGGAGCTTCTTGATAAGGTAAATAAGGCTTTAGATGCTATGAAGACTGATGGAACCTGCGGTAAAATCTCTGAAAAATGGTTTGGACAAAATATAGTTAAATAAGAAAGGATAAACAAAATGAGTTATATATATACATTGCTGCCCTCTATGCTGGAGGGCCTTACAACAACATTGGAAGTATTCGCTTTAACTTTACTTCTTTCAATTCCATTGGGTGTTTTTGTGGCATTATGCAGATTGTCAAAGGTAAAAGTTATAAGCGATATAACCCAGCTATATATATGGATAATGCGAGGCACACCACTGCTCCTGCAGCTAATATTTGTTTTTTTCGGGCTTCCAATTGTGGGGGTTAATTTTAATAGATTTACAGCAGCACTTATAGCCTTTGTTCTTAATTACGGTGCTTACTTTGGAGAGATATTTAGATGTGGAATAGAAGCGGTTGATGTGGGACAATATGAAGCTGCTGAGGTTCTTGGGCTTACCCAGGCTC
>Ga0316601_100001221_pt1 | contig 12296 bp, 10 predicted proteins | sample OWC_soil_day5_no_FD_207663 | JGI IMG/M metagenome (GOLD analysis project Ga0316601, IMG submission 207663) | Wetland soil microbial communities from Old Woman Creek delta, Ohio, United States - OWC_soil_day5_noCT | ecosystem: Environmental > Terrestrial > Soil > Wetlands | place: USA: Ohio...
AGAATGTAAGTAAGGAGGAAGAGAAGTGAAAATTATTCAGTGTGATAATGTTTCGAAATTTTACAAAGGATGTCATGCTGTAGAAAATTTATCTTTTTCTATAGAAGAAAATAGTATAACTGGGTTAATAGGTAGAAATGGTGCTGGGAAGACTACCCTTTTAAAGATGATTGGTGGATTTTTTAAGCCAACTAGTGGAGCGATAAGAGTATTTGATGAAAATCCCTATAATAGCCTAAATGTTTCAACAAATACAATATTTGTTGATGAAAATATGAGCTTTCCTAAAAATTTAACTCTTATGGAGATTTTGAACTGTGCTAAAAGCTTTTACCCGAATTTTAATGAATCCATGAGCAAAAAACTGCTGGAGTATTTTTCTTTAACAGAAAGTAAAAAACATGGAGAGCTTTCTAAGGGAATGAAAAGTACTTTTAACATGATTGTAGGAATCTCTAGTCATTGCCCGCTAACCATTATGGATGAGCCTACCACTGGAATGGATGCGGCAGCAAGAAAGGACTTTTATAAAATAATTCTTAAGGATTACATTGATAATCCTCGAACCATTATATTATCCAGCCATCTATTAAATGAGGTTGAGGATATATTAGAGCATATTCTTCTTATGAAAAATGGTACCAAGTGTTTGCACATGCCTTTAATAGAATTGAAGGAATATGCTATTGGCTTCAGTGGAAGAGAAGAAAGTGTAGCCACATTAATTAAGGATAGAAAAATACTTTATAAAGAAAGCTTTGGCAAGGATAGCTCCTATGCTGTGGTGGAGACAGGTGATTTTCAAGGAGAGGTAGCTGCAGCAAAGAACCTTGGCATAGATGTAAAAGCTGTAAGCTCCAATGATTTATGCATATACCTTACCAATCCTAAGGAAGGGGGAATTAACTATGTCTTTGACAAAGAATAATTTATTACCCATTGTGAAAAAGCAATATTTATATAAGCTGCAAAGCTGCTCTAAGTTTTTTCTTGTAATGGTGATTGTTCAAATAATAGGCATACTTTTTAGTATTTCCAATATGATTTCAAGAAGCTATACTTCAGACGGAATATTAACTTTTGCTCTTATGGAAAATACTACAACTCAAATATTTATCTTTACTATTATTTGTGCATTTGGCGGTGCTATAGTAATAAATCTTAAAGAAGCTAAGAATATAGATTTTACTTTTGTATCTAATCGTATTAGCAGCAACCTTTCAAGTATAGCTTTTTTGATTACCTATGCACTATTTGGAGCAATTACTTTTCCATTATCAGCTTGTTTTATAAGAGTAGTTAAGTACTTCCTTATAGGAAATGAAAATATTTTCAATAGAGGTTTTGTTATTACACCAGCAGAACTTTTGTGCAGCAGTGGTACCACTTTTCTTTATATTTTATTTTTTACCTCTATCACATATTTTTCTATAATCCTATTAGAGAAATCTAAAGCCTTTATTATAGTATTTATAACATTACCTGTTCTTCTACCTCGTACAGAATATTTTTCTAATATGATTAAATCTTATGGCAGCGAGCATAATTTCTTAATATTTGCGATAAAAGTATTAGTTACCTCCATAATATTCTTTTTAGCTTCAATTATAATTTCAAATAATATGGAGGTGAGAAAATGAAAAATAAATATATAAAACTCATTGTAAGTATATATTTAGCCTTATTAGTTATAGGGACCATAGTTTATTACTTTATTCCAAAGGATAAGCTAATGGAGACACATTTAGCAGTGGGGGGAATTGAGGCAGAGAAAAAACGTATAGCTGCATATGAAAATATTACTGAAATCCCCAAAATGAAGTTGGAAGGTGATAGAAACATAGAAAGCTATTCTTTTAACTATGAGGGGAATACATTAAGAATTATGAATCAGGATAATCAAGGGAAAATAATTGTAGATAAAAAAAGCACTAGCGATAACAAAATTGAGGTATATGTATATAAAGCTTCCTGCTCTTTGTCAGGCATAGACATTACAGATAAAATAAAGGGGCCTAGTGTATATATGGTTAATAATTATCTAAATATTGAATATGAGAAGCAGGAATATAAATATACTATTTTTCCAAAGGATTTTACAATTACTCAATTTTATCAGAAATATGATTACAAAAAGGATAGTGAACGTACTGGAGGGGGTAATTCTATCATTTATGTAAAAGTTCCAAAGGATTTAGTTATTTTACATGATGAAGAAATTAAGTATGTAGAGTAATAAAAAGGAGCTGTGCAGGTAAGCACAGCTCCTTTTAACTTTAATCATCAAAGCCATCAGAAGGACTAAAGTTAGTAAAAATATCAGAGTCATCATAATTTGTGCCCTGAGGAGTATCTATGTACTCCACGTTTTCTGGAAGTCCTAGCACATAATGTATGGTATTTTCGCTTGGATAAGCTTGTGGATCATAGTTATTTGTATAGGTATCAAGGAGTACCCAGCCATGTTCTAATCTTTTATTAACATCATTCATAAGTGTTAAATCTTCAATTCTTTTAATATGTGTCAGTTGCACAAAAATCACCTCACTACAATATTATTTTGCCTATGACAGGAGATATTATGCTTGAAAAAGAACGTCTTTGTAAAGTATTTAGCATTAAAAAAACTAAAGAAAGCATCATTGCATTTAGCAGAGTGTTGCAATTAGAAAGTGATGTATAGTTTTAAGATTGTCTCCGGGATAAATAAAGATACGAAAATTAATGTAAAATATTTACATATATTCAATTCAATGGTAGAATATGAATGTGGATATTTATGTAATGTGCAAGTTATCACAAGAGGGAAAAAATGGTAACATTGTACAAAAGTAGAAGATTAAGTAACGGAGGGGTTAAATTGTACAAAAAAATTAAAAGCGTTAGGAGAGGTCGTTACTAGTAATAAAAAAGAAATCTATACGCTGTCTACACCAGAGGGAGTATTTAACGGTATTAATGGTAAATATGGCTTAAAATTAAATCATTTATCCAAAAAGAAACAGCTATATAATTTATCTGATAAAGAATTTAAGAGTGAGAAAAAGTTATTACAACGGGAAGGGGTAAAAATTAATCATTCAAAGAAGCAAAATTTAGAGGGGATAAATAGTAATAAAAATATTACTGTGTCTGGTACAGTTCGATGGACAGATAGTGAAGGGGATTTACACCCCGCTAAAGGGGTTAAAGTATCCATACTAGATGATGATTTAATATTAGATGATGAAATTAAAACTATATACACTAATGATGATGGAACATATAATGCAACTATAGAAAATGATGATAGTAAGATAGAGCGAGGTCTTGATATTTTTGTAAGGGTATACTCAGAAGGAGAGAATTTTAAGGTTGAAAATACTACATTGTTTCCAGATGTATATTCATCAGAATCCAATGTGGATGATAATGTTGATGATGGTTCTTTGATAGTGAACGATTTCACATTTAATAATAAAGATGATAATAATACTGCATTTTCTGTTCATCAAGCATTAGTTATGGCTTCGGAATATGTGAAAAAAATGAATGGATCCATGTTAGACAGTATTACTGTAAAATACCCTGATGCAAGTAAAGGTACATCTTGTTATGGAAGCGATGGTAAGCTGCATATTTTAGGGGGAGATAAATTTGATTGGGATGTGTTACATCATGAATATGGACATTATGTACAACATTGTTTAGATATTGCAAATAGTCCAGGTGGAAGCCATAGCTTGGGAGATAATTTGGCGGACAAATTAGGCAAAGATAAAGGTATTCGTCTTGCTTGGGGGGAAGGATGGGCAACCTACTTTGGAACTTTGCTTCAAAAAGAATCAAATGCATCTGCGTTAAACGTGCCTAACGTTGGAGATACACATTACCAAGATACAGATGATAGTAATATTGATTACGACCTAGAGGAGGGTAGCGCTGGAGATAATGGCGGCGAGGACAATGAATTATCTGTTCAAAGAGTATTATGGGATCTAACTGATGTGGAAATAGATAAGGGAGATGGAATTACAATTAGTTCTGATTGTATTTGGAAAGCAATAGATGATGCAAATACAGAAAATCTATCCCAAGCTATTCGAGCCATATCAGCTGATATGGACATAAATTTTAAAACATCTATGGGAAGTGTTTTAACGGAACATAAAGTTGCTCCAAGGATATTAACACCAGAGGATAATTCGAAAATAAGTGCAGATTCTATTCCTACATTTTCTTTAGAGCCTAACGGAACGGGAAAAATGAAGAATAATAGATTTGTAGTAGAATTCTATGATAGTACATATAGCAAACTGCTATTTGCAACTAATGAGTTAAGTACCACAAGCTATACTCCGACTAAAGAGGAATGGGAAAAGATAAGAAGTGGATTGGATAGAAGTGTTAAGTGTGTTGTAAAAGCTACACAAGCAGATTATCCTGAAACAGGAGCGTATTATACAAGAGAAGTAACTCTAAAAAAATCACCGAAGTTAGACTTAGTTTTTTTAATTGATACTACAGGTTCAATGGGAGATGACATTGATAGAGTTAAAAGATCAGTAAATGAGATTATTCAAAAGGTTGGATCATCTGTTTCAGATTATAGAATTGCATTAGCGGACTACAAAGATTTTCCGCAGGATCCATATGGTGATCCAAATGATTATCCATATAAAGGACGTATAGCCTTTACTAAAGATACTAACGCTATCATAGTAGCAGTAAATTCTTTATATGCTAGTGGAGGAAATGACACTCCTGAATCTGTTTACAAAGCACTGGTTAGTTCGATTGCTGCTAAAGACATAGGAAAATGGAGAGATGATGCAGATAAAGCTATTATTGTTATGGGAGATGCACCTCCTCATGATCCTGAGCCAATTACCGGATATACATTAAAAACAGTTATTGATTATGCTAAAAATATAAATATAATGCCTGATCCACCAATAATAAATACAGTAAATAGCATTCAATATATGGATGAGCAACAATATTCTCTTTCAAGTGTGAGGATATATTCAATAGCAATAGGTTACGATTCTCAAACTAGAGACTACTTCAACAAACTTTCTGAAGGTACTGGTGGAAAAATGTTTGTCGCAGCTAATGCTTCGGATGTTGTAGAAAGCATATTGCAAGCCATTGACTCAATTGGAAATGAACCACCTAAGCCAGTTAATCAAGCACCAGATACTAAACTTGCATGTCCAAGTATAGAAAAAATCTGGCCAGTTGATGGGCGTATGGTAGAAGTAAATATATTAAATGTTACTGATCCAGATGGTGATCAAGTAACCATTACTATTACGGGTATAACACAAGATGAACCTGTTACAGGAAAAGGTAATGACAATGTAGATGGATTAGGTATAGGTACATCTAATGCATTTGTACGCGCTAAACGAGATGGAAAGGGTAATGGAAGGGTATATAAAATTTCTTTTATAGCTTCAGATTCAAAGGGAGCGAAATCAGAAGGATATGTATATGTATTGGTACCACACGACCAGGGCAATAATACAGTTACAATTGATGATGGACAGGTGTATAATTCTATTGAAAGTATTGGTAGATAACAAGGTTATTATTATCGCTATTTTGGCATATGATTAAGACTAAAAGGGAGGGGAAATGGCTTTGAGAACTAATTTTAGACGGAGCAAAATAATAGTACTATTTATGTTTTTATTGCAGTTAACAGGTTGTAAACAAATGAACCCCACATTGGATCCAGATCCAGCTAAAAATAATAAACCCACATGGCCAGTAACAATAGAATTTAAGTACGATGTTACTAAAATGCAGAATAAGGATAAGATGCCTGTGAGTGTAGTTACTACAGTGCAAAAAAGGTCTCCTCAAGTAAATGTAGAGCCATATTCTAGTGGGGTGATCTCAATTGAAGATAAAGATAAATATTTCTACCATAACATGGAGGTGAATCAGTCAAATAATATTCCTCTTATGTTAAAAGCAAGTTCAGATGGAAGTGGGGAGTTAGCTGTTAAGGTTACAGTTTCTGATGATAACGGAAAAGAATTGTATTGGGTAAAAAGTACTTTATATGTTTTAGTTACAGAGGACGAGGTTCTATCTGGCATGAATGGGGTATATGCCCTCAAGTTAGAATATTTAGAAAAGCTCAAAGCAGCGGGTAAGTTGACACAAAGTGAATATGAGGAGAAAAAGAAGGAACTTAAGAATCAAGGGGTAAAGATAGATCATAAAATTATACGACCATAAAAAGAAGAAATTTAGCCAATATGCCATGTTACAACAGTACAAGATATGATTTTTATAAGCTTATCAGGTAAGAAACCCTGATAAGCTTTTTCCTTATTTTTGACCCAATAAATTATTTAACTGTTCAAGTAGATTATTCCCACCAGAGATTGAAATGCTGCCTACTTTGTCGCAAATTCTTTCTAAGTATTCAAGCTCTTTCAGCTTGTAAAGTGTCTGATTTTCGTCCATGAGCTTGGCAGTGTTTAAAAGACTTCTTGTGGAGGCTACTTCTTCACGGCGGGAAATTACGTTGGCTTGAGCAGTTTTTTCTGCAATCAATACAGTGTTCATTATATCTCTAATTTCACCAGGCAGGATGATGTCCTTAATGCCTGCAGAGCTGAATTCTATATGATAGCTGCTTTGTTTTTCTTTTAGTTTTTCAAGTACATAGTCAGCTATGTTTTCCTTTTGCTCTAAAAGCTCATCAAACTTATACTTGCCTATATATTCACGTAAAGCTAATTGAGTTAGCATATAAATTTGATTTTTGTAGTCCTTTATCTCAGAGATGAGCTTTACTGCATCACAGATTTTATAATTGCACACAAAGTTAATTCGGAGTGCCACCTTGTCTGTAGTTAATATTTCTTGACCAGTAATATCAAGCTGTTGAATGCGCATGTCTAAGGTTTGATAGGTTATCTTGATCAAATTATTCCAGAAAAAATACACTCCACTAGAAAGCTCTTTTGTAAACTTACCATTGAAGTATAGCAAAGCTTTTTCACCCTCATTTACTTCAATTTTAGAATAGAATTTAGTTGGAATGTAATTAAATTTCTTTAGGTCAAAGCTTACTGGAACTTCTGGATTTGAAATATCAATTAATTCAAAAGAATGTTTTTTATATAGATCCCAAAAGGCAAATTCACCTCTAGGCAAAACGGTTATCATTCGCTCATCAATATAGTGAAGGGCAAGTTTGTTATCAGGCACATTGATGTAAGCAATGCTGTCTGCAAAATTTTTGTCCCCCATAAGTACAGTTAAATCAATACCAGCAGTGTTCACTAAACCCTCTGCTTTTACCGTGGTTACTGTAAAGCCAAGAAAAGAGAGATAAGTGTACTTTCCTGGAGCTAATAGTTTTACAAAGCAGCCGTTTTTAAATAAATATCCTCTTTCACTTTCATTTATTATAAACTTCATATTATTACCTCATTTCTTTATAAATTTGGGTATATGCTGCAATGCTCCCATAATCCTTACGGAGCCTTAATTTAGCTTACATGATTAACATCGGTTCTTAAGCTAAGGTTAGCTTAAGCATGGAAGTTAAGTATAACAAGCGGTATCCTTAAAGCTGCAGAGTAAGGATTATGGTGTTAGTGAAATAATTGTATGACATATTAGTGGTGCTTCACCAACTGAGCAATGCAATATACATCATAAAAAATAATCTTTTAGAGGGATTTGAACCCTCAAATTCCTGTGGGAATTGCCATTAGGGTGATTACTCTACCAACTGAGCTAACTGTATTATTACAGTGAAGGAATCGAACCTTCGACAGATCACGTTGAAATTATTATTACGGCATACTAAAAAGGTATAACCGTATAGCACCGCCAGGCCTTGAAGCCTTAGCATAGTAATAATAATTTTATATAAAAGCCTAAGCTTTATATACTAACCTTTTACAACACCTATAGTTTTAAGCTTTGAAATAGGTGTTACTAAATCACTTTGGTTTGCCATAACCTCATCAATGTCCTTGTAGGCAAAGCGGCTTTCTTCAGCTACGTCGCTTTTCTTATTCTTGCCTAATATCACTCCCTGATTTTTCAGGTCAACCATTACCTGCTCCACAGAAAAGTTTTTCATTGCTGCAGTTCTTGAATAACGTCTTCCAGCACCGTGAGAGGAGGAGCAAAAACTTTCAGGGTTTCCTTTACCTCTAACAATATAGCTGTAGGAACCCATAGCTCCAGGTATTACGGAAACTTCTCCTTCCCTGGCTCTTGTAGCACCTTTTCTATGAACCCAAACATTTTTATCATAATGATGTTCGAGGCTTGCATAGTTATGGTGGCAATTTATTTCACCAGAGAATTCTATATTTAAATCTGTGAATTTTTCTATCCATTTAGTTAAAATTGCTTTAGTGTCATTTAAAATTTTTCCTCTATTTTCATAAGCAAAATTTAAGGCTAGATTCATCCAATCTATATACCTTTTCCCTTCATCACTGTCTACAGGGAGAAAGGCCAATCTATATTCATAAGGTACTGAGGAGTACCATTTTTCATTAAGTTCCTTTGCAATTTTATTAAAATAGTCGCATATTTCTTTCCCGAAATGACGGCTTCCTGAGTGAACCATAATGCAGAGATAGCCCTCATCATTCTCTTGAAGCTCAATAAAGTGATTTCCACCACCTAAGGTTCCAATTTGAAAGTAACCTGCTTCTAGCTCCGGAAACAATGAAGAGTCTTTTTCGTATTTATAAGCTTCTTCTAGGGCAGTATCAATAGCTTTGCAGGGCTGAACTATTTTATGGTGTGTAAACCCTATAGGTATATTTCTTAGAATATCGCTTATGATACCTTGAATAAGAGTTCCATTTGGTGTAGTGATTTGGTTTATATCACTAATCTTTATATTGCTTTTTACAAAGCCCATTCCACATCCAATATCCACACCAACTGCATTAGGGATAATAACACCTTCAGTAGCAATAACCCCTCCAATAGGCATTCCCTTTCCTGTATGGGTATCGGGCATCAAGGATACCCATTTATGGATAAAGGGTAGATTAGAGAGATTATATGCTTGTTCTAAGCAGCTTTCCTCTATATCGCTTTCCTTTTCAAGCCAAATTTTCATAGGTTTTTTAGTCTTTTCATTACAAATTACAAACACATAACTCACTCCTCTGCAAATTTTTATATTTTTTCATTTTTATGTTTGCTTTGCTATATTTAAATAATACCAATTTTGGCAGGGGACTTCATTTAAAAAAAGTTGCGACATTAATAGTTCTTTGGTAGAATACAATAAAAATGTATGGACTTTCACTGGTAACTTGTGAACGGTAGTGAAGGTCTTAAATTACCCAGTGTGACCAGTGAAAGGAGGAAAATGATGGCAAAGTTTTCAGAGCTAATAAAAAACTTTGATAAAATAAGAGATTATATGCGTGATTTTTTCATCTATGGTTTTAAAGCTAGAGGTGATTTCAATCAAAAGAGCTTGCGCACATATGATAATGAAAAGCGCAGAATTGAATGTTATCTCGGTGAATATATTAGATGGGACACATCAAAAGGAAGCAAGCGTGTATTTATATCCTTAGACAGCTCAAAAATCTCTCAAAATCCTCTCTATGCCGCATGGAAATCCAAAAGTTTTACAGATAACGATATAATGCTTCATTTTTATATATTGGATATTTTAAAAAGGGACAAATCTTTAAGCTGCGAAGGCTTAACTAATGCAATCTCAGAGAAAAGTGGAATATGCTTTGATCCACAAACGGTAAGGATAAAGCTAAAAGAATATGATAAAGAAGGAATTTTAGTTTCAAATAAAGTGAGTAAAAACTTATACTATAGCTTATGTGAGGATTATTTACAGAAATTATCTTATTGCTACGAGAATGTTATTGATGGCATAAAGTTTTATCAGGAAGCAGCACCCTTTGGAGTTATAGGAAGCTATATATTAGATAATGAAAATAGAGAAAATGATATATTTGCCTTTAAGCATCATTTTGTTGTACATACCTTGGAGGATAAAGTTTTATTAAATATTTTAAATGCCATGAGAGAAAAAAGAAAAATAAAATTTGTTAATGAAAGTAAAAGGTTAGGTCTTAAAAATACCATTTATGGAATTCCACTAAAGATATTTGTAAGCAGTCAAAGTGGAAGAAGATATTTAACAATATATAATGAAAGCAGGCAAAGATTTATAAATCACAGGTTGGATTATATTAAGTCAATAGAATTGCTAGAAGTATGTGAAGAATTTCATGAGTTAAGAGAAAAACTCAATAAGAATCTGAATAAATGCTGGGGAGTTTCCTTTGGGGGAAATCATAGAGGAGAAAAGTTTACTATGAAGCTCTATATTGATGAAGAAAGGGAAGCTCATATAATAAATCGTTTATATAGAGAGGGAAGAGGAGGAAAAGTTAATAAGCTTGATAAAAATATTTATGAGTACTCAAAGGAAATTTTTGATACCAATGAAATTATGCACTGGGTTAAAAGTTTTACTGGGAGAATTATTTCTGTAGATTGTGACAGCAAACATATAGTTAATAAATTTAATAATGACATGAGAAGAATGCATAGGATGTATATAGGTGGTGAAGAGTAATGGAGCTGTTTTCTGAGGTTTATAGTTGTTATTACAATGTAGTGAATAAAATTTTAAATGAATCAATAAATAAACCCTTAAGTAAAAGGGATATAAATGAAATTATAGGGGAAAATGCTTTTCAGGAAAGTGCATTGCACATACTACCTAAGCTTATTAGCGGAGAATGGAAGCTTTTAAATGAAAATAAAGACAGCTATACCTCGAGTCTTACTTCTAATGTTAAACTGCCAGTAACGGCTTTAGAAAAAGCATGGCTAAAATCACTTTTAGAGGATAAGAGGATAGCCTTATTTTTAAGTGAAGATCAAATATCTCCTTTAAGGGAGTATCTAAAATATGTTGCTCCTATTTTTAGCCAAGAGGACTTTTATTATTATGATACCTTTTTAGATGGAGATGATTATAAAAGTGAGGATTATGTTAATAACTTTCGTATGATTGTGGAGTCTTTAAAGAAAAAGAAGCTTGTAACAATATCAATGGAAAGCGGCAAAGGTAATAGAGTCACTGGTAATTATTTGCCCTGTAAGCTTGAATATTCTAGCAAGGATGACAAGTTTAGAGTTTATGCTGCTAGAGTAAGATATAATAAGATTGTAACCTATGCTATTATAAACTTAGGTAGGATTTCTAAAATTGAGCTTAGTGAAGAAGTTTTTCTTGGTGAGGTAAACCTAGATGGATATATGGCAAACAACAAATGTAAAGAACCAGTAGTTATTGAGATATCAAAGGAAAGAAACGCAGTGGAAAGGTGCATGCTGCACTTTGCAAGCTATGAAAAGCGTACAGAGTATGATGAAGCAGCAGATAAATATGTTTGTTATATTTACTATGATAAAAAGGATGAAACGGAGCTGTTAATAAGGATATTATCCTTTGGTCCTGTGATTAGAGTATTAGGCCCAGAGGAGTTTTTAGGGTTAGTAAAAGAGCGGGTTAAAAGGCAGTGGCAGCTTTTGAACCAATCATAACAGCTATATTAATTAGCAAGGAGATTAATCATATGAAAGAAAAAAGCTTAAACCTCAGATTAAATATATTATATCTTGTTTTTTATGGAGCTTTAGCAGGTTATTATCCTTTTCTTACAGTATATATGAGTGAGAGAGGGCTTAGTTATACACAGATTGGAATAGCTTATGCAATAACTTCGTTAATCTCTGTAATAGTTCAGCCTATTTGGGGTTATATTACTGACAAGTATTCTACGAAAAAGAAAACTTTGATTATAACCATGGTAGGTAGTGCTATAATAATTAATGCTTTTGTTTTTAGCAGTGGTTTTAGCATGGTGGTATCTGCCATGATAGCACTTTTTATTTTTCAAAGCCCTATAAGCTCAATTATGGATGCGTACACCTATGAAATAATAGAGGAACATAGAGGAATTCAATATGGCCGTATTAGGCTAATGGGGTCAATAGGCTATGCTGTATTTTCATTGCTTATAGGAATTTTTATAAAAGCTACGAATATAAATAGTTCCTTTTATACTTATTTTATAATGCTTCTTATGGGTGTTTTTGTTATCAAGGGAATTAACTTTAAAGGAAAATCTCAGAAGCATAGATTAAGCTTAGATGATGTAACGGAAGTATTAAAAAAGAAGAATTTCCTTGTTTTTTTATTTTCAATATGCTTAATGAGTATAGCTTTAGGTACCAATGGAAGTTATATTTCTGTGCTTATTGAA
>Ga0316601_100001225_pt1 | contig 12286 bp, 11 predicted proteins | sample OWC_soil_day5_no_FD_207663 | JGI IMG/M metagenome (GOLD analysis project Ga0316601, IMG submission 207663) | Wetland soil microbial communities from Old Woman Creek delta, Ohio, United States - OWC_soil_day5_noCT | ecosystem: Environmental > Terrestrial > Soil > Wetlands | place: USA: Ohio...
CCCCACTATATGGAGGTATCCATCCACGTCGAACCAGCCTCTGTCCTGGTCATAGAACTTGAAGATGTTTATGGAAGCCAGGTTGCAGGATGAATCGTCGAGGAAGGCATATTCGCCGCAGGGGTTGGTGGAGTTGATCTGGTTGTGCTTGGCGCCGCAGTCGCCGTCCTCTCCGCAGGGGCAGGTATGCCATGCGTTGAAGGTGTCCGAGAACATCGGCGCGGGGTCGGCGCACTGCCATGCTGAAAGGTTGAATGCGTCCCATATCTCAGACACCTTGACGGTGCTGTCGATCCTGCTGTCCATCCTGCCATTGAGCTCTATCTCCTCATCCGGATTTTCCTTCAGGGTCTCGACCTTTTTCATGAAGTAGTCCGAGAACCTGACTGAGTTGTTGCTGTTCTGGCCTGATACGGTCTCGTATGCTTCTCCGTCCATATCCGTGTCGTAGCCCATCTTTCCAAGGGCGCGCACCTTTTTTTCCTCTCTTGCTTTCCAGGTTATGAAGTCCATTATTTCAGGGTGGTCAACATCGAGGCATACCATCTTGGCAGCCCTTCTTGTCGTTCCGCCTGATTTTATGGCGCCGGCGTTTCTGTCAAGTCCCCGGAGGAAGCTCATCAAGCCCGATGACACTCCGCCTCCGGAAAGCTTTTCGCCCTTAGCCCTTAACTTGGAGTAATTTGTACCGGTTCCCGAGCCGCCCTTGAAGAGTTTAGTCTCGGTAACAAACTGCTCTGAGATCGAATGAGGACCGAGCAGCTTGTCTTCGATGGAAAGTATGAAGCAGGCTGATGACTGAGTCCTTGTGTAGTTGTCAGGGCTTTCAACGATCTCGCCAAGCTTTTCGTCGTAGTAGAAGCTGCCCTGTTTCTTTCCCGTGATTCCGTAGGACAGCGCCAGGCCGGTATTGAACCACTGAGGCGAATTTGGCGCGTACATCTGGCTCAACAGCGCGAATACTGCTTCATCGTAGAAGATGCTTTTCTCCTCCGGGGTGCTGATCAGGCCCTGCTCGCAGAGAGCCTCGGTCCAAAAATTGACCATCCTGTGGGCCACCAGGCGCATGCTGTTCTCATAGCCTGTCTCGTTCTTTATTCCTGCCTTCCTGAAGTACTTAGAGGCGATAATGTCGCAGGCATTCTGTGAGTAATGCTCAGGGAATTCAAGATCCTTCATGTCAACCAGGATTTTCCCGGACTTGTGGTCCTTCAAGAATACGTCAACATTCTTCCATCTGAAAAGGTCATAAACGGTTTTGCCGTCTGCCGTCTCCAGCTCGTTTGTATAATAGCGTTTGAATAAATTCTTAACTGAGTCCAATTTCATCCCTCCAAAACTAAATGATTGAGAAATATTTCGCAATATGTAGTAGATAATGCTGTTGCTATATACTATATGTTGTATATTATATTCCTGTTTCAGGCAATTATCAAATTTGTTAATTTTATGCTTCTCATTAAATTATTGTATAAGCTGTCCGCCATTGAATAATGCTCTTATTTTCATAGTTTTGTGGAAAATAATTTTTATTGTTGTATAATAGATATGATTGGATGATTTTGCAAAAGGAGAGTATATCAGATGATACACAAGTTTAAGAAATTCAAACCGGAAATCCATGAGAACTGCTTTATTGCCGGGAATGCAGATATCATAGGAAGGGTGAAGATAGAAGAAGAGGCGAGCATCTGGTTCGGGGTTGTGCTCAGAGGCGACCTGAACAAAATAGTGATAGGCAAAGGAACAAATATTCAGGACAACAGCACTGTCCATGTAGATGCTGGCGGGCCTGGAACCGTAGTGGGTGATTACGTGAGTGTCGGACACAATTCTGTTCTCCACGGCTGCACTATAGGCAGCTATTCCCTTGTCGGAATGGGATCCGTGGTGCTTGAAGGTGCGGTAATCGGCGAAGAGACAATCATCGGTGCGGGCAGCCTCGTTACCTCAAACAAGGTGATACCTTCCGGGGTTCTCTGCATGGGTTCGCCGGCAAAGGTTATCAGGGAGCTTACAGATGAGGAGAAGTTGGGTCTTAGAAAGAATGCAGATGAATATCTGGTGCTGGCAAAAGAGTATAAGGTGATCGAGCGTTTCAACGGATAGAAAACAAAATCAAATAAGGATGTGTGAAAATGATAAAAATAGGTGAGTATAACAGCTTGACCGTAGCCAGGAAGGCTGATTTCGGCTACTTCCTGGACGCAAAAACAGGCAAAACAGATGACGACGTGCTACTACCAAACAGCAACACCCTCGGCAGGGAGCTCAACGTAGGGGACGAGATTGAGGTCTTCGTCTACAGGGATTCAAAGGACAGGCCCATAGCAACGCTGAAGAAGCCGCTGGCTCAGGCATACGATGTTGCATATCTCAAGGTTGTCTCAAGCACGCCCATGGGGGCATTCGCTGATTTCGGCCTTGAAAGGGATGTTTTTATACCAATGAAGGAGCAGAAATATACCCTGCATGAGGGCAGCAGCTACCTTCTGTACCTCTATATTGACAAGACAGGCAGAATCGCTGCAACTACAGAGGTTGACAGGGCGCTCAGCACGGAGAGCGAATACAAGGTAGGGGATGAAGTGACGGGAGTAGTATACGGCTTCCAGACAAACGGCAGCGTTATGGTTGCAGTAGACTGCAGATACAGGGGCGTAATACTCAAGAACGAGTACTTCACAGAAATGAAGCCGGGCTTTGAGGTAAAACTCAGGGTTAAAAAGATATATGAAGACGGCAAACTCGGGCTCACCCCAAGGGGAAGGGCTGTAGACGAGAGGACGCAGCTTGAAGACGAGATAATCAAGTACCTTGAGAAGCACGGCGGCGAGATGCCGTATAATGACAAGAGCTCGCCTGATGACATCAGGAGGGTATTCAACCAGAGCAAGAACTACTTTAAAAACGCGCTTGGCGGTCTCATGAAGAAGGGCCTGATAACCCAGGATGAAGAAGGGACGAAGCTGAAAAAATAGCAAAGATAATGGCATGCGGATGTGGATCCTCATGCCATTCATTATTTCAGAATTTCAGAAACTGTAGAACAATACGCCGAGCAGCCCGGAGACGGCTATGACAAGTATCGGGTGTATCCTCTTCGAAAAAAGCATTGCCATCACCATCAGGCCGATGATCACGCTCCTTGCATCGATGTAGGATTCCCTGGCCAGTGACAGGAAGGCGGATATTACAAGGCCTGCCAGGGCCGGCTTCATGCCGAGAAGAACCAATTTCATGAATTTCGATTCCTTGAATTTGATCACGTAGTGGCTGGCAATGCTTACAAGAACGAAGGAGAGGGTTACGACACCCAGGGTAGCTGATATGCTTCCGGGTATCCCGGCCATCTTGTAGCCAACGAAGGTTGCTGCGTTTATTGCGACCGGGCCTGGCGTCATCTGTGATATTCCTATTATGTCTATGAACTCGCGGTAGCTTATCCATTGATGGGTGGTGACAATCTCCCTTTCTATCAGCGGCAGCATCGCGTAGCCGCCCCCGAAGCCGAATGCGCCAATTTTGAAGAAGGCTATGTAAAGTTTAAGAAGCAGCATGACTATTCAACCTTCCTTCCCAGAAAAAAGTACCCGTACATGCCCGAAACCAGTATCACTATCACCGGATGCACATGCAGCAGCGAGATAGAGGCAACTGAGAGGGAGATGATGATAATGTTCAGGTAGCTTTTTTTCATTGATTTTGTAAGGCTGAAGACTGCGGCCAGAACCATCGCAGGAACTGCAGCTCCTATGCCCTTGAATACAAGGTCTACATAGTGATTTTCCCTGAACTGCATAAAAAAAGAAACTACAAGCAGTATTATGAAGAAGGAAGGGAGTATCGTTCCCAGCAAGGCAAGCACAGCTCCCACGATCCCGCTGATCTTGTAGCCTATGAATATGGAGGTATTGACTGCTATAGCTCCGGGAAAGGTCTGGGATATTACTAGTATGTCCACGAATTCCTCTGCCGTCAGCCATTTTCTTTTCTCTACTACCTCGGCCTCAATCAGGGGAACCATGGCGTATCCGCCGCCGAATGTGAATGCCCCGATCTTAAGGAAGCTGAGAAACATTGTATAAAGCTTATTCATTAGTAAGCACCTCTGTACATATTTCGATTGTGAAGCTATAATATTAATTATATAGTATCTAATATTTAATATCAAAGGAAAGAGGGATGTTTTATGGCTGATGTAACTGTAAGATTTGATGAGAAGAGTTGCGGAGCTTGTGCTCTCTGGGAAGGCCCGAGAAAAATATGCGGATGCGACGTTACCTACAACGGCCTTTCCACAGGCAGATGCAACAATCCCGATTCACCGGCATACGGCAGGGCAGTGAAGGTTATTTTCTACTGCTTCGCAAAAAAGGATATTGGAAGATAGAAATGAAAGGAGGGAGCTCAGCTCCCTCCTTTCATTTTCGTCAAATATAATATCCGATATGGCAGGCAACCATATATTGCCAGTTAATCGCCCAGGAAAAGGCTGAAGCTGGCATCGCTCGGCATCCTCCAGTCTCCGCGGGGCGACAGGCTGATGGTTCCTACCTTAGGACCGTCAGGTATTGCAGAGCGCTTGAACTGCTGCGTGAAGAATCTCATTATGAATTTGTCAAGCCACTTCCTGATGGTATCTTCGTCGTAGTCATCGCCGAAGGCCTGCTTTGCAAGGAAAAGTATCTTACCCTTGGCGGCTCCCTGCTTGATGAAGTGGTAAAGGAAGAAATCGTGGAGCTCATAAGGGCCAACGAGGTCCTCTGTCTTCTGGGTTATTTCGCCTGACTCGTCCTTTGGCAGGAGCTCCGGGCTTACAGGCGTGTCGAGTATGTCGAGAAGAATATCGGAGATATCCTTTTCAACCTCCTTCTGCGCAACGTAGCCGACCAGATACCTTACGAGGGTTTTTGGCACGGAGCAGTTGACGCCATACATTGACATATGGTCCCCGTTGTAGGTGGACCAGCCCAGCGCAATCTCCGACAGGTCTCCAGTGCCGACGAGAAGGGCGCTTTCCTTGTTTGCTGTATCCATGAGGATATGGGTCCGCTCCCTGGCCTGTACATTCTCGTAGGTGACATCGTGGACATCCGCAGGGTGGCCTATGTCCTTGAAGTGCTGGAGGCACGCAGGGACTATGGAGATCTCCCTGAAATCGGTGCGCAGATGCCTGCACAGCTCCACTGCATTGTTGTAGGTCCTGTCCGTGGTTCCGAAGCCGGGCATCGTTATCGTGATTATGTTTTCCCTTGGTATACCTAGTTTGTCGAAGGTCTTAGTGATCACGAGGAGAGCCAGCGTCGAGTCGAGGCCGCCGGATATTCCGATAACCGCTCTTTTCAGCCTGACGTGTGTAAGCCTCTTGGCAAGGGCAGCGACCTGGATGCTGAAGATCTCCTTGCAGCGCTTGTCCCTAAGGGCAGGGTTTGAAGGCACAAAGGGATGCTTGTCGACAAACCTGTCGAAGTCTCCGAAGCCGAGGCTCCCGAACTCGAATGCGATCTCCCTTGACTGGAAAGGGCACATCTGGATGTTGTCCTTGAAGCTAATATTTTTCAGACGCTCGCTGATTAGCCTGTCCACATCTATTATTGATGTTATAACTTCGTTTTCCCTGTTGAATCTCTCGTTTTCCTTGAGCATGGCTCCGTTTTCGCTGATCATCATATGCCCGCTGAAGACAAGGTCAGTGCTGGATTCGAATACACCAGCCGAGGAGTAGATATAGGAGGCCATGCATCTGGCGCTCTGGTTTTCTATGAGGCTCCTTCTGTAATCGGCCTTGCTGACCACCTCGTTTGAAGCGGAGAGGTTTCCGATTATATGGGCGCCCTGAAGGCTCAGATAGCAGCTGGGAGGAACAGGAACCCATACGTCCTCGCAGATTTCGAAGGCGAACTTGATATTTCCTGCAGTGAAAATGAGGTCGGTACCGAAAGGGACGTTTTCCTGGAAGGGAAGCTTTACCTCCAGGCCGTAAAGTCCCAGGCCTTCGCTGAACCATCTTTTCTCGTAAAACTCGGTATAGTTGGGGATATAGCTCTTAGGTACGATTCCCAGTACCTTCCCCCTGAAAATTATGAAGGCGCAGTTGTACAGTGCGTTCCGCCACATGAATGGCGCGCCTACAGCCACAAGGATGTCCTTGCTTATGGTGGATGCGCACAGTTCCTCCACTGCCTCGATTGCCGATGTCAGGAGGAGCTGCTGGCCGAAGAGGTCCGCGCAGGTGTAGGAGGTGATGCAGAGTTCGGGAAAAACCACTAGCTTTGAACCGGCCTCCTCCGCCTCATCTATGCACTGCTTTATGTTTGCCAGGTTGAAGGCTGTGTCCGAGACGCTGGTAACCGGGCAAGCCGCCGCAACCCTTATGAATTGTGAATTTCTATTTAAAAACATTGCTATTCCTCCGTTCAATATTTTGTATCCATTATCATTCAAAATGCAATTGTTGTCAATGAATTGGGTGTTCAAATATGGAATTTGTTGTATAATAAATATAGAAGGGGGGGAGGTCATATGGAAGGTTCCATACTTCTCTGGATTATAGTCGGAGCAATAGCGATCGCGGCGGACATAATCACAAGCGTTTTCCTGTTCATGTGGTTCGCACTGGGCGCAATTGCAGCAATCATAGCTCTTATGCTGAATTTTTCTTTCACGGTTCAGCTGATCGTATTCCTGACCGTGAGCGTTGTCTCGATGCTTCTGGGATATCCGGTGGTTAAAAAGACACTGAAAAAATCCGTGACCGGCGCAAAGACAACTGAACAGGGCTACATCGGCAGGAGGCTTACGGCCGACGAGGAGATCACGGAGAGGGCGCGTGTCAAGGTCGACGGCATCTACTGGACCGTTCAGAAGGCGGGAGGAGAGGACATCAGAAAAGGCGACAGCGTCGAAATCGTAGGACTTGAAGGCAACAAGCTGTTAATCAAAAGGGTTGAGAAGAAAGGGGAATAAGAATGGATAGTCTGTTTTTTATCATTATTCTGATACTAATAGTGGCCCTGCTGGTCACGTCGATCAAGGTTGTAAACACGGGATACGTATTCGTGCTCGAGAGGCTCGGGCAGTTCCATAAGATACTGGAGCCCGGCTGGCACTTCACAATACCGTTTGTGGATTTTGTAAGGAAGAAGGTCTCCACGAAGCAGCAGATACTTGACATAGAGCCACAGAACGTAATAACAAAAGACAACGTAAAGATAAGCATAGACAACGTAATATTCTACAAGGTTATCGACTCCAGGGATGCCGTCTACAACATAGAGAACTACAAGTCAGGTATCGTTTACTCAACGATCACGAACATGAGGAATATAGTCGGAGACATGTCCCTTGACGAAACGCTTTCCGGAAGGGACCAGATCAACAACAAACTCCTGCAGGTAGTGGACGAGATAACAGACGCCTACGGAATAAAGATACTCTCCGTCGAGATCAAGAACATACTCCCTCCTAGCGAGATCCAGCAGGCTATGGAAAAGCAGATGAGGGCGGAGAGGGACAAGAGAGCCGTCATACTGCAGGCTGAAGGCGAGAAGCAGAGCGACATTGCAAGGGCCGAAGGAGAAAAGCAGGCAAAGATCCTTTCGGCGGAAGCTGAAAAGGAAGCCAATATCAGGCTCGCGGAAGGAAAGAGGCAGTCCCAGATACTTGAAGCTGAAGGTAAAGCTATTGCCATAGCTGAAATCGCAAGGGCCCAGGCAGACGCCTACATGCAGGTCAACAAGGCCATCCTGGAATCGGGAACAAACGAGAGGGTAATCGCTCTGAAGCAGGTGGAAGCTCTGCAGGAAATGGCCAAGTACCCTTCAAACAAGCTCATCCTGCCTAATGAAACCCTGTCGTCCCTCGGGAGCATCGCAGCCATCGGAGATATTCTCAAAAAGAACGAAGTGGCCCAGCAATGATAAGGGAACTGATTGAAAAGAACAGGAGCTACAGAAAGTTCCACGAGGATGCTGAGGTGACGCAGGAAACCCTCAGGTCGCTGGTAAACCTGGCCAGGCTTTCGGGCTGCGGGATGAACATGCAGTCCCTGAGATACATGCTTGTAACGGAAAGGGCCGAAAGGGAAAAGGTATACCCCAACATAAGATGGGCTGCTTTCCTGAAGGACTGGGGCGGGCCAAAGGAAGGACAGAGGCCTTCCGCGTTCATATTGATGCTCAAGGACAAGGGAAGGAACTCCTTTGTTGTCCAGACCGATATGGGCATAGCGTGCCAGAGCATACTCCTGGGAGCAGTGGAGAAGGGTCTGGGAGGCTGCATAATAGGAGCCCTGGACAAGGAGAAGCTGATCGATGCTTTCGGCATAAAGGAAGATCTGGAGCTCCAGTATGTCATTGCCATAGGGAAACCAGACCAGAGCGTGATCCTGGACGAGATAGATCTCGGCGGGGATACGAAGTACTGGATGGACGAGGACGGAAACCACCATGTGCCTAAGATCAGGCTCGAAGATATAATCATCAAAAAATAAAGCTGCCGGACTTTCAGTTTTAATCCTGAAGGTCCAGCAGCTTTTCCAGTTCTTTTATAATTTCCTTGTCAATGGGCGGGACTCCCTCCAGCTTATAGGGGATGCCTAGAGCAGCGTATTTGCCGACGCCCATCGTGTGGTAGGGGAGAAGTTCAACCTTCTCCGCATTCTTTACGGTGCCGATTATCTCCCTGAGCTTCTTGATGTGCTCGGCTGAATCGGTCAGGCCCGGCACAACAACGTGCCTTATCCAGACCTTAGCCTCCGAGCGGTTGAGTGCTTCAATGAACTCCAGCGCCTTCCCCATGTCCCCGCAGGCAAGAGAATCGTAGCCAGAACGTGTGGAGTGCTTCAGGTCAAAAAGAACCAGGTCAGTGTACTTCAGGAGCTCGTCATAATCACCGAGTCCGAAGCCGGCAGTATCCACCGCAGTGTGGATATTGTTTTTCCTGCAGAGCTTGAGCATTTCGAGCAGGAACTCAGGCTGAAGAAGGGGCTCTCCGCCTGAAAAGGTAACGCCTCCAACCGAGCTTTTGTAGTAAGGCTTGAATTTGATGAGCTTTTCGATCAGCTCCCCGGAATCTACCTCATATCCGCCTGTAAGGCTCCAGGTGTCCGGGTTGTGGCAGTATGCACAGCGCAGCGCACAGCCCTGCATGAAGACTACTGTCCTTATGCCGGGTCCGTCCACCAGACCCATGCTTTCGATGGAATGGATTCTGCCTTTCACCATGGCTTGCACCTCCGTAAATTAGAAGGCAGCCTTTAAGGCTGCCGCTAAGAAATTTTATTCTTCGTTGAACATATCCTTGCCTACGCCGCAAAGAGGACATACCCAGTCTTCTGGAACATCAGCAAAAGCTGTTCCGGCTGCAACGCCATTGTCAGGGTCACCTATCGCAGGGTCGTAAACATATCCGCATACTGAACAAACGTACTTTTTCATAATAAATCCTCCTCGAATTTGTGATATTTTTTATTAACTGCTAATTAATATTGATTAGCTCTACCTATAATTATAGATTGTATTAGAAAAAATTCAAGTGCAATTGTAAAGAATTTTTGGAATCTATGGTAAAATATAAACAGAAACTTAAGGAGGTACAACATGAGCCTTAGATTTATTTACGGCAGGGCGGGAAGCGGCAAGAGCACCTTCTGCCTTGAGGATATAAAAAAGAAGATCGACAGGGGAGCGGACAACCCGCTTATCCTTCTTGTGCCTGAACAGTTTTCCTTTCAGGCTGAAAAGAATGTCCTGAAATACCTTGGCGAGAGGGGGGCCTTCAGGGTCCAGGTGATGAGCTTCAGCAGGATGGCGCAGAAGGTTTTCTCGGAGACGGGAGGCCTGGCCCGAAAGCACATGAACACTGCGGGAAAGAGCATGCTCATATACAGCATAATGTCGCGCAGCAGCGGAAGGCTGAAGGTGTTCGGCAAGGCTGCGAAGAAGCAGGGCTTCGTTGCAGGCGTGTCCGACATAATCACGGAATTCAAGAGGTACGGCATCACCCCGGAGGATATAAGGAAGGGCGTTGATGCGGTGGAGGACACCGCACTGAAAAACAAGCTGGAGGACATCTATGTCATATTCAGCGAATTCGAAAGCAGGCTGCACGAGAGGTACATAGATCCGGAAGACGATCTCACGATGCTGGCTTCGCAGCTGGAGAGGTCGCATATTTTTGACGGAGCAGAGATATGGGTGGACGAGTTCGCGAGCTTCACCCCGCAGGAATACAGGATACTGGAAAAACTCTTCACAAAGGCAAGGAGGATAAACGTGACGCTGTGCTCGGAAGGCAGCGGCGGAAGCAGGGACAATACAGATGTGTTCCTGCCGATGAAGAACACGGAGGATGACCTTGCGAGGATAACAGAAGGCCTCAGCATAGCCTGGGACAAGCCGGTGTATATAGACGGCAGGCGGTCAGGCAGGTTCGCGGGCTGCACCGAGATAGGGCATCTCGAACAGAACCTGTTCTCCTATCCGTACAGCGTCTATGAGGACGAGACAAAGCATATAAGCATTCTGAGGGCTCTCAACAAGTACTCCGAGGTGGAGGAAACCGCCAGGGACATCGTAAGGCTCTGCAGGGACAAGGGCGTCCTGTACAGGGATATCGCGGTCGTATGCGGCGACCTGGAAGGCTATGAAAGCCTTGTCCATGCGATTTTCGAAGAATATGAAATTCCGTTCTTCATCGACGGAAAAAACAAGATTGTCAACTCGCCGCTGGTAGTCCTCCTGACTTCCGCATTGGAGATCGTTTCGAAGAACTGGTCCTATGAGAACATGTTCAGGTATCTCAAGACCGGACTGCTGGGCTTTGAACGCGGAGAGATAGACCTTCTTGAGAACTATGTGCTTTCAAACGGCATAAGAGGGAAGAAGTGGACCGAGGCCGGGAAGTGGGAACGTTCAATAAATTACGGGTTCGATCCCGAGGAGATCTCGGAGGTGGAAGCCGGATATATAGAGAGAGTCAATGAGACGAGGGACAAGGTGGCGGGACCGCTGCTGAAGCTGTCCCGAAACATCAAGGGCAGGCACGGTGCAAGGGAGATGGCTGAGGCCCTCTACGAGTTCATGTGCGAGATAAGGATACCGGAAACCATAGAGATGCTCATAGCCAAATTCGAGGAGTTGGGAAGGCTTGACAGAGCCCAGGAGTATGAGCAGGTATGGGATATAATAGTGGAGCTCCTTGAACAGGTCGTGGAGGTCCTGGGCGATGAGCCTATCACCGGCGATGAATTTTCTAAAATAATAGGGGCGGGCTTCGAGGAATACGAGATAGGGATTATACCGCCGGCAATCGACCAGGTGCTCGTGGGTACGATACAGAGGCTCAGGAGCCACGAGATAAGCGTCCTCTATATAATCGGGGTGAACGACGGGGTGTTCCCCGCCGCTTCCTCGAAGGAGGGCATACTTGCTGATGAGGACAGGATAGCGCTCATATCCAAGGGCGTGAAGGTCATGAAGGATTCAAAAAGCCTGGCCTTTGAGGAGCAGTTCCTCAGCTACACAACGCTTACCACAGCGGACAGGTACCTGAGGCTGAGCTTCCCGGTGTCCGATTTCGACGGGAAGCCCAAAAGGCCGTCGATAATAATATCGAGGCTCAAAAAAGTGTTCCCCAGGGTGAGGGAGGAGAACAGCATCATAAAGGACACCACCGAGGAGGGGCTGCTCAGGGACATAACGTCCAGGAGGCCCGTCTTCAACGAAATGCTGACTCTCATAAAGGACCATCCTGACAGCAGCGTCCTCAGGTGCGCAATAAACTGGTACAGCAGGGATGAGCAGTGGAAGGGAAGGCTTAAAGCTGCGGCTGAGGGTTTTTCCTACGAGAACACAGCCGAGGTCTTCGATTCCAGAAAGATCAGGAATCTCTACGGAAAAAACCTGAATGTAAGCGTCTCAAGGCTCGAGAAATTCGTGGAGTGCCCTTTCTCCTATTTCGTACAGTACGGCCTGGGGGCCAGGGAGAGGAAGGAATACAAGCTGGGCAAGCCGGACATAGGCACCCTTATGCACGAGTCGCTGCGCACCTACTCGGAGAAGCTTGAGGAGGAGGGCTCAGGCTGGGGAGAGATCAGCAGGGAGCGCCAGGAGGAGCTGATATCTGAGATAGTAGACGAGCAGGTGTGCAAGACAGCTTCCTCCATATTGAGCAGTTCCAAGCGTTACGCCTTTGTGGCCCAGCACGTGAAAGGCGTTCTGAACAGGTCGGTCTCGCTCATATCGGAGCACATGAAGAGGGGCGAGTTCGCTCCCGTGGGCTA
>Ga0316601_100001230_pt1 | contig 12257 bp, 12 predicted proteins | sample OWC_soil_day5_no_FD_207663 | JGI IMG/M metagenome (GOLD analysis project Ga0316601, IMG submission 207663) | Wetland soil microbial communities from Old Woman Creek delta, Ohio, United States - OWC_soil_day5_noCT | ecosystem: Environmental > Terrestrial > Soil > Wetlands | place: USA: Ohio...
TATTTGCGGCCATCGAGAGCGATGGTGCGGGTCAGGCCCGAAATGGCGTGTTTGGAAGCGGTGTAGGGCGCGGAATCCGGGCGTGGTGCGTGCGCTGAAATCGAACCGTTGTTGATGATGCGGCCGCCCTGCGGTTGCTGTTCCTTCATCGCGCGGAATGCCGCCTGTGCGCAGAGGAAGGACCCGGTGAGATTGGTGTCGACGACGGATTTCCATTTGTCGTAGGCCAGATCTTCGAACGGCACGCCGGGCGCGTTCTGGCCGGCGTTGTTGAACAACACGTCGACCCGTCGGAAGCGTTTGCTGATCTGGGCAAACAGCGCAGCGACCGATTGGGGGTCGGCGACATCCGTGGCAACCGCGAGGCCGCGCACCGCGTCGGTGCCCGCCTCGGCCAGAGCTTCGTCCAGCATGGCCTGCCGGCGCCCGGCGAACGCGACGCTCCAGCCGTCCTTGAGGAAAGCGAGTGCGGTGGCTTTGCCGATGCCGCTGCCGGCGCCGGTGATGACTGCGACTTTGTGTACGGCGGTCATGGTCGGTACTCCTGTTGTTGGTGAGTCGTGTTCATATGTGCCGGCTGTTCAAACGGCAATTTCCGGCGCGGCGTGCCAGCGGTTGCGGCCTGCGGCCTTCGCGGCGTACATCGCCGCATCGGCGCGGTCCAGCAGTTCCTCGGCAGTATCGGCATGCTCCGGTATGCAGGCGATGCCGATACTGGCGCTGACGGTCACTGTGCCCGCGGGGAGCGTTACCGGTTGCTGTACGGCGGCGATGAGTTTTTCGGCGATATGGCCGGTGCCCCTGGGGTGTCGCGTTTCTTCGAGCAGCACGACGAACTCGTCGCCGCCGAGCCGCGCCACGGTGTCGGTCTCGCGTACGCATTCCTTGAGCCGGCCGGCGATGACCACCAGCAGCGCGTCGCCGACGCTGTGCCCGTAAGCGTCGTTCACCTGCTTGAAGCCGTCGAGATCGACCATCAGCAGCGCCACGCCGTTATGGCTGCGCCGTGCCCGGGTAACGGCGCGCTCGACGCGGTCTTTGAGCAGGATGCGGTTGGCCAGCCCGGTCAGCGGGTCATGGCGGACCAGGTGTTCGAGTTGGGTTTCTTTTTCGCGCAGCTGGCTGTTCAGGGTTTCCAGCGCCACTGTGCGTTCGGCAACGCGGCTTTCCAGCTCGTGCTCCGCTTTGCGCAGGGCCTCGACCATCTGCTGTCTCGCGGTCAATGCGGCTTCGTTCGCCAGCTCCTTTTCCCGGCGCATGCCGCTGATGCGGTCACCCAAGGCGAACGACAACAGCAGGATTTCCAGCGCCGAGCCGATCTGCATGGCGTTGAACGTCAGCCAGGTCGTGGGCAACCAGTCGAGGTTGCGCATGCCCAGTACCGCGCCACCGAGGAGCAGGAAAGTCCACGCCAGCAGGAAATAGCGGGCGCCCGGATACCGGCGCTGTACGCAATACACGCCGCTGAATACGGCGACTGCGCCGAACAGGATGCCCAGCAGCGATACCAGCACAGCGACCCACTGATAGGGCAGCAGCAGCGGCGAAAAGGCGGTGAAGGCGAGCAGCACGGCGCAGCCGGCTATGTAGCGGTCGAGCAGCGGTGCCCGCTGTCGTGTGCCGAGGAACAGCCGCGTAAATATGGCCCCGAAGAAGCCGGTCGCCGCCATGCCCGAGGGCAGCGCGACATTGCCCCAGGCCGGCCATTCCGGCCACAGGAACTGGTTACCGAGCCCGTTCATCGATGCCTGGGCAATGGCCATGGACACGGTGAACGCGACATAAGCGAGGAACGTGGTGTCGCGGATGGCTAGGTACAGCAGCAGGTTGTAGATGCCCAGCGCCAGCAGCATGCCGTAATACAGACTCAGCAGCGAGTATGCCAGCTGATCGTGGTGCGCCAGTGCATCCGGCTGCCACAGGGTCGCCGGAATTGTCAGGTTGCCGGCGGATACCACCCGCAGGTAGACCGTCTGCGCCTCGCCGGGGGCCAGGGTAAGCGGGAAAACCAGGTTGCGATGGGGGTAGGGGCGCTCGGAGAACCGCTGCAGATCGCCGGCGACGAGCTTGTCATGGCCGCCGCCGGGCCGCGGCACGTAGACCTCGACCCAGTCCAGCGATGGATAGCCGATCTCGAGCAGCCAGCGCGTGGCTGCGCCTGCATCCAGAGCCAGCGGCAATGCCAGCCACCACGCCGATTCCGAATAGCCGAAATTGACGTCGACATTCGACCGCGGCGGCAACGCGGGCTGAAAGCGCGCCGCGATCGCGGTCTGCGCGACATCCTCGATGGTCAGCGTGCGTTGCGGATCCTCGAGGGCCAGCAGCACGCGGCCCAGCGGGTAACTGTCGCGGGTGCCGTCGACCGGGAGGGCCTGCCGCGCCATGGCCGCACTCGCTGTCGAGCACAGTACCAGCCCGCACCACAGCACCAGGGCAAGACTGCGGTGGCGGGGTCGGCAGGCAGGGTCGGCGCGCATGCGGTGCGGGCTACCTGATCCAGGAATCCCGCAAGGTGACGGCCCGATTGAATACCGGCGCGCCGGGCCGCGAGTCCGCGGTATCGGCAACAAAATAGCCGTGCCTTTCGAACTGGAAGCACGTCCCGGGAGGCGTTTCGCGCAAGCTGTTCTCGAGTTGTGCCGTAAGGGTTTTTCTGGAGTCCGGATTGAGGTCGAGCAGAAAATCGCGGTCACCGGCTCCCGGATGGGCCACCCGGAACAACCGGTCGTAGAGGCGGACCTCGGCCGCGTACGCGTGCTGTGCGCTCAGCCAGTGGATGTTGCCCTTGACCTTGACGGTCTCGGCGCCGGGCGTCCCGGACTTGGTGTCGGGCAGGTATTCACAATGCACGACAATGATATTGCCGTCCGCGTCCTTGTCGCAGCCGGTGCATTTGACGACATAGCCATAGCGCAGGCGCACGCTGTTGCCCGGGAACAGGCGGAAATAGCCCTTGGGCGGAGTTTCGTTGAAGTCCTCGCGCTCGATCCACAGTTCGCGCGACAGCGGTACCACGCGTTTGCCCCGTTCCGGCTGCTGCGGGTGGTTGGGGGCCAGACAGTCTTCCTGCTGTCCCGGCGGATAGTTGTCGATGACCAGTTTGACGGGGTCGAGCACGGCGATGCGCCGTTCGGCTGCGGTGTTGAGGTGCTCGCGCATGCAGTCTTCGAGCACCGAATACTCGATCCATGAATCCGCCTTCGATACCCCGATGCGCTCGGCGAACATGCGGAAGCCCTCGGGCGCGTAGCCGCGGCGGCGCGCACCGGCGAGTGTCGGCAGGCGCGGATCGTCCCAGCCGTCGACGTGTTTTTCCGCAACCAGCTGGATCAGTTTGCGTTTGGACAGCACCACATAGGTGAGATTCAGCCGCGCGAATTCGATTTGCTGGGGCAGCGGGCGGGCGAGCAGGCCGCCGTCGGCGAGCTTGCCGAGCAGCCAGTCGTAGAACGGCCGCTGGTCTTCGAATTCCAGCGTGCAAATCGAATGCGTAATGCGTTCCAGTGCGTCCTCGATCGGATGCGCGTAGGTGTACATCGGATAAATGCACCAGGTGTCGCCGGTGCGGTGGTGCGTCGCCCTGCGAATGCGGTAAATCGCCGGGTCGCGCAGGTTGATGTTGGGTGCAGCCATGTCGATTTTTGCGCGTACCACCATCGCGCCATCGGGATGCTTGCCGTCGCGCATTTCGCGCAGACGGGTCAGCGACTCCGCGGCAGGGCGGTCGCGCCACGGTCCGGGGCGACCGGGCTGGGTCAGCGTGCCGCGGTTGGCGCGCATCTCCTCGGCGCTCTGCTCGTCGACATAGGCGTGGCCTGCGGTGATCAGGTATTCCGCAGCCTCGTACATGAAACTGAAGTAGTCGCTGGCGTAGTACAGGTGCGGACCCCAGTCGAAACCCAGCCATTGCACCGCATCGCGGATCGAATCGACGTATTCCTGCTCTTCTTTTTCAGGGTTGGTGTCGTCGAATCGCAGGTGGCAGGCTCCGGCGTAGGCCAGCGCGAGGCCGAAATTCAGGCAGATCGACTTGGCGTGGCCGAGATGCAGATAGCCGTTGGGTTCCGGCGGGAAGCGGGTGCGGATTGTTGCCGGATCCTTGGGCGCGGCGGCGTGCGTCGGGGCGGGTCCGGGTTTGCCGCCCCAGCCGCGCGCCGCGTACTTGCCGGCTGCCAGATCGGCGTCAATTTGGCTGCGGATGAAATTCGAGGTGGATGCCGCGGCGGGTTCCGCGCCGGGCTTCGTGTTCTTGGCCATGCTCGAGAATCGTGAACTGGAAAAGCGCCATATTAACCTGTGGCGGCAGCAGTCCCTCGGCGTTTTGCCGGGTATTTTGCCACCCGCCCCCGCGCGACTTGATTCGATGCGGGCTGCGGGTCGTCGTTCCGCTCCTGTGCCGGGCGTCGCGACGGATCTACGTTCCGCGCGTTTGACATGGATCAACAGCGGTCGCGTGCCAGCGCTTATGATTCTGCTGCGGGGCGCGGCAGCAGCGTCGTGAATTCAACATTTGAAAGGATCGATCCGTGCATATCGTTATCTGGAAGTTCGACGTCATGGAGGGCAAGAACCGGCAGGACTTGCTTACGGTAATGCACGGCGCTGCACCCGACTTTCAGGGTGTGCCGGGACTCATCAGGAAGCATTACTGCATAGCGCCGGATTGCAGGTCGGTGCTGGAGATTTACCTCTGGCAGTCGAAGGCGGCGGCGGACAAGTTCTTCGATCATGCGTGGGACGCGGAAACCAGCAGGCGCTGGGAGTCTGCGCGCATGACGCGACAGGATTTCGAGGCGCCGGTGGTGGTCGAGAGCGCGCAGAACCGCGTCGTGAGCGACGCCTGAGGCTCGCGCGGATTCAACGGCTGCCGAGATAGATGGTGCGGACGCGTTTCTCGACGGCGCCGCGCGCTGCGCGTTGTACGCGATAACCCCTGGCGTGCGGGCGGCTGCTCACGCAGCGCGTGAGTTTCTGGTCGATGTAATGCAGGGCGACGCCGTCGTCTGCAGCATGGCCATCGGTCATCTTGCCCTGCGCAACCAGCCGGCGATAGGTCGGCCGGCGCAGCGGTTCGCTGTCATAGTGCGGGCAGTTGCTGCCCGGCAGGAAACCGAGGCAATCGAGTACGGTCAGTGGCCCGGCGATCGAATCGGTAAGGCCCTGCTCAAACCAGCAGATCGATCCGGCGCTCCAGCCACCAAGCACGACACCGCGCTGCCATGCGGCACGCAAGTGGACGTCGAGTCCCCATTCGCGCCAGACGGCCAGCATGCTGCGGGTATTGCCGCCGCCGACAAAAATCGCGTCCTGCCCGAGCACGAATGATTCGAGGTCGCGCGGCGTGCGCGCGAACAACGGCAGGTGCGTTGGCCTACAGGAAAACCGGCTGAGACCCGCGTAAAACCGCAGTCGTCCGGCATCCGCATCGCCGTGGGCAGTGCCGATGAAACACACGCGGGGTTTGCGTTTGCCGGTCTGGCGCAGGAAATAATCAATCAGCAGCAGGTTGTCGAGCTCAAGCGGCAGCGCGGCGCCGCCGATGGCGATGATCTGGCGCTTCATTTCAGTACGGCCGCGCAGCCGTAAGCGAGGTGATGCGGCGCCGACTCAGTTCTCGATGCGGACATTGGCGCTACGGATGACTTTGGCCCATTTGACGACCTCGTCGTCGAGGAACCTGGCGAACTCTGCGGGCGAACTGCCGACCGGATCGATACCGATCTGCGTAAAGCGCTCGCGGACTTCCTGCCGTTGCAGGATGCTGCTGATTTCCTTGCCGAGCCGGTCGACGGCAGACTTCGGTGCACCAGCGGGCGCGAGCCAGCCCACCCACGTGCCGCCGACCACCGGGACGCCGGTTTCGGTCAGCGTCGGGATGTCCGGGGCAACCGCGACGCGTTTCTCGGAGGCCATGCCGAGGACCTTGATCTTGCCGGAGCGGACGTGGGGCAGCAGCGAGGACGGGGTATCCATTAGCACCTGAATCTCACCGCTCATCAGGCCCTGCAGCGCGGGGGCGGTACCCTTGTAGGGAACATGAATCATCTTTATGCCGGCGGTCAGCATCAACAGTTCGGTGGTCAGGTGTGCCGCTGCACCGATGCCGCTGGAGCCGAACGACAGCGCACCGGGCTTTGCCTTGGCCTGCGCGACCAGTTCGCGAGCATCCTTCGCCGGCAGGCTGTTGTTCGCGCAGACAATCAGCGGCGCGGTGGCGAGCAGTGACACCGTGGCGAAACTCTTCACCGAGTCGTAAGGCAGTTTCGGGTACAGCGTCTGGTTGGCGGCATGTGCGGCGATGACCGAAGCGAGCGTGTAACCGTCCGGGTTGGCCTTGGCGACGATTTCAACCCCGAGGATACTGTTCGCGCCAGGCCGGTTGTCGACCAGCACGTTCTGGCGGATGTTTTTCGACAGTTCCTGGGCAACGATACGGGTGGTGACGTCGGTGATGCCGCCGGGCGGATAAGGTACGACCACCCGAATCGGGCGGCTCGGGAAGGCCTGCGCGGCAACAGGCACTGCCTGCAACGTGTACAGCGTGGCGATGATGGCAACGATCAACGAAGCGTTCATGATCCCTTCCTCCGGAAAGTCCCGTTGTCCCGTTGTTGCTGGCATCCGCCGGGCGGAACACGATCGAGGGGCAGCAGGGCATCATCATAGCCTGCCGTTCCGGTGCCCGGAGTGCAAAAAAAGCCCGGCGGGCGCCGGGCCGATTGCCATTGCCGGGGAAATTACTTGCGGGTTGGGCAGGTGTTGAGGCCAATCAGGGTATAAGCCGGGCACCAGCCCAGCGTGCCCGTCAGCAGCGGCACGATGCCGATCAGCCCCCACCAGCGGGCGTTGCCGTCCAGGATGAAAATCAGGGACAGCAGTGCCAAGCCTGCAATGATCCGTATCACTTTGTCGAGCCCGCCGACGTTCGTTTTCATGGCCAGATTCCTTTGTTGAACATGGCATATGCCATAAAAAACATATTACGCGTTCGCATGGCCATCGTCTGTAACCGGAGTTACAAACATAAGTTGTTGATTTATCGAATTACTTCCGTGCTTTGACCAATCGCTGCAAACCGTCGGTGTCGGTGATCTCGATCCGCTCGCGGCCAAGCCGGACTCACTGCTGGTCGGCGAAATGACCGAGCAGCCGGCTGACCATCTCGCAGCACGCTGCCCAGCTCGTCGGCGAAGGCCTGATGGAGGGTGTGCACTGCGGGTCCCCGCGCCAGCAGCAGCGCAGCAAGACGCTGATCGAGTCGCCGGATGCGACTTCCTCGATCAGCAGCATCGGTTCCGCAAGCCGTGCCGAAAACAACTCGAATACGTAGCGTCGGAACGGATCGTGCTGTGCCAGCAGCCGGTCGAACAACGGGCGCGGCAGCGCGATCAGCGTCACGGCTGTCTCGGCAATAGCGGTGGCGGCGTATGGCATGCGACCGAGGAGGCAGCCGCTGGTGAGCACGCAGCTTTCTCCGGGGCCGACACGATAGAGCAGGATTTCACGCTCCTGCGCACTGAATTTCGACACACGAATCGCGCCGTCAAGCACCAGAGGAAACGCGTTGCACTGCGTCTGTTCATCGAACAGCCGGGCGCCGGCCGGCCGGCAGCTGCAGCAGCCGCGCGCGTCGTGGCGCAGCGCCGCCATCCAGCCAGGCGGTGCATCGTGCAGCAGTGGAAACAGCTGCAGGGGATGCGCGATATTTGCGGAATCCGGTTGCACGATGGCGGGGATTGTAGCGGAGGCGGAAGCGTGCACTGGCAGTTCTGGCGCGTTGCGCAATCGGCTATGCTACTGCCTCGATGAATACGTTGGCATTCCAGACCTTGCGTGCCCTCGCGGATGGCGCGTTCCATTCCGGCGAAGACATCGCGCGCGTGCTGGGGGTAACGCGCAGTGCCGTGTGGTACGGCATCCGCGATATCACCGGCGCCGGCTTCGACATCGAGAAAGTACGCGGGCGCGGCTACCGGTTGGACCGGGCGGTGTCGCTGCTCGATGCGGCGCTGGTCCGGCAGCGGTTGGGCGCGGCGGCCCGGGTCATTGCGCTGGAAATCTGCGACACCGTGGATTCCACGAACACGCAGTTGATGCGGCGCGCGGCGCAGGACGCGGGGAGCGGTCTCGTGCTCGCGGCGGAGGCGCAAACGGCAGGGCGGGGGCGGCGCGGGCGGGTGTGGCAGTCCGGCATCGGCAGCACGCTGACGTTCTCTGTGTTGTGGCGCTTTGCACAGGGCGCGCGCGAACTTGCCGGACTGAGCCTTGCCGTCGGTGTTGCGCTGGCACGCGCGTCGCGTATCGCAGGTGCGCGCGACGTGAGGCTGAAATGGCCCAACGACGTGGTGCTGCCGAGCGGCAAACTGGCCGGCATTTTGATCGAAATGCAGGGCGATGTGCTCGGGCCGAGCGCAGCGGTGATTGGCATCGGCGTCAATGTGCGTCGTGATCCGCGCGTGTTCGCCGCGGTCGACCAGCCGGTTGCGGATCTGGAAACGGCGGCTGGCACGCCAGTGGATCGTAACCGGCTGCTGGCGCTACTGCTGGTTGAGCTTGCCGCGGTGCTGGAATCGTTCGCCGGCGGCGGCTTCGCGCCGTTGCGTGGGGAGTGGCAGGCGCTGCACGCGCATCAGGATCAACGGGTGTGCCTGACGCTGCCCGACGGAAGCGCGGTTACCGGCCGGGCGCGCGGTGTTGCCGAAGACGGTGCGCTGCTGCTCGAGACGAACCACGGGGTCGTACGTCATCACAGCGGAGAAGTGAGCCTGCGCGCGGCCGCGGCGGAGGCCGGCGCATGAATGTACTCGCGATCGACATCGGCAACACCCGTATCAAGTGGGGCTGCAACCAGAATGGCGGGTGGGTGCGCCAGGGCTGGGTGCGGACGGCCGAGGCCGGCACGCTGGGGACGGAATTCATCGGGCTGCCGGTGGCGGATCACATCGTGATTTCGAATGTCGCCGGTGCCGCCGTGCGCGACCAGGTTGCCGCGGCATTGCGCGGGACGCGGCGAGCGCCGTTGTGGATCGTCAGCGCTGCGTCACAGTGCGGTGTCCGCAGCGGATATGCCGATCCGGCGACGCTGGGGCCGGACCGCTGGGCGGCGCTGATCGGCGCCTGGCATCTCACCGGTGCGGCCAGTGTGGTGGTAAGCGTCGGCACCACGATGACCGTGGACGCACTGAATGGCGAGGGGGTGTTTCTGGGGGGCTGCATCGCACCGGGCGCGACGTTGATGCGCGATGCGCTGGCGCGCGACACTGCCAATCTGGCGGCGCGTGACGGCGTCTTCAGCTATTTTCCCGACAATACCGGTGATGCGATATTCAGCGGCGCGGTCAACGCACTGGCGGGCGCCGTCGAGCGCATGGTGCGGTATCTGGAGGAGAGCACCGGGACACCGCCGCAGGTATTGCTGTCGGGCGGCGGGGCAGCGCTGATCGAGAAGCGGCTTAATGCCGGCGTGACGCTTGTGGATAATCTGGTGCTGGAAGGTCTGCTGCAGATCGCGCTGCAGCCCGGAGCCTGAATTGCTGATGAGAACCCTGTTACTGCTGCTGTTGCTCGTCAACCTCGGCTTTTTTGCCTATCACCATTACCTGGGGGAAACGGACGAGGCTGCGGCGCAGATCGCGCTGCTGCAGATCAGCCCGGAGAAAATCGTGTCGCTGGCGGCCGAGACTTCGTCGTCGGTTGCGCCGGCATCCGTACCCGCTTCCCCACCGGTGCCGGCCGCATGCGTCGAATGGGGTGCGTTCGCCGGTGCCGATGTCGCGCGTGCTGATGCGGCCATCGCGGCGCTGGCACTTCCGGCCGGAGTGACGCAGCGGCGGGTTACGGATGTAGATGGGTACTGGGTGCATATGGCGCCGCTGAAGACCAAGGGCGAAGTCGACCGCAAAGTCGGCGAACTGAAGGCGCTGGGTGTCGAGGAGTTTTTCGTGGTGCAGGACCCCGGCCCGTGGCGCAACGCGGTGTCGCTGGGCCTGTTCAAGAACGAAGCTGCCGCGCAGACCGAACTCGACCGGTTGCGCCAGCGCGGCGTACGCTCGGCAATGGTCACGCGGCGCGAAAAACTGCTGAAACAGGTGGCGTTTTTTGTGCGCGAACCGGACGCTGCAACCATTGCGCGGCTGGCTGAACTGCAGCGCGATTTTCCGACTGCGGAAATCAAGGCCGGCAGTTGTCCGGTTGCCGGCTCGTAGAAATAAATATTTTTTTAATCAACAACTTATTGTTATCCCTCGGCACTTAGTGAGTGCTCGCTCAGCGAGGCGCGGTGGCGCGTACCCGGGCCAGTAATCCGCTGGTCGAGCGCTGGTGCGTAAAGGGAATCGAATGTATGGTGCCGCCCCACGCGCGCACTTCGCGGGCGCCGACGATGGCGTCCGGTTGCCAGTCACCGCCCTTCACCAGGACCTCCGGCTTCAGCGTGACAATCAGTTCCAGCGGCGTGTCGGCTTCAAACCACGTCACCAGGTCGACGCAACCCAGTGCCGCCACTACCGCGGCGCGGTCGGCCAGCGTATTGACGGGGCGGTCGATGCCCTTGCCCAGACGCTTGGCCGAGGTGTCGCTGTTCAGTGCGACGACCAGACTCGCGCCCAGTGCGCGGGCCTGCGCGAGATAAGTGACATGGCCGCGATGCAGGATGTCGAACACGCCGTTGGTGAATACCAGCGGTCGTGCCAGTTGCGCCGCGCGCGCCGCCGCGTCGGCTGGAGCGCAGATGCGGTGTTCAAAATCCGGGGTGTCTGGCATGAGAGCGCAGTCTACGCGCGGGTGGCGGCCGCGACAAACACCGCGCTCAGGCCGTCACCATTTCCTTGCGGAAACGGTTGAGATCCTTGACCGACGCAAAGGTGCGCCCGAACAGCAGCGACAGGTTGTGCAGGATCACGGTGACGACTTTCTGCTCCCACTCCCGGTCGAAGCGGATTTGCTGGTCGAGCCAGTGTTCGAGCCATGCCGGATCCGGCAGCTTGCTCTGCACCGTGTCGTTGGGAAACAGCGCCTTGTTCACATGCAGATTGGTCGGGTGCAGGGGCTTGCCGCTGCGCCCGGAACTGGCCATCAGCACACCGACCTTGGCGAAGGCGGTACGTGCCGCATCGCCGACCGTGTTCAATGCGCGTTTCATGTATTGCAGGTAGGCGCCGCCGTGGCGGGCTTCGTCGCGCGAAATCAGATTGTAGATATGCCGGATTACCGGATCCGTATGCCACTGCATTGCGCAGCGGTACCAGTGGTTGAGGCGGATTTCACCGCAGAAATGCAGCATCAGCGTCTCCAGCGGCGGGGCCGGGTCGAAGGCGAAGCGCACTGCATGCAGTTCTTCCGGTGTTGGCGCCAGTTCGGGGCGGAAGCGCCGCAGATACTCGATCAGTACCAGTGAATGTTTCTGCTCCTCGTAGAACCACACCGACATGAAGGCGGAGAAATCGCTGTCATGCTGGTTGTCGCGCAGGAACATCTCGGTTGCCGGCAGCGCAGCCCATTCGGTGATCGCATTCATCTTGATGGTCAGTGCCTGCTCGTCGGACAGCAGCGCCGGGTCGTGGGTGTCCCACGGGATGTCGTCGGCCATGTTCCAGCGGATGCGCTCCAGCGACTTGAATATTTCGGGATAAAGCATGTGGCCGGTGATGACAGATTCGGTTTTGGGTTGCATTACGGTGTCCGGAGCCATGGCGATGCAATGGCCATTATAGTTGCGGAATTGTGTCAACAATGCGATCTGCCGGCTCGCGGGTCGCCCGCCGTTCGGTAACCGTGAGCCGCGCCACATTGCGGGCCATCAATACGACATTGTCGAGGCCGAGCTGGTCGCCGAGGCGGAGTGCGAGATGGCGCATGGGTCAACGCGCGCACCGGCAGCGGTCAGAGCAGTATTTGACGGCATCCCAGACCTTTGCCCAGCGGCGGCGCCAAACCATGGGCCGGCCGCAGGCGATGCAGGTTTTCACCGGGAGATCGGACTTTCGCACGGCGGTCAGTCCCGCTGCATCAACGCCGTCTGCGTTCGACGCGCCAGCGCTCCAGTGCGTAACGCAGGTCGTCGAATGAACGCAGCAGGAGTACGCCTTGCGGCGCCTTGCGGGCGCGAGCCAGCGCACCGCCGCCCCCCCAGATTTCGACCTCCTCGGGCAGCAGCCCGCGCAGTTCGGTCAGTCCGGCAAGTGCCGCGTTCTGGGTGATGGCGCTGCTGAAGGACAGTGCGACCACATCCACTGCATAGGCCGGCGCCGCATTCT
>Ga0316601_100001231_pt1 | contig 12253 bp, 10 predicted proteins | sample OWC_soil_day5_no_FD_207663 | JGI IMG/M metagenome (GOLD analysis project Ga0316601, IMG submission 207663) | Wetland soil microbial communities from Old Woman Creek delta, Ohio, United States - OWC_soil_day5_noCT | ecosystem: Environmental > Terrestrial > Soil > Wetlands | place: USA: Ohio...
TTCGACGGGGTCTCGCAGAACATCAGCTTCGTGCCCGGGGTGGCGGCAGCCCGCCACGCGGCGGAGTCCACGCTGTCGACATAGCTCACGCCAATGCCGAAACGTGCGAGAACCGTGGAAAAGAGCTGCACCGTCGCGCCAAAGACATTGGCCGCGCAGATGACGTGGTCGCCGGTCTTAAGCGTGGCCAGGCAGGTCGCCATGATGGCGGACATGCCGGATGCGGTCGCCAGGCAGTCCTCGGCGCCTTCCAGAGACGCAAGGCGCTGCTCGAACATGCGTACCGTGGGATTGGTGAACCTCGAATAGACGTAGCCGTCATCGGCGCCGGAGAAGCGCTCGGCGGCCTGTGCGGCACTGTCGAACACGAAGCTCGACGTCAGGAACAGCGCCTCGCTGTGCTCGCCGAAGGGCGTACGCAGGGTGCCCGCACGCACCGCGCGCGTATCGAATTCGAAATTCAGGGGAGTGTCGTCGTCGGCCATAAAAAAACCCGCCGGCAGAAGCGCAGCGGGTTCGTTTGAGCCCCTCGCTTTAGCCGCATTTGTTAAGCGCCCGCAAGCTGAGACTTCAAATCGGCGCGATGAGCCAATTATATACGAGGGCCGCGACTTCGCGTCGAAATCCTGCCGAACTTAATCCGCCGATGCGAGGTTGAGGTTCAACTGCGCGCGCGGCTCGCCGTCGGAGCCGACTGCCGCCTCGCGGCTGGCTTCGAGCTTGTCCAGGTACTCGGGCGTCACGTCGCCGGTGATGTAGACCCCGTCGAAGCAGCTGGCCTCGAAGCTGTTCAGGTGCGGACCAAGTTCGGACACCGACGCCTTCATTGCATCGATGTCCTGGTATACGAGACCGTCGGCCTCGATCATCTTCTGGATCTCCTCGTCCGAATGTCCGTGAGCGATCAGTTCGCTGCGCGTGGGCATGTCGATTCCATACACATTGGGAAACCGGACCGGCGGCGCAGCCGAAGCAAAGATCACCCGGTTTGCGCCGGAGTCGCGCGCCATGTGCACGATCTCGCGCGATGTTGTGCCCCTGACGATCGAGTCGTCGACCAGAAGGACGTTCTTGCCCCGAAATTCCGTCGGCAAGGCATTCAGTTTCTGCCTAACGCTCTTTCTCCGGACCGACTGGCCCGGCATGATGAACGTACGGCCGACGTAGCGGTTCTTGAAGAATCCCTCGCGAAATTCAAGTCCAAGCTTCATCGCGAGCTGCATCGCCGCTGGACGTGACGTGTCCGGAATCGGCATGACCACATCGATCTCGCCGCCTCGGAACTCGCGCCGGATCTTGTCGGCGAGGTGCTCTCCCATCTTGAGGCGCGACGCGTACACGCTGACGCCGTCCATCACCGAATCGGGGCGCGCGAAGTATACGTACTCGAAGATGCAGGGGTTGAGCGAAAAACGCTCCGCGCACTGCTGCGCATAGAAGTTGCCGTCGAGGTCGATGAAAATGGCCTCACCCGGCCCGACGTCGCGCACGAACTTGAAGCCGAGCCCTTCAACCGCCACTGATTCGCTCGCCACCAGATACTCGGTTCCGCTGTCCGTTTCGTTGATGCCGTAGCACAGCGGACGGATGCCGTAAGGGTCGCGGAAAGCCAGGATGCCGTGTCCGGCAATGTGGGCGACGCACGCATAGGCGCCGCGGACGCGGCGATGCAGTCCGGCCACGGCGCGGAATATCGTCGCGGGTTCGAGGGTGTAGGTCGAGCTCTGCTCCTGCAGTTCGTGCGCAAGCACGTTGAGGAGCACTTCCGAGTCCGAGGTCGTATTGATGTGCCGGCGGTCGATGCGGAACATCTCGCTTTTCAGCTGCTCGGCATTCGTCAGGTTGCCGTTGTGGCCCAGCGTGATGCCAAATGGCGCGTTCACGTAGAACGGCTGGGCTTCTTCCGGGCTCGTGGCGGAGCCCGCCGTGGGATAACGAACGTGAGCGATGCCGGCATTGCCGGTCAGGTTGCGCATGTTCCTGGTGCGGAAGATCTCGCGCACCATGCCGTTGCCCTTCCACATAGAGAAGGTGCTCCCGGCCCCGGTGGCGATCCCGGCCGCATCCTGCCCACGGTGCTGCAGCAGCTGCAACGAGTCATAGAGAAGCTGATTGACTGGCCCAGTAGCAACCACGCCGACGATCCCGCACATATCGCTATCAGCCTGACCGCCCGCAGGCGTGTTGGTTGTCGGGGCGCTGCATCGGGTGTTCTCTCCTATCCCGGATTCGGCGTGTGGCGTGCCAGGGATTGCGGCAACAACGGCGAGGCGAATCGTACGCTCGCCTGCACCCACGGCAAAAATGTCGACGCCTCCCACCACGGTTGACGTGGAGTTCCGGCCGCCATGGCAAGCATCACGACGATGCCGATCAGCAGCGCACCGCGCACCACACCGAACATGCCGCCCAGGAGCCGGTCTTCAAGCGATAGTTTCGCTGCCTCGAGGGTCGCCCGGAGAATTACTGCCAGTAGCGCCGCCAGCAGCAAGGTGCCGACGATGAGGAATAGGCCGACCAGTGCCGTGCGGGCGGCCAGAGGCAGTTCGAATGGCAGTGAAGCAGCCAGCGGCTCGCTGAAGCGCAGTGCGAGCACCACACCGGCGATCCAGCCGGCGAGTGCAAACAGTTCGCGAACGACGCCCCGCACGATGCCCAGAAGAATCGACAGGCCGAGCGCCGAGACGAGTGCCCAGTCGATCGGGGTCATCCGGCGCTAGGAGACGACGTTGGCGTTGATGCCGAGCGACTTCAACCAGGCGCGCACGCGCTCGGCATCCTCTCGGCCGGCATACGGACCGACGCGGACGCGATAGCGGGTACCGTCGGCCGTATCGACACGCTCGGTGTAGGGCGCGAGACCCGACTTCTTCAGACGGTCCGAGAGTTCTCGCGCCGCCTGCTCGGTCGACGTGGCGGCGGCCTGCACAGCAAACTTTCCGCCCTTCACCGGCGCGGGAAGCTTGTCGCTGCCGGTCTTTGGATCCGCTGGGGGCGACGCCTTCGGCTCTTCGGACTTCGTCGAGGTCGCTGCCTTGTTCGGCTTGCTCTCGCCTGTCTTCGCGTCGCTGGCCTTGGTCGTGGCGGATGAAACTACCCCAGCCGCCGATTGAGCGGTCGGCGGTGCGTCCGGCGGCGGCGCCAGCGGTACGTTGTCCGGCGCCGGCACAGGCGGGAGCGCGAGCCGCGGCGAGAACTTTGTCTTCTCGCTCGGAATATCGATCGGAATGTTGTCTGCGAGGGGCTTGGGCTCCGGATCCAGCACCATCGGCACGACGATCACAACGAGCAGCAGCAGCGCCGCCGCACCGATGAGGCGGCGCCGCGCACGCGCGCGCAGTGCGGCGGTCGGATCAGCGCGGCCAGAGTCTTCGCCGCCAGTGTTGGTACGGGGGGAACGGGGTCCCGGGGCGTCAGGGGAAGTGTTCTTACGACGCCAGAAGGCCAGGGACATCCGTGCTCCAGTCGTGATCCTCAGCGCTGCGCCGGCATCGCGCGAATCGCGCGCAGCGTTTCAGCGACAGTGAGGAAGGAACCGAAGGCAAGAATTCTATCATCGGCCGAGGCCGCTTCGCGCGCAGCGAAGTAGGCATCGCCGATGGTCTTGTACTCGGTGATCGACTTGCCGGCGCCTTCGGCGACTCCGGCCGCCCGCAGCAACTCGGTGATTGCTACTGCCGCTGCTCCGCGGTCGCCGGGCGTGGGCCCGACGTGCCAGTGATCGACACGGTCACCGAGCCGAGCAACGACACCCGCGATGTCCTTGTCGCGCAGCATGCCGAACACTGCATGCGTGACCGGAAAGAATCCCATGCTGTCCAGGTTCTGGGCCAGCACGGCGGCCGCATGCGGGTTATGCGCGACGTCGAGGATTGTGGTCGGCCGGCCGGGCAGCACCTGGAAGCGCGCCGGAATCTCGACCGTCAGCAGGCCCTGGCGCACCGCCTGCTGCGACACCGGAAGCCGCTCCGACAGCGCCTCGAGCGCGGCCAGTGCCCCGGCCGCGTTCAGCAACTGATTCGCCCCGCGCAGCGCCGGGTAAGGTAGCCCACTTCGACGGACGAGCCGGCCGCCATACGCCCACTGCTGGCGATCACCCGAATAGTTGAAGTCGCGGCCAAAATGCCAGAGGTCGGCACCAATGCGCGCGGCGTAGTCGAGCAGAGTTTGCGGTGGCTGGGGATCACTGCAGATCGCCGGTCGGCCGGATCGATAGATGTGCGCCTTCTCGAAACCGATCGCTTCGCGTGTCGACCCGAGGTAGTCGACATGGTCGACGTCGATGGAGGTGACGATCGCGGCGTCCGCATCGACGAGATTTACGGCGTCCAGTCGGCCACCCAACCCGATCTCGAGGACAGCGGCATCCAGGCGCGCCGCGGCAAAGAGCCGCAACACGGCGAGCGTCGTGAACTCGAAGTACGTGAGCGACGTCGCGCCCCGTGCAGCCTCGACGGCTTCGAACTGCCCGATCAACTGCGCGTCGGAGGCGTTGACGCCGTCGATGCGCGCACGCTCGTTGAAGTCAAGCAGATGTGGCGAGGTGTAGAGCCCGGTTCGATAGCCGGCGGCACGCAGGATGCTGTCGAGCATCGCGCAGGTTGATCCCTTGCCGTTGGTTCCCCCGACGACGATCGTCGGCGCATGGAGCGCGAGATCGAGACGCTCGGCAACTGCACGGACGCGGTCCAGCCCGAGGTCGATGCCCTTGGGATGCAGGCGCTCGAGGCGAGCGAGCCAGTGGGCCAGCGTAGGTGCTTGCAAAGACTTTGTCGCGATTCCGCGGGGGCCGGCGCCTCTGAACTACGAGATCGCGTCAGCCGGCTGCCTGAGCAGCACCGCGAGCACGCGCGCGATTTCGTCGCGCATCTCTCGCCGGTCGATGATCATGTCGATCGCGCCTTTGGTCATCAGGAACTCGGCGCGCTGGAAGCCTTCCGGCAGCTTCTCGCGGACGGTCTGCTCGATGACGCGCGGACCCGCAAAGCCAATCAGTGCCTTCGGTTCGGCGATGACGACGTCGCCCATAAACGCAAAGCTCGCGGACACGCCACCCATCGTTGGATCGGCGAGCACCGAAATGAACGGCAACTTCGCCTCGGCCAGCCGCGCAATCATCGCGGTCGTCTTGGCCATCTGGAACAGCGACAGCAGGCCCTCCTGCATGCGCGCGCCGCCGGTCGAAGTGATGCAGATGAATGGCACCTTTTGTTCGATCGCGGTCGCGACGCCGCGCACAAAGCGCTCGCCGACCACCGAGCCCATCGAGCCACCCATGAACTCGAACTCGAAGCACGCAACAACGACCGGCAACGCCCGTATTGACCCCCCCATGACGACCAGCGCATCGGTCTCGCCGGTCTGCTCCATCGCTTCCTGCAGGCGCTCGGTGTACTTGCGGCTGTCCTTGAACTTCAGGGCGTCGACCGGCAGCACCTCCTGCCCGATTTCGTAGCGGCCCTCGGCATCCATCAACGCGTCCAGCCGCGCCCGCGCACCGATGCGAAGATGGTGCGCGCACTTCGGGCACACCATCTGGGTCTTTTCGAGTTCGGCGCTGTACAGCACCGCCTCGCAGCCCGGGCACTTCGTCCACAGGCCCTCCGGCACCACCTTGCGGGCCGTGCCCTCCTCGCGCTTGATGCGCGGTGGGAGGATCTTGTCGATCCAGCTCATCGCAGACCTCCGGAATACGCATTGCCGATTTCGTGAACGAGGTGTTCCTGCAGGATCATGCCGCCACCCGGACCGCCATGCTGTCGAGTGCCGTGCGGATCTCCTTGACCAGCGCCTCGACGGCGGCGACTGCGCGCTCGCGCGGGGTAGATTCCATTTCCTGGATCAGGCGCGAGCCGATAACGACGGCATCCGCGACCTGGGCGACTGCCACGGCACTTGCCGCGTCACGGATGCCGAAGCCGACACCGACCGGCACCGACGAGTGTTTGCGAATTAGCGGCAGCTTGGCCGCGACGCTCGCGACATCGAGATTGCCGGCGCCGGTGATGCCCTTGAGGCTCACGTAATAGAGGTAGCCGGACGCGTGACGCGCGACTTCCTCGATGCGGTCGTCGGTCGAGGTCGGCGCCAGAAGAAAGATCGGATCGATGTCCGCTGCCCGCATGTCGGCCGCGAACTCCGCACACTCCTCGGGCGGATAGTCGACCACCAGTACACCGTCGACGCCCGCGCTGCGCGCAGCCTCGGAAAATTCGCGCCGGCCCATGCGCTCGATCGGGTTGGCATAGCCCATCAGCACGACAGGCGTCGCCGTATCCGACTTGCGGAACTCGGCCACGAAGGCCAGCGTCTGGCGCAGTCCGACGCCGTGGCGGATTGCACGCTCCGTTGCACGCTGGATCACGGGTCCATCGGCCATCGGGTCCGAAAACGGGACACCCAGTTCGATGACGTCGGCGCCGGCGCGCGCCAGCGCGTGCAGCAGCGGAACAGTCAGCGCAGGATCGGGATCGCCCGCGGCGATATACGGTATGAGGCCCTTGCGACCTGCCGCCTTCAACTGCGCAAAGCGCTGTGCGATGCGCGACATCAGCGCGCCCCGCCGTGGCGCTGGCGAAATTCCAGCGTCGCCTCGCGGCATGAAGCGCGGCAGTAGAACTCCAGACCGCTCGCTTCGGCCACGATATGCAGGTCCTTGTCACCGCGACCCGAAAGATTCACCAGCAGCACCTTGTCCTTGGGCAGCGTCGGCGCGAGCTTCGTCGCGTACGCAAGCGCATGGCTTGATTCCAGCGCCGGGATGATGCCCTCGATACGGCAGCACTCATGAAACGCCTTCAGCGCTTCCTCGTCCGTGGCGCCGACATACTCGGCGCGCCTGCTGTCCTTCAGCCACGCATGTTCGGGCCCTACACCCGGATAGTCGAGCCCTGCCGAGACCGAGTGGGTCTCGGTGATCTGGCCGTTTTCATCCTGCAGCAGATAGGTGCGGTTGCCGTGCAATACCCCAGGGGTGCCGCATTGCAGGCTGGCAGCGTGACGCATCGTCGTCAATCCCTCGCCCGCCGCCTCCACACCGACCAGCTTCACCTGCTCGTGCGATATGTAGTCGTAGAAAATGCCCATTGCGTTGCTGCCACCGCCGACGCAGGCAATGATGACGTCAGGCTGGCGTCCCACCATCTCCGGCATCTGCCACAGGCACTCCTTGCCGACCACGGAATTGAAGTCGCGCACCATCATCGGATACGGGTGCGGTCCGGCGACGGTACCGATGATGTAGAACGTGTTCTCGACGTTCGTCACCCAGTCGCGCATCGCTTCGTTGAGCGCATCCTTCAGGGTGCGCGAGCCGCTCTCCACCGGCACCACTTCGGCGCCCAGCAGCTTCATGCGGTACACGTTGGCCGCCTGCCGACCCACGTCCTCGCTGCCCATGTAGACGACGCACTTCATGCCGTAGCGTGCCGCGACCGTGGCGGTGGCCACGCCATGCTGGCCAGCGCCGGTTTCCGCGATGACGCGCGGTTTGCCCATGCGCTTCGCCAGTAGCGCCTGCCCGATAGTGTTGTTCACCTTGTGCGCGCCGGTGTGGTTCAGATCCTCGCGCTTGAGGTAGATCTGCGCCCCGCCCAGTTGCTCGCTCCAGCGCTTCGCGTGGTAGATCGGGCTCGGGCGGCCAACGTAGTGCTTGAGCTCGCTTTTGAACTCGGCGATGAATTCGGGATCGTTCTGGTATCGCGCGTAGGCTTCGCGCAGCTCCTGCAGCGCGTGCATCAACGTCTCAGCGACGAAGATGCCGCCGTAGGGGCCGAAGTGTCCGCGCTGATCGGGAAGGTCGTAGGGCTTCATGCTAGGGCTTCGTCCGCGGCACGAACTGCCGCGATGAACTCGTTGATGCGTGAGGGACTCTTGATACCAGGCGAGTCCTCGACTCCGCTGCTGACGTCCACCGCATACGGACGCAACCGCCGGATCGCGTCGCCGACGTTCTCGCCGCGCAGACCACCTGCCAGTACCAGCGGCTTGGTTCGCCGCAACGGTACGCGCCCCCAGTCGAATGCCATTCCGCTACCGCCGAACGCCTCCGACGGCGAGTCGGCGATCAGCGCAGTCGCCGAGTGAAATTGGCGCTCGCAGTCTAACAAATCGGCCTCTGCGTCCATGCGGATCGCGCGCATGTAAGGCCGGCCGTAGCGGCTGCACGCGGGTTCGTGCTCATCCCCGTGAAACTGCAGCATTGCGTCGGGGACCGCCGCGAGTGCGTCCTCGATTAGGTCAGCCGCTGCGTTGACAAACAGCAGCACAGGCGTCGCAAACGGCGGTAGATGGCGTGCCAGCGAACGAAGACGCACCGGTGCGACATACCGCGGGCTCTTGGGATAGCAGACGAAACCTACTGCGTCGGCGCCGGCCGAGACGGCCGCCGCCACGTCGACCTCACGAGTCAGGCCACAGATCTTGATTCGCGTACGCATCGAAACGGTGCGGCAAGGCGGCGTCGGGCGCCGGCAGATCGAAGCGGGCATCGTACTCGACTCGCGCGAGGTACAGCCCCTCCGCGCCGAGTGTCGGTGCCGCCTCCGACCGGTCCCGTGCGGCCAGCACGTCGGACATCCACTCCGCGGGGTAGCGCCCGATGCCAACGGCCACCAACGCGCCGGCCAGGTTGCGCACCATGTGATGCAGAAACGCATTCGCCGTGGCGCGCACGCGGATCCAGCGACCAAAGCGTCGCACCTCGAGCCGCTGCAGATCCCGCACCGGTGAGGCCGCCTGGCACTCGGCCGAGCGGAACGACGTGAAATCGTGGGAGCCGATCAGGAACCGGGCCGCCATTTCCATCGCAGCGGTGTCGAGCGGCTGGAACACCCAGGTCGCGCGTGCGTGAGCGAGCGGAGAACGGACCGCGTCGTTCAGGATCCAGTAGTCGTAGCTGCGCCGGAGGGCGCCGAAGCGGGCATGGAAGTCATCGCTGACCGGACGCGCCCAGCGCACCGCAACGCTCGGTGGAAGGAACCGGTTGGTGCCACGGATCCAGGCGCTCAGCGGCCGCTCGACCGCGGTATCGAAGTGGACAACCTGATCGATCGCATGCACGCCGGCATCGGTGCGGCCGGCACAGATCGTAGAGATGGGGCTCTGCGCGAGTGAGGCCAGCGCGCTTTCCAGCGCATCCTGAACCGAGCGCCGGTCGGGCTGTGTCTGCCAACCGTTGAAGCCGGCGCCGTCGTACTCGATGCCGAGCGCGATGCGCACGGGAGCCACGCAGCGGGCAGTGCCCGCTGCGCTCAGCCTTCGATCTGCTTGATCAGTTCGACCGCCGCCTGGCGCTGCTCGCGCGTACCGTCGCGCATGACCTCGTCGAGCAGTTCACGCGCGCCGTCCTTGACGCCCAGGTCGATGTAGCCGCGGGCCAGGTCGAGCTTGGTCGCCATCTGCTGCGCCAGCGCACTGCCCGGCTCGGTTTCGCCGCGCTTCGTTGTCGGATTCAGGCTGACCGCGGACAGGTCGAAATCGATCAGCGGCACTGTCGCCTGATCCGTGTTCGCGGTCAGACGCTGTGCCGCCTCGTCCGGCAATGCGCCTACTTCGGCGGTTGCCGGCTGCTTCTTGCCGATGACGGTCGGACGCGACAGCGCCTCGGCGGCTGGAGCGGTCGGCATCTTCGTCGACGGGATGTTGAGGTCGAGGTCCGGGATCAGGCCCGCACCCGTTGCCGTCGGCTGCAGGTCGGGCACCGTCTTCGGCAGCGCGATGTCCAGGTCGGCCAGCGCGGGCGGCTCGGTGCGTCCAACGGGCTTGCTGCCGGTGGGCTTGAAGCCAAAGTCGACGTCCGACGACTTTGCACCAGGTGCGTCGAAGGTCGGCATCTTCGTCGGCGGCTCGAGATTCATCTTGGTCGGGCCAAGATCGAAGTCGAGGGACGAGAAGTCCGCGGCTGCCGGCGCCGGTGCGGGTGCGCTACCGGCCTGCTGACCTGGCAACGTGGCATGGAACTGCGTCGTCGGCGCGGAAGTCGTGTTCGGACCCGACATCTTCGTGTCGGCCGGCATCTTCGTGTCGCCCACCGACATCGTGGTGTCGGCACCGGACATGCGGGTGTCGACGACCATCTTCGTCAGCGGCGGGGCGCCACTGCCAGCCTGCATGACCGAGTCGGCGCCACGCAAGGCGCCGAGGTCCAGGCCCGAAGTCGGGCCACCGCCGAGCGTCGACGGCCCGCGGCCCTTGGTGTTCGGATCGATGCGGAATCCGCTGGTCGGGCCCCGTCCGACCGTGTCGGGCGCGGCACCGGCAAACATCGCATGTCCCGGGTCCATCGCGTGGCCGAGCTTGAGCGCCTTCTCCCAATCCTCGCCGGCGCCACCGGTACGGTCGCGCAGGTCCTCGACCATCGACATGAAAGCCGCCTTGTCGCCGCGACGCGAGAAGATCTCTAGGAGCTTCACTCGCACGGCATGACGATCGGGCTGCATGCGCAGCGCTTCCTTCAGGATGTCTTCGGCCTGCTCTTCGCGCCCGTAGGCGATGTAGACGTCAGCCTCGGCGACCGGGTCGACCTCGTTTGAATCCAGCTGGGACGCGGCCGGGATGAAGCTCGAATTGAACGTGCTGGTGCCGGTGTCGACACTCTGCCCGCCGGTAGCACCGAACAGGGAGTTGGCCTGCAGGCCCTCTCCGGTGTCCTTGAACTTGTCGCCGGACTCGGACTTGCGCTTGCGGTACCAGCTCCAGCCGAACAGGCCCGCCAGCAGCGCGATGATGCCCGCCAGTCCGAGTTGCGTCGTCGTGTTCCCGAGCAGATCACCGATGAAGCTGGGTTCTTCCACGGGTGCCGGTGGTGGTGGCGGAGCCGCCTTCTTGACCGGGGCCGGCGCGGGAACCGGTGCGGCGACCGGAGGTGCCACGACCTTCGGGGGTTCGACGGGAACCGGGGCCGGCGTCGGCGCCGGTGTGGCAGTTGCGGTCGGGGCTGGCGCCGGCGCGGGCGTAGCGGCCGGAGCGGTGACGGCTGGCGCCGGGGTCCCGGTCTTGCCTTCGGCTGACTTTTGCGCTTGGGCGCCGGCCTTGGACTGGACTTGGAGCGCCTTCTGAATGGCCTCGTTGGTCCTCTTCAGCTGGGCAGCCTTTTCCTCCTCTTCCTTCACGGCACGCGCCTTGGCGGCCGCCTCGTCCGCCTTGGCGGCAGCTGCCGCGGCGGCCGTGCCCTTGTCATCGGCGCGGGCGATCTTCAGTTGATCGCCACCTGGCTTGGCGGTCGCGCTCTTGTCCTCCACCTTGGCGGTGACGCGGCCACCGCCCGCCGCGGCCGGCGGAGCAGAGGCCACCGGGGCGGCACCAGCGGCCTGGGCCAGCCGGCTGCGGTACTGGGCAAAGTCGGCGCTCTGCGCCGCAACTTCGCGGCGCGCTTCCGGAGCCGCCATCGCGGCGGCCTCGGCGTCCGACGGAATCGCCAACTGCGCACCACTGCGCAGCAGGTTCATATTCTTGTTGATGAACGCGTCCGGGTTGGCCCGGAACAGCGCCACCAGCATCTGGTCCAGCGATGCCGCGCCGCGGTTCTGGTTGGCGATCTTGCCCAGTGTGTCACCCGACTTCACGGAATAGGTTCCGCCGGCCGCAGTTGCTGGAGCAGGCGCAGGCGCGGTGGTCGTCCTGGGTTCCGGCAGCGGTGCCGCGGCCGCCGCAGGCGCGGGTGCAGCCGCGATCGGCGCGGGCGCGGGGGCGGGTGCCGCAGCGCGGGGAGCGGGCAGCGGCGCGGACGCCACCGGAGCCGGGGGCGCAGCCGGCGCAACGACGTCCGGCGCGCCCTTAAGCGCCGGCGGGTCCAGCAGTACTGTGTACTCACGTACGACGCGGCCAGTCGCCCAGGTGAGCTCGACCATCATGTCCAGGTAGGGCTCGTTGACCGGCTGCGCCGACGTGATGCGCACCGTGTAGGTCCCGTCGGGGCGCCGATCAAGCGCGAACCGGACGTTTGTAAGTGCCGGATTGAATTCGAGATTCGCTGCCCGGAACGCCGACAGCGGCGCCAGGCGCACCTGCAGGGTTGGCGCTTCGTCGCGTCCGACGGAGGTCACCTCCAGCTCGGCGCGCAGCGGCTGACCCAGTCCCGACTGCACCGACAGGCGGCCAAGTCCCGCCGCGTCGACCCCCAGGGCGGTCAGCCCGAGGCCTAACGCAAGCGAAAGCGCGCACCACACGGGCGCGCGCGCAAATTTTTCGGATGGCATTCAGCCCCCTGCCGTATCAGATCGTTTTTCGAACTTAACATCATGGACTTAGGGCG
>Ga0316601_100001235_pt1 | contig 12244 bp, 10 predicted proteins | sample OWC_soil_day5_no_FD_207663 | JGI IMG/M metagenome (GOLD analysis project Ga0316601, IMG submission 207663) | Wetland soil microbial communities from Old Woman Creek delta, Ohio, United States - OWC_soil_day5_noCT | ecosystem: Environmental > Terrestrial > Soil > Wetlands | place: USA: Ohio...
GAGGTTCTTCGCGGCATCCAGCATCTCCTTTTCCAGCTTCTTGATCCTTTTGGTCAGCGCCTTCTCGTCCAATACCTTGTATGCGGCCACGGTCTGCGCCGCCTTGAGTTCCTGGCGCGTGGCATCGGCGTCGTACACGCCGTCGATGATGTCCTTGATGCGCTTGACCACCCCGCGTGGCGTGATGCCGTGTTCGGTGTTGAAGGCAATCTGCTTGTTGCGGCGGCGCTCGGTTTCGTCCATCGCCCGCTTCATCGAATCCGTAATGCGGTCGGCATAGAGGATCGCGGTGCCGTGCAGGTGGCGCGCGGCGCGGCCGATGGTCTGGATCAGCGATCGTTCGGAGCGCAGAAAGCCTTCCTTGTCGGCGTCGAGGATCGCCACCAGCGACACTTCGGGTATGTCGAGGCCCTCGCGCAGAAGGTTGATGCCGACCAGCACGTCGAATTCGCCCAGCCGCAGGTCGCGGATGATCTCGACCCGCTCGACGGTGTCGATGTCGGAATGCAGGTAGCGCACCTTGATGCCGTGCTCGGCCAGGTAGTCGGTGAGATCTTCCGCCATTCTTTTCGTCAGCGTGGTGACCAGCACCCGCTCGCCGACGGCGATGCGCTTTCGCGCTTCGGACATCAGGTCATCGACCTGCGTCGTCACCGGGCGCACCTCGACCAGCGGATCGACCAGCCCGGTCGGGCGCGCCACCTGCTCGACCACCTGTCCTGCATGCTCCGCCTCATACTTGGCCGGGGTGGCCGACACGAACACGGTCTGCGGCATCAGCGCCTCGAACTCCTCGAACTTGAGCGGGCGGTTGTCGAGCGCCGACGGCAAACGGAAACCGTAGTCGACCAGGTTTTCCTTGCGCGAGCGGTCGCCCTTGTACATGCCTCCGACCTGCGTCACGGTGACGTGCGACTCGTCGATGATCATCAGCGCGTCCTTCGCCAGGTAATCGATCAGCGTCGGCGGCGGTTCGCCCGGCTTGCGCCCGGAGAGATGCCGCGAGTAGTTCTCGATCCCCTTGCAGAAACCCAGCTCGACCATCATTTCCAGATCGAAACGGGTGCGCTGCTCCAGCCGCTGCGCCTCGACCAGCTTGTTGTTGGCGTAGTACCACTCCAGCCGCTCGCGCAACTCGACCTTGATCTGCTCGATGGCGCGCAGGGTGGTCTCGCGCGGCGTCACGTAATGGCTGGACGGGAACACGGTGAAACGGGACACCTTCGACAGGATCTGCCCGGTCAACGGATCGAACAGGTGCAGCGTCTCCACCACATCGTCGAACAGTTCGACGCGGATCGCCGTCTCGGCGTGTTCTGCCGGGAAGATGTCGATGACGTCGCCGCGCACGCGGAAATGCCCGCGCGAGAATTCGATGTCGTTACGTTCGTACTGCATCTGCGTCAGCCGCGTGATGACGTCGCGCTGGGTCATCTTCTCGTTCTCGCGCAGCAGCAGGATCATGCTGTGGTAGTCGGATGGGTCGCCGATACCGTAGATCGCCGACACGGTGCAGACGATCACCGTGTCGCGCCGTTCCAGTAGTGACTTGGTCGCGGAGAGGCGCATCTGCTCGATGTGCTCGTTGATGCTGGAGTCCTTCTCGATGAACAGATCGCGCGCCGGGACGTAGGCTTCGGGCTGGTAGTAGTCGTAGTAGGAAACAAAGTACTCGACCGCATTTTCCGGGAAGAACTCGCGCATCTCCGAATACAGCTGCGCCGCCAGCGTCTTGTTTGGCGCCATGATCAGCGCCGGCCGCCCGGTGCGGGCGATGACGTTGGCCATGGTGAAGGTCTTTCCCGAGCCGGTCACCCCCAGCCGGGTCTTATAGGACAGGCCGTCCTCGATGCCCTCGACCAGCTGCGCGATCGCGGTTGGCTGGTCGCCGGCCGGTGGAAACGGCTGGAACAGACGGAACGGACTATTGGGGAAGGTGACGAACACAGGTAAAATCGCGCGGCGAAAACTTGTCGATAGTAGCACTCCCTCAAGACGGGTGCATGAAGGAACCACTGTGGAACTCTCCCGCCGCGTACAGGCCATCAAGCCCTCTCCCACCCTGGCCGTCACCGCCCGCGCCGCCGCGCTCAAGGCGACCGGACGCGACATCATCGGCCTCGGCGCCGGCGAGCCCGATTTCGACACCCCGCAGCACATCAAGGATGCGGCAATCGCGGCGATCAACAGCGGCTTCACCAAGTACACCGCGGTCGACGGCACCCCCGGCCTGAAGGCGGCGATCATCGCCAAGTTCAAGCGCGACAACGGCCTCGACTACACCCCCAAGCAGGTCCTGGTGTCGTGCGGCGGCAAGCAGAGCTTCTTCAACCTGGTTCAGGCGGTGGTCAACGCCGGCGACGAGGTCATCATCCCCGCGCCCTACTGGGTGTCGTATCCCGACATCGTCATCCTCGCCGACGGCAAGCCGGTGATCGTCGAAGCGGGCATCGAGCAGGGTTTCAAGATCAGCCCGGCGCAGCTGGCAGCGGCGATCACGCCCAAGACGCGGCTCTTCGTCATCAACAGCCCGTCCAACCCGACCGGTGCGGTCTATACACGCGATGAACTCGCCGCACTGGGCGAAGTGCTGAGGAAGCATCCGCACGTGCTGATCGCCAGCGACGACATGTACGAGCACATCCGGCTCAACGACGTGCCCTTCGTCAACATCCTCAACGTCTGTCCCGATCTCTACCACCGCACCCTGGTGCTGAACGGCGTGTCGAAGGCCTACTCGATGACCGGCTGGCGCATCGGCTACGCGGCGGGCCCGGAAGCCATCCTGCGCGCCATGACCAACGTGCAGTCACAGTCCACCTCCAACCCCACCTCGATCTCGCAGGTGGCCGCCGAGGCGGCGTTGAACGGCGACCAGGGCTGCATCACCCCCATGCTCGACGCCTTCAAGGCGCGCCACCGCTACGTGGTCGACGCGCTCAACGCCATTCCCGGCTTCAAGTGTGTCGACAGCGGCGGCGCGTTCTACGCCTTCCCCGACGTACGGCCCGCGATCATGAACCTGCTGGCGCGCGACGTCATTGAGCAGGGCACCGACATCGCCTTCTCCGAGTACCTGCTGGAGTCCGCCGACGTCGCCGTGGTCCCCGGTTCGGCCTTCGGCGCCGAGGGCTATATCCGCCTGTCGTTCGCCACCTCGCAGGGCAATCTGGAAAAAGCGCTCAAGCGCATCGCGCAGGCAGTGGCCTGAGCGCTGGCCTCCTGCATCCAGTGCAGGTAGGCTAGCGCCCCATGCGTACCCCCGCCCTGCCCGCCACGCGCCGCACCCTGAGCTGGCTGCTCCAGCTCGGCTACACCACCTGGCGCCTGTTCTACCAGAACGGTCTGCAGAATCACGCCGCGGCGACTGCGTTCTACTTCATGCTGTCCGCCACCCCGCTGCTGCTGCTTCTGAGCTATGCCCTGCAACTCCTGGGGCACATTGCCGAAAACTCGGTGCCCGCCACCATCCTGATGGCCGCGCTTTACAACCAGATGCACCTGGACAGCCTTACCGCGCTCGGCTTCATCCCGCGCCAGACCCAGCTCGCCGCCGGCGGGGTGGGCCTCGTCACGCTGCTGCTGGCGTCGCGCGGGCTGGTCAACACCATGCAGGGCGCCTTTCGCATCATTTTCCCCGACCTGACCAAACGCAGCCTGGTGGTGTCGTGGGTGCTGCCGCTGATCATCCTGCCGGTGCTGTTCCTGCTGATGGGGCTGGCCGCGCTGGCGCAGACGACGCTCAGCTTTCTGGCGCAGAACGACTTCATCGGCATCGGTAGCGCGCATGTGCTGCAGGCGCTCAATTCGCTGTTCGGCTTCGCCATGATCTGGGCGCTGCTGTTCGCCGCCTACTGGCGGCTGCCGCGACAGCATCCGCGTGCGCGCGATGCCGCCGTGTTCTCACTGGCCGCTACGTTGAGCCTGGGATTGCTGCTCGCGCTGTTCGGCGCCTTCTTCAAACTGGAAAACTACAACAGCCTGTATGGTGCCCTCGGCGGCGTGGTGTTCGTGCTGATCGGCGGCTATTTCGCCTTCCTGCTGCTGTATCTGTGGGCGCAGGCGCTGTACGCCTACGGCAAGGCCGACGTCACCGCACTGGAAAAACTGTTCCTCGGTGGCAGTGGCGAAGGCGCCAGCAAGCTCGAAGGCTACGTCTTCGGCGACACCGGGCGCTTGCTGGAAAGATACGGCCAGGTTCACCCGGAAGGCCACACGCTGATCGAGGAAGGCGACGACTCGCGCATCGCCTACTTTCTCTATGCCGGCCGCGCCGCGGTCTACAAGAACACCGACAGCGGCCGCCGCCGCCTGGGCGAGCTCAACGAGGGCCAACTGTTCGGCGAAATGGCCTACCTGCTGAACGAGCGCCGCACCGCCTCGGTCGTCGCCGACAGCGAGATCACCGTGCTGGCGCTGCCACCGCAAACCCTGGAAGAACTGATGCGCCACTCCGCCCCGCTGTCGCGCCGCATCATCGATACCCTGTGCCAGCGCCTGGAACGGATGAATCTGGCGAGCCCGAACTAGGCTGCGGTGGCGGATAAGGGTTGACCGAAACGCGCGTCATCTCTAGAATGCGCGCTTCCAATTCCCCGATAGCTCAGTCGGTAGAGCGACGGACTGTTAATCCGCAGGTCCCTGGTTCGAGCCCAGGTCGGGGAGCCAAACATAGCAAGCACTTAGGCCATCCTTCGGGGTGGCTTTTTTGCTTTCCCCTCGGGTCTGCATTGCCGCTCTTCAGCTCGGTATCGAGCATTGCGGTAATGGGGTGATCCCGGTGGGTTTCCAAAAGGAGCAACGCAAGTGACCAACGCACAACGCCGGGCAGCACGACTCGCCAGCTGCAAGGCTGAAATGGATCCGCTACATGACGACGGCAAGCCTGGGCCAACGCCCAGCGGCGCGTTCTACCCCCATGAGGCTGGCGCGTATTACCTTGCTGCCGTAGGTACTGTCGGCACCTTCAGGATGTTCGCCAAGGAGCGCACGCCGCCCGTGTACACCTACGGCGTCACCATCATCCGTTTTGAATTGAACCCTGATACGGGCAAGTGGATCTGGTTTGATGGCGAGAAAAATCTATCCCCGCGCAAGACCCAGGATGGTTGGCGTCTTGGCAGCAGGTGGTTGCATGACACACGCGAAGGCGCAGAGGCCGAGCTTCAGCGCGAGATGGTCAAGAACGGCGACCGGGTGACCAAGGTGCATGACCTGCCCGACGATATGACTACGCTTAAGAGAATCCGTAGCGCCCACCACCCGGACCGCAACACCGATGCCGACCAGGACCTCTATCAGGCGGTAGTCGAGAAGCTGGACAGGATGCGCGCGTCAAGCCAGTAAACCAGTGAGTTACACGTTCTTCCACACGTCAAAGGAGTCTACATGCAGACAGACCAGGTTCTAAGCCACTTGAAGAAACACGGGCAGCTACTCGACGTGGAGATCGCATCAGCGACCGGGATTCCACTGGCTGAGGTACGCAAAGCGCTGGCTGACTTGACGACACGCGGAGAAATATCCCAGTGCAGCGTCACCCACTTCAATGGCAACAAGCGTGTTGATGGCATTCAGTGCAGGATTTCGGGCTATGTGCCGCCCGCCGCGCCAGGCCGCAAGGCCGGACCGACCAAAAGCGTGTCGCCAGACTAGAAACGGGGCCCTCTGCGCTTTCATCGGGCAGGCCATTCTTCGGCGTGGCTTTTTGTGCGTTTCAGGGGTCTGTATAGGCCGCTCATGGGAGCGGAATCGAGCGCCGGGGGCCTCTATACGGCTCTGACGGTCAACTCCGGCGGCAGACTCCCACTCCCCATCCTCACCGAGGCAATCTAGATGCATACCAACACCATCCTCCATTATTTGAGGAGGCACGGCCAGCTGCTCGACTCGGAGATAGCGACGGGAACAGGAATTCCCCTTTCAGCGACCCGCTCCTCCCTGTCAGAACTGTCAGCGCTTGGAAAGATATCCCGGTGCAGCGTGACCCGATTCACCGACGGCAAGCCTGTCGAGGGAATGCTCTGCCGGATTTCAGGGTTCATCCCTCGCCCGTCTCCCGGCAAAAAGCCTGGGGCAAAGAGCTCGTAATACTTTCCGAGGTGTTATCTGTCGGCTTGTCTGCGGCTGACATAAGCCCCGTGCCGAGCTCAATGGCCGCTTTCTGGAGCGTTGAATTTCCGTAAACGACCGAGGCTGTGTGAAAGCATCGCCCCCTGATACCCACGTCATAGATCTTCTACTTTATTCAACCATGAGTTCATCGGCTTGGGCGATCAGATGAGGCGATTCATCGAAGGCGAAAGTCGTGACCAGGCCCCGTTACCGCCTGAGTGCCTATAGTCGTCCGGCAGTAGTTGATACCCGCTGGCTGCATGACGACTTTTTCGGGAGTGAATGGCGAGCAACCATATCAGCTAATACCTTGGGCGATAATGAATTTGATGCCATTGCGTCTAACAGGGAAAGGTAAGCATGAATGTCCCAAAATCCTTCGCTGGGATTGCCGGGCTTGCCGCCTTGGTCGCGGGTTGCGCTTCCACGCCGACCACTTCAACCAAGGTCACCTACGACAACACGATCCGCCAGTTGATCGACAAGCACTGCTCTGAGTGCCACGGTAACGATGCGCCTACTGCCGCCGAATTCAAGGTGGATCGGGACAGGTACAAGAAGGACAATCTTGGGCCGCGTATGGACTCATACGAAAACCTCATGGTGACGGTGAACGGTGGTTGCACCGGTGCCGTCATGCGCCGTCTCGACGACGGTGCCAACACCAAGGACGGCACGCCCGGCAACATGTACAGGTACCTAGGCGAGGACGACGCCCAGCGCGCCGCCAACTTGGCGCTCTTCAAGCGCTGGATCAGCAGTTGGAACCTGAAACGCGCCAAGGACATCACCGAGGAAGAGCGCAAGGGCGTGATCGCGCCGCGCAACTAATTGACTGTCGCAGCCAGGTCACGCTGGCGTATGCGCCAGAGGCGAGTAAACCGGGGCGATTCTTGAAGGGTAAGAAATGAAAAAACTCATGGCCATTGCAGCATTAAGCCTATTGTCGTTTTCGCAAACTGCTCAGGCGGAGGTGTCGATCAGCGATTACGAAAAATACAAGGGCGATGAAGGGTTCAAGATGTATCTGGGCGGTTATTTGGAGGGGCTCAAATGGGCCAATCTGATGATGAAGAGGAATGAATTGCCATCTTTGTATTGTCCGCCACCCGAGTTGGGTCTGACCGTCGACAACGGCATTCAGATTTTGGATGACTTCATCGGGAAAAGTAAAAATCTTGAGGAGAATGACCACATCGAGGTAGTCATGATTTTTGCGATGCAAGACGCCTTCCCATGCAAATGATGCCAAGACCATAAGCTGGAGGTCGAGACTTGCCCCTGTGCCGGCCTCTTTTATGTGACGGGATCGCCCCTGTCCCGGCCATCATGGTCGGATACAATCCCAAGAAAACGGGAGAGGACGAACAACAATATGAGAACCCCCTTTATCGTTCTGTTGGCTTGTGGGATGTCGCAGGCGTGGGCAGATGTGTATCGCTGCACGTCGGACGGCAGGACGACCTATCAGGACGTGCCGTGCGCCAACGCCACCTTGATCGAAAACATCAACGGACTGCCGCCTTCTCGATCCGAACAGATGAAGGCTGTTGAACGCGCCAACCGAGAGCGACACCTAACTGCGGAGCTTGGCCGGGGCCGCGAAACCAACGAGCGAAGCGTGACGATAACTCAGGCAGCAGTACGCTCACGACCCGCTCCCCGGCCAAACGGGCCGGACAGCTACTACGATCGCCCTGATCGCTTCAATCATCGTACAGTTGCTGGCACCCCCTACATTCAGCGCAAGCAAGATGTATCCGTAACCTCCCCCCGATTGCAGAGGTCATGATGCGTATCGCCCATCAACTCAACGAATGGCGCAAAATCTACTGGCACCGCTTGTACAGCTTTGTCAGCTACTCGAGATCGGCACTCTGGATTATTCCGTTGATCGCCATTCTGCTTGTCTTGATTCTGGCCCGTGTGGCACTCAAGATCGATGTCTGGCTCGATTGGGATCGTCTTAGTCTAAGCCCTCTAGACCTGGATGGGGCGAAGGCCCTCTACCAAACCGTTATCACGCTGAATGTGTCGTTCCTCGTGTTCACATTCGGTTCGCTGCTCGTGGCCATCCAGGTCGCCAGCGGCCAGATGACGCCACGGGTCATCGCCACAACGCTGCTGCGTGACAACACCGTCCGATACACCGTTGGTCTGTTCGTTTTTACATTGCTGTTCGCCAATAACGCGTTAATGAGAACGGAGGCCACCGTCCATCAAATAGTCACGGTCATCACAGGCGTTCTCGGCCTGACCAGTCTGGCGGCTTTTCTGTTCTTTATCGACTATGCGGCAAGATTGTTGCGACCGGGCCGGATCGTGACCAAGATCGCCGATGCGGGGCTTGATGTCATCCAAGCCATTTATCCTTTTCAGAATACTTACCATGAAGTCAGCCTGGAAGAGGATCCGAAACTTGGGCTGCCTAGCCGTATCCTCTACCACCAGGGCCAGTCGGCCACCGTTCTGGCCGTGAATGTGGATGAACTGATAGCCGAAGCACAACGGTCATCCGGCGTCGTGGAGTTCATCCCCCGGGTAGGGGACTTTATCGCAACGGATGAACCTCTTTTCCGCTTGTATTACAGCAGTTCGTTTGACGAGAACAGGCTGCAAGGAGCCGTCGCAGTCGGACCGGAACGCACGCTGGAGCAGGATCCCCTGTTTGCATTCCGGATCCTGCTCGATATCGCGCTCAAGGCCTTGTCAAAGGCGATCAACGACCCCACCACGGCGACACTTGCCATTGACCAGCTTCATCGCCTGCTGCGTGCGGTGGGAAAGCGGAAGCTCAGCAGCGAACAGATCCTGGACGGCAAGGGTCAACTGCGCGTGATTTTCCGTACCCCGAACTGGGAAGACTATGTGCGCCTCACCTTCACGGAATTGCGTTTCAACGGGGTGGAGAGCATCCAGGTTGTCCGCCGCTTGCGCGCGCTGATCGAGGATCTCCTCAAAACCTTGCCTGAGCATCGCCGTCCTGCATTGCACCGCGAACTGGAATTACTGGATCTTGCCGTCCAGAGGGTCTATACGCACCCCGAAGACCTGGCGCTTGCCCGCACCCCGGATTCGCAGGGGCTCGGTGGATCGTCGCGATCGAAAGCCGCGTAATCCATGCCGCTTCCCAACGGGATAAAGACAGCTTCCGGTCCGAAATCATGTTGAAACCAGGATCATCGAGCGCCCGAGATTGCCGGAACGGGCGAACCCGATACAAAAAAGCCCACATCGCTGTGGGCTTTTTCCATTCCATATTGCTCATGCGTTACGCCCAGTACTTTGCCTTGTCCGGCAGCACCCATCGCACCCCGCCCCGCGGGTCTTCCTTGTCGCCGCGATAGCGCGGAATCAGGTGGATGTGCAGGTGCGGCACGCTCTGGCCGCCCGCCTGGCCGTGGTTGATGCCGATGTTGTAGCCGTCGGGCTGATGCAGCCGGTCGAGGATGCCCTTGGCCTGTGCCAGCATCTTGAACAGCGCCAAATGCTCGGCCTCGGTGGCTTCGAACAGGGTGGCGAAGTGACGGCGCGGGATGATGACGCTGTGGCCCAGCGAGACGGGGAAGCCGTCGCGGTAGGCTACGGCCAGTTCGTCTTCGGCGACGATGCGGTGGGGGTCGAGTGTGCAGAAGGGGCAGGGTTTGCTTGCGATGTCGGTCATGCCTTGAATGTGCTCGTGTCGTTTTTTCGTGAATCGTTGCGATCCGATCGCGCGGTCGCGATCGGAGGTCGTTGCCGGGTTGCTTTTCGACCCGAGTGTAACCGATGCGGCGGACAGCCGGCGCGCGCAAGATGACTGAACCCGGGCCGGGGATCCAGCGTGGAAAGACAAGGATTGACAGCGACGGCAGAAACCCATACAAATGAGAAACATTCTCATCTCATGAATTGCTAATAAATGACCTCGCCCGCGCCTGCGTTTCCCCTCCACGGCCCTAGCCTGCGCGGCGCGCGCCGTCCACGGGTGGCGATCGTCGGGCGCGCCGGCAGCGGCAAGCACAGCATTTTCCGCGCGGCCGCCAGCACCTCCACGCGCCACGAGCGTCTGGCCGGCATCGGCCCCGCGTACGAGGAATGCCTGGTCGAGGTGGGAATCGACCAGATTTCCCTGGTCGCACTGCCCGCCGTCGACGGCCTGCACGATCTGGACGCGGACGCATGCGTGACGCTGAAGTATCTGCTGTGGGGCGACCGCTGGCCGGCGATTGCCGGGCACGAAGCGCATCAGCCGGCGAGCGCGTTCGTCGCCCCCGACGTGCTGCTGATGGTGATCGACGCCACGGCGCTGGAGCGCGACCTCGAACTCGCGCTGGAACTGATGCAGCTGGGCCGGCCGATGGTGTTTGCGCTCAACCGCATGGACGAGGCGCGTGGCCGGCGGCGCTTCATCAATGTGCGCGCGCTCTCCGCCCGGCTAGGCGCGCCGGTGGTGCCGACCGTGGCGCACATGGGCATCGGCCTGGCTGATCTGTTCACCACCGTGGTGCACACCGCGCGCGCGACCCGGCATGCCACCGCGCCCCTGCCGGCGCAGCTGCCCAGCCCGCACATCGCGGCGCAGCTGCAGCCCATCGCCGGGATCGCCCGGCAGCCGGAGGTAGCGGCGGCGTTCGCGGTGCCCGAGTCCCTGCTGACGCAACAGCTCGCTGAGAACGACGGCTACTTTGCGCAGGAATTGCAGGCGCACTTCCCCGAGCACTATGCTGCCCTGCTCGCCGCGCGCGCTGCCGCCGACGCGGCCTTGCCGCGCCCTCTGGCCGAGGAAATCCACGCCGACCGCCACCACCGCGCCGCCCTGCTGGTGGAGGCGGTGACCCGCCCGGGGCAGGAGGGCGAACAACCGCGCTGGCAACGCTGGGCGGACGATCTCTTCCTGCATCCGCGCTGGGGCTTTGCCGGCACGCTGGCGATTTTTGCGCTGGTGCTGTTCTTCGTGTTCGAGGTGAGCGCGTTTCTCGACGCGCTGACCGTCGCGCGCCTGATCGAATGGGCCGAGCCGTGGCAGCCGACCGACGTCGCGGGGGTGGTCGCGCGCGCCGTGCTGGACGGCTTCATCGGGCTGGCCGGCATCGTCATCCCCTACATGATCCCGCTGGTGCTGCTGCTGGTATGGCTGGAAGAGTCGGGGATCATGCACCGCGTCGCCTTCGTGGTCGATCGCGGCTTCCACCGGCTGGGGCTGCACGGCGGCGTCGCACTGCCCTTCCTGATGGGACTGGGCTGCAACGTGCCGGCGCTGGCCGCCACCGCCGCCGTCACCCACGGCCGCGACCGCACGGTGGCTTCGCTGCTGATCACTTTCCTGCCGTGCTCGGCGCGCTCCGCCATCATCCTGGCGGTGGGCGGCAAGTACCTCGGCGGCTTCGGCGTATTCGCGCTGTTCATGCTCGCCCCGGTCGTCGTCAGCCTGGTCGGCAAGCTGCTCAAGCGCCGCTATCCCGAGACCACGCCCGGCATGATTCAGGAGATTCCGGCCTACGCCGTGCCCACCCTGCGCGCCCTGCTCTCCAACACCTGGGAACGCAGCCGCGACATCGTCACCATTGTGCTGCCGCTCCTGGTGGCGGGCAGCGTGGTGCTGGCACTGATGGGCCATGTCGGCTTGAACGCCTGGATCAATTTCGCGCTGACACCGGTGACGGGGTGGTGGCTGGGGCTGCCGGTGGCTCTGGGGGTGCCGATCCTGTTCGGCGTGCTGCGCAAGGAACTGTCGCTGCTGATGGTGTTCCACGCGCTCGGCACCCAGGAACTGGCCGGCGTGCTCGATACCACGCAGATCGCCACCTTCCTGGTGTTCCTGACCTTCTATGTCCCCTGCGTGTCCACCTTCGCCATGATGCTGAAACTGCTCGGCCGGCGCGACGCGCTCTATTCGGTCACCTTGTCCATCGGCGTCGCACTCGTCGTCGCGGCGGGGGTGCGCGGGTCGCTGGAACTGGCGGCGTGGGCGCTCTAACGATCGGACCTATCCGAGGGTGGGCATCGCCAGCGTGCTGCCGGTGCGCTCGGCGGGCGCAGGCCAGCGGCGGGTGACGACCTTGGAGCGCGTATAGAACACCACGCCTTCCATGCCGTGCATATGGAGGTCGCCAAACAGCGAGGCCTTCCAGCCACCGAAGGAAAAAAA
>Ga0316601_100001236_pt1 | contig 12241 bp, 4 predicted proteins | sample OWC_soil_day5_no_FD_207663 | JGI IMG/M metagenome (GOLD analysis project Ga0316601, IMG submission 207663) | Wetland soil microbial communities from Old Woman Creek delta, Ohio, United States - OWC_soil_day5_noCT | ecosystem: Environmental > Terrestrial > Soil > Wetlands | place: USA: Ohio...
CTTGCAGCAATCCTAAATTCAAGATGATGATATTAAATGCACCATCAAGAAAATCAGTTACTGCATGGCCAAATATAACAAATTATTCTGCTGATGAGATTGCAGCAATCAAGGCGTTTTCAGAAAATGGAAATACCCTTGTATTCGGAACCATTGGAGACCGAGGAGAAACTACAAACGATGATGGGACTTCACCTAAAAAACATATGGCCGAATTACAAAATGATGTTTTAACTGCTATAGGATCTACTTTACGTTTAAGTGATGACATAGTTTTAGACGATGTAAAGAATGGTGGATCAGTAAATAGATTATACCCAACAGAGTTTAATATGGCTAATCCATTGTTACAAGGTGTTGTGACTGGACAAACATATAGCCAATATTCAGGAGCTTCAATTTATGCTGTAGATCCAGCCACTGGAGAGAAGACCTCAACATTGCCAAAAACGGTAAGTCCGATTGTTTATGGTTTACCTACAACTTTTTCTGCTGATTTTGACAAGGATAACTTTGGATATGGTACAACAAAAGCTGCCTTCCCAGGGGTTCCAGTTACTTGTACAATTAGCGGTGTTACTGGAACATATAATACGGATAAAGGAATGAATAATTCACAAGATATTTACATTCCTAAATACGTTAATAGTAATAGCAACGTTGCAGCAAACCCAGAAGAAAAATTAATTGCTGCATCTGAATATGTAGTTCATCCGAATGGTAAAACTTCATTAGTAGTTGCAGCTGGTGGCTCATTCATGAGTAACTTTGAAATACAAGCAACTCTAGAAAGTGCAGCAACATTGCCATATGCAAATTACAATGTAATGGATAACCTTTTCAAAACTGTAAATCCATTAACAATAACGAGTGTAGCTGATGCGAAAAATTTACCTGACGGAACAGAAGTTGTTATTGAAGCAACAGCTACTAGTGAGGTTAATACTCAAAGCGTAAATACTGATACAAATAAAGGTTTCTTTGACTGTATTTATGCACAAGATGCAACAGGCGGCATTAATTTGTTCCCAGTTGGCTCTGGTATAAAAGAAGGACAGAAAGCAAGATTTTACGGTAAAATTGCTCATTTCCAAGGGGAAGTTGAGTTAACTGTTAGCAAATTTACTATTTTAGATCAAAGTATTAATAAATTTGCGCCTACTACTGTCACTACAAAAGCTTCAATGTTACCAGTCAATACTGGACTTTTAGTTAAAACACAAGGTGTTGTGTCAAATATTAAATCGGAAACAGACAAGATTACAGGTATAACAACTATAAATCAATTTACAATCAATGATGGAACTGGTCCTGCAATTGTGTTTATAAATGGATACATCACAAAGGGAACAACACTTCCATTTATTACAGAGGGTGCATTTGTTTCTGTTACCGGATTAGCTTCTATCGGTGAGATCTCAGGGGATTCTAGTGGAAACCCAAGAATTAGGGTTAGAGACCGTGGTGAGATAGTTAGTATTGAAAAAGTGATGACAGGTATAGCAGTTACAAAGCAACCTGCAAAAACACAGTATGTAGTTGGACAAAGTTTAGATCTTACAGGACTAGTTGTTACTGGAACTTATAATGATGGAACAACAGCACCAATAACAATTACATCCTCAAATATAAGCGGATTTAACAGTAACACTACAGGAAATAAAACTGTAACAGTTACAGTTGACGGCAAGACAGCAACCTTCAATGTGGAAATAATAGCAAAAGCATTGACAGGTATAGCAGTTACAAAGCAACCTGCAAAAACAGAATATGTAGTTGGAGAAAGTTTAGATCTTACAGGATTAGTTGTTACCGGAACTTATAATGATGGAACAACAGCAGCTTTAACAATTACATCTGCAAATATAAGTGGATTTGATAGTAACACTACTGGAACTAAAACAGTAACAGTTAAAGTTTCAGATAAAACTGTAAACTTTATTATTAAGGTTGTTGCTTCAAATACAGATACAATTATTAGTACGATAACTGGTTCAGCTCCAGGCTCCACAACAGTAGTAAAGATTGGAGAAGATAATAAAGTTGACTCATCAATTTTAAAGGCTATAGCAGGAACAGATAAAACTGTAGTGTTTGAAAAAGATGGTAATACTTGGACATTTAGCGGCAAAGATATTAAGAATGAAATAAAGAACCTTGATTTAAGTGTTAAAGTTGGAACTACAAAAAATTCAGTTTCACCTAACAGAGACGCAATAGCAGCTAAAGTTAAGGGCCAAAATGTAATGGTTATTACATTTGCTGAAAATGGTGTTCTTCCTGGAGCAGCTAAAGTTACAATTAACCTTGGAAGTGCTTGGGCAAATAAAAACAATTTATTTGTTTACTATTACAACCCACAAACTAAAAAGGTTGAAAAGATTGATGGAGGCCTAAAGGCTGATTCAAAGGGAAATATTACATTTACAATTACACACTGCAGTGATTATTTTGTAGCAGATAAGGATCTAATTGCAGCAGGAATTATTCCAAAAACAGGTTCACCAGTGGACATGAATTTACTTATAGGACTTGGTGTATTACTTGTTGCTGGAGGATTATATATTGCATTTAGAAGAAAAACTGCAGTAAAATAATTAAAATTAAAAGACTTAGGGACTTAGTCCTTAGGTCTTTTAACTTTTCAGAAGGTAAGAAGGTTATAAATACAGGGATAATACAAGAGTTATAAGGTAGTATTGGAATCCTTCCTGTTTCATTTCCACAGTATGCTGCATATTAATACTGTAAGAGGTGAGAAAAATGAGAAAATATCCTGTTATAAAGGATATGGCTGATGAAAGGGACATTTTATATTCCAATAGGCATAATATTATGGCAGCGCTTCTTTCCAAAAAGGTGGATTTAAGGGCAAAATCTTCTCCAGTTGTTGATCAAGGTCAGTTAGGGGCTTGCACTGCTAATGCTATCGTAAGTGGCTTGAGAGAATATATACTTTTAAATGATGAAGGAAAAAATCTTATTAGACTTTCAAGATTATATTTATATTGGTGGGAAAGAAAATTAGAGAGAGCAGTGGATGAGGATAGTGGAGCTTTTCTAAGAGATGGCATGAAGGTGCTCCATAAAAAAGGAGTATGTACTGAAGAAATAAGGCCTTATAAAATAGAGAATTTTAGAGAAACACCTACAGAAGGTGAGGATAAAGAGGCATTGCAGTATACTATTAATGGGTATCAAAGACTATTATTAATTCATCAAATTAAGCATGCTCTTAGTCATGGTCATCCTGTTGTTTTTAGCTTGGAGATTTATGAATCCTTTGAAAGGGATGTGAGAGAGGATGGAATTGTTCCTCTGCCGAAGGAAGGGGAAGAAAAACTTGGAGGACATGCAATGTGCCTCATGGGTTACGACGATAATTTAAATGGGGGTTCATTTATTGTAAAAAATAGTTGGGGGCAAGAATGGGGGGACAAGGGTTATTGCTATATGCCATATAAAATGTGCCAATACTGGTATGATGCTTGGACTGCCATTCAAGGAAGAAAGTTTATATTAGATTATTTTCCTGGTTTTTTATGTTCATTAATTGAGAAAATAATTGAGAGATTAATTGGCGAAACTTTTTCTTAATAATAGCTTTTAAAATTATAGTACATTGTTTTTACAATGTACTAATTTTTTTGTTTTCCCCTATGCATTTCTTATAAAAATATGTAATAATATTATTAAATAAGAAAACATGTTCGTACATAAAACATTCTAGGCTGTGAAAGTCATAAATGGACTTTTACGGTAGCTTGTGAACGGGAGAAACAAGCTTAAGTTACCCAGTGTCCAGCAGGAAAGGAGAAAATAAAAATGAGTCTGCGTTTAATATATGGTCGTTCCGGCAGTGGTAAAAGTTATTTCTGCCTTAATGATATAAAGAACAAAATAGAAAAAGAAGATAGTGTAGAATTAATACTTTTAGTGCCTGAACAATTTTCCTTTCAATCACAGAAAAACTTCTTAAAGATTGTGGGGGAAGGTGGTGCAATTAAAGGTCAGGTTTTAGACTTTAAAAGAATGGCTCACAGAGTATTTAATGAGGTGGGTGGAATAACCAAGAAGCATATGAATTCCTCGGGTAAGAGTATGCTGCTTTATTATATATTAGAGCAGAAGAAGGAACAGCTTAAAACCTTTGATTTAGCGGCAAAGCAGCAGGGGTTCGTTGATACTATTTCTAATATGATCAGCGAGTTTAAAAGGTTTAATGTAACTCCACAGCTTTTAATGGATACAGTAAATAACATTGAAAATAATGAGGCTTTAAAGGATAAGCTTTTAGATATAAGCAGCATATATTATGACTTTGAAAATATGCTGCATGAAAATTATATAGACAGTGATGATGATTTGACTATGATCACAGAGAGAATAGATAAGTGGCAGCTTTTAGATGGGGCTGAAATTTGGATTGATGAGTTTTCAACCTTCACTCCTCAGCAGTATGTGATTATAGAGAAGCTTTTAAAAAAGTGCAAAAGGGTGAATATTACCTTATGCGCTGATGATTCTAGAAGCCATGTTAGTGATAATGATGTTTTTGCTGTAACTGCCAGCACAGAAAAGAAGCTTATTAAGCTTTGTCAGGAAAATAATATAAGTATTGATAAGCCTGTAAGCTTGAATAAAAGGCCATTTTGTAGATTTAAGGATAATGAGGAGATTGGATTTATTGAGGAGCAGTATTACGCTTTCCCATACAAAACCTATAGCAAGCCTACTGATAGCATAAGTATATATAAGGCCGCTAATACCTATGGTGAGGTGGAGAACACTGCAAGAGAGATTGTAAGACTAATAAGAGATGAAGGAGTCAGATATAAGGATATAGCTGTGGTTACAAGGGATTTAAGCAGGTATGAAAATATGACTGCCGCTGTGTTTTCTGAATATGGTATTCCTTATTTTATTGATCAGAAGAAGGATATCGATGGTAATTTAATTGTTGTTTTAATTACTTCGGTTATAGAAATATTTACAAGAAATTGGTCCTATGAAGCGGTGTTTAGGTATTTGAAAACTGGTCTTGCAGGCATCTCCAGAGAGGACATAGATTTACTTGAAAACTATGTTATGGCAGCGGGAATAAAGGGGAAGAAGAAGTGGATACAGGAAGAGGAATGGGCGGTTCCACTAGATAGACCTTATAACAGTGATACTCTTTCTGATAGAGACATGGATATTTTATCGAGAGTTAATAAAATTAGGAGGGAAATAGTTGCTCCTATCGAAAGGCTTTATTCAAGAATTAGAGGAAAAAAGGCTGTAAAGGAAACCTGTACTGCTCTGTATGATTTTCTTTGTGAATTAAATATACCAGATACCATAGAGCAGTGGATTGCGGTGTTTAAGGACACAGGAAGACAGGAGCTTGCTAGAGAGTATAGTCAGATATGGAATATTATAATGGAGCTTTTAGATCAAATAGTAGAGGTTCTTGGGGAGGAACAGCTAACACTAGAACAGTTTGTTAAGATAATTTCCATAGGGTTCAATGAGCACAAGATGGGACTTATTCCTCCAGCACTGGATCAGGTTTTAGTAGGTTCAGTGGATAGACTTAAAAGTCATGATGTAACTGTTCTTTTTATCTTAGGAGTGAATGACGGTATATTTCCTTCTGCAACTAATGATGAGGGAATACTTACAGATCATGATAGAGCGGTGTTAAATGGTTTGGGCATGGAACTGGCTAAGGATACTAAGGCACAGGCCTTTGAGGAGCAGTATTTAGTTTATACTTCCTTAACCTTAGCAAACGGCCATTTGAAAATTAGCTATCCAATGGCAGATTTTGAGGGGAAGAGTTTAAGGCCTTCAATTATTATATCAAGACTTAAAACCATATTTCCAAGGTTAAAAGAGGGAAGTGATGTGTTAGAGGCTACTTCAGAAGAAGAGCATTTAAAGCTTATAAATGCTCAAACCCCTACTTTTAATGAGCTTATTTCTGTTATTAGAAAGGATAAAGATGGTGAGGAGCATTTACCTATCTGGAAGGATGTTTATAGGTGGTATGCGGTCCAGGATAAATGGAAGGATAGATGCAGCAGCGTGTTTTCAGGCATATCCTATACAAACCAGGTAAATATGGTTAATAGCGAAAAGATAAGAAAGCTTTATGGAGAGGATGCGAACTACAGCGTATCTAGATTTGAAAAATATGTTCAATGCCCCTTTGCTTATTATGTTCAGTATGGTTTAAAAGCAAGGGAGAGAAAGATATTTAAATTGTCTGCTCCAGATTTAGGAAGCTTTATGCATAATGTAATAGATAACTTCTCTAAGCAGGTAACTGAGATAGAGATGGATTGGAAGGATGTTAGCAAAGAGTGGTGTGCAGATAAGGTATCAGACATTGTAGATGATATGATAGAAAGTAAAGGTGCTTCAATATTTAATAGTTCACCAAGATATCAATACTTAACATCAAGGCTTAAGAGAGTGTTAACAAGAACTATGATGCTTATAACAGAGCAAATAAAAAGAGGTGGCTTTGTACCTGTGGCCTATGAAAAGGAGTTTAGACAGGGTTCAAACTATCCACCAATAATTGTGGAACTTCCAACTGGAGAAAAGATAAACATTATTGGTAAAATTGATAGAATTGATATGCTTGATAAAGATGGAGAAACCTATATAAGAATAGTAGATTATAAATCTGGAAGTAAAGAGTTTAAGCTATCTGATGTATATTTTGGTCTTCAAATACAGCTTCTCTTATACTTAGATGCAGTACTCACAAATGAGAGTGAGGATCTTGATAAGCCAATGCTGCCAGGAGGAATATTGTATTTTAAAATAGACGATCCAATGATTAAGAATATGAGAAATCTTACTGATGAGCAGCTTGAAATTGAAATTATGAAGTCACTTAAAATGAAAGGACTTCTTTTAAAGGATGTAGATGTTATTAAAGAAATGGATAGGGACATGGAGGGTAATTCATATATTATACCTGCAAGAATAAATAAGGATGGCACTTTAGGTAAATCTTCTGCAGCTTCAGGGGAACAGTTTGAGGCTTTAAAGGAGCATGTTAGAGAAAACTTAGCACGTTGTTGTCAGGAGATGCTTAAGGGAGATATCTCCATAAAGCCTTTTAAGAAGAAAAAGGAAACTGCTTGTGATTACTGTATTTATGCCTCAGTGTGTCAATTTGACTGCGACATGAAGGATAATAAATATAGAATAATAAATGACTTAAGTGATGAGGAAGTATGGTGCAGGCTGCAGGCAGATGAAGAATAGAAAGAATTATTTCTCTATCTTTTTAATTTTGTCTTTATCATAGAATTGGCTTGTTTTAGATATGTTGTTTTTTGAAAGATACAACATATCCAGCATGCTTATATTATTAGGTATCTTTTTATTTGTTTTATCTTCTACAGGTTTCATAAAAACGCCTCCTTACAGAAAGGGAAATAATTAATATATTACTAAGATTTTTTCCTTTCCATAGGATTATTATACTAGATATATTCATTGGGTACAATACTTGATATTAAACAATAATTATTATTTACAAACAAGGAAAAGCAGGTGATTTGAAAAGTGGCAAACACTACATGGACGAAGGAACAATGGAGTGCTATAGAGACTAGAGGCTGCAATTTATTAGTTGCTGCTGCGGCAGGAGCAGGGAAGACTGCAGTATTAGTTGAGAGAATAATTAAAATGGTAACAGAGGGAGAAAAACCTATTGATATTGATAGGCTTTTGGTAGTTACCTTTACTAATGCTGCCGCTGCGGAGATGAGAGAGAGAATAGCAGCAGCTATTTCAGATGCATTAAGTGCAAAGCCAGAGTCAAAGGAACTTCAAAGACAGCTCACTCTTTTAAGTAAGGCAAGTATCACTACAATTCACTCCTTTTGCCTTCAGGTTATAAGAAATAATTTTCATAGGATAGATTTAGACCCGGATTTTAGAATTGGTGATGAAACAGAGACTATGCTTTTAAAGCAGGAAATTCTTGAAGAGCTTATGGAAGAAAAGTATGATGAGGACAATTTAACAGAGGATTTTATTCAGCTAGTGGAATCCTACAGTTCTAATAGGGATGATAATGCAATCATGGATATGATTTTAAATCTTTATACTTTTGCTATGAGTTCGCCTTGGCCAGAGCAGTGGCTTAATGAGGCTGCAGAGGATTTCAATGTAGGGGAAAACTTTGATTTTGGCGAATCAAAGTGGGCAAAAGTATTAAAAGATAATTTGAAAATTGAGCTTATGGGTATTAGGAAGTCCATGTTTAAGGCTCTGGGTATAATAAATTATACGGAAACTCTTCTTCCTTATATGGAGACCTTTCAAAATGAGCTAGCTATGATTGAAGATATGCTTTTAAGTTGTGAAAAATCATGGAGTAATCTTCAAGGTGATTTTGATAAAATGGAATTTAAGACCTTAAAAAGATGTGGCAAGGATGTAGATAAAACAAGGCAGGAGGCTGTAAAGGAAATAAGAGATAGCTATAAAAAGCAGCTTAATGGTTTAAAGGGTGATGTCTTTGCCTGGAGCAGCAGAGAGGTTGCTTTTGAGTTGAATACTCTATATGGAAGAATAAAATGCCTATGTGACTTGGTTTTACAGTTTGATAAAATGTATAAGGAAAGAAAAAAGAAGAAGGGCATTATAGATTTTAATGATATAGAGCATTTTTGTTTAAAAATACTGACAGAGATAGATAAAGAGGGTAACATAGCCCCTTCTCAGGTTGCTCTGGAGCTAAGGGAAAGGTATGAGGAAATTCTTATAGATGAGTACCAGGACAGTAACTTAGTTCAGGAGGTTATACTTGGTACTGTATCAAGAAAGTATAGCGAAAACCCTAATCTTTTTATGGTGGGAGACGTTAAGCAGAGTATATATAGATTCAGGCAGGCAAAGCCTGAGCTTTTCCTTGAAAAATACAATACCTATTCAGACCATGAAGGGGATAGAAGCAGAAGAATACTCCTTTATAAGAATTTTAGAAGTAGAAAAGAGGTTATTCACGGTACTAACTTTATCTTCAAGCAGATTATGTCTCAGGATATAGGAGAGCTGAACTATGATGATACTGAAGCACTAAATGTAGGAGCGGATTATAGTGAGCCAGAGGGACTTGTAGGAGTTACTGGAGGACCTATTGAAATCAATATTCTTGAGAAAAAAGAAAAGGACTTAATTTCCTCAGGGGATCCTTCAAAAGCACAAGGAAGTTTTGGTGAAGCGCCTATTTTTGATTCTAATAGTGGTGAAGAGGGAGAAGAAGAGCTTGTAGACAACATAAGGTTAGAGGCAAGACTTGTTGCTCAAAGAATTAATGAACTTATTAAAGACAGCAAAGAAGAAGATACTTTTAAAGTTTTCGATAAGAGAAGCAAGGAATATAGAAAAGTAGATTATAAAGATATTGTTATTCTTTTAAGAGCTACCTCCGCTTGGGCACCAGTGTTTGTGGAGGAGTTTAAAGCTGCTGGAGTTCCAGTATATGCTGACACTGGAACTGGATATTTTGACACTACAGAGATAAAGACTATGCTGTCACTGCTGCAGGTAATAGATAATCCTCTTCAAGATATACCACTAATTGCAGTACTTCGTTCACCAATAGCTGCTTTCTCAGCAGAGGAGCTTATTGATATTAGAACTATAGACTCAAAGGTAAGCTTTTATGAGGCATTAAAAAAAGTATCAGAGCTATGTGAAAAGCATAAATTAATAGATGAGGTTGCTGTAGATACTGAAGGGCAGCTGGGAATGAAGGGCTTTAGAAATTATGGAAATTTTGTAAAATTGCCTTTAGCTACATTAAATACAGCAGTAGCATCTAACAGGGAAACAATAACCTTAAATAATGAAGAACTTTCAGAGGGATATACTGGAGAAGCGGCTTTAGGGCTCGCCGATGATTATTCCGATATACCTTTTGAAAGCTTAATGGAAAAAGAATGCTGCTGCGGAGAAAGCTTCAGCGTAGAGCACAATATTAGCAAGGAGCTATGCAAAAAAGTTTATAACTTTTTAAGAGCGCTGGAGTATTGGAGAGATAGAGCATTACATATGCCAATAGATGAATTTATATGGCATTTATATACAACAACTGGTTATTATGGTTATGCTGCAGCTATGCCTGGAGGAATTCAAAGACAGGCAAATTTAAGAATACTTTTTCAAAGAGCAAAACAGTTTGAACAAACTAGCTACAAAGGCTTATTTAACTTTGTTAATTTTATAAACAGGCTAAAGGTAAGCAGTGGAGACATGGGCAGTGCTAAGATACTTGGAGAAAATGAGAATGTAGTTCGTATTATGAGTATTCATAAAAGTAAGGGGCTTGAGTTCCCAGTAGTTATTTTATCAGGTACAGGAAAAAACTTTAATCTTATGGATATGAACAAAAGTGTATTATTCCACCACAGTTTAGGCTTTGGACCAGATTACGTGGATTATGAAAGAAGAGTATCTTATCCAACTATTATTAAGCAGGCTATTAGAAAGAAGATTAAAATTGAGAGTCTTTCTGAAGAGATGAGAATACTTTATGTTGCCCTTACGAGACCAAAGGAAAAGCTTATCATTACTGGTGCAGTAACGGATATAAATAAGGCAGTGAAAAAATGGAGTGCTTCTATTACAGAGATGGAAGAAAAGCTTTCTCAGGATATGATACTAAGAAGTAAAAGCTATTTAGATTGGGTAGGATTATCCTTAATGAGGCATGCGGATGGAACTGTTTTAAGAGAGATAGCATGGGAAGAAGATGAAAGACCTGGAGAGGCTTATGATTTTATAAAGGATGAATCTAGATGGAAAATTAATACTATCAGAAGAGAAGAGGTACTGAAAGGAAAAGCTAGAGAAGTCCTAGAAAATGATGAGAGTGAAACAGATTTGACCCTATTACAGTTAGAAGCTAAGGCCTTAGCTGAAGAAGAGTTGGAAAATGGAGAGGGGCCGCAGAATAATAATATAGATATAGATTTAAGTAAGGTTTATAGTAAATACTCAGAGGAGATAGATAGAAGGCTAAGCTTTAAGTATAAATATGAGGAATCCTCTGTTATGCCGGCAAAGTTTTCCGTTACTGAGCTTAAACGACAGTTTAGCATTGTAGATGAGGATGCAGAGAAGATGTTCCTTCCAAAGCTAATTAAAAAGCCTTCCTTCCTAGAGGAAACTAAAGGACTATCTGCTGCAGAGAAAGGTACAGCTATGCACTCTGCTATGCAGCATTTAGATTTCAAAGGGGATTTAACGGAGGCTGGTATAAGAAAACAAATTCAAGCTATGGTTATTAATGAAATCTTAACAGAAAAAGAGAAAGTAAGTATTAAGGTTAAAAGATTAGCAGACTTCTTTAAAACTGATTTAGCTACAAGGATGCTTAGTTCTGAAGTAATTAGAAGAGAGTTTACCTTTCAAGTGCAGCTAAAGAGCACAGAGATTTTCAAGGAACTGGAAGAGGATATTTACAGAGATGAAGTAATACTATTACAGGGAGCTATAGACTGCTACTTTGAGGAGTCAGATGGATTAGTACTTATAGACTTTAAAACTGATTATGTAGACAATAATGTGGATGAAATAAGAGATAGATATAAAGTTCAGATAGAGTACTATAGGAAAGCTCTTGAAAAAATAACAGGAAAAAGAGTGAAGGAGAAGTATTTATATTTATTTTATAGCAATGATGTTGTAGAAATGAATTTCTGAAGGAGGAAAAGTAATGGAATTAGTAAAGGAAGAATTCTTAAGAAAATACCATCTTACAGAAGAGGATATAACAAAAAATCAAATAGACTGGAAAACTTTAAATGATATATACAATGACTATAATAGATATAAAAATAGCTATGAAAGCCAGGCCGGTTTTATTGCTGATACCCTTAGAACTCATGAAAAAATACATTCAGTAAAATCAAGAGTAAAAGATTCTGAAAGATTAATTGAAAAGATCATTAGAAAAACAGCTAATAGAAAAGAGAAATACGGTGAAGACTTTCAATTTTCTCCAGGTAACTATAAAGAAGAGATAAATGATCTTATTGGAGTGAGAGCAATACATATATTCAAGGAGGATTGGGAAGATATACATAATTTTATTTCAAAAACCTGGAAGGTTATAGAAATAACTGCCAACGTTAGAGAGGGAGACGATACCAAGAGATTTGAAGAGTTAGATATACAAATACATTCAAGAAAATCAGGCTATCGTTCAGTTCACTACCTAATA
>Ga0316601_100001239_pt1 | contig 12232 bp, 9 predicted proteins | sample OWC_soil_day5_no_FD_207663 | JGI IMG/M metagenome (GOLD analysis project Ga0316601, IMG submission 207663) | Wetland soil microbial communities from Old Woman Creek delta, Ohio, United States - OWC_soil_day5_noCT | ecosystem: Environmental > Terrestrial > Soil > Wetlands | place: USA: Ohio...
GTTCTCTAAGGGATAGTATTTGACCTCTAACAATACGACAAAGACCTGTCCATCCAAGTATTCCTATAATAAACATAACTACATACATTCTATACTGTGGAGGAACTTTTAAATCTGACATTACTGCTGCCAACATTATAAGTAGTGGCAAACCTGGAAAACATGAAAATATATCAACTATTCTCATTATTAGACCATCTATTTTTCCACCGTAGAAACCTGCTATTCCACCTAGTATACTTCCAATTATCACTTCAACAAGCACAGCGAGTATACCTACAGACAGAGAGATTCTACCTCCGTACATAACCCTTACTAAAACATCTCTTCCTACATCATCTGTACCTAAAAGATGTTTAAAAGATGGAGAAGCTGATACATTATATAAATCTATGGTTTCCATTTTATAAGGTGATATTATTGGCCCAACAATAGACATAAGTATCATAAAAAGAAGTATATACATTCCAAACATAGCTAGTTTATTCTTCTTTAGTCTTTTTCTTATTATCTTCCAAGGACTCAAAATTTCTTCTTTTTTAATTTCCTTCATATTTGGTTTTACTTCAGCTTGCATTTTGACACCTCCTATTTAAGCCTTATTCTCGGATCAACTACGGCATAAGTAACATCTGCAATTAAGTTTCCAATCAAAGTTAACACTGCAAATAAGATATTTATTCCCATTAACAGTGGATAATCTCGTCCAGCTACTGCAGCAATTTCTATGGGTCCTATACCAGGCCATAAAAAAATGCTTTCTGTAATAAAAGCTCCAGAAAATAATGCAGGAAGCCAAAATCCAAGAATAGTAATAACAGGAATTAACCCATTTCTAAGAGCATGTTTATATATAACCACTTTTTCCTTAAGCCCCTTCGCTCTAGCAGTTCTTATGTAATCCTGCCTTATTACCTCTAACATACTAGATCTTGTGTATCTCATAAGACCTGCAACACTACCTAAAGTAAGCACAATTAGCGGTAGTAACATATGCTTTGCTACATCTAGTCCATAGGAAATACCTGTTAATGTACTTCCCGCTGTAGTCATACCTGAAACTGGTAAAATCAACAAATCTACAGCGAATACTTTTATAAGAAGCATCCCAAAAAAGAAAGAGGGCATTGAAATACCTACCAGTGCAAATACGGTAAAAAATCCATCAAATTTTGAATACTGTTTAGTAGCAGAAACTACTCCGATAGGAATTGATATTAATACACCTAGTATTAATGAAAGTAAAGATATAATAAAGGTATTCCAAATATATGTGTTCATAACCTTTCCGACTGGTTGTTTAAAGTTGGTTGATTCTCCAAAATCACCCTGAAGCACTCCGCCCGCCCATCTAAAATACTGCTTGTACACCGGTTGATCTAGTCCCATTTGGTGTCTTAATTCTTGTTTTCTTTCTGGTGTTATCTTTGGATCCATTTTACCTGTTAATGCATCACCTGGCGCCAACTGCAATATAAAAAATATTACTATAGATACCCCTATTAAAACTGGTATCATTTGCAGCAATCTTCTAGTTATATACTGCCTCATGATAATCCCCCTTTATAAACTATGCTTGGTAAAAACCAAGCATAGTAAAATATATTAGTATAATTAAAGTTTTATTTACTTATTTAGCCTTAGGTTCAACTAATTCTGCCTTTGCAATTTGATAAGTGAAATCAATATAAGGAGAGAAGCTTATACCTTTAACTCTTGAACTTACAGCCCACATATTTTTACTTTGATCTAATAAAACATATGGAACGTCATCACTGAAGATTTTTAACCATTCTTGATATAATTTCTTTCTTTCCTTCTGATCTGTAGTTTTAAGAGCATCTGCCATTAATTTTTCACCTTGTTCATTTACCCAACCGCCTGGATTGTAGCCACCAAGTTCTGTTTGTTTCTTTGAGAATATTCCTGATGGATCTGGATCAATACTTAAACTCCAAGACATATTATACATTTCAAATTTTTGCTCATCATAAACCTTTGTACATAAAGTGTTGAATTCCATTAATTCAGGAATAACATCTATCCCTATAGCCTTCCAATTCTCTTTTACTATTGGAATTAACATTTCAACATATTTACTTCCTTGATAAGTCATCCAATGAATTTCAAACTTTTTACCATCCTTATATCTAAAACCATCATCCTTTTTAAGCCAACCTGCTTCCTCTAATAATTGATTTGCTTTTTCAGGATTAAACTCATATTTGTTTATATCATCTGTATATGCCCAAGAAACTTGTGACACTGGTGCATTACAAATCTCAGCATAGCCTTTATATCTAGCATCTATAAACCCTTTTCTATTTAATCCATAAGTAAGTGCTTGACGTACTTTCTTATCTTTTAACTTTTCATCCTTAAGGTTTAAACCTATATAGCCATATCCATTATCTGGATAAAGCTGCATTTCTATAAATCCTGCGCTTTGAAGCATTTGAATATTTTCTGGTGCTGCTCCAATTCTATCCATATCTACTTCACCAGCAGATAAACCTTGAATATTAGTTTGGCTAGTAGTAACCTTTAAGATTACCTTATCAATCTTAGCCACACCATCCCAATAGTTAGGATTTTTTTCAAAGTCAGCTTCTTGACCTGCCTTATATTCTTTAAATAGATATGGGCCACAGCCCATTGGTTTTAAGAATGACTCTTTTAATTTTTCTATATTACCCTTTTCAAAGGCATAATATGTCTTGTTCATAATTCCATAACCAAAATCAGAACTTAGAGCTGGTGCTTTAACTTCTGTTAATGTAAAGGAAATTGTATAATCATCTATAACCTTTATACCTGTAACAGTTTTAGCATCACCTTTATTATATTCCGCATATCCAACTAATTTATCTACTGCATCTGTTCTTGAACCATCATACTTCGGATCACAAAGAGCTGTATAAGTAAATTCAACATCCTTAGCAGTTAATTCTTCTCCATTACTAAATTTAATGCCTTTGTTTAAATGGAAAGTATAAGTTTTATTATCCTCTGAGATATCCCATTTCTTAGCTACTTTCCCTATAGGATTTCCTTGCACATCATTTGTTAATAATCCTTCAAACACTAAATTAACAACGTAGCTATCATCTACTGAACTTGAATATATTGGATTAAATTTTCCTTCCGGTGCTGTAAATCCAATAATTAAAGTATCTTTTCTGTTTGCTGCTGTTTGTGGTAATTTTTCTGGATTTGCAGCTGCTAAAACTTCTGATGCTTTTAAATCCTTTGATGCTCCTCCAAGCCCACTTTGACCACAACCGGAAAATAATAGAGTCATTGACATAGCTAAACTTAAAAATCCAGCAATTTTTCTTTTCAATGCTTTTTCCCCCTTTTATTTTATAAATATTTTGAGGTTTAATATAAGGTTTCTTCAAAAAATATTTTTCGTCTTTGACTTGTTATTTTTTGAGATGCCTTTAACCCCTTTATATTTGCAAGTCTATTTCTAGTATTTTATCTCCAAAACATTTCTTTTCTATTACATCAAATTTATTGGAAATAAAACATACTAAAAATATAACTTAGTGCAAATCCTTAGAAAGACACTAAAATACCTTCATTAACGACTTCAGAACGCCATTTATACTTAACTAAAAATTTCTCTTTATATAAGTATTCACCCCAACTTATATACGTGGGAGATTTCCCTTCTGAACTGTCATTAAACTCTTAGTCTTAAATTATGCCATTTATATAATTATATGATTGATAAATAATTTAATGTTACACATCACCAATTTAAGTAAATTATAATATTTATGATATATATTGGCAATATTTTTTCTTCGACTTCTATTTCTCTGTACCTTTTTCATATTTTTGTAAAATGGTAGTTATTATTGCAATATTTAGTCTTTATATTGTATTAACATTTAATCTATAAATCAAAGTTAGTAGTTAATAAATACATTTATCTAGTTCCATTCTTTTAACCACCTACTAACAGCGTGCAGTAACATCTAAGTGAAGTATAGGGTTTACCTAGATTGACTAATAAAAAAAAAGATTCACAATTATTTTTAAAAATTGTGAATCTTTTATAAATATACCCTTAGGCTCAATATTTTGTTCTTTAAAATTTTAAATCCTATAAGACTTTCGCTAAAAATTCTTTTGTTCGCTCATTTGTAGGGTTATTAAAAACCTCCTCAGGGGTTCCATCCTCTACAATATATCCATTGTCCATAAATATCACTCTACTTCCTACCTCTTTAGCAAAGCCCATTTCGTGAGTTACAACTACCATAGTCATTCCCTCTTTAGCGAGTTCCTTCATAACCTCAAGCACTTCTCCCACCATTTCAGGATCTAGAGCAGAAGTGGGTTCATCAAATAGCATTACATCCGGCTTCATAGCAAGCGCTCTAACAATGGCTATTCTTTGTTTTTGCCCCCCTGATAATTGAGATGGATAACTATTAGCCTTGTCCTGAAGTCCAACTTTGTTAAGTAATTCAAAAGCTAGCTTTTCTGCACTTTCTTTTGAAAGCTTTTTAACCTTTATAGGTGAAAAAGTTATATTTTCTAGTATTGTCATGTGAGGAAAGAGATTAAACCCCTGAAAAACCATACCCATCTTTTGTCTTTGCATATCAATATTATTATTTTTACTTGTTATTGAAACCTCTTGAAAATATATTTCACCTGAAGTTGGCTGTTCAAGTAAATTTAAGCATCTTAAAAAAGTGCTTTTTCCAGAACCGCTTGGTCCAATAACTACCATAACTTCTCCTTTTTCTACATGAATATCAATACCTTTAAGTACTTGCAATTCTCCAAAATTTTTCTGTAGGTCACAAACTCTAATCACTAATATTCATCCTTTCTTCAATACGTTTCATAAATTTTGAAAGCGTAAATGTCATAATAAAATATATAAAAGCCGAAACTAGTAGTGGTTCAAAAGGTTTAAATATATTTCCTCTTACCGTATCTGCATTATAAGACAACTCATGAATTCCTATTACCGAAACTATAGAAGATTCCTTAATAATTACTATAAATTCATTTCCTAGCGCTGGTATTATATTTTTAATTGCTTGCGGAATTATAATACTTATCATAGCCCTGTTATAGGACATACCTAGTGACCTAGCTGCTTCCATTTGTCCTTTATCAATAGCATTTATTCCTCCACGAATAATCTCCGCTACATAAGCAGAACTATTTATGGAAAGAGCCAAAATACCTGCCACCATATCCGGCAATTCTAAGCCAACATATGGCAGTCCATAAAAGATAATATATAACTGAACCAAAAGTGGAGTCCCTCTAATAATCTCAACATATGTTGATGCTATCATATTTAAAATCACATTTCTGGATATCTTCATTAACGCGAAAATAGTTCCAACGATAACTCCTAAAAACACAGTAAAAAATGCAATTATTAACGTAAATTTAGCACCATTTATAAAAAACATGTAGTATTCACTTAAAAATGAAAAATCCATATATTCTTCTCCTATAATTCAAATAATTATTTTATCTTAAACATCTTCAAAAATAGCAAATTAGTATTCTAGTCTATTTTTTTAGTTCCCTTATTCTGCAGTCTTATTAGCATCTGCAACAAATTTATCGATTGTTTTACCACTTACTAATCTATCAATAGTAGCATTTATTGAATTCACTAAATCTTCATTGCCTTTTTTTACTGCTACAGCTGAACCCTCTTCTTCAGTTTTAAGCTGTATTTTTGATAATGCTAGCGCTGAATTTTGCTGAACGTATGATTTTGCAACTGGTAATTCAACAATTACAGCATCCACCTTTTTAGTATTTAAAGATAATATAAGGTCTGATACTTTTCCAAGTGGTTTTATTTCTGAACTTGTAAGTTGTTCTTTTGCTAATTGCTCTTGCACCGCGCCCTTTTGTACGCCTACTTTTTTGCTTTTTAAATCTTCTAAAGATTTTATTGTACCCTCATCTTCAGCCCTTACAACAACACATTGAACTGCTGTATAATAAATTTTAGAAAAATCCACATTCTTTTTTCTATCTTCTGTAGGTGTCATACCTGCCGCAACAAAATCTATGTTTCCTGTTTCTAGTGCTGCCAGTAAACCATCAAACTTCATATCCTTTATTTCAAGCTCCACTCCTAGGTCCTTTGCTATTTCTTTTGCTATCTCAATATCAAAGCCCACAATTGTGTCCTTGCCATCAACGGATTTATGAAACTCATATGGTGGATAATCTGCACTTGTACCAATAACTATTTTTCCCTTTCCTTTAAGCTTGTCTATCTTTGAAGCTTGAGCTGATACCTTTTCTTCTTTTGACCCTGCGCACCCAAATAAACCAAAGGCTATTAGAATTGTTATTATTATGCTAATTATTTTTTTACTATTAATGTTTTTCATATTTTATTCCTCCTCATATGTATGTCACTGCTATGATAATACATTATTATGTATAAATATGCAATACATTTTTTAATGACTTTTCTCAGATAAACAGTCATTGTTCCGAATTGTAAACGTTTATCATCGTTTATTCTTAAATTTAATGAGTTTTTCGCTTATATTCCTAGTGCGCATTTATGCATATAAATGCATAAAACTCATTCAAGCTTTTCCACCCACTTTCAGATGCCACTTTTAGGTGCCAGGCACTTAAAAGTGGCATCTTTTTTTAATAAAAAAAATCGCCTTTCGGCGATTATTTTACTATACTCTATAAATAATTTTTATTTTTTATCTGAAGTTAAAAGCGGATTATTAATTTTCTTTTGTTTAGCTAAGCTAATTTGATATTCTATCAATTTGTTTTGCAAATCAATTATTTTGTACTTTGAAGATTGAATTTGAAATCTCATTTCTTTATTTTCTATTTTTACTCTTCTATTTTCTTCAATACAAATTTTAGTAGACTCTTGCATAGCTTCTAATTCTTGTTGCAGTTTTATATTTTCTTGTTCTAAGGTTTTTACACACTCACTATTTTCTGCATTTTTGCATTTATTAAGCAATTCCTCATTATATGCTTCCATATGATTTAACTGTTTTTTTAAACCTTCTAATTGCCCAATCAATTCCTTATCATGTTTTTCTAGAGCTTCAACCTTATTTGAAAGTTCCTTGGCAAGCGAATGACTTTTAAACAAATCATCGCCTAAATTTAAAGCAGTTAAAATTGCTGCTGAGGAAGTGCTAAGCTTTTCATTATTACCCATTATATTTTTTATTTTTTTGTCAACATGGCTAGCTACCATATGTAAATATTCTTCTCTTTCTTCACCTTTTAAATTATATTCAATGCCATTTATCTTTATTGTTACAACGTTCATCTAAAACACCCTCTTAGACAGATTAGTTACCTCCATTGTACCACAATATAGCTTTTAATAAAACCAATATTTTCAAATTAACACGCATAAAAATAAATATTTAACATACTAAGCCGTTGTTTTTTCTAGATTCTGTGTATTTATAAAGCTCCCTTATTTCTAAGGGAGCTTTAATTTAATACTTTTATCTAAGTTCAGCACCTAATTTATGCTCTAAAGATCTTAATATTTTTTCGTGCACTTTGTTTACTTCTTCATCTGTTAAGGTCTTATCTTCACGTCTATACACTATAGCATAAGCTATGCTTTTCTTATCTTCTGCTATTTGTTTTCCCTTATACACATCAAACAACTTAGCGCTTTCTACAATATTGCCACCTTGTTTCACAATTACATCTTCAATGTCCTGCACTAGAATTGCATCATCAACTATAAGTGCAATATCCCTTGTTACAGCAGGGAATTTTGGAAGTGCTTTATACTTCCTATTTAAGTCAGCATACTTATATAATATATCTAAATTTAATTCAGCTATATAGCATCGTGGATCAACCTCATAGTTCTCTGAAACACTCGGATGAATTTCTCCAACCACACCTACAAGTTCTCTCTTTACATATAAAGTTGAAGTTTTTCCAGGATGATAACTTGGATTTTCACTTTCTCTTTTGAAGGATGTATTTTTTATCCCTAAAATATCTAATACATTTTCAACGTTGCCTTTTAAATCCAAATAATCAACATTTCCATACATTCCTATAGTTAATATATTTCTCTCTTCTGGTAGCTTATCAGGATCTTCATTCGGTATATAAACCTTACCTATTTCGAATAATCTAGCTTCTTCATTATTTCTTGAATAATTCCTTGATAAACATTCCATCATAGATGCTATAGTTGTAGTTCTCATTATACTATAATCTTCACCTAAAGGATTCTTTATAGTAACTACTTTTCTAAGCTGACTATCCTCTGGAACTAAAATTTTATTAAAAATTTTAGGACTAACAAAGGAATAGCTTATGGATTGATTAAGCCCACTACCAATTAAAGAAAGTACTACCTTATCTTCTAATTTTTGCTTTTCACTTTTTCCACTTTTTGTAGTTTCACATTTAGGCACAGTAGATGGTATATTATCATAACCATATATTCTAGCTATTTCTTCTGCTACATCTTCTCTAATATTCATATCACATCTAAAGGTAGGTACCTGTATAACTAAAGTATCACCTTTTATTTCTGTAGCAAGTTCTAAACTATCAAGGTATCTCTTCATATCACCCTTACATATATCAGTTCCTAAAAAGCTATTAATCCAATTTGCATCTACTTCTAAATTATGAGGTTCAATTTTGTTTGGATATATGTCTATACATCCCTCCATTATTTCACCAGCACCTAATTCTTGTATTAAATGACAAGCTCTATCCATTGCCATTGCAGCCAAATTAGGATCTAAATCCTTTTCAAACTTTCCTGAGGCATCAGTTCTTAGACCTAATTTTTTAGAAGCTAGTCTAATATTCACTCCATTAAAGTTGGCACTCTCAAATATTATGCTTGTAGTATCTTCTTTAATTTCTGAATTTAAACCTCCCATTATACCTGCAAGACCTATAGTTCTGTCTCCATCTTTTATATTTAAAATACTTTCGTCTAAATCTCTTTCTACTTCATCCAAGGTAGTGAATTTTTCGGAAGCACTAGCTCTTTCAACCACTATATTATTAGTAGTAATTTGTCTAGCGTCAAAAGCATGCATAGGTTGACCAAGCTCTAACATAACAAAGTTTGTAATATCCACTATGTTATTTATTGGTCTAAGTTCTGCTTCTAAAAGTCTTTCCTGCATCCATTGTGGAGATGGCTCAATTTTTACATTTCTTACACCCTTTAAAATGTATCTTCTGCAAAGTTCATCTTTAATCTGAACCTTATAAATATCTTCCACATTCTCAGCACAAGTAGCTTTATAATCAAGGGCTGGTTTTCTATATTCTGTTCCTAAAGTTGCAGCTGTTTCTCTAGCCATTCCTAGAACACTCATGCAATCTGGTCTATTTGAAGTTATCTCAAAATCTATTAATGCACTTTGAAGATTTAAAACTTCTTTTATGTCTTTTCCAATTGGTGAGTCCTCTGGAAGTATCATTAATCCATGAACTGGCTCATCCCCAGCAATTCCAAGTTCCTCTTCAGAGCAGAACATACCATTTGAAACTATGCCACGAAGTTTACCTTTTTTTATTTTTGTACCTCCATGTAAAGTTGATCCATGAAGTGCTACTGGTACAATATCCTGTTCTTTCATATTAGTAGCTGCAGTAACAATTTGAGTTGGTTCTTGTAGTCCTATATTTACTTGACATACAACCAATTTCTCAGCATCCGGATGTTGTTCGATCTTTATTATTTTTCCCGTAACAACATTTTCAATTTCAGCACCTGATATAATAACCTCTTCTACTTTTGAACCAGACATAGTTAATTTGTCGCCAAGCTCCTTTGGTGAAATATTTATATCTACGTAATCTTTAAGCCATTTAACTGGAACTTTCATTTTACATCCTCCTAGCATTCGTATTAGGACTAAACAATTATCAATTGTCAGTTCCTTTTATTTCTTATGAGTACTGAAGCACATGAATATAAATATCAAGGTAGTATACCAGTCTATTTATTTTCATGTACCTAAATAATTATTAATTTATATTTTAGAATTGTTTTAAGAATCTCATGTCACTTTCATAAAGCGCTCTAATATCATCTATTCCATACTTTAACATTGTAATTCTATCAAGACCAAATCCGAAAGCAAATCCACTATAAACTTCTGGATCAATTCCACAATTCCTTAAAACTTCTGGATGAACCATTCCACAACCCCAAAGTTCTATCCAGCCGCTACCTTTACACACCTTGCAGCCTTCTCCATTACACACGAAACAAGTGGTATCCACTTCTGCTGAAGGTTCTGTAAATGGAAAATGGTGTGGTCTAAACTTCATTTCCATTTTCTCTCCAAACATCTTTTTGGTAAATAACTCTAAAGTTCCCTTTAAATCAGCAAAAGTAATACCCTTATCTACTACAAGTCCTTCTATTTGATAAAATATTGGTGAATGAGTGGCATCTGCTGCATCTGAACGATAAACTTTACCTGGCGAAATCATTTTTATAGGTGGCTTCTGAATTTCCATAGTTCTAATTTGTACTGGTGAAGTTTGAGTTCTTAAAACTACACTATCATTTATATAAAAAGTATCTTGCTCACCTCTTGCAGGATGATCCTTAGGTATGTTTAACGCCTCAAAATTATAATAATCTCGCTCTACCTCAGGGCCCTCTTCAATAGCGAATCCCATTGATAAAAATATTTCATTAACTTTTTCAAGTGTTAAATCCAATGGATGTCTTTTCCCTACTGTCTGTTTTTTCCCTGGCATAGATATATCTATAACTTCACTTTTTAGTTTCATTTCCTTTTCATTGTTCTTTATTATATCTGATGCTTTAGTTATAAGTGCTTCAATATCCTCTCTAACTTCATTTGCTATTTTACCAACAATCGGTCTTTCTTCATTTGAAAGTTGACCCATGCCCCTTAATATTTGTGTCAATTCACCTTTTTTACCTAAATACTTAACTCTAATATTTTCTAACTCTGTTTTAATAGCAGCTCCCTTTAGTTCTTCTAAAGCTGCAACTTTTATTGCTTCTAACTTTTCCTTCATAGCGAATGCTCCTTTCATATTTATGTAATTTTTACATTTTATGCTTTTCTGTAAAACAAAAAAACCGTCCACAATGAAGGGACGGAATATCCGCGGTACCACCCTAATTGACTAAAAAATAGTCCTCTTAGATAAAGTTATCGATTCTACCCGCCAATAGCTACTTTGTTTCACTATTAGAACTCCGGAGTGAACTTCGATATAAAAACTTCTTAAGGAAGCTCTCAGTCTAAGGCTTCTTATCCCTGTAAGTATTTTTATATTTACTCTCTCCATCACAGTTTATTATTATTCATTAATTTATAAAAGTATACAGAATATTATAACCACAACCACACAAAATTACAACTGTGAATTTTAAAATTCTATATTATTTTTTTGTCTTACCACTTCATACATCATAATTGATGCTGCTACAGCTGCATTTAAAGATTCTGCACCACCAGGCATAGGAATTTTAATTTTCAAATCACTTAACTCGTAAACTTCATCGCTTATTCCATTGCCTTCATTTCCAACGGATATAATAACTTTCTCTTTTAAATCTATATCATAGAAGTTTTTATCAGTATCTAATGAGCTAGTAACTAGTTTGAATCCGCCATTCCTAAGTTTTTGTACCAATGATAAATCCTTATCTTCGATAACAGGTATTTTAAAAATAGAACCCATTGTAGATCTTAGAGTTTTTTCATTATAAATATCCACAGTTCCTTTTGTAATTATGACTCCTAATGCTCCCGCTGCATGAGCCGTTCTAATTATAGTTCCCATATTGCCCGGATCTTGAACTTTATCAGCCAGCATATAAAAGCCATGGTCATATTTAATTTCTACAGGTTTATTTTTAACTACAGCAATAATACCTTGTGGATTCTCCGTATCACAGATACTTTTAAATAAACTATCAGTGATACTATAAACTTTAGTATTAGCCTGTAGTTTGTTTTTCACACAGGAGCTTTCATATTTAGCTTCTCCTCTAGCACTTATAAAAATATGCACCACTTCAAAATCTGAATCTAAAGCTTCTTCTGCAAATCTAAAACCCTCAACTAAAAACATATTGCTATTTATTCTATATTTCTTCTCTTTTAACTTTTTAATTTCTTTAATTAATAAATTGTCTTTACTTTGAATATATTCCAAACTGAGTACCCCTTATTTTACTAGA
>Ga0316601_100001240_pt1 | contig 12230 bp, 9 predicted proteins | sample OWC_soil_day5_no_FD_207663 | JGI IMG/M metagenome (GOLD analysis project Ga0316601, IMG submission 207663) | Wetland soil microbial communities from Old Woman Creek delta, Ohio, United States - OWC_soil_day5_noCT | ecosystem: Environmental > Terrestrial > Soil > Wetlands | place: USA: Ohio...
AGCGCCTCCGAGGCGGCCGCCGATCAGTACATCGCCGGCTACAACCTGTGGATGCATCACGTGCTCGGCGAGCACGGCGAGCGGCGGTTCCCGTCGAACAAGCGGCTGATCAGCCACTGGAACCTGCGCGACGAGCTCAAGGCCAACTACGCCGACAAGGATGGTCTCGGTAAGCAGCGCACGATCGCGGGCCTCATGGACCGCATCGTGACCCAGACGATCCCGCTCGCCGTGATCGACAATCCGACCGTCGACTGGGATCCGGTCTCGAACCGCGTCGTCGCGGCGGCGGCCGGGACGGTCGAGCCGGATGCACCGAAGGGGAAGCTGCCGGCGGCGGATGGCGCCCGCGAGCCCGATACCCGGTTCGAGAACGTCCGACGTCACTTCCAGGCCGCGCGGGCGATCGACAGGTTCTCGCCCCTCGCTCCGACGTTCATCGAGCGCGCGTTCACCGAAGCGGAGATTCCGGAGGAGCGCGTACGTGCGCTGCTGGTGGAGATCCTCGCGTCACCCCTGACCTCGCAGGTCGCGCACGAGATCGAGCAACGCCTCGGTCGACCGCTCGAGCCCCACGACCTCTGGTACGAGTTTGGCGGAGGCGACGTCGCGGAAACCGAGCTCGATGCGGTGACGCGCAAGCGCTACCCGACAGCCGCGGCGTTCGCCAGCGACGTGCCTCGCATCCTGCGAGATCTCGGGTTCTCCGCGGCGCGCGCGAAGTACCTCGCCGAGCACATCGCGGTCGATCCGTCGCGCGGCGCGGGTCACGCGATGGAGGCGAAGCGCCGTGGGGACAAGGCACACCTGCGGACCCGCGTCGTCGCCGGTGGCATGGACTACAAGGGCTACAACATCGCGGTCCACGAGCTCGGGCACAACATCGAGCAGGTGTTCTCGCTGTACGACGTCGATCACACCCTGCTCGCCGGCGTGCCGAACACCGCGTTCACCGAGGCCCTGGCGTTCCTGTTCCAGGCCCGCGATCTGGACCTGCTGGGCCGGCCGGCGCGCGGCGCCGAGGTCGAGCGCCTGCGCGTGCTCGATGCGTTCTGGAACACGCGCGAGATCGCCGGGTCGGCGCTGGTCGAGATCGACGTCTGGCACTGGCTGTATGACCACCCCGCAGCCAGCGCGGCGGAGCTTCGCGAGGCGACCGTGCGGCTGGCGCGCGAGACGTGGGATCGCTATTACGCGCCCTACCTCCACGGGCACGAGGTCTCGCTGCTCGGGATCTACAGCCACACGATCGCGTCGCCGCTGTACCTGTTCAACTACGTCGTTGGCCACGCGATCGCGTTCCAGGTCGAGGAGCATGTCGCCGGCAAGGACAAGGCGACGTTCGCCAGGGAGTTCGAGCGCGTCGCGCGCCTGGGCTCGATCTCCCCCGACCTGTGGATGCAGCAGGCGACCGGCAAGCCGGTGACGGTCACGCCGATGCTCGAGGCGACCGCACGCGCTCTCCGCAAGTGACGCCCAAGGCCTCATTGCCATGACCATCGACTTCCGCTTCGAGCACGTGTTCCGGGCGCCGTCGACGACCACCGTCCTGGCCGGTTACTTCGATCCCGATCACCTGGCGACCCAGGACCAGGTCGCCGAGCTCGGAGATCGCACGGTCCTCACGTCGCACGACGAAGGGCAGCTCCGGTCGTGCACCTGGCGGGTCACCTCGCAGAGGCCGTTGCCGCTGTTCGTCCGACCGTTCGTGTCGGGAGGCAGGCTGAGCTACCTCGAGTCGATGACGTGGCGCCGGACGGAGGACGCGATCGATCTGACCATCCAGCCCGAGATTCTCGGTGGACGGGTGCAGATCACGGCGCGCTACCGGCTCTCGCAGGTGGGCGCGAATCAGATCCTGCGCTGCTACGAGGGCAGCATCGCGGTGAACTTGAAGCTGGTCTCTGGAAGGATCGAGCGTGCCATCCTGAGCGAATTCGAGAAATCGATGCCGCTCATGACCTCATGTACGCAGGGCTGGCTCGACCGCTCGATCCCAGCCGGAAGCTAGCCGCGATCGGGAGTCGGCGCGCTGATCTCGGCGACGCTGCGGGTGACCGGGACCATCACGTCACCGTAACGGTCAAACCGGCTGACACGTCGGGCCTCCTTCATCGCCCAGATGAAGAACGCGGTGCTGACCACCGCGCTGAGGACTCCGAGGATCAAGCCGGTCATCGCCAGGCCTTTGCCCCTGCCGCCGATCTTGTTGGCCTTGCTCATGCCGACCGCGCCAAACACGATCCCGAGGATCGCGAGGATCCAGTTGAGGAACGGGATGAAGAACAGCACGAGGGCGATGATGCCGAGGACGAGCGCGGCCACGGCCATGCCATTGCCCTGCGGCGGTGCGCCCTGCGGGCCGGGCGCGTAGCCGGGTCCGCCGGGGGGCGCGCCGGGTGGAGGACCTGGAGTGAAACCATAGTTGGGTTGGTCGGTCATTGGCCGGAAGCTATCACCGACGTCGCGGGCTTGGGAGCCGAATGAAGGCGTCTTCGTAGCGCGCGCGGGTCTCACGGCGTGGCGAGGAAATCGCGCACCGGCCCGGAGATCAGCGAGTAATCGATGAGAAATGCGTCGTGGCCATTGGGGGTCGCGAGGTCGAGATGGGTCGCGTGCGCGTTGCTCCACCGCATCCCCTCGTAGGTCCTGGCGACCTCCGTGGTCGGAAACAGCCAGTCGGTATCGAACGAGATGAGCAGCGCCTTGCGGTGGTAATTGCGGAACGCGTGCTCGAGCGAGCCGAACTGCTCGTGGAGGTCCATCTCGTCCATCGCCGCCTGGACGCGGATGTACGAATTGGCGTCATACGCGGTCGCGAACCGCTGGCCCTGATACTCGAGGTACGAATCGACCTCGAACTGTCGGGTTCCTCCCCGCCGCCTCCGCCCGAACTTGGTCTCCATCGCGTCGTCCGACAGGTACGTCATGTGGCCGACCATGCGTGCGAGCTGAAGGCCACGCAGGGAGCTGGGGCTATCGTAGTAGTCGCCGCCGCGAAACTCGGGGTCGCTCTGGATCAGCTTGCGCCCGATCAGGTGCCACGCCACCCCGGCCACCGGCACCGCCGCCGCAGCCGCCATGCAGATCATCGATCCGACGCGCTCGGGATGGAGCGCGGTCCACATCAGGACCTCCATGCCCCCCAGCGAGCTGCCGACCACCGCCTTCCACCGAGTGATGCCGAGGTGATCGGCGATCAGCCGCTGGGACTCGACCATGTCCTCCACCGAGACCCAGGGATAGCGCGAACCCCACGGCCTGCCGGTCGCAGGGTCGATCGTGGCCGGCCCCGTCGTCCCCCACGGCGAACCCGGAAAGTTCACGCACACGACGAAGTGCTCCTCGAGATCGATCCCCTTGCCGTACCCCACCAACCCGTCCCACCAGCCCGCCTTGGCGTCCTCCGGCGTGTACTTGCCGGCGACATGGGCACCGGGCGAGAGCGCGTGACAGACGAGGATCGCGTTGCTGGCATCGTGGTTGAGCTCGCCGTACGTCTCGTAGACGATCGAGAACGGGGCCACCAGCTCGCCGTGGCGGAACCGAAACCCATGCTCGAGCACGAGCGACCTGGCCGGCTCGCAGAGGAACGTGTCTCCGAGGCGCTGATGCACAGCTACTCATCGTATCTCGGACGGGTCTCCTCGTAGTGCCTCCGCGGCCCTAACCGAGCTTGACCCAGGTCGCGCCCTTGGAGCTCGAGGCGAGCGCGGCCTCGACGAATTCCATGCCCACCAGGCCGTCTTCGACGGTCGGGAACACCACGTCGGAGTCGGGAGCCTTGCCATCGCGAGCGGCGCGGATCGCGTGCGCGACCTCGGAGTAGATGTTCGCGAAACCCTCGAGGTAGCCTTCCGGGTGACCCGGCGGCACGCGCGTGATCCGTTCTGCCGCCGGACCCGAGCCGGGGCCGCCACGCGTGATCCGACGCGGCGGCTGCCAGAGCGTCGACGCCCACAGCTGGTTCGGCTCTTCCTGGAACCAGTCGAGCCCGCCCTTGGTCCCGTAGATCCGGAGCCGTAGGCCGTTCTCGTTTCCTGGGGCGACCTGACTCGCCCACAACATGCCGCGGGCGCCGCCGTTGAACCGCAGCAGGATGTTGTTGTTGTCGTCGACCTGTCGGCCGTCGACGAACGTCGTGAGATCCGCGCACAGCGAATCGAGGGTCAACCCGGACACGAAGCACACCAGGCTGTACGCATGCGTCGCGATGTCGCCGATCGCGCCGCCGCCGGATTGCTTCGGATCGGTGCGCCAGGACGCCTGTTTCTGCCCGGTCGCTTCGAGCGGCTCGGTCAGCCAGTCCTGGCAGATTTCCGCCTGGATCACCCGGATCTGGCCGAGCTCCCCCGCGGCAACCATCGCGCGCGCCTGCCGGACCATCGGGTAGCCGGTGTTGTTGTAGGTCAGCGCGAAGATCTTGCCGGAGCGCTTGGTGGCGGCGACGAGATCGCGGGCATCCGCGGTCGACGTCGTCAGAGGTTTGTCGCAGATCACGTGAATGCCGGCGGCGAGAAACGCGCGCGCGATCGGAGCGTGCATGTTGTTCGGGGTCACGATCGCGACCACCTCGATGCCGTCCGGCCGCTTGGCCTCCGCGAGGGCCATCTCCTCGTAGGTGGCGTACGAGCGATCGGTAGCGAGTCCGATCTCAGCCGCCGACGCCTGCGCGCGGGCTGGCTGCGACGACAGCGCACCGGCGACCAGTACGTATTGATCGTCCATCCGCGCGGCGAGGCGGTGCACGCCGCCGATATTCGCCCCCTGGCCGCCGCCGACCATGCCGAGGCGGATCCGACCGGTATTTGATTTCGTCATGGAGCTCCAGGTGAAGGTGAGCGTCCACCCTCCAGTTTTGAGCCACTGTGCACGAACGCCTCTCGAATCGCAACTGCGACCAACGCGTCGAAGATCGCGAACACCGGCGAGCTGTTGCCGAGCAGCGATGACTGCAAGGCGCGAGTGCGGCTGACGCCAAACAGATGGATTCCCGACGCTCGCGCGGCGCGATCTCGGTGACGCCAACGATCCATCGCGATCACGGAAATCGCACTGGCACATGGAGCGACATGTCGGACGTCCGGTCGGGCATGGTGGAGGCGCGATGCGTTGCGACGCTGCTTGCCGAGCCTGGCATCGAGGCCCCATGATTGATCGCTGATGCGGTCTGCTTCACGTGTCCGCGTCCTCCTCGGCCTGGCGCTGCCGATCATCCTGCTTCGCGCCACGCAGGCTGCGATCACCTTCGCAGATGCGATCCAGGTTCGACATCTTGGCGACAGAGCGATTGCCGCGACCACGGGCGGCGGCGTGAACATCGCGGTGCTCCTGCTGCTACCGAGCGGCACCGTGTACATGGTCCAGAGCTTCGTCGCTCAACTCACCGGAGCAGGTCGGCAGGACGAGGCTCCGCGGTTCGCATGGTATGGGCTCGCGATCGCCGCGCTCGCGGCGACGATCATGATTGCCTCGATCCCACTGATCGGACCGGTGCTCGCGCAGACCGGCTACTCGCCCGCGTTGCGCGATGAGATGAACGGCTACATGTCGATTCGCATGTGGTCGGTCGGCGCGGTCCTCGGAGCAGAGGTCCTCGGCAACTGGTACGGCGGCCTCGGCAACACGCGAATGCAGTTGCTCCCCGGCATCATCACGCTGGTCTCCGCGGTGTTCTTGAATTGGATGCTGATCGACGGCCACCTGGGCGCTCCGGCGATGGGCGTCGATGGCGCCGCACTCGCGAGCGTCCTCGCGAACGTGCTCGGCTTTGGATTTCTCGTCGTCGCGTTCTGGCGGCGATGGGGAGGCGCTCCGCGGGCGCGAACCCGAGGGCTTGCGATGAGCGAGCTCGTTCGATTCGTCAAGCTTGGGCTACCGCACGGCGTGAACTGGTTTCTCGAGTGCGCGGCGTTTCAGATCTTCGTCAGCGTCGTGCTCGCAAGCCTCGGTGACGAGACCCTCACGGCGATGAATCTCGTGTTGGTCATCAACTCGATCTCCTACCTCCCGGCCTTCGGGATCGCATCGGCCGGCGCAATCCTGGCCGCGCAAGAGATCGGCCGCCGCGATCGCGACGCGGTCTGGCCGCACGTCAGAGCCGCGCTCGTGTGCAGCGTGACGTGGATGGGTGGAATCGGCGTGATCTACGCGATCTTCCCGGGCCACGTGATGTCGATCTTCACCTCGGAGCGTTCGGGACAGATCGTCGCGATCGGGACCACGATGCTGCTGCTCGCTCCGGTGTGGCAGGTCACCGACGCGGTGTTCCTGACGTTCTGCGAAAGCTTGCGCGCGGCCGGCGACACGCGGTGGCTAGCGCTCGTTCGCATCGGACTCGCATGGCTTGTGCTCGTACCGTCTGCATGGCTCGCCGTGAATCGATTCGGCTGCGGAGTGCTCGGCGCGATGCTGTGCATGATCACCTATAACGTGTTCTCCCTCACGGCGGTCGCCTGGCGGTTCTGGTCAGGTGCCTGGCGGCGGATGAACAACATCGTTTGACTCTCTCAACGCGGCCCGATCGCCCACCACACGCTGAAGGGCTGGGCACGGAACTCTGCGGTCGGCGCTGCCACGAAACCGTTCTCGGTCAGCCGCTCCATGCGCGACCAGACGCCGGGCGGCAAGTTTGCGGGGAGCTCTTCGTCGCGCGAATGCGCAAAACAAAGAATCCGTTCGTCAGGATCTTCGATGAGCAGGCCGGCGGCCCGGCTCACGCCGGGCCAGCGCAATCCCGAGACCGGCCGGCCGGCGTACGGCGCCAAGCGGCTCAGCACATGCGCGGAAGGCGACCACCGGCCGTCGCTGGAAAGCAGGCCTTTCGGTCCCGCGGGCTCGAAGAACGTCAACGTTTCGACGGCGGGATCGACGAGGCCGGCGATCGTTCCGACGAGCCATGCGGCGGCGATCATCCCGCCTTGACGGACGTCAGGCGGCGCGGTCTGCGCCCGGCCTGCTGGCGTCGCCGCGCCCGGACTGTAGCGAAAGCCCAGGGTCATCGGGCCGATCTGGAAACGCGCCACCGGCGATCGCGCGCGCGCGGTGCGTACAAGGTCGCGGACCGATTCGATCGTCTCGCCGATCGTGTCGTCATCGAATCCATGGACGGTCGGGTTCGAAGTCCAGCAGAGATAGTCCGCGGCCGGCCACCGCTCCATGCGATTGAGCTCGGTGAACGAGGCGCCCGTGCCGCCGCCGATCCGTAGGCCCGGCGCCGCCGCGCGCGCTGCCGTCAACGCAGCATCGTCGGCGTCCCACAGCGACAGGCCAACGATTTCTTTCGCCGCGAGCAACGGCGCCAGCGCCACGATCGCCTCGCCCGCGGCGCCCGACAAGCTTTCCCGGATATCCAGCCGCAGCGGGCCGGGCGCAGCGGCGATCTTCGCGCGCGCTCCCGCAAGCCAGTCGTCGTCGGAAAGATCGATCTCGATCGCCGTGAAACCGAGCCTTAACGCCTTCAGCGCCTCCGGCTGGCCGATCCCGATCGCGCCAGGCTGCAGGCTTGTGCCGAGCGCTGGAAGCGTCGCCGTCATCTCCATGCGAGGCCTCGCGTGACGCGCTGGCGCGATCGCCGGCGCGGCGGCAAGGATCTCCAGTTTGACGGTTTGCTCGACGATCACCGACGGTCCGATCCGGTAGGGCTGGCCCAGCCCCAGCGGAGGGCAATAGGTCTTGTAACAAGCGTCGGTCCAGTTGCGCTCGTCCTCGATCTCGAAGACATCGCCCGCGAACGAGAGGCGCAGGCGATGTCCCGCCGCCGTCGCATATTCCAGCGCCGCGATGTCGAAGAACGGCTGATTCGGCGACACCAGATCGGGAAACAGCGTCTCCTCGACGCTCCCGTCCGAATGAGTCACTTTCACAGGGCGGCCGCGAGTCGCGCCGAGCGCGTGAAGGACGACAAGTCCCGTCCGGCTTGTCTCGAAGCCGGAGCGCGAGGTCGCGCGCGCCCTGGCCTCGACGCCGCGATCGGTGATCGCCCAGGTGACCGACCAGTCGAGATCGCCGCTCGCATGGTCGAGCGCGCCGCCCGACTGCGCGGTCGCGCTTTCGCCTGCGCGGCGAATGATGGCCTTGGCCGGCAGCGAACAGGTGTCCCAATCGGCGTCGCGGACGACGAAGCCGATGCCACGAAACAATTCCTCGCCGGCCAGTGCGATCTCCCTGGCGAACGCGCCGTTGTCGTCCAGCTTGAGCGCCAAGGCTCCTGCGGACAAGGACTCGTAGGAAACTGCCGTGGTGCTCATGATTCCTCAGACGGTGTCGAGAAGCTCGAAGTTGCAATCGCGCTGGTTCGAGCGCAGCGAGGAGCCGAACACCCGTCGGCTCGTACCAGCGAGCAATCCAGGCTATTTCTCGGCTGGGTCCACCAGCTTGCTCACGCGCCGAGATCATCGGCGAGCTTCATGCTCGCGCGGCGACAGATCGCCATCATGGTAAGCGTAGGATTCTGATAGGCAGAGGTAGGCCAACATGCACCGTCGGCAACAACGACTCTCGGTGCGCTCCATACGCGGCACCACGGATCTGTCACCGAATTCTCGGGGTGGGTGCCCATCGCGGCGCCACCAATCTCGTGCGAGCTGAGCCCGGGTGTCCACCGCGCCGGCGGGTCTGCCATACATCCCGCGGCGGCGAAGATAGCCGCGAGCGTGGCGGCGGCGTCGGTGAGTAACGCTTCTTCGTTGGCGCGGTACGTCAGCTCGATGTGCGGGGTGGCAAGGCCCCAACGATCGAGGCGGTCAGTTCGCAACGTGATGCGATTGTCTCGGTAGGGAAGCACTTCGCCGAATGCCCACACGTAGGCTCGCATGCCGCGTTGGCTCTCCGCCTCGAGTGCATTCGCGCGCTGGGCGGCAATCCCGATTCCATACCCGCCTTCGAAGGTCGCCGCGTGGCCGAGCCGGGGAAAGTGCGGCATGTAGAGCCCATCGGCGTTCCAGTGGACCGGGATCGGATGAGGGCGTTCCCAGGTTGCCGGCAGCGTTGCCGACATTTCCACGGCACAGTGATCCATGAGGCCCCGCCCGAGTAGATCGCTGTGATTCCCGATGCCACCGGGATGCGTTTCGGATGATGAAGCGAGCAGGAGGCGGACGGATTCGACCGTCGACGCGCATGAAACGATGGCTCTCGCCGCGAGCGAACCACGTGTTTCGCTCACCGTGTCGAGGTACTCGATCTCCACGTTCCCTGTCGACGACACCGAGTTGATCCGGGTCACGATCTTGTTGCTGAACAGCTTGAGCCGGCCGGTCGCCGCGGCGTCCACGAGGGTCGAGCCCGGGCTCGAGAACCTTGGCCAGTAACCGCTACCGGGAAATTCGCGGGAGGACGTTCGCGTCGGGATCGCGCGAGCGCGGACCACGGCGCGCTCGGGCCACGTCTCGCGGATGATGTCGCGGAGCTTGAGCTCGGCCGGCGTGAGCGCGGCCTCTGGATGTCTCAGTCGCGAGAAGAATGGAATCTGGGGAACCCGATCGTCCGGGTCGCCGCAGATCTCGAAGTACTCCTCGATCTCACCGTAGTGCGATCGGAGGTCGCTGGTGTTGAGCGGCCAGGCGTGTCGGCGTCCATCGACGTGGACGCCCGCGAGCTCCTGATCGGAGAGCTGCCAGCACTGGCAGCCCCACACGAGGCTGCGTCCTCCAACCCGACGCGAGCGAATCCAGTCGAACTCTCCAGAAGATGAGTACGGGTTATCGATGTCGTCGACGAAGAGAGAGTGACTCTCTATGTGATAGTTGGCGTGTCGCGACTGGATACGCTGTCGCTCCAAGAATCGTTCGTCCGTCGGCTGCTCACCCGGTTTTCGTAAGAAATAGTTCGGGGACGGGATCTCGGTCGCCCGGTCTACCGGTGCTCCCGCTTCGACGACGACGACATCGAGCCCTCGTTCCGTGAGCATCTTGGCGGCCCACCCGCCCGTCGCACCCGAGCCTACAACGACGACGTCGCACATCGAATCGGTCCCCATCAAGCGACGATCCAACAGGGTCTGCACTCCTGCAAGAGGATGGCGAACCAAACGTCTTCGTGTTCGGGACGACTACGCCGAAGCTCGACGGGCTCGGCGTAGCGACCATCACCCGAATACGCGAAACCCGGGTGGCTTTGGATCCGCGGCAAATACGCTGCGGTGGTCGTCGCGGATCGGGCGCGCGGCCGCCGACACGTGGTGGCCAACGCTCGTTTGCATGGGACTCGCATGGTCTGTGCTCATTGGCATTTCTGGGAGCGCACGACCTTTCCGGACCTCATTGGTTGGAGGCACTCGGCCTGGGACCTCGCCAACAGTGGGTCTGCAGGTCCCAGTGCCATCCGCTCGGTAGTCGCAGCGCCCGTAGCTCCAGGCTCTGTTTCACAGCACGGTCAAGAACCGTCTCCAGGAGCGGGACACCGCTGGCACCGCCGACAGCCTCGACACAAAACGCCGCCGCCGAGGCCGCCAACTTGCAAGCAGTTGCCGCTGATTCGCCCTGCGAGAGTCCGGCCAGGAAACCGGCGATAGCTGCATCTCCAGCACCGGTTGTGTCAGCCACGTTCGCCGCCAGGGCCCCCAGGTAGATCTCTTGTCCGCACCACGAGCCGGCTTCCTCGACCAGTTCATTCAGAACCTGGAGCCTTGCGATTGACGGGCTGGTCCGGAGATACATGCCCCTCGCGCCCAGTTTCACAAGCACCATGCCCGCCCCCATGTCGAGAGCGCGATCCGCGGCAGAGCGAATCGAAGCCATGTGGCTGCTCTCGCTCAAGTCGAGATCGTCGTCGGACGGCCCCTCGACACCTAAGGCCTCCTTGAGCTCGGACCAGCTCGGTACAAAGCAATCGACCGCTGGGAGCACAGACCGCATGGTTGCAGGCCAGTCGACGCCTTGAGGGGCGCCTCCTGCCAGGTCCACCGAGGTCAGGATCTTTTGCCTTCTTGCTTCGTCGAGGAGGGCAACAAGTTCGCGCCCGCGGTCTGCGTACATCGACTCCATGACGTTCGGGTACCCGAAGTGGAGGATCCCGAGGTCGCTCGTCAGTTCACCGACGATGTCGGCGGCGACCATGGTCGCATTGCAGCCTCGGAACGAAAAGATGCTGCGATCTCGACCTGGTGCGGACAGGACCAGGCTGTAGGCGCTGGCCTCACCGGCGATCTGCTTGACGGCAAGTTGGACAACGTCGGCAAATCGTCCGAGCTGGTGCATGAGGAAGTTGCCCACATCATCATCGCCCAGAATTGTGATGAGTCGTGGCTGTAGGCCAAGACGCGCGAGCGTCAATCCTGTATTGCCAATGGCTCCACCGCACGAGAAGCGGCCGGGGCCGATTGTTCTGGTGTGTCCAGGTGCGAGGACGAAACCAACTTCGCCAAGCGCCGGTATCACATCGAGACATGTGTAGCCGGCAACGGCAATCGGTCGGCCGCGTCCGCGCATGCTCAGCGAACTAGCGCCCGCTTGAGGAATTCGACAGTGACGTCGACCGCTTCGAGCGTTCTGCCCCAGGTGCGATACACGTGATCTCCTCCACGCACTTCGTAGTAGGTGAGCGTCTCTTCGGGCAGCGCTCGAAATGCCTCGGACCCAAGCTCTCGATCCTGGTCGCCAGAGAGCACCAGCGTCGGCTTGCCGTAGCCCTGAAAGTTCGCCACTGCGTCCACTTCCCGCATCAACCGGCACTGTTCCTTCGAAAAGACGAAGCCCTCGAAGTCGAGGTACTCACCGTACATGGGCAGCTTCCACTCATTCGGTTCGGCGTGCGCCTGCGTGCTCCACAAGCAGGCCGCGGAGACGTCGTCTCTGCGCAGCTTCACCAGCTGGGAGACGGTCAGCCCACCGCTACTGAGGCCGAGAACTGCGACGCGCTGTTGGTCGATCTCGGGGTGCTCACGCAGCCACGACAAAGCAGCCACAGCGTCGTCGTAGCGGTAGTCAAAGCGTACGACGAACTCGTCTTCTTTCCTGTAGCTATCGCCGGCGTCGCCGTGGTCGAAACGCAGGCTCGCAATACCAGCTTCGGCGAGCCGTCGCGACAGGAGTACGAATAATCGATGGTTCTCTGCCCGCGCGCCACGAATACCGTGAATGAGCAGGAGGGCAGGGCAACGTCCTGGTCCCTGTGGCAGATGGAAAGTCGACGCGAGCTTCGTGCCGTGCGGTGCATCGATGAAAAACATGGTTTCTCTAAACTCATGCATTGAAGCAGGCTCCTACAATTCGTGTGGGCATAGACGAAGA
>Ga0316601_100001241_pt1 | contig 12223 bp, 10 predicted proteins | sample OWC_soil_day5_no_FD_207663 | JGI IMG/M metagenome (GOLD analysis project Ga0316601, IMG submission 207663) | Wetland soil microbial communities from Old Woman Creek delta, Ohio, United States - OWC_soil_day5_noCT | ecosystem: Environmental > Terrestrial > Soil > Wetlands | place: USA: Ohio...
AGCCCGGGACCGGGAAGATCATTACCTCGTGCACACCTTCAGATTGGAGTCTTCCGCAAGACACTCCGGAACTCTTTTGCCAATCCGAAGATTAATGAAGTATTCCAGCCTCCGTCTGCCGATTTGTCATTTCCCCTCAAAAACCGCCCAAAAAACGGCTAAATTAAAAAGATTTAACGGAATCCTAATGAACTTTGTTTGATTTATTGTCATGATATGGATAGATTTATGCCTATTTTGAATGAGCCAAACGTCCCAGCCAATTTGAATTCCCGAAGAGTCTACATCGAAACATACGGTTGCCAGATGAATGTGGCGGACTCTGAGGTAGTGGGAGGAATTCTTCGCGAGCGGGGATATTCCTTCACACGCGAGATTGCTGAAGCGGATGTTGTACTGGTCAACACGTGTGCCGTACGTGAGAACGCTGAGCAGAGAATCTACGGCAGACTCGGGCTTATCAGCAGCTACAAAAGACAGAATCCCCACCTTGTCGTGGGAATCCTGGGGTGCATGGCTGAGCGACTCCGGACACGGTTCATGGAGGAAGAAGGTCAGCTCGTAGACCTTGTGGTCGGGCCGGATGAATACCGGAAGCTCCCGGCGATGGTGGAACGGGCGATGGAAGGAGGGAAAGGGATTGCCGTCAGGCTGTCCAGAGTGGAGAATTATGATGACATCGTTCCCTTGCGGACCGATGGCATCTGTGCCTGGGTCTCGGTGATGCGTGGATGCGACAAGTTCTGTTCCTTCTGCGTGGTGCCTTTCACGCGAGGGCGGGAGCGGAGCCGTCCCTTGAGGAGTGTTGTGGAAGAAGTGGCCGGACTTGCAGCCCGCGGGTTCAAGGAGATGACACTCCTCGGGCAGAACGTGAATTCCTACCGGGATGAGGCCTTCGACTTTGCTGACCTGATGGAAGCTGTGGCCGGAGTGGACCGGTCGCTCCGAATCAGGTTCACAACGTCTCATCCACAGGATATGTCCGACAGGCTCATTGCGGCGATTGCCGGCAAAAGCAACATCTGCAAGTACATCCACCTGCCGGTGCAATCGGGCTCGGACAGGATTCTGGAGTTGATGAACCGGACGTACACCGTGGATCACTATCTGCGCCTGGTGAAGAAGATCCGAGAGGCGATCCCCGGGGTCAGCCTGACCACGGACATCATTTCGGGATTTCCCGGAGAGACCCCGGAAGATCACCGGATGACGATGGATCTGATCAGGCACGTCCGGTACGACGGAGCCTACACCTTCAAGTACTCAGCCCGGGCGAACACAAAGGCCTGGGAGATGCAGGAAACCGTGTCGGACGAAGAGAAGGGAAGGCGTGTCTTCGAGATTTCAGAGCTTCAGCATGATATTTCAATGGAGATCAACCAGCAGATGGTCGGCACCACGGAGCGAATTCTGGTCGAAGGCCCAAGCAGGAAGTCGCCGGAGGAGTATACCGGGAGGACAGACACGAACAAGAGTGTGATTTTTCCAAAAACCGGCGAGCAGGTCGGGGAGTACGTCGACGTCAGGATTGAGCGGGCAAATTCTGCCACCCTGTTCGGCAGGCGGCCGGAACTAAAAGAGGAACGAGCAGCATGAAATTCTTTCTGGCTCTAGCGCTATTGACCGCGTTTGGCATCTCAGCGGGAGCGGCTCAGGGGACTGACCCCGACATCAACGGTTATATCGCCCGCATCGACATCGGGGAGGGAGAGCAAGTGCGCGCCGAGATCCCTTCGCTTCTTTCGAAATATCCGAACAACCCCGGCGTGCTGTACCTCCAGGGATTGGTGACCGCGGACGGGGGGGAAGCGGTGCGGATCTATCAGAGCATCGTGGATAACTTCCCCAGAAGCGAGTGGGCGGACGATGCTCTCTATAAGGTATATCAGTTCTACTACGCCCTGGGACTCTACAGGACGGCCGAACTGAAGATGGAGCAGCTCAGGAAGGAATATCCTTCCTCCAAGCATTTGAAGGTTGCGAGCGAACCTGAGACCAAGAACCTTGCCGAAGAACGGGTGCCGCCGCCTCCCCCGCCCGTTCAGGACACGGTTGCACAGCCGGTCCAGGAACCCGTGACACCACCGGCGCTTCGGTTTGCGTTGCAGGTCGGTGCCTTTACCGCGCAGGTGAATGCCGAGAAGCAGAAGCAGTTCTTCGAGCAGCTGGGCTATCCGGTGGAAGTGTTGAATAAGGTCAAGGACAACCGGGCGTTGTTCCTGGTCTGGGTCGGTACCTACAAGACATATGAGGAGGCGAAAGCGGGCGGGGTGGAGATCAAGAAGAAGTACAGCGTTGCGTCCATAGTCATATCAAGGTAAGATGCAGAGCGTGGCGATGAAATCGGATTCGCCTCAATTCCAGGAGGACCTCGGGATCCTCGGCGAATCCATGGAGATGCGGAAGATCGTTGAGGTCATCGAGCAGGTGGCGCCAACCGACATCACCGTGCTGATCACGGGAGAAAGCGGCGTCGGCAAGGAAGTGATCGCAAAGGCCATCCATGCGGCGAGCTCCCGGAGCAAGAAGCCTCTCGTGACGGTAAACTGCGGCGCGATTCCCGAAGGGATCATCGAGAGCGAGCTGTTCGGGCACGAGCGTGGTTCATTCACCGGAGCGACGGAACAGCGGAAAGGGTATTTCGAGCTTGCGGACGGCAGCACCATTTTCCTGGATGAGATCGGGGAACTTCCTCTTGCCGCACAGGTGAAGTTCCTCCGGGTCCTGGAGAACGGCGAATTCCAGCGTGTCGGCTCGTCCGTGCCACGAAGGGTGAACGTCAGGGTCATTGCCGCGACCAACAAGGATCTGGAGTCGGAGGTACGGCATAACCAGTTCCGCGCCGACCTGTTCTTCCGCCTGCGCTCGGTGAACATTTATGTTCCGCCGCTTCGCAAGCGCCCCGAGGACATCCCGGTCTTCTTCCGCCGTTTCGCCGAAGAGGTCGCCGAAAAGAACAACATCAAATTTTCCGGCATCTCCGAAGGAGCCATGCAGATTCTGCAGTCCTATCACTGGCCCGGGAACGTGCGCGAGCTGCGCAACTCGGCCGAGAGCATGCTGGTGCTGGAGGGGGGAAAGTACCTTGACGTTGACGATGTACGGAAACACCTGAAGGATTTGAGGACAGCGTCGGAAGACCGCAACCTGCCCGTGCCCGTGGGCAGGAGCGTTGAGCAGGCCGAGCGGGAGCTCATTCTGCGGGCGCTCCTGGACATCAAGGGGAACATCATGGAGTTGAGGAACCTGCTTGCGGAGCAGAGCCAGATGATCCATGCGCCCGGCGGCAACCGGCAGGATGTCGGTTACTCCCGCGAGGTGCAAGATGAACGAACGCTCTCGTTGCAGGACATGGAACACAAGATGATTGCCGAGGCACTGGAGCGGTACAAAGGAAACCGGCGCGTGGCTGCGCGTGCGCTCAATATCAGCGAACGGACACTCTACAGAAAAATCAAAGAATACGGGTTGGGATAGGCTATGGTTTCTGGTTTCATGCGCCGCTTTCAGGCGGTGGGCTGGTTGGCTGCTGCCGCGTTCCTCGCGATGAGCGTTGCGGGGTGTGCCTATTCCTTCACCGGCGCGTCGGTTCCTCCGCATCTGACGACCATCGCCATCCCTCTGGTGGATGACCAATCGGGTTTTGGGGAGCCGGGATTGCGCGAGCTTTTTACGTACCAGCTCACCAATCTCTTCATCAATGACAACAGCCTGGAAGTGGCGGACCGGAACCGTGCGGATTCGATTCTGGAAGGGGCGATCACGTCGGTCTCCGACGCCCCGGCCATGATCCAGCAGGGAGAACAGGTCAGCAAGCGGCGTATCACGGTGAACGCCCGGTTCGCATTTCAGGATATGAAGCTTCGCAAGAAAGTCTGGGAGAAGACCTTTTCCAACTGGGGAGATTATGAATCCGGCGGCGGTGGGGCATCGCAGCGCCAGGCCGGGTTGCAGGAAGCAATCCGCAAGCTGACCGAGGACATTCTCCTGGAGACGGTATCGGGCTGGTGATCAGGAGGGACGGTCACACAATTCACTTCGTTTCACAACTTGAGGCACGGTAATAGACCATCATGGAAGAGATCATTCTGTTTGCCTACATCTTCTCGCTGACGGTGCTGTTCATATTCGGTTCGCACGGCTTCATCATGATCTACTACTACCTGAAGTATCGCTCCAGGAAGAGCCCGGCCGTGCTGGAAATCACCACGTATCCCGTGGTCACCGTGCAGCTCCCCGTGTTCAATGAGCTCTATGTCGTCGGCCGCCTCATTGATGCCTCTTGTGCAATGGTGTATCCCAAAGAGAAGCTGGAGATCCAGGTGCTTGATGATTCCACCGACCAGACCGTGGACGTCGTGGCAAGGCATGTCGAAAAGTACCGGCGCCAGGGTTTCGACATCAAACAGATCCGGCGCACCAACCGGGTGGGTTACAAAGCCGGGGCTCTGAAGGAAGGGCTTGCCGTTGCCCGGGGTGAGTTCGTTGCCATCTTCGACGCGGACTTCGTGCCGAAGCCGGACTTCCTGCTCAAGACGGTCCCTCATTTCATGACTGACCCCGGGATCGGCATGGTGCAGACGCGCTGGGAGCACTTGAACTCCGAGTATTCGCTGCTGACGCGGACCCAGGCGATGGCACTTGACGGCCACTTCGTCATCGAGCAGTCCGTGCGCAACAAGGTGGGATTCTTCATCAACTTCAACGGTACTGCGGGTGTCTGGCGGAAATCCTGTATCGAAGATGCCGGAAACTGGCAGGCGGATACGCTGACCGAGGACCTGGACCTGAGCTACCGGGCACAACTTAAAGGGTGGCGGTTTAAGTATCTCAACAACGTCACTTCGCCGGCCGAGCTTCCCTCGGAGATCAATGCGCTGAAATCCCAGCAGTTCCGTTGGACGAAGGGCGCGATCGAAACCGCGCGGAAGATCCTCCCGGTTGTCTGGAAGTCGAAGCTCCCGCTGGGCATCAAGGTCCACGCGACATTCCATCTTACGAACAATTTGGTCTTTCCCTTTATCGTTCTTGCGGGTATCCTCAACGTGCCCCTGGTGTTCATCAAACACACCGGGCTCTACGACCCGTATTTTACGTTCATGTCGGTCTTTGTCTTTGCGTTCCTGGGTTCGTTTTTTTTCTATCTCTTTTCGCAGAAAGACGTCTATGCCGACTGGCGCCGCCGGATTTTCCTTTTCCCCGTCTTCATGGCGGGAAGCATGGGTTTCGCCGTCAATAACAGCCGTGCCGTGCTGGAAGGGCTCTTCAAGAAAAAGAGCGAATTCGTCCGGACGCCGAAGTACAGCATCAAGGACAAGCAGGATTCCTGGACCGACAAAAAGTACGTGCCGTTGAAGATCAGCTCCACCGTGGTGATCGAAATTATTCTTGCAATCTATTGTCTCTTTGGTGTTGCATCTTCACTCTATTTTTTAGAAATTGCGGCAGTACCGTTCCAGCTTCTCTTCTTCCTGGGCTTTACCTTTGTTTCCGTTATGTCACTGAAACATGCTTGGGTCGCCCGTCAGATGTCCCTTAAGTAAGGCGTGAGTTCTTGATCAGGAACCCTGGTATGACCCCTTCTTCAGAAGCCGGGCAGAATGTCGGGAAGTCGCCCGAGTTTGCGCGTCACGCGAAGGAGTACCTGGAAATCGGCCAGCCGCAGAAGGCGCTGGAGGTCTGTCTTGAGGGGACTGCGGAGTATCCATGGTACGGGACGGGCGCTTTGATGCTCGGGAGATGCTACGATACGCTTGGCCGCACCGTGGAAGCAATGCTCGCATACCGGCGCGCGCTGAAAGCAGTGCCCGACAATCCGGTGGTGCAGGCGTTGTTGAAGGACGCCGAAGAGCGGGAGCAGCGGGCATTCGAGGCGTATGCGGAAAACCAGGCGCGCTTGCTCAAAGCAAAGAAGGAAAGTGCGACCTTTGAGAGCTATGTCTCCGAAGGGGGGGAGCAAAGCGAATCCTCGGTAGAGTTTCTGCTGCGTCAGCTGCAGGGAGCCAAACGCATCGTGCCGCCCGGGCCGGAGATGCAGGCTGCCGAAGAGCAGTTCCCTCCATCCGAACCACCAACCACGCGAATCGTTACGGCAACGCTTGCCGAGATTTATGCCAATCAGGGTCAGTACAAAGAGGCCATCAAAGCGTATCGTACGCTCTGCGAACAGCGTCCCGACGAAGCCCACCGTTACGAGAAACGCCTGGCGGATCTGGAAGAGCTGGCCAGGATGCCCAAAAGCTAACGTTGTTGTTCTCCGGACAAAAAGAACCCCGAGAATTCATCGCGCTCCCTCTGTCTGTGGTTGTACGCCGTCCCGAAGCATCTCACGCACCAAGACGAAAAAGGCCCGGTCTTCACCGGGCCTCGAAATGCCTTTCTCGCTCAGTCTCTATTTGAGACTGTTCACGTACTTGGTCAGCGCCGACTTGTTGTTGGCGGCTTTGTTCTTGTGAATGACACCCTTGGCGGCCAGCTGGTCAAGAAGTTTCACGGTCTTCTGAAGTTCGGGAACTGCTTTCTCCTTCTCTTTTGCCGCTCTGACGCGCTTGATCGCGGTGCGCATTCTGGATTTCCACTGCGTGTTGCGCGCTGCCTTCCGGCTTGCCTGCCGGGCTCGCTTCTCTGCTGATTTGTGCTGTGCCATTCAATCTTCCTGTGCGATTCACGAAACTTTGACTGCACTTCTAAGGTTCGATATAATATCAAAAAAAGAGTTCAAAGTCAACGCACCTTGCCTTTTTTGCGACCACGCCGTATATTGAACCGTCGTATCCCCTTTTTCCATGCAAGCGCGGAGGCTGAATGAAGGTCGTTGTGTGCGTCAATCACGTCCCGGACACCGAGACGAAGATCAAAGTCGCCCCGGACAACGTCAGTATCGATAAAACCGGTGTGAATTTCATGATGAGCCCGTATGATGAGATCGCCGTGGAGGAAGGCCTCCGCATCCGGGACAAATTCAAGGGAGAGGTGATCGCAATCAGCCTCGGCGGCGAGCAGAACAAGGAAACGCTCAGAAAGGCGCTCGCCATGGGAGTCGATAAGGTCCTGCTCTTGAAGGACGAAGGAGTGCGCGATTCGTTCGCCGTGGCAAAAGGGCTGGCAGAAGAAATCAAGCCCCTTGCGCCCGACATCATCCTCTTTGGGAAACAGTCGATTGATTACGACGATGCGCAGGTAGGAACCATGGTGGGCGAAATGTTGGGTCTTCCCTCCGTTGCCGTAGTCGTCAAACTGGACATTCAGGAAGGCAAGGTGGTGTGCCAGCGCGAGATCGAGGGGGGGCATGAGACGGTGGAAACCAAACTGCCCGCCGTCTTCATGGCTCAGAAAGGTCTGAATGAGCCGCGGTATCCCACACTGAAAGGGATCATGGCTGCCAAGAGCAAGCCCATCGAGGTGAAGCCGGCTCCGGCCGCAGAAGCGCACGTGGAAACCGTGCAGCTGCGCAAACCGCCGGCAAAGAATCCCGGCAGGATCCTCGGAACCGACAAGAGCGCCGTTCCGGAGCTGATCCGGCTGTTGCACGAAGAAGCGAAGGTAATATAGGCAGCTTATCAAACGTATCTAAAGCGTCATTGCGAGGACCGCGTTTCCCGAGGTAGATGCCGCGTCAGCGGGGCTCGCGATGACAGGGATTGAGCAAGAAGAACAAACAAGGGAGAAGAGATCCACATGGTCATTCTTGTCGTCGCCGAGCAACGCGATTCGAAGATCAAGAAATCATCCTTTGAAGCCGTCGGTGCCGCAAAAATGCTGGCCGATGAACTGAAAGGCTCGTGCGTGGCCCTGGTGGTGGGTAGCGGGGTGGAGGCCGTTGCCGGCGACCTGGGAGCATATGGCGCTTCCCGGGTGCTCGTCGTCGATTCACCGAAGCTTGCCCGCCATTCGAACTCGGCCTACGCCAAGGTCATTGCCGAAGTCGCCGCGAAGGAGCAGGCCGCCATCGTGCTGCTGCCCGCCAGCCAGATGGGGAAGGACCTTGCCCCGCGCGTTGCTGTCAAGCTGAACGCCGGCCTCGCCGCCGATTGCGTCGCCCTGCGTGTCGAGAACGGCAACGTCATTGCTACGCGCCCGGTATTTGCCGGGAAGACGCTGCTTGACATCAAGGTGAAGACCCCCGTAAAGATGTTCACGCTCCGTCCGAATGTCTTCGCCGCAGCAAGAAACGGGCAGGGGGCTGCAGTGGAGAAGATGGATGTGCCGCTGGAAGACGGGGACTTTACCGCCACGGTGACGGAGATGAGCGTTGCGACCGGAAGGCCGGATGTCACGGAAGCCGACATCATTGTCTCCGGCGGACGGGGTCTTAAAGGGCCCGAGAATTTTCATCTCGTGGAAGAACTGGCGGACGTTCTCGGAGCCGGCGTGGGTGCCTCTCGCGCCGTGGTCGATGCTGGATGGCGGCCACATGATGAACAGGTGGGACAGACCGGCAAAACAGTCTCGCCAACCATGTATGTGGCCTGTGGGATTTCAGGCGCCGTGCAACATCTTGCGGGAATGTCTTCATCAAAGTATATTGTTGCCATAAACAAGGACAAGGATGCCCCGATCTTCCAGATAGCCGACTACGGCATTGTCGGGGATGTCACGGAGATTCTCCCTGAGCTGACTGCCCAATTGAAGCAGGCGCTCGGAAAGTAGCTACATTTCGCGGGGTGTGGAGTGGAAAGGGTACTGGTGGATATACTCGGGCTCTCGACAAGTCCGGCAAGCGGAGGAGCGTACGCATTGATCCTTCGCGAAGTCAACGGGAACCGCCGCCTTCCGATTATTATCGGTGCATCGGAGGCCCAGTCGATTGCCTTGGAGATGGAAGGGATCAAGCCGCCCCGTCCCCTGACCCACGATCTGATGAAGAATATCATCACTGCCTTCGGTGCGGAACTCTCGGATATCATCATCGACGAGTTGCGCGATGGAACCTTCTACGCAAAACTCAATATCGACAGTCAGCAAATCGATTCCCGCCCGAGCGACGCGATCGCCCTGGCTGTCCGATACGGGGTCCAGATCTACGTTGCCGCCACCGTGATGGACGAGGCGGCCTTTGTGCCGGAGGAGGAAGAGGATGAGCAAGCGCCTCCTGCCCGCCAGCAAAAAATCAAGGCCCAGCAACCGCCATCCTCGAAGGGTTCCAAACTCGAGCAATTGCATCAGCAGTTGAAGGAAGCGATCGAAAAGGAGAACTACGAGAAAGCTGCATCTCTGCGGGATGAGATTCGAAAGCTCGAACTGAGAGACTGAGTCTCCCGGATCCCTACCGCAATCATTTCAGAGAATAAGGCCCGAACAACATCTCTTCGGGGCAGGGCGCGAATTCCAGCCTGCGCGTCCGGCAGGAAAAATCCAGAGACACACTTCAGACATCTTAAGCACCATCGCTAGCCTCTGTGTGTACCATGTGCGGACATATTTCTGGCCCGGCATTTTCCTTTTTTCAAAGTGAAGAACCATCCCCGAACAGACCTCGAATTAGAGCCTTTGGGGAGAGACCCATGTCCGTACATATGTTGTCCCAGCGCACATTTTTTCAAAACGCATTCGTCTATCTTTAAAACACTCGAAGCCTGATCCAGCGCCCACTTCAAGTTGTCGAGAGGAAGAATGAAACGACGAGTGGTCACCTTTCTGGTTGTCTGTTCCGTTTTTCTGCCGGGGAGCGGCGCAGTGGCGCAAATGCCTCCGCACCCGCAGCTCCTTGAGCAGATCCGGAAAGGGGTGGTGCCAATGCCATCTGTGCTGGAAGACCTGGGAAGCCTGAGCGCGCGCGGGATCGATGCCCCATGGGCCGCTCCCAGGGCCGACAACAGAATTCAGTCCATCGCACCCGGGGGCTTCGCTCGTCAGTTCGGCCCCGGTCTGCCCCCCTCGGGAAACTTCAAAGCGCTCGCCATCCTCGTGACGTTCTCCGACAAGGCCTCGCAGGTGGATCCCGCCTTTTTTGACACGCTGTTGTTCGTACAGCGTGCCGGCTCCATGCGCGATTACTACAAGGCCGTGAGCTACAACACACTGGATATCATCACGGTCCATATGCCGAGCTCCCTCGGCTGGTACGTGGCCCCGAACTCCTACGCATCCTATGTGAACAACAATTACGGCATGGGGGGCTATCCAAAGAATTCCCAGAGGCTTGTTGAAGACCTCGTTGCGGCCGCCGATTCGTCCGTTGACTTCTCCCAGTATGACAACGACGGCGATGGTTATGTTGATGCCCTATTCATCATCCATGCCGGCGGGGGAGCGGAATTCACGGGATCGGCAACCGACATCTGGTCCCATGCGTGGGTCACGCAGAATGTCCCGCAGGTGGACGGCGTCTCGGTATTCCACTATTCCATCGAGCCAGAGTACTGGCAGTCGCCCGGGGATATGACGATCGGAGTCTATGCCCACGAGCTAGGGCATGCGGCATTCGGCCTTCCCGACCTCTATGACCGGGACTACAGTTCTGAAGGACTGGGACGATGGAGCCTGATGGCCGGAGGAAGCTGGAACGGTCCGGCACCCGGTGGCAGCTTCCCTGCCTTCCCCGACGCGTGGTCTCACATGCAAATGGGCTTCCTCACACCGACCGTCGTGACAACATCGGTTCACGGTCAATCCTGTCAGGCTGTGGAATCAACACCACAGGCATTCGCTCTCTGGCGCGACGGAGCGATCGGTTCGGAGTATTTTCTTGTTGAGAACAGGCAACGGATCGGATACGACAGCTTTTTGCCCGGTGACGGGCTCCTCGTCTATCACGTGGACGAATCCATCGGCGGCCAGAACGATAACGAGTGGTATCCAGGACAGTTGTTCGGCGGCCACTACCTCGTGGCGCTGGAGCAGGCGGATGGCAACTACCAGCTGGAGAGAAATCTTAACGGCGGGGATAACGGAGATCCTTTCCCGGGTGGTACAGGCAACCACGCTTTCAGGATTGGCTCCAGGCCCGGGAGCATGGATTACGACTTCCAACATTCGGGTGTGAGCGTCCTGAATATCAGCGCATCGGGCCTGACGATGGCCGCCGATCTCATCGTTGACGCCAATGATGCCGGACTGACCATCCTTTCTCCGTACGGAGGAGAGGTCTGGAAAGGGGGATCGAGCTGCGAAATCAGCTGGGCGGCACACGGCATTCCGGGCAACATCACGCTGGACTACACCACCGATCAGGGGGCCACATGGAACCTGATCACCACAGTCAGCGGATCTACCCAGCCATCCGTCACCGTTTCAGGTCTTATGCTGGATGGGGCGACAGCCGAGGCAAGCGCTTCTGTTATTGCCGGCGCCGGGAATTCACCCGCCCGGACTCAAGCCCTGGCAACGTACTCCTGGACCGTCCCGGAAATTGCATCGTCGGAATGTCGGATCAGGCTGGTCAGTGTTCAGGATGCTTCGATCAGGGATTCGAGCCATGGGCAGTTCACGATGACACCCTCCACCGGGCCGTGGAGCATCGAGTTCAACTGGGATGCCACAAGTGCGACCGGGGGAGGCGGGAACGCCGGCGTCGTGTTCATACCCACCCTCGATGAATTCTGGACGTCCCGCTGGAATTCGAATGCCATCCATCGGTGGGGCCCCGATGGAAGCCTGATAGGTTCGTTCACGGTGACCGGAGTTACCGGGGTCAGGGGAATGACATTTGACGGCACGAACATCTATGCCAGCACTGCCGGGACGACCATTCAGATCATCAATCCGGGTACGAGAACGAAGGTGGGCACCCTGACCTCGCCGGTGACGGTCCGCTATGTTGCCTTCGACCCGTGGGCGGATGCCGGCAATGGTGGTTTCTGGGTCGGCGATTTTGGCACCAATCCTACACTTATCAGCAGAAGCGGCAACACCCTCCGGTCGCTCAGCTACGGCTCACTCGGTTCGGTGGCCAATTATGGGGCGGCCTATGACAACGTCAGTTCCGGAGGACCATACCTCTGGTTCTGGGGACAGGGAGCCGGCGGTGGGACCCCTCAGGTTCTGGTGCAGGTGAGCGTTGCCACAGGTCTGCCCACCGGTATTTCGCATGACGTCGCCTCCGACGTCGGCGCCGGAGTAGGCACATCGTTGGCCGGCGGCCTCTTCTTTACAACAGGCATTGTTGTCGGGAAGGCGACGCTCGGCGGTATGCTGCAGGGAAGCCCCAACCGGATGTTCGGCTATGAAATTGCGGACGCGCCGCTTCCGATTCAACTGGCTTCTTTCACCGGCGTGATACTGA
>Ga0316601_100001242_pt1 | contig 12221 bp, 10 predicted proteins | sample OWC_soil_day5_no_FD_207663 | JGI IMG/M metagenome (GOLD analysis project Ga0316601, IMG submission 207663) | Wetland soil microbial communities from Old Woman Creek delta, Ohio, United States - OWC_soil_day5_noCT | ecosystem: Environmental > Terrestrial > Soil > Wetlands | place: USA: Ohio...
GGCGCTGGGTCTGCAACTGATCGGCACCGCCGGCAGCGATGCCAAGTGCCGGTTGGCGCTGGAGCACGGCGCGGCCCATGCCGTCAACTATGCGAAGGAAGACTTCGTTGCCCGCGTCAAGGACATCACCGGCGGCAAGGGCGTCAAGGTGGTCTACGACTCGGTCGGCAAGGACACCTGGGAAGGCAGCTTGAACTGCCTGCGCCCCTTCGGCCTGATGGCCAGCTTTGGCAATGCCTCGGGCCCAGTGCCGCCTTTTGCGCCAGGCATCCTGGGCGCCAAGGGTTCGCTGTACGTGACGCGGGCGACGCTGTTCACGCATATCGCCACGCGCGAGGCCACGCAGGCCATGGCCGATGACCTTTTTGCCGTGGTCGGCAGTGGGCAGGTGAAGATCCGCATCGACCAGCGTTACCCGCTGGCCGAGGTGGCGCAGGCGCACCGCGACCTGGAAGCGCGCAAGACCACCGGCTGCAGCGTGCTGCTGCCGTAACGCGCTTCAGTCGGCCACGGCGGCCCGGTAGGCATGCCAGGAGGCATGTCCGAGCACCGGGCCGACCACCAGCAGCCCGGCAAAGCCGGGCAGCATGGCCAGCACCACCAGCGCGGCGATCAGGAAGGCCCACCACAGCATCACCGGCGTCTGCGTCAGAACCAGGCGCATGCTGGTCAGCCCGGCGGTGATGGCATCGGTGGGCCGGTGCAGCAGCATCGGGATCGACACCACGCTGACGGCGAAGATCAGCGTGGCGAAAAGCAGGCCCAGCAACACCCAGGCGATGATGAAGCTGATGTTCTCGGGGTCCAGCAGCGCCAGCAGCGAGCCCTTGAAATCGGGCATGCCATCGAAGGTGACGGCAAAGACCACCAGCGTGGCCCGGGCCCAGACCATCTCCAGCACCAGCAGCACGAAGCCGAAGATGGCCAGCTGGCCGGTGCGCGTCTGCCAGGCCAGCAGCGAGTCACCCCAGTCGACCTTCTCGCCGCTTTCCAGCCGCTGGCTGGTGCGGTACATGCCCAGGCACAGCGCCGGGCCGGTGAGCAGGAAGCCGCCCGACAGGCCCAGCACATAGGCGGGGGCCTGCTCGAAGGCCTTGAGCAGCGACCAGCCCATCAGCACGAAGCACAGGCCATAGAACAGGCCCAGGCCCGGCGCGCGACGGAAGTCCTGCCAGCCCAGCGCCAGCCAGCGCAGCGGGTCGCCGAACCCCAGGGGACGCAACACCAAGGACGGCGGGGCTTCGGCCGTGCCGGCGCTGTCTGGCCGTTCGATCTCTGTCATAGGCGCAGCGTAGCAGAGGCTATCGCCCCCGCCTGACGCGCAGCAGTTCGTCCAGGATCAGGCAGACCGCGCCGAGCGTGATGGCGCTGTCGGCCAGGTTGAAGGACGGGAAGTACCAGCCGCCATAGTGCACCTGGATGAAGTCGACCACGTAGCCGTGCAGCAGTCGGTCGACCACGTTGCCGATGGCGCCGCCCATGATCATCGTCACCGCGAAGCAGAACAGCTTCTGCCCCGGGTGCTTCTTCAGCATCCAGACGATGAAGCCCGAGGCCGCCGTGCCCAGGCCGACGAAGAACCAGCGCTGCCAGCCCGACGCGCCGGCCAGGAAGCTGAAGGCCGCGCCGCTGTTGTGCACCCGCACCAGGTTGAACCAGCTGGTGATGGTGCGGCTGTCGTTCAGCTGGAAGGTGCCGAGGATCACCGTCTTGCTCAGCTGGTCGAGCAGCACCACCCTCACGGCCAGACCCAGCCAGACCCACAGGCTGGGCGCACCGCCGGACGAACGGCCCGCCATGCTCAGGCGACCGTGCGCTGTTCGCCGGCGCCGTGCAGGTTGCTGACGCAGCGGCCGCAGATCGTCGGGTGGCCCAAGTCGGCGCCGACATCGTCGCGCCAGTGCCAGCAGCGCTCGCACTTGGTGGCAGTGGACGGAGTGACCGTCACCGCCAGCGCCTCACCAGCCTGCAACGTGGCCTTCGAGGTGATGAGCACGAACTTCAGGTCCTCGCCCAGCGAGGCCAGCAGCGCATGCATCTCCGGCGGTGCGGCCACCGTCACTTCGGCCTGCAGCGACGAACCCACGCCGCCGCCGGTGCGCACCTCCTCGATGGCCTTGTTGACGGCATCGCGCACCTCGCGCAGCGAGTGCCACTTGGCCAAAAGCGCGGCATTGGTGGTGGCGCCGACGCCGGCAAAGTCCCAGTAGGTCTGCTTGAAGATGCTGCCCTGACCGGGCGCGAACACCGCCCAGGCTTCCTCGGCCGTGAAGCTCAGGAAGGGCGCCATCCAGCGCAGCATCGCCTGGGTGATCTGCCACAGCGCGGTCTGCGCACTGCGCCGTGCCAAGCTGTTCGGCGCGGTGGTGTAGAGGCGATCCTTCAGCACGTCGAGATAGAACGCGCCCAGGTCCTCGCTGCAGAACACCTGCAGCTTGGAAACCACCGGGTGGAACTCGTAGATCTCGTAGTGCTTCAGCACTTCGGCCTGGAACTGTTCGGCGCGCGTCAGCGCCCAGCGGTCGATCTCCAGCATCTGCGCGAAGGGCACTGCGTCGGCTTGCGCGTCGAAGTCGCTGGTGTTGGCCAGCAGGAAGCGCAGCGTGTTGCGGATGCGCCGGTAGGCGTCGACCACGCGCGCCAGGATCTTGTCGTCGCCGGCAATGTCGCCGCTGTAGTCGCTGGCCGCCACCCACAGGCGGATGATCTCGGCGCCCAGCTTCTGGCTCACCGCCTGCGGCTCGATGCCGTTGCCCAGGCTCTTGCTCATCTTGCGACCCTGGCTGTCGACGGTGAAGCCGTGGGTCAGCAAGCCGCGGTAGGGCGCGCGGCCGTAGATCGCGCAGGCCAGCAGCAGCGAGCTGTGGAACCAGCCGCGGTGCTGGTCGTGACCTTCCAGGTACAGGTCGGCCTCGGGGCCGCTGTCGTGGTGGCCCAGGCTGCTGCCGGTGTTCGCATGTGTGCCGCGCAGCACATGCCAGAAGGTGGAGCCGGAGTCGAACCACACCTCCAGGATGTCGCTGCTCTTGGTGTAGTGCGGCGCGTCCTCGGGGCCCAGGATCTGTTCGGCCGTCACGCGGCTCCAGGCCTCGATGCCACCGGCTTCGACGATGTCGGCCGCCTGGTCCAGGATCTGCATCGTGCGCGGGTGCAACTCGCCGCTGTCCTTGTGCAGGAAGAAGGGCAGCGGCACGCCCCAGCTGCGCTGGCGGCTGATACACCAGTCGGGCCGGTTGGCGATCATGTCGCGCAGCCGCGCGCGGCCGTTCTCTGGATAGAAGCCGGTGTGGTCGATCGCCTCCAGCGCCATCTGGCGCAGCGTCTTCTCGCACCTGTCCTGGGTGAACACGCCGACGCCCTCGTCCATGCGCACGAACCACTGCGCCGCGGCGCGGTAGATCACCGGGCTCTTGTGGCGCCAGCAGTGCGGGTAGCTGTGCGTCAGAGGCCCGGTGGCCATCAGCCGACTGGCATCGCGCAGCGCATCGATGATCTGCGGCACCGCCTTCCAGATGCTCAACCCGCCGAACAGCGGGAAGTCCGCCGCGTAGCTGCCGTGTCCCTGCACCGGGTTGAGGATGTCCTCCACCTTCATGCCGTGCGCGACGCAGGAGTTGAAGTCGTCCAGGCCATAGGCCGGCGACGAATGCACGATGCCGGTGCCGTCGTCGGCCGTGGCGTAGTCGGCCAGGTACACCGGCGACAACCGGTCGTAACCTTCGTGCACATGCGCCAGCGGGTGGCGGAAATGGATGCCGCCGAGCTTCTCGCCCTTGGTGGTGGCGATGACGCGGCCCTTCAGGCCGTAGCGCTCCAGGCACTTCTGCACCAGGCTGGCGGCCAGCAGCAGCTGGCCGCGCTCGGTGTGCACCAGCGCGTACTCCAGCTCGGGGTTCAGGTTCAGCGCCTGGTTGGCGGGGAGGGTCCAGGCGGTGGTGGTCCAGATCACCGCGAAGGATTCACCCATCAGCTCGGGCAGGCCGAAGGCCGCGGCCAGCTTGTCGGGCTCGGCGCAGAGGAAGGCCACGTCCAGCGTCTGGCTCTTCTTGTCGGCGTATTCGATCTCGAACTCCGCCAGCGACGAACCGCAGTCGAAGCACCAGTACACGGGCTTCAGGCCGCGGTAGACGAAGCCGCGCTCGATGACGCGCTTGAAGGCGCGGATCTCGCCGGCCTCGTTGGCCGGGTCCATCGTTCGGTAGGGCTTGTTCCAGTCGCCGAGCACGCCCAGGCGCTGGAAGTCGGCCATCTGCAGCGCGATCTGCTCGGTGGCATAGGCGCGGCTCTTGGCCTGCATCTCGTCGCGGCTCAGGCCGCGGCCGAACTGCTTCTCGATGGCGTTTTCGATCGGCAGGCCATGGCAGTCCCAGCCCGGCACGTACTGCGCGTCGAAGCCGGCCAGCTGCCGTGCCTTGACGATCATGTCCTTCAGCACCTTGTTGACGGCATGGCCCATATGGATCTGGCCGTTGGCATAGGGCGGGCCGTCGTGCAGGATGAACTTGGGCGCATTGCAGCGTGCGTCGCGCAGCTGCTGGTACAGGCCCTCGTCATTCCACTGCTTGACCCAGCCCGGCTCGCGCTTGGGCAGGTCGCCACGCATCGGGAAGGGCGTGTCGGGCAGGTTCAGCGTCGATCGGTAGTCGGTCGCGCGGGCGGGTTCGTTCATGTCGATGGGGCACCGGCAAGGGTGCGCATGAGAGCCCTCTGCGGGCTCGGGCTGGGCGGCAATGTGCAGGCCGCAAGGCGCGGCCGCGCTCAGCGCGTCAAATTCGGTCGCGCGTGATCTGCCGGCACGTCATGACATGAGCATTCGGCACGGAACAGCGGGATCTGCTCAAGGACATCATGCCATTCTACCGGGCCTGCCTGAGCCGCCGGCGCGCAGATTCGTGGGCGACAATCCCGCTGCGCCCATGTCTTCCGCGATGCGCTACGCCCCCCTCCTGATGGCCGCCCTTCTGGCGGCCGACAGCGCCGAGGCAGGGCCGCTGGACGTGTTGCAGGGGCTGGAGGATCTGGCCGCAGGCAAGCACCACTGGGGAGGCGCCATCGGCATGACGGTCGGCTACGGCCCGGCCTATATCGGTTCGAACGACTACAACGTCGGCCTGAAGCCGGCGCTGTACCTGCGCTACGGCCGTTTCAGCCTGAGCACCGGCGCCGGCTTCACCACTCGGCGCGCCGATCAGGTGCTGCGCGGCCTGGGGGTCGATGTCTGGAGCGCCGACAACGTGCGCGTCAGCCTGGCGGCGCGGCTGGACAAGGGCCGCTCCGAATCCTCCAGCCCCGCGCTGGCCGGCATGGGCGACGTGGAGGGCACGCTGCGTGCCCGCCTGTCGGCCCAGTGGAAGCTGGAAGAAGGCTGGCAGTGGGGCGCGGCCGTCAGCGTCGATGCGCTGGGCCGCGGCCAGGGCACCGTGGGCGAGTTGTCGTTCTCGCGCGAGCGGCCGCTGACGAACGACACCGTGTGGATCTGGGGCAGCAGCCTGACCTTCGGCGACGCCACCTACATGCGCAGCTACTACGGGGTGACGGCCGCCCAGTCGGCCAACACCGGCTATCCGCTGTACACCCCGTCGGCCGGGCTGCGCGACCTGGCGCTGTCGATCGGGCTGCGCAGCGAGCTGGCGCCGGACTGGGTGGGCTACGTCAATGCCGGGGTCTCGCAATCGCTGGGCCCGCTGCTCGACAGCCCGCTGGTCGAGCAGCCGCTGGGCTGGGGCATCAACGCCGGGCTGGCCTGGCGCTTCTAGGGCTCAGAAGCTGTGAATGAACCCAGCGCGCCCGCGCCGGGGTGGCCGAGGGCCCTGAGCTAGGCGCAGCGCCGCCCGCACTAGCGTGCGGGCCAGCGATGCAACAACGCGCAGGGCCCTTGGGTACCCCGGCCCTTCAGGTGGTCCCCCGGAAGGCACTCACTCTTCGTTGCGAATGCTCGCCGTGCCGCCGGGCACGTCTGCGCTTTGCGCCTAGATTGGGCGCCTTCCGGGGGGCCACGCGGGCGTGCTGGGTTCGTTCACAGCTTCTCAGCGCGTCGCCGCGGCCGCGAACCAGGCCTGCGCATCGGCGATGTCGCGCTGGATGCCCTCGCGCAGCGCTTCCAGCGTCGGGTACTTGCGCTCGTCGTGCAGCTTGTGCAGCAGCTCCACCTTGACGCAGCGTCCATAGGCGCCCTGGCGGCCCAGTGCCTCGGGCCACTGCAGGCAGTACACCTCCAGCAGCTGTCGTCCGTCGTCTTCCACTGTCGGACGCACGCCCAGACTGGCGACACCGGGCAGCGCGCCATCGTCCAGGCCATGCACACGCACCGCGAACACGCCCTGCGCCGCGGGGCGGGCATGGCCGAAGCGCAGGTTGAGCGTCGGCGTGCCCAGCTCGCGGCCGAGCTTGCGGCCGTGCAGCACATGGCCGCTGACGCTGTAGGGCCGGCCGAGCAGCGTCGTCGCCTGCGCCATGTCGCCATCGCCCAGTGACTGGCGCACGGCGGAGCTGGACACGCGCAGGCCGTGCACCTCGTAGCTCATCATCCGCGCCACGTCGAAACCCCGGGCCGCGCCGGCGGCATCGAGCATCGCGTAGTCGCCGGCGCGCCGGGCGCCAAAGCGGAAATCGTCGCCCACCAGCACGTAGCGCGCATGCAGGCCGCGCACCAGCACGTCGTCGATGAAGGCCTGCGGCGTCTGGCCGGCAAAGCGTGCATCGAAGCGCATGATCACCGCCTGGTCGATGCCGCAGCGCTCCAGCTCGGAAAGCTTGTCGCGCAGCGTGGCCACGCGCCGTGGCGCCTGGTCGGCCCTGCCGGCGCGCCGGGCGAAGTAGTCGCGCGGGTGCGGCTCAAAGCTGAGCACGCAACTGGGCACACCGCGGTGACGCGCCTCGTTGGTCAGCAGCGCCAGCATGGCCTGGTGGCCACGGTGCACGCCGTCGAAATTGCCGATGGTCAGCGCACAGGCCGGTGCAATGCCAGGGTGGCGCAGCCCTCGAAAAACCTGCATGCGCCGATTATGGCTACGGCACGGCGGCTGGCGCCGCCTTCATGTCGCTGCGCGACATGAGCCTCGCCGCAACTGCGTTGTCGTCGCGCCGCTCAGACCGCCGGCCACGCCAGCGGGTGGCTGCCCGGCGGCATCGACGGGCGTGGCCAGTCGGTGGGCGTGTGCGACAGCCGTGCCGCATGGCGCAGCGCACTCAGCCGGCCGAAGCCGCTGTCGGTGGTCTCGAGATTAGTCGCGAAATCGGGTTTGCCCGCCGCAAAGCCGTTTGCCACCCGGCCCAGGCCGCGCAGCCACTGGCCGGTGCGCGCCAGCGAGACCTGCACATGCCAGCTGCCGCCTTCGCGCTGCTGGCGCAGCAACGCGGCGCTGGCTGCCAGGGCCATCAGGTGGCCGGTGGCATGGTCGAGGACCTGCATCGGCAGCGCGCGGGCTGCACCCTGGCCGAAGGCCTGCGCCTCGGCATGGTTGAAGCCGCTGGCCGTCTGCACCAGCGAATCGAAGCCGCGGCGTCCCGACCAGGGGCCGCTGCTGCCATAGGCCGACAGCGACACCACGACGATGCCCGGGTGCCTTTCGGCCAGCGCCTCGGCACCGTAGCCCAGTTGCCGAAGCCCGCCGGGCCGGTAGCCCTGCACGAACACATGAGCGTCGCGCAGCACGGCGTCGAATGCCGCCCGACCGGCCGGGTCTCGCAGGTCGGCATGGGCCGACAGCTTGCCGCGGCTGGTCTCGGCGAGGGCCTCGATGTTGGGCAGGTGCGGCGAGTTGACCAGCAACACCTCGGCGCCGTGCGCGGCAAGCGCACGCGTGCCCACCGGGCCGGCGAGGATGCGCGTCAGGTCGAGCACGCGCACGCCTCGCAGCGGCCGCGCCGTCAACGGCAGGGGTGGCAGCGTGCGCGGCGGCGCATCGCCCAGGCGCGTCCAGTGCAGCAACGGCTGCGCGGCGACGGCCCGGCCTTGTGGGTGCGCATCCCATTCGTCGAAGCGGCGCAGCGCCGCCACCACCAGGCCGGCGTCGGCGGCGGAGCGCTCGAAGTCGAGCGCGTGCCAACGCTGCAGCGCTTGCTGCACATCGGCCGCTTCGGTGCCGCTGCCGGCAGGCAGGCCCAGCAGGTGCAGTGCGCCGTCGCGGTGGTGCATGAAGTTGGCATGGATGCGCACCCAGCCGCCGGCACCGTCGTCGCCGCCGCAGGGGTACAGGCCCGACAACTTGTCCCACAGCTGCAGCGCCTGGCCGTCGATGAGGAAATGGGTGCAGGCCTCAAGCGCCGCATGGCGCATGTCCACCGTCAGGCGCTGCTCCAGGCCGTTGCGATGCCGACCGAACTCGGCCGCGGCCAGCGCACCGCCGGCCAGCGCCGCCTGGGCGGCCGTGCCGACGGCGAAGGACGAGGGCAGCACCGGCTCGGCTCCCGGCAGCGCCACGCGCTGCAGTGCCGCGTCGGCACCGCTGGCGGACTGCCACAGCTGGCGCAGTGCGGCCCGAGGTTCCAGGGCACTCATGTCCGTCCTCAAAGCCCCGGCGCGATGGCCTCGCGCTCGGCCCAGCGCCATTGACCCGGTGCCAGGTCTTCAGGCAACTGCAGCGCGCCGAAGGCCGTGCGCTGCAGCGCCACCACATGGTTGCCGGCCGCTGCGACCATGCGCTTGACCTGGTGGTACTTGCCTTCGGTCAGCGTGAGAAGCAGGCCGCGTTCGCCCGCGGCCTCGCAGGCGGCGGCGCGCACAGGCAGCGGGTCGTCGTGCAGCACCACGCCGCCGAGCAGCTGGTCGATCTGCGCCGCGCTCACCGGCTCGGCGCAGGTCACTGCATAGACCTTGGGCACATGCCATTTCGGCGAGGTCAGCTTGTGGATCAGCGCGCCATCGTCGGTGAACAGCAGCAGCCCGGTGGTGTCCTCGTCGAGCCGGCCGATCGGCTGCACCTCACGCTGGCGCAGCGGGGCGGGCAGCAGGCTCATCACGCTGGGGTGGTGCCTGGGCTTGCGCGAGCATTCGTAGCCCGGCGGCTTGTTCATCATCAGCAGGGCGCTCTGGTGGAAGGGCCAGGCCTGGCCGCGCACGCTGAACACCAGGCCGGCAGTGCCCACGTCCTCGTGAGGATCGTCGGCGACGCGCTCGCCCAGTTGCACCAGGCCGTGATGGACCAGCGCGTCACATTCGCGCCGGGTGCCGAAACCCTGGCTGAACAAGATCTGGCGCAATTGCATCAGGCTCGGGCCCGCAGCCGTTCCCAGGCACGCGCCGCGCGCTGACTGCGCGCCGTGCCGGCCACGCCGAACAGCGCGGCATCGCGCGCCCAGCGTGCGGCCGCCGGGTCGTCGCCGGCCGCGTCCCACAGCGCCGAGGCCTCGGCGTACAGCGCATGGGCCTGGGCCAGCGCGCCGGCCAGCACCACATGGGTGGCCGACGCGTCGGCGGGCGCGCCGGCCACGTCGCACAGCACAACGATCGTCGAGCACAGCCGCTCGGCAAAGGCAGGCGGCCAGCCGCGATGGCGCGCCTCGCGCAGCAGGTAGGCCAGCACCGCCAGCGTGACGTGCGCATCCTCGATGCTGCGGAAGGGCTTGACGTAGCGTTCGTAACCATCGCCGGGTAGCAGCGCGTCGGCCGCCACCCGCACGCCGTCGAGTTGCACGCGGGCATGCGGCACCTCGGGCACGAAGCGGGTTTCGGGCATCGGCAGCAACACCAGTCCCGGCGTGCCGGCCGGCACGCGCGCCACCTTCAGCCGGACGCGCTCGGCCGCATCGGCCGGCGGCAATGCGCCGACGACCAGCAGCACGCCGCTGTCGGGGCCGAGCGTCGTCCAGCGCTTGGCGCCGTGGATCGACACCGAGCCGTCGGCCGCAGGGGTGAAGACGGTGCGGATGTCGCGCGGGCGGTTGCCGCCGTCCTCGGTGACGCAGAAGGCCGCCACCACGTCGGCCGGCAGGCCCGGCAGCAGCGCGCGCAGCGCGGCCTGATAACCGCTGGCGAAGGCCCAGCCGACGCGGTCGGCATCGAATCCGCCGAGCATGGCCTGCTCGGCGCTGCTCGCGGCGCGGGCGGCTCCGCTGCGCCAGCGCGGCCACCATTCGGCCACGCTGGCGCGCGGCGGGACGTCGGTGGGCGCGCGCAGGCAGGCGTCGAGGCTGGCGATCATCGGCGGGCTTTCAGGGCTTTGGCCGCATGGTACCGGCGCGCCTGCGCGCGCATGCGTAGCATCCGCCTCTTCGGCAACGGCCACGGGAGGCAGTCATGAAGCTCAATGCGACGGTCTTTGGCGCGTCGCTGCTGTGTGTGGCCGGGCTGGCCGGCGCGGCAGGCGGCAGCGACAGCCCTGGCACCCCCGGCAGCTGGTCGGCCGGCAAGGCCGAAGACCCGGCGGTGAAGACGGCCAAGGGGGCGATCGCCACCGGCGACTATGCGTCTGCGCAGTTGTCCTTGAAGGTGGCGCTGGCCAGCGACCCGGGCAATGCCGACCTGCACAACCTGTACGCGTACTCGATCCGCAAGGGCGCCAACCCCGACATGCCGCTGGTGTTCAAGCATTACAGCGAGGCGCTGCGCATCGATCCCAAGCACCGCGGCGCGCACGAATATATCGGCGAGGCCTACCTGATGACCGGCAACCTGGCCAAGGCCAGGGAACACCTGGCCGCACTGGACAAGATCTGCTTCTTCGGCTGCGAGGAGTACGACATGCTGAAGAAGGCCGTTGCCGCCTACGAGGCGCGGCCGAAATGAATCAGTTCGTGAGCTCCAGCAGCACGACGCGGTTTTCGGCCGCAGGCCAGGCGACGCCGACGATGCGTTCCTGAATCGGACCCGAAGCGAATTCGGCAGCCACCGGCCGGCCCGCGCCGCCGACGACCTTGTGCTTGGAAATGGACACGCCGGCCACACCGGGCGGAATGCCCGGCGCCGGCGTCGCGCCGTCGAGCGTGACGCGGTCGCGCGGCACGCCGAAGTAGCCGCGCGGACGGGTCAGCGTGACCACCGCCGTCGCGCCCTTGTCGGCCTCGGCCAGGCGCTCGGCGCGCAGGTTGACGATGCTGCTGCTGCGCGCGAATGGCGAGCGATAGACATGCGTGGTGGCATAGCCGGGCGCGCTGATGACGAACTCATAGGCCGTGGCGCTGTCGGCGGCGAACGGGCCCCAGCGGCCGTCGGCGCCGATCTGCTTGCGGTGCAGTGCCGTGCCCTGGCGGGCGCCGGTGCCGGCATCGACGGCATAGACCTCGAGCAGCGCGCCGACCAGCGGCAGGTTGTCCGGCCCGCCGGGGCCGATGCCGCTGACCTTGCCGTCGAGCACCGGCCGGCTCTCGGCGGCGATGGTCAGCGTGGACGGTGCGCGGGCGGCAATGAACTCGTAGGTCTGGGCAAAGGCTTCCGGATGGAAGCTGACCTCGCGATGGTCCCGGTTCGGCAGCACCACGTTCTTCGCGCCCTTGAGCGCCGGCCCGTCGAAGCTGACGTTCGTGGGCTTGCCTTTCGCGCCGATCCACACGCCATCGGGCTGGGCGAACTTGTCGTTGTTGTCCGAGCGCAGCGTCATCCAGCGCACGCCGGGAGTGGCCTCGTCGCCATTCGGGCCCTTGGGCGCATTCAGGCCGACCAGAAAGGGGCCGACGCCGTTGAACTCGCTGTTCGGCCGGAAATCCTTCAGCGCCCAGACGCCATGGCTCGGCGTGCCGCCGAGCACCGCCATCGACACCTTGGACGCACCGCCGTGGTTCTGCACATAGTTGCGGATGGCATTGCCGCCGCGCGAATTGCCCACCAGCACCACCTGCCGTTCACCGGTGCGCGCCAGCAGCTTGTCGACCTCGGCCGCCAGGAACTGCGCCTGCTCGGTGCTGCTGCTGCGTCCGCCCTGCGGCACGTTGTCCTCGTCGCGGGCCAGCGGGTTGGGCAGGTCGATGGCGACCAGCCAGTCGCGCGGCCAGCCGTTGGATTCGAAGCGCCAGACCGTGGTGGTCCACAGCGCGGCGCTGTCGCCATTGCCGTGCACGAACAGTACCGGCGGCTGAGCGGGCGGCTGTGACGGGATCGAACAGCCGGCGATCGCCAGGCTGGCGGCCAGAGCCCACAGGGCCAGGCGTCGGTTCATCGTGTCTTACATGGACACCTCCCGTGTGGCAAGCGAGTTCTTGAAGTTCTGACTCGGCGGATACGACTGCGGTCTTACATCCGGCCTTGTTGCTGCGGTCGGGGCGGGCCCCACCGCTGGCCTTGATGG
>Ga0316601_100001244_pt1 | contig 12219 bp, 9 predicted proteins | sample OWC_soil_day5_no_FD_207663 | JGI IMG/M metagenome (GOLD analysis project Ga0316601, IMG submission 207663) | Wetland soil microbial communities from Old Woman Creek delta, Ohio, United States - OWC_soil_day5_noCT | ecosystem: Environmental > Terrestrial > Soil > Wetlands | place: USA: Ohio...
CCACGTATTGCAGAATCCGATGTCGCCCTTCCCCGCCGTAGCATGGATATCGATGCCCAGCCGCCCGATGCTGCTCTTGCCTTCAAGGAAGGGAACGTGGCAATGGGTCTCGGTGTATTCTTCGGTAACGCCGAGATAGAAGTGATGCGGGATAAGGACCACTCCTTCCTCGGGAATGGTCGTGTAATCCACCTCGTTGTGCTCCCTGGCGTCGAGGATCTCCTTGCGGTAGGTTGCGAGGTACTTGCCAAGGTGCACGTCATAAGAGTTCGAACCAAGGCAAGCCCGATCGAAGGGGTCGATGACGATGGTCCCCTTCTTCATTTCATCCAGGATTTTCGAGTCGGTGAGGATCATTTTTGTTGGCCACAGATGAGCACGGATCTGCGTGTACGGTTCACAGATGGACACCCAACGGGTAATGAACACCGATCTGTGTGGCATAGCCCCCATCCTTCGGCGCTGTTGGTCGGGACGGAGTCCCGACCTACGGACGTGCGAGTTGTTGGATCATGGCCCACGCCTCGTCCACGTGCCGTGCGTCCACGTTTGTCTGGGCAATGACCAGGCGGAGCGTGAAATGCCCGCCGAGTTTCGTATGCGTCAGAAACAGCTTCCCCGTCGCGTTCAACCGCTCCATCAGATCCGCGTTCAGCCTGTCGAGCTCGGCTTCCCCCGTCACGTGCGGCGGCCGGTAGCGGAAGCAGATCGTGTTCAACGGCACCGGGGCCATGATTTCGAAATCCCCTGCCGCTTTGATCTTTTCCGCAAGCCCCTGCGTGAGCGCAAGATGGTACCGGACTTTCTCCTGAATGCCGGCCACGCCGTAACTGCGAATCACGAACCAGAGCTTCAACGCGCGGAACCGCCGGCCTAGCTGGATCCCCCAGTCACGATAATTGTTCACCCGCTCAGCTTCAGAGGTCTTCAAATACTCTGGAAGGATCTCAAAGGTCCGGATGAGCGCTTCCGTGTCTCTCACGAAGTATGCGGAGCAGTCGAAGTTGGTGAACATCCACTTGTGAGGGTTGAACACAAATGTATCGACTTCCTCAATACCTTCGATCATCCAACGACACTCCGGCAACACGAGAGCCGTTCCGGCGAACGCCGCATCGACATGTAGCCAGGCTCCATATGTGCGGCAGATGGCGCCGACGGCCCGGAGCGGGTCGATTGCCGTCGAACCGGTCGTTCCCAATGCGGCGATGACGCAGAGCGGGGAGTACCCGGCGGCGATGTCCGTGCGAATCGCCGTCTCCAACGCATCCGGCTTCATCGCATAAGCGGCATCGACCGGAATCTTGCGCAGATGCTCCTTGCCGATACCCGCGATCTTCACTGCCTTTTCGACGGAGGAGTGTGCTTCGCTGGAGCAGTACACGGTAACGCGGTGCCCGGGGGTGAACCCATGGCTGTTGATCGTGTAGTCCGATCGGGCCTCGCGTGCGGTCAGAATGGAGCAAAGCGTGGCTGTCGAAGCGGTGTCCTGGATGACGCCGGTGAAGCCCGCCGGGAGCCCGATCATCTCGCGGAGCCACTCCATCGCGCGCTCTTCGAGCTCCGTTGCGGCCGGAGAAGTTGCCCAGCTCATGCATTGAGCCGCAAGCGTCGCGATGAGCATTTCGGCAAGGATCGACGGTGCGCTGCTGTTCGCCGGGAAGTAGGCGAAGAACGACGGATTCTGCCAGTGCGTCATCCCAGGGACGATGATCTCGCGGAAGTCATCGAAGATCGACGCGAACGGCTCCCCCTCCATCGGCGGGTGCCCCGGAAGCTGACGGGTGATGTCTCCGGGCTTGAGCGACGGCTTGACAGGATACCGCTCGACATGCTCGAGGTAGTCCGCCATCCAATCGACGAGATCATGGGCATGCCGGCGAAACTCATCGTTCTTCATTATTCGGATTTTTTCTTCTTCTTTGCGTATTCCGCCAGCTTCCGGTTCACCAGGTAGTTGATGCTGCCCGAGGCGAACTTGCCGGATTGTGTGCGTGTGCCGGCCGGCTTGTTGGTCAGCAGTTCGATTCCTTCGTCAATGGTGCGAATCGCATAGATATGGAACTTGCCTTTCCTGACCGCCTCGACAACATCACGGCGCAGCATCAGTTCTTTCACGTTCTGATGGGGGATCATCACTCCCTGCTTGCCGGTGAGTCCCCGCGCTTTGCAGACGTCGAAAAAGCCTTCGATCTTCAGATTCACTCCGCCGATCGGCTGAATCTCGCCATGCTGGTTCACCGACCCGGTCACGGCGATGTCTTGCCGGATCGGTGTGCCGGAGAGGCTGGAAAGGATCGCATACACTTCCGTAGAGGAGGCGCTGTCTCCGTCGACGCCGCCGTAGGACTGTTCGAATGTGATCGTGGCGCTGAGCACCAGAGGTTTGTCCTGCGCAAACTTCCCGAGGAGGTATCCCCCCAGGATGAGCATCCCCTTGTTGTGCGTGGGCCCGCTCATGGCGGCCTCACGCTCGATGTTAATGATCCCGGCGCGTCCCATGCCGGTCTTGGCCGTGATGCGCGACGGGCGGCCGAATTCGAATTCGCCCAGCTGGTAGACCGACAATCCGTTCACCTGTCCCACGATGGCGCCGCCGGTGTCGATCAGGATCGAACCGTTGGCGATCATTTCCTGCATCTTCTCTTCCACCATCCGGACCCGCTCGATCCGCTCGTCGATCGCTTTTCGCACATGTTCACCGCTGACCTGTTCTGCGCCCGCTTTCCCTGCCCAGAAACTCGCCTCGCGCAGAATATCAGCCAGAACGCTGAACCGTGTCGAGAGCTTGTCCTGGCGTCCCGCCATCCGCGCGCCGTATTCCACCACCTCGACCACGCCGGTGACGTCGAACGTCCGGAGCGACTCCGTCTCGCACAGGGTCCTCACGAACGACACATAGCTGTCGATCGACTTGTCGACATTGGGCATTTCCACATCGAAGTCCGCACGGATCTTGAAGATCTTCTTGAAATCATCATCCAGGCCATAGACCATATGGTAGATGTAGGAATCGCCGATCATGATCACCTTGACGTCGAGATCGATGGGCTCGGGTTTCAACGCGGAGCTGGCGCCAAAAAGGCCTGACTCGATCGGCTGGATCTCTATCTGCATGTTGCGCAGCACGCGTTTGAGCATCGTCCAGACGCCCGGCTCGCTCAATGCGTCGAGCGCGTTGAGCACGAGATACCCGCCGTTGGCCTTCACGATGGATCCCGCCTTGATGTGCAGGAAGTCGGACCGCCAGACGCCATTGCGATCGACGGACCGCTCGATCGTACCGAAGAGATTCTTGAACCGGGGGTTGGTCTCGATGATGACGGGGACGCCTTTGGCTGCGCCGTTGTCCACCACGACATTCACCTGAAACTCAATGAAGGCATCCTCCTCCTTCGGGATCTGAAACCCCAGTACCGACGTCTGCGGCTCCTCTTTCGGGTGGAATCTCCCAAGGTTCTCCAGGATGCTGTTCTTGGCGGCGAGCAGATACTCCCGCACCCGTGCGGAGTCGTACCTCGCTTGAATGTCCACCAGCAGCTCTTCGACCAGCGGTACGATGATCCTGTGGTTCAGGTCTTCGACGGATTTCTTCGCCTTACGCTCGATATTGCGCATCTCCCGCATGATAATATCCATTTGCGCTTCGAGCTCGGTTTGCTGCGCCGTGAGTTTGCTCAACTGTTCCCTGCTGATCTCTCCGGCATCGGCCCTGGCTATCAGGCTTTCCATTCCCACGGGGCTGCCGTTCAGGAGGAACGCGATCTCCGGCCGGGCGCTGGCGCTTCCCTGCACCTGGACCACTTCGAACCCTTTTTCTTTGACCTTCTTCTCAAAATCCTTCAGGATGGTCCGTTGCCGGTCCTGGAAGTGTTCCAGAAGGCTCTTGCGCTGTTCGATATAGCGCCGGCTTTCGAAGACCGCGGGGATGCCTTTCAACAGCTCGCCGAGGAACGTCTCCATGTCCTTCTTCAACGCGATTCCCTGGCCGGCAGGCAGACTGATCATGCAGGGCGAATCCGGATCGCGGAAGTTGTAGACATAGCATTTGTCCAGCAGCGCTGCCGGATGGTTGGCATACTCGTGGAGCATGCGGGTGATAGTCGTGGTCCGCCCCGTACCCGGGAGGCCGGTGGCGAAGATGTTGTATCCCTCGTGCTTCATTTCCAAACCCACCTTCAGCGCCCGCAGCGCGCGGTCCTGCCCGATGATCTCATCCAGCGGTTCGACGCTCTCCATGCTGTTGATGCCGTGCTGCGACGGCTTGAAGGTCCAGCGGAGTTTGTCGGCGGTGACCTCGAAAGGATGGGTTGGTTTGCGTGGTCGTTGTTTCATAGGACTCCGGAGGAAAGTCGTGGTTGAGGATAAGGGAACGAACGGATGCAATGTAGGTCGAACCCGAGCCGGCATGTTCGAACTACAGGATGTACTAGTACTCTTTCCTGTGCGCGTACAGGTTCATCAGAATCCCCATCATGCTCATGTTCGCGAGCAGGGCGGAGCCCCCGTAGCTGAGGAACGGCAGAGGAATCCCGATGACGGGCATGAGCCCGAGCGACATGCCCACGTTGAGGAAAATATGCGTCGCGAACACGGCGGTAATGCCGAGGGCAGCGAAGCTGCTGAACTTGTTCTTGACGGTCGAGGCCAGCGAGACTCCCCGGACCAGCAATCCCATGGAGAGCAGAAGCACCGTCGCCGAACCGAGGAAACCAAACTCCTCTCCGGGCACGCAGAAAATGAAGTCGGTCCACTGTTCGGGGATGAAATTCAACTGTGTCTGCGTCCCGCGCAGGTAACCTTTCCCCAGAAGGCCTCCGGAGCCGATGGCCACTTTGGACTGGAGAATGTTGTATCCCGCGCCCAGCGGGTCGGCGTTGGGGTCCAGGAACGTGGCAATGCGTTTCTGCTGATAGGGCTTCAGACCGTCATAGATGAACTGCACAGAAATGCCGACGAGCACGGTGGTCGAGAACACGATGGCGGCAACGATCCGATGCTCCTTGGTCAGATAGAGCAAGACGCCCATGACGCAGACGGCCACCAGGAACGGTGTGGTGCCGAATAGGGCGGCAACAGCGGCGATGATCGGGGAGATCACGGACAGCAGCGTGAATTTCGATGCGCCCCCCCAGTAGAGCAGCGGGAAGAACATGCCCAGATAGATGAACGCCGTCCCCGTGTCGGGCTGGAGCATGATCAGCAACACGGGAAGCATCACGATCCCGGCCGCGGTGGCAAGGTCCTTGAACTTCTGCAGCGACACGTCGGAACGCGAAAGATACGATGCCAGGGCAAGCACCGTGGTGATCTTGGTCAGTTCCGACGGCTGCAGGCGGAACGCGCCCATGTTGAACCAGCTTGTGGAGCCGGACACGGTCTTTCCCAGGATGAGCACGGACAGCAGCATGCCCACCGAGAGGAAATAGGATGGCCAGGAAATGAACTGCAGGAACCGGAACGGGAGGAGCGTGATGATGCCGAACGCCAGCGTGCCGCCGATTGCCCAGAAGACCTGTTTCTGGAAGATCTCCGAAGCGCGCGCGTCGTATGTGGCGCTGTAGACCGAAATGATGCCGATAAACACCAGAGCAAAGGTGATTATGGCCGTCTTGAAATCAAAATATTCTTTGAGTGCTGGTGTCAACGAATTTCGCGGAAATATTGAAACATGAGAATGACCCTGCAAAAGGTCTCATTGTTGCCCAACTTCTTCCCTGGAGGCATGGACCGGCGAGGCCGGAGCCTGGATTTCTTCGGGCTGCGAAGCGATTTTGGGCTGGGGCGTCGGCCGGTCGTTCCGGATCAGCCGCCCGTAGAGGTACAGCTCGATGCACTGGCCGGCGATAGGCGCGGCATACGATCCGCCGTAGCCGACGTTCTCCACCAGTACGGCAATGGCGATCCGTGGGCGGTCAAACGGTGCAAAGCCGATAAACCACGCATGATCCTTGCCGTGGGGATTCTGGGCCGTGCCGGTTTTTCCGGCGACCTCGATCTCTTTGACCCTGGCCAGTCCGCCGGTCCCCCCTGACTCCATGACCGCTCTCCGCATCCCTTCCCGCACGACAGTCCAGGAGTTCTTGGCAAGATTCGCGGTCCGGGAGCGGTATCTCAGGGTGTCGACGGCATTTCTTTCCTTGTCCATGGACGTACGCACTGTGTGCGGCTGATGGTAACGTCCTTCGTTGGCGAGCATCATGGCGTAGATCGCCATCTGAAGGGGAGTTACCCCCAGTTCTCCCTGGCCGATACCCAGACTGGGAAGGAATCCCCTGGTCCATCCTCGGGGGCCATACCGCCTGTTCATGAATTCCGTTGACGGAAGCAGGCCGGGGTTCTCCTCGTTGATATCGATGCCGGTGAGTTGTCCGAAGCCGAATTGCCTTCCCATCTCCGACCAATTGTCGAGGCCGACCTTCAGCATCAGCTGGTAGAAATAGACGTTGCACGACTTCTGAATCGCTTCCACCATGTTCACGGATCCGTGCACGTGAAGGTCGTGAAAGACCTTGTTCCCGAGGCGGAAGGAGCCGCCACAGGTGACGCGCCAGGCCGCGGTCACAACATGATTCTCGAGTGCGGCCAGCGCGAGGATCATCTTGAATGTCGACCCCGGAGGGAAGCGGGAGAGCGTCGCCCGGTTGTAGAGCGGGTGCGTGGGATCGCCGTTCAACGAGCGCCAGAGTTCCGGGGAGATCACTCCGCTGAACAGGTCCAGGTCATAGTCCGGCTTGCTGACCATCGCGATGATGCCGCCGTCTGCCGGATCGATCGCCACGACCGATCCGGAACGACCCGCCATCAGCGACTCGGCGAGGGCCTGCACGCCGAAGTCCATGCTCAAATGCAGATCGCTCCCGGCCATGGAGGGAATGTCATTCTTCCCGTTGTCGAAGCTGCCGATGACCTGTCCCCGCACGTTCACCGTGCTGAATTCCGCGCCTTTGCGTCCGCGAAGGACCTTCTCGTACTGCGCCTCGAGCCCGGAGGAGCCGATGACGTCGCCCTGCGCGTACTCATCCGACATCGTCCGCAGTTGATTCTCGGAGATTTCCTTGGCATAGCCAAGGATGTGGGAGGCATTGGCCTTGGTGGTATACGATCTCTTGTACTCGATCTGATAATCGACCCCCGGCAACTTGTCCCTGTTCTCTTCGATCGCGGAGAGCGTTCTGAAGTCAATGTCGCGCTTGATCTTTACCGGGGCAAAGCGGGAGTAGGCCTCTCCTTTTTTGAGACGGTCCCTGATGAATCCGGGTTCCAGAGCAAGCAGCGTCGAGAGATACTCGATGTTGCGCTTGTCGAACTCGAAGGGCATGATTGTGACCGTGAAGGCGGGGCGGTTATCGACCACCAGCCTGCCGGTCCGGTCGTACATGTACCCGCGCACTGGTTCCTTCGGGATCGTCCGGATGCTGTTCTCTTCCGATTTCTTACCGTATTCTTCACGGTAGATAAGCTGGAGCTGGTAGAGACGGCCGATGAACAGCATGAACACCAGGCCGATCACGATGTACAGCAACCGCCGCTTTGGATATATCTGTATGTCGTCTTGCAGAGTCATGAGAGCTGCGAGGATCTACGGGAGACCACGAACATGGGAAGAAGTGCGAGTGCGGCGGTATAGACGGTGGTCGGGAAACCGTACAGCACCACGGCGTCAAGCCACCCTACTTCGGTTCCCTGCAAAAAGATGATGAAATATAACACATTGTGGACGATCGATGCAACGGCGACCACCAGGACGAACTGGTATCCGCCAAGCATCTGCACGATCTTGTTCTCGTTGTAGAAATAGCCTGCCGCGAAACCGGCGACGGTTTTGCAGAGAGCCGCCAGGCCCAGCATGCCGTCCTTCCCGCTGATCAGGTCGAAGAGGAGCCCGAGGAAAAACCCCGCCACGGTTGCGGTGCTCTGTCCCTCCCGGAGTGCCAGCGAGACGATCCAGATCAACAGGAGGTCGGGGGCGATGCTTTCGATCGCCAGATAGCGCGCGAGGGTCGTCTGCAGGAGGACGATCAGGACGGAGATCAGGATATAACCGGCGGATTGCCGCATAGTCACGGTTGCAGATGCTGTTCGAGGTCAACGCGGCTCGAGTCCGCGATATGGGTGATGACAAACACTTCTTCAAGTCTGGTGAAATCGACGGCCGGCATGACCTCGACCTCTTCGAAGAGCGTGCCAGGGTTTTCATGCGTGCTGCTGACGGTGCCGATCACAAGTCCGGGAGGGAACACACTGCTGTAGTCGGAGGTGATCACGTGGTCACCCTCTTTCACATCCATGGTTTTCACCACGTTCTGGAGCGAGAGCGACGGGCCGCCGTCCCAACGGATGATACCGTCGACGCGGCTACGTTGGACTTTGGCGCTCACCCGGAGCTCCCGGTTGAGCAGGATCTGCCCGATGGAATATCGATCGCTTGTGGCGATGATCTTGCCGACAAGCCCGCTCTCGGAGACGATCGGCATGTTGGGCGCGACGCTGTCCTGCTCTCCTACGTCCAGGGTGATCGTATTTCGCAGCAACTGGAGGTTCTTGCCGACGACGTTCGCGCTGACATATGTATACACTCCCCGTTCCTTCAGGGCGAGAAGCTGGCGCAGCCGGATATTCTCCAGGCGTCCTTCCCGCAAGCGGCTCACTTCATCGGCCAGCGTCAGGTTGAGCTCCCGCAGGACCTTGTTCTCCCGCCGCAGGTCAAAGTAGTTGGGGATGAAGCTCAACGCATCCTGCAGGAAACCCACCGAGGCCACGGCAACCGACCGGATCGCGCGGATCTGTTGGTTCTCGTTGAACGTCAGGAGTGCGATTGATGCCACAAGGAACAACGCAAGCAGGAAGTACTCTTTGAAAAGCTGAACGATTTCGAAGAGGCGTTTGTACATGGGTCCGGAGCTCTCAGTATCGTCTGCTCTTCAGCAGAACCTTGGAATAACGGCCGAGATTTTCGAGGATCTTCCCTGTTCCCCGCACGACGGCAGTGAGCGGATCCTCCGAGACATGCACCGGCAGATTGGATTCCAGGCGCAGGCGTTCGTCGAGCCCTTTCAACAACGCACCGCCGCCGCTGAGCATGATCCCGCGATCCAGGATATCGGCCGAGAGTTCCGGGGGAGTGCGCTCCAGCGTCAGCTTGACGGCTTCCACGATCTGCGAGACCGCTTCGCTCAGCGATTCCCGGATCTCCACCGAGCTGGCCTCGGTGGTCTTCGGGATGCCGTTGACCAGGTCGCGTCCTTTCACGCGGATGGTGATCTCCTCCTTCAACGGCATGGCGGAACCGACCTCACATTTGATCGCTTCGGCCGTCCGCTCTCCAATCAGGATGTTGTGGTTCTTCTTGAAGTACTGCACGATCGAATTGTTCATCTCGTCGCCGGCAATCCGGATCGACTCCTCATTGACGATGCCGGACAGAGCGATGACGGCGATTTCGGTGGTGCCGCCGCCGATGTCCACGATCATGTTGCCGACCGGCGCTTCCACATCCAGCCCCACCCCGATGGCAGCGGCCATCGGCTCGGCGATCAGATGCACTTCCTTGGCGCCTGCGTGCTCCGCCGAATCCCGCACGGCTCGCTTTTCGACCTCCGTCACGCCGCTCGGGACGCAAATGACAATGCGCCGGCTGGGCATCCAGTTCGCGTGGATCTTTTTGATGAACTCGCGGAGCATCCCTTCCGCGATCTCGAAATCGGCAATGACACCGTCCTTCATCGGACGGATGGTCCGGATGTCCCGGTGCGTCCTACCCAGCATCTCCTGGGCTTCCTTGCCGATGGCAACGATCTTCTTGGTGTTCCGGTCGAACGCCACGATGGACGGTTCATTCAGCACAATGCCCTTCCCCTTCATGTAGATCAGGGTGTTCGCGGTACCGAGGTCAATTGCGAGGTCTGCGGAAAAGACGGAGAATATGCCCATTGGAATATGAAGATTTTATGAGGTTGCCAATTAGTGTCTAAAATGCCGCGTTCCGGTGCATACCATGGTGATCCCCCGAGCGTCGGCGGCGGCGATCACCTCGGCGTCGCGGACTGAGCCCCCCGGCTGGATCACCGCGGTGGAGCCTGCGTCCACGGCTGCCAGCATCCCGTCCGGAAACGGGAAAAAGGCATCGGATGCTGCCGCAGAACCTGCAAGTTCCATGCCAGCTTCCTGCGCCTTCAAGACCGCGATGCGAGATGAATCCACGCGCGACATCTGACCTGCCCCGATTCCGAGCGTCCTGTCTCCCCGGGCGTATACGATGGCGTTGGATTTCACATGCTTGGCGACCCGCCAGGCAAAACGCATGGCGGCGATCTCTTCTGCTGTCGGAGGTCGTTTCGTCACCACGTTGAATTGCTCTTCCTCCTGTCGCTTCGCATCGGCATCCTGCACGAGCAAACCTCCCGGTACCGCCCTCAGCTGCAACCCGGCATAGGGCCGGAAGCGGGGGGTGAGGCGCATCAGCCGTCGGTCCTTCTTCTTCCGGAGGAACTCGAGCACGGGTTCCGGGTATTCCGGAGCGATGATCACCTCCGTGAACACGTCGTTGATCCGCTGGGCGGCTTCCATGTCCAGCGGCCTGTTCACCGCTACGATGCCGCCGAATGACGAGGCCTTGTCGGTGGCGAAGGCTTTTGCGTACGCATTGGCCAGGGTGCTTGCCGATCCGACGCCGCACGGGTTCGTGTGCTTGATGATGGCAACAGTGGGTTCGTCGAACTCGGTGATGAGCGATGCCGCCGCACTGATGTCCAGGATATTATTGTATGAGAGTTCTTTGCCGTGCAGTTTTTCGAACGATTCCCCGAACGTCCCGTACAGTGCAGCCCGCTGATGTGGATTCTCACCATAGCGGAGGTCCATCTCTTTTTTCATCACCAGGCGGAGCAGCGGAGGAAACTCCTCCTGCACTCCGCCGGCCCGCTCGAGGTAATCGGCGATCGCCGCGTCATACGACGACGTATGGCGGAAGACCTCGCGCGCGAGCGCAAAGCATGTCGCTTCCGACAGCGAGCCGCCACACTCTCGCATCTCGTTGATGATCTCGGTGTACCGGTCCGGGTTCACGATCACGGCGCGGTAGTGGAAATTCTTTGCCGCCGAGCGGAGCATGGTCGGCCCGCCGATGTCGATCTGCTCCACGGCTTCGCCGAGTTCGACCCCCGGGCGCGCAACGGTTTGTTCGAACGGATAGAGGTTCACCACGACCATCTCGATCGGTTCGATGGCATGCGTGCGGAGTTGCGCCCTGTGCTGCTCATTGTCGTCGACGGCAAGGAGGCCGCCATGGATTTTCGGGTGAAGTGTCTTCACCCGGCCGTCGAGGATCTCGGGAAAACCGGTAATGTCCGACACGGCACGCGCTTCGATGCCGCCTTCGCGCAACGCCGCGTGCGTGCCGCCAGTGGAAATGATCTCGACGTTCATGGCACGAAGGGCTGCGGCGAACTCCAATAATCCGCGCTTGTCAGATACGCTGATCAGAGCTCGATGAATAGAGGGCAATGCTTCTCCGGGAATTGAAAGGTTATGCCTTCTCGACTACTGCATCTTGATGTGCCAGGCGGCGGATTGCTTCGGGGTAAATTTCATGCTCGATTTCAAGGACCCTGGCAGCGAGCGTCTCGGGAGTGTCATCGGGAGCCACCAAGACGGTCTTCTGCAGCACAACTGATCCATGGTCGTACTCTTCGTCGACAAAATGCACCGTGGCGCCGGAAAGCCGTTCGCCCGAGGCGATGACCGCCTCATGAACGCGGATTCCGTACATCCCGGGCCCTCCGAATCTGGGAAGAAGGGCCGGATGAATATTGATGATGCGGCGACGATATGCTTCCACGACGCGCGGATGAACGCGCTTCATGTAACCCGCAAGAACAATGAAATTCACCCTGTGCGCACTCAACAAGGAAAGGAGTGCGTCCACAAACTCATCTTCCGTGGTGAACTGCCTATGACTCAGATGAACCGCTGGGAGGGAGTTGTTGCGCGCTATCTCCAGAATCCCCGCGCCTGAATTGTTGCTAATCACAACACGAATTTCGGCACCGGTGATTCGACCCTGTTGAATTGCCGTGAGAATCGCCTGAAAATTCGAACCCCGGCCAGATCCTAAGACGGCAATGTTCAACATATCACCCGACATCGTAGTAAGACCGCAGAACGAGAATTAAGTTACAATTAATCTGGCTAATATTCAACATCCGTAAAAACCGCCAC
>Ga0316601_100001247_pt1 | contig 12206 bp, 13 predicted proteins | sample OWC_soil_day5_no_FD_207663 | JGI IMG/M metagenome (GOLD analysis project Ga0316601, IMG submission 207663) | Wetland soil microbial communities from Old Woman Creek delta, Ohio, United States - OWC_soil_day5_noCT | ecosystem: Environmental > Terrestrial > Soil > Wetlands | place: USA: Ohio...
GTCGGTACCCAGCCAGCCGGGCTGGCAGTTGGCGCGCGCAGCCGCCAGTTTGATGCGAACATGGGCTAGTACGAAATCCTTATCCGGAAGCCGCCCGGAAATGGGAAAATTAGCCACCGCACGCGCAGTTTGCGCACCGTACCAAGCCGGTTCGGGAACCTGGACCTCGCCCAGTGAGTCTTTTTCGATGCGATATTCATTCATGATGGAACACTCAATGCAGACGTTACAAAGAACGCAATTTTATCCGATGTGGCTGGCCGGGCTGTTATTGGCGCTGGCAGCGTCGTGGGCGCAGGCCGATTTCAAAATGACCGATACCACTGGCAAGTCGCATTCGCTGTCGGGCTACAAGGGTAAATGGGTGCTGGTGAACTATTGGGCGACCTGGTGCCCGCCCTGCCTGGAAGAAATTCCCGATTTGATCGCGCTGCACGAAAATCAGAAAAACAATCTCGTTGTGCTGGGGGTGGCGCTTGATTATCGCAGTGCCAAACAGGTGACCGATTTTGCCGACGGCCTGCTGGTTACTTATCCCATCGTGCTGGGCAGCCCGAAAATCACCAACCAGATCGGTCCGGTGCAGGGCTTGCCTACAACCTATTTGTTCAATCCGGATGGCAAGATGGTGGCCCAGCAAGTGGGTGCGATCACCCGTCAGGCGGTGGAATCGTATCTTGCCGGTCAATATACACGCAGCAAAAAATAACGGTGGCAGGATAAGAGACTCATCATGCGTCAATTACTGATTGCAATTTTTCTGCTGTGTGCGGCGCCTGCCTGGGCGGATACGCGCGACCCCGGCACCCATTTTTTTCAGGCGACGTTTGGTGATCTCAAGGCTGAGTTGGCGACAGCTAAAGCACAGGGAAAGAAAGGCGTTTTTCTGTTTTTTGAAATGGATGACTGCCCATTTTGCGCGCGCATGAAATCAACCATCCTCAATCAGTCTGATGTGCAGGATGCTTACCGCGCGCAGTTTCTGGTGTACACCATCGATGTCAATGGCGATACGCTGCTGACCGATTTTCAGGGCAAGGAAACCACCGAGAAAGCCTTCTCTTTGGTCAACCGGGTGCGCGCCACGCCAACGCTGCTGTTTTTCAATCTCGACGGCAAGCTGGCAGCACGCTTTACCGGCCCGACCAAAAACAAGGCCGAGTTTTTGTTGCTTGGCCGCTATGTGGCTGACGGCGCGTATGCGACCCAGTCTTTCACCCAATACAAGCAAGGCAAGTAATGCGTAAAGTCTGGGTCGCGCTGCTGGCGTGGGCATGGTTCAGCGCAGCCTCGGCTGAAACACTTACGCTAGAGGAGGCGCTGGCCACCGTAGCCGCACCGCATCCAGACCGGCAGATCGCGGAGAGCGACCTGGCACTGGCACGTGCCGATCGCGATCAAGTGGCGAGTACCCAGGATTTCCGTTTGTTTCTCGATGGCACGCTGGCGGGCGGGCAGGGTGAACACCTTGGTTGGCGAGCCAACAACCTGGGCCGCATCGTTGCGCGCAAACCCTTGTTCGATTTCGGCCGCAGCAGCCAGGCCACAGCTGCGGCCGATCAGGAGGTCGCGGCGCGCCAGACGGACCTGTTTCATGTCCAGAATCTGCGCCGCATCGACATCATGGCGCGCTACTTCGATGTGCTGCTGGCTGATATGCGGTACGCCGCTGACAACGAATTCATGGCGGTGGCGTATGTGTCGTGGGACAACGCACAGGATCGTCTCAAAGTGGGTCAGATCAGTCAGCCTGAATTGATCAAACTGGAGGCCGAATATCAGGATAGCCGCCAGCGTCGCGAGGCCAGCTTGCAAAGCATGCGCAGCACGCGGCAAAGACTGGCTCACGCCATGTTTCGCCCCGGTAATCTGCCGACTGAACTTGCCGAACCGGTCTTGAAGGGTAATGCCCAGCAGGTTGCGGAATACGAATCCCTGCTGCCTTGGGTCATGGAAAAAAATCCACGCGTGCAAGCCTTGCAGTCGCAAGTTGCAGCGGCCGACGCGCGGATTGCCGCAGTGCGGGCGGAGCGCAATCCGATGCTGGACGCCGAGGTGGTGGGTGCCGACTACAGCCGTATATCGAATACGCGCGATCAAATCAGTGCGGGGTTGCTGTTTCTTATTCCCTTGTATCAAGGTGGGCGAGTGGATGCCCTGGTCGCGCGCGAGCTGGCGCAAAAGGAACGCAGCACAGCCGAACTGGAAAAACTCAAGCTCGAACTGGCAGATGCCCTGCTTGCCACCTTGCAGGAAATCGATTGGTTGCGCAGCAGTGGCCGCACCGCTGCCGACAAGCAGATCGAATATCGTGATTGGGCGCTGGAGCGCTCACGCGCGGAATACGAGCTTGAAATGAAAACTAATCTGGGAACCAGCATGGCGGAAACACAAGTGGCGGCGTTGCGCCGCAAGCAGGTGGATTATCAGCTGGCGTTGGCGCTGGCGCGACTTGAAGCCATGTCTGGCGGCAGCCTGCCGCCTGTTGAAGGGGTAGTGAAATGAAGCAGCGTGTGGCCGCCATGGTATTGGCTGGATGGATAGGGGCGGGCGTCAACCCGCTGTGGGCGGCGGAGTCGGTGGAACTTAGCACCCGGGTGTCGGGCGTGGTCGAGACAGTGTGGGTCAAGCCCGGTCAGCAGGTGAAAAAAGGCGCGCGACTGCTGCGTCTGGATCGAACAATTCTGCAGGCGCAACTGGCCGAAGCAACGGCAGAACAGGTGCGCGCGCGGGCTGATGCAAACGAGGCCAGGCGCGAGCGGGATCGGGCGCAGGAATTGTTCGACCGCACTGTGTCGTCGACCAGCGAGCTCGATGCGGCCAAGTTGCTGGATGCGCGTGCACAGGCGACGCTTGCTGTCGCGCAGGCACGCCGCGTGATCGCGCAAAAGAACCTGCAGGATGCCGAACTCAAAGCGCCGTTCGATGGGGTGGTGAGCGCGGTGCCGGGCGGACCGGGAACGGTGGTGGCGGCTGATTGCCAGCCTAAGCCGTTGATTGTATTTTCGACTCGCCCCTGAAGACGGCGCCCAATGGCTTACCTCGCTGGGAACACGCCGCCCGACGGGGGTGTGCGCGTCGGCCGCCAGCATTCGGCAGCGGGTGCGGCCGTGGGCTGACAGCGGAGAGTGTGGGAGGACGGTGCGTTGTTTAGCTTCGCAGGGCCTGAATGAAGTCGTTTTGCAGTAGATCGTTCACCATGTTTTCCAGCTCGGTGTAATTGGGTAATTTGCTGCTCAACTCGCCGAATGTAATGCCGCCGCCGACGCTGAAGAGAATTTGGCGAAACCGGGGCCGGAGGGTGTGACCCAGATTGAAAATTTCGTCTTGCCCTTTGTTGGTCCGGCTCAATTGCATTGTCATTTCCATGGTCGTCTCCTTTGTGGTGGGCAGGGTCGTTCCTGCACCCACTAACGTGCATAGGCTGTGCCAGTGCATGCCTATAAACGCAGCTTATTGATTGTTAAGTGATTTTAAAATTACAGCCGAAAAAGGGATGGGAAATCGTTTTCTTTTCCGATGAGGGGATGGCAGAAAGTTGAAATGTTGACAGTCAGGCGATGTTCGCTCGGCCGCGTGGGAGGTGCTGGACTGGGAGGGGGCGCGGGTAAAAGCCTGGAGCGGGTCAACTGGTTCCGTGCCGGGTGTCGAGCAGACCCGCGATCCCAGGGGCGGCTTGTTTAGCTGCGCGAAGCGGTGGTCGCGCCTGCCGACTTGGTGCTGGGGGTGTAATCCCAATGACGCTTCCATGCGCCAACCACGAGGTTGGGATATTCGGGACGACCCAGACTGCCGTTGAAACGCCCGAGCGCGCGGTAGTAGTCACCGTGTTCGATGTCAATGTAATGGCGCAGGATCAGTGCGCCGTAGCGCAAGTTGGTGCGCAGTTGAAACAGGTTGTGGTCGGGGTTGCCGATCGCCTTGACCCAGAACGGCATCACCTGGGTGTAACCCCGCGCGCCGACCGGCGACACGGCATATTTACGGAAGCCACTTTCGACCTGAATCAGGCCGAGCAGCAGTTGCGGGTCGATTCCGGCGCGCGATGCCTCCCAGTGCAGGGTGGTAAGAAATTCGAGGCGTTCGGCTTCGTCCGGCATGCGCTTGCTCAGCCGGCGCGACATTTCTTTTAGCCAGGCTGCTTCATCTGCGGTATTGGTAAACGCGGTGCGGGTGATCGGCGTGTCGGCCAACCCCCGTTGCAGCGATGAACGCACATTGTCCGACAGCGCCTCTTCGCGCTGGCCGCCCGCGTGGGCGGAGTGGCTTAGCAGCAGCGTGGCGATCAGCAGACCAATACACGTTGTTTTTTTCATGTCAGCGTTCTAACAATCCTGTCAAAAATTCTTTCGCGTCGGCGAGCGCGATTTTTTGTGCTTCGCCATTCTCCCCGGCTGCTGCCCGGCGTGGTTGATACTCGATCACGCCGTCTTTCAAACCGCGCTCGCCTATCGTGACGCGGTGCGGGATGCCAATCAATTCAGCATCGGCAAACATTACGCCCGGGCGATCGTCGCGATCGTCCAGCAATACGGCAAACCCGGCGGCGGCCAATTCAGCATACAAGGTATCAGCGGCAATTTTAACCGTTTCGCTTTTGCCGTAGCCGATTGCCACAATTACCAGCAAGAACGGTGCCATGCTCGCCGGCCAGATGATGCCGCGGTCGTCGTGGTGCTGTTCGATGGCCGAGGCCACAATGCGCGACACGCCGATGCCGTAGCAACCCATTTCCATCGCCTGCGACTTACCTTCTTCGTCCAGATAGGTGGCGTTCATGGCCTGCGAATACTTGTTGCCGAGCTGGAACACGTGACCCACTTCAATGCCGCGGCACAGTTGCAGCGTACCCTTGCCGTCCGGACTGGCGTCTCCAGGGGCAACATTCCGTATATCGGCTACAAAATCGGGTTCCGGTAGGTCGCGCCCGAAATTAACCCCGGCCAGATGGAATTTTGGCTTGTTCGCGCCGCAGACGAAATCGCTCATGGCAGCGACTGTGCGGTCCGCGATCACGTGAATCTGGCTGCGGTCGAGCCCGACTGGCCCCAGAAAGCCCGGTGGGCAATTGAACGAGGCGCGGATTTCAGCTTCGTTTGCGAGCCTGAAATCGGCCATGCCCTCCAGCTTGCCGAGCTTGACCTCGTTCAGCATGTGGTCGCCGCGCAGCAGCACAACCACCATTTTTTCGCCCGCCATGATGGCAATGAGCTTGACAGTTTGAGCCAGCGGCACGCCGAGCAGGGCAGCGACGTCTTCGCAGGTGGTCTGTTTCGGCGTATCGACTTCGCGCAGGGATTCATGCGGGGCGGCGCGTGGCGTGGCAGGTGCGAGCGCTTCGGCAAGCTCGACGTTGGCGGCGTAATCGGAGTCCGGGCAGTAGGCAATCAGGTCTTCGCCGGAGTCGGCCAGCACATGGAACTCGTGCGAACCGGATCCGCCGATGGCGCCGGTGTCAGCCGCCACTGCGCGGAAGGTCAGCCCCAGCCGGGTGAATACCCGCGTGTAGGCAGCGTACATGGTCTGATAGGTGTCAACCAGGCTGTCGTGGCTGGCGTGGAAGGAATACGCGTCCTTCATCAGGAATTCGCGCGCGCGCATGACGCCAAAGCGGGGGCGGATTTCGTCGCGGAATTTCATCTGGATCTGATAGAAGCTGACGGGCAATTGTCGGTAGCTTTTGATCTCGCGGCGCGCCACGTCGGTAATGACTTCCTCGTGGGTGGGGCCAAAACAGAAATCTCGCTGATGGCGATCCTTGATTTTCAGCATCTGCGGGCCGAAAACCTCCCAGCGCCCGGTTTCCTGCCACAGCTCCGCCGGTTGCACGGCGGGCATCAAAAGCTCGATTGCACCGGCGCGGTTCATTTCTTCGCGCACCACCGCCTCGACCCGGCGCAGCACGCGCAGCCCCAGCGGCATCCAGGTATACAAGCCCGATCCCAGGCGCTTGATGAGTCCGGCGCGCAGCATCAGTTTATGACTGATCAACTCGGCATCGGATGGGGCTTCTTTGGTGGTGGAAATGAAAAACTGGCTGGCGCGCATGGTCAAAGCGGGGCAAAAAGACGAAAGGCGACATTTTACCGCGTGGGCGTGTAATCTTTCGCGCTCGATTTTGGGATGGAATAGCAATGCGCTTGAAAATAGGCAAACGCCGGTCAGACGATGCCGGGCTGGAAGTGACCGAGGAACGCGGCATGCGCGTGCTGCATCTGGGCAGCCGCGCGATCCAGAGCGCGATGCGGATCACCCGGCCGTGGGACCTTGAACTGGCCTATACCCGCGCGATGATGGGTTTTCTGATGTTCAATCCGATGCCGCAGGATGTGTTGATGATTGGCCTCGGCGGCGGCTCGCTCGCCAAGTTCATCCGCAAGCAGCGCCCGCAGACCTGCATCACGGCGGTGGAAATCGATCCCCGGGTGATTGCCGCTGCGCGCGCGCATTTCGAACTGCCGCCAGACGATGAGACGCTGACCGTGGTTGAGGCGGATGGCGCGCTCTACATGCGCCAGCATGCCAGCTGCGCCGATATCATTTTGCTCGACGGTTTCGATTCGGGTAACCAGGTGGAGGCGCTGGCGACGCAGACGTTTTATGCGGCCTGTCGTCGCGCATTGCGGCCAGGTGGCGTGCTGGTGGTGAATTTGTGGGGACGTGACGCCGATTTTGCCGAGTATTTTGCGCGTCTGACGCGTGCCTTTGATGGCGAAGTGGGCTGGCTCTCGGTGCAGAACAAAACCAACATCATCGTGTTTGCCTTCGCCGAACCGGGCGCACTTGAACGGCTTGACGCGTTGCGGCCACGGATGGCGGAGCTGTCAACACGTTATGGGCTTGATCTACGGGGTTTCGCCAGAGACTTTCAGTGGGCAGCGGGGATTGTGCCACTGCTGGATTGAATTGAGCAGGTGAAAATGGGTTGCCACCAGCCGATTTTCTAAACCCTTTTCGCAACATTAAACATAATAAAAACAATGGCTAACAGCTCGTTTAATGCTGAGTCCGGTTTGCAATTTCCGGCGGGTGTGAAAGAATGCAGGTAATCAAACTTTACTGATGGTGGCGGCCATGATCGACCGAGAAGGTTACCGCCCGAACGTAGGCATTGTCTTGTGCAATGCGAACAACCAGGTTTTCTGGGGCAAGCGCATTAATCAGCACGCCTGGCAGTTTCCCCAGGGCGGCATCAACGCTGGGGAAACGCCGGAACAGGCCATGTTCCGGGAGTTGCAGGAAGAAGTCGGGCTACTGCCCGAGCATGTGCGTATTTTGGGACGTACGCGTGAATGGTTGCGTTACGACGTACCGACGCACTGGACCCGGCGCGACAATCGTGGCCTGTATCGCGGCCAGAAGCAGATATGGTTTCTGTTGCGCTTGACGGGGCGTGATTGCGATGTGGCGCTGCGAGCCAGCAGTCACCCTGAATTCGATGCCTGGCGCTGGAACGAGTATTGGGTTCCAACTGATGCGGTCGTCGATTTCAAACGCGAGGTTTATCGACTCGCGCTTGAAGAGTTGGAACGCTATCTGCATAAAGATGTGCGTTATTTACGGCAACACCCACGTCGTCCGTATGACCGGCGTGGCGTGGCGCTGGATTTGCAGCTCAAGCCCTGAAATCCGGATTGCGGAGGCGTGATGAAGATTTGTGCCTGTGCTTCAACCACGCTGACGATCAATTCGGACGCCCAGCCCGGATTGCCCTTGTGGCAGATCGCGCCCACGCATGACAGCGCCGGGCAGCGACTCACCGATTTCATGATGCTGATCCCGCGTTTGCGTAGCCGTCCATCCATTGAGATTGAACGGATTTCGCGTGGAATTCAGACGATTCTGAGCTTGCATCAGGACGTGGTGTTTGCTGACCTCAACCTGAAACTGAATCTGCTGTGGGTGTCGTTGCGCCCCCGGCAGGGTGCGATCAGCGAGGTGGCTGCGGCGATCCGCTTGAGTGTGCCCGAGGCAGTGTTGATCGCGCATTACGTCAAGCCGTACTGAATACTCGTTTGGTGGATGCCTCAAATAGCCAGTAAAAGCCGTTAATGCCCTTGTAAACGGCATGGAATCCCGCGCATTTTCTACGTACAAGTTAAATTGAGTCGTACCTAATTCAGCGGAATTCGTTAAAATGAGCGATTACTTATAAACCCGCTGGAGCAAATATGGCCGTTTCCGAACTTCAGGTGCAAACCGCACTGCAAGCCTTGATTGATCCCAACACCCACAAAGATTACGTCTCGACCAAGTCGGCTCGCAACATCAAGATCGACGGTGGTGCAGTTACGCTCGACATCCTGCTGAGCTACCCTGCGCAGAGCCAGTTGGCCGGCATCAAGCAGCAAGTCGAAGACGGCATCAAGGCCATCGATGGCGTGACCAGCGTGACGGCCAACGTCAGCTTTAAAGTCGTGTCGCATAGCGTGCAGCGCGGCGTGAAGCTGATTCCAGGTGTGAAAAACATTATTGCCGTAGCGTCTGGCAAAGGCGGCGTCGGCAAATCAACCACCGCCGTCAATCTGGCGCTGGCGCTGTCCGCTGAAGGCGCGCGTGTCGGCATGCTGGATGCCGATATTTATGGCCCGTCGCAACCGACCATGCTGGGCATCACCGACAAGCCTGAGTCAGCCGACGGTAAAAATCTCGATCCGTTGATCGGTCATGGCATTCAGGCCATGTCGATCGGTTTCCTGATTGACGTCGAAACCCCAATGGTATGGCGTGGCCCAATGGTCACGCAGGCGCTGGAACAGTTGCTCAACAACACCAACTGGACCGACCTCGATTATCTGGTGGTTGATCTGCCGCCAGGCACCGGTGACATCCAGCTGACGCTGGCGCAGCGTGTGCCGGTGACGGGTGCGGTGATCGTCACCACGCCGCAGGACATCGCGTTGATTGACGCACGCAAGGGTCTGAAGATGTTCGAGAAAGTCGGCATTCCGATCATTGGCGTGGTCGAAAACATGAGCCTGCACATTTGCTCTAAGTGCGGTAATGAAGAGCGCATCTTCGGCGAAGGCGGCGGCGAGCGCATGTGCAAGGACTACAGCGTGGAGTTCCTCGGCGCGTTGCCGCTGGACGGCGCAATCCGTGCCGACACCGATTCCGGCAGGCCGTCGGTGGTGTCCGACCCGGATGGTCGCGTGACCGAAATCTACAAGCAGATCGCGCGCCGTGTGGCGGTGAAGATTGGCGAAACCGCTGTCGACCACTCCTCCAAATTCCCCAACATCGTCATTTCCAATACCTGATGAGCATCAAGTCTGACCGCTGGATCCGTCGCATGGCGACGGATCACGGCATGATCGAGCCATTTGAACCCGGTCAAGTCAAAGCGGTCGGCGGCCGCTCAATCGTTTCGTACGGCACGTCCAGTTACGGCTACGACGTGCGTTGTGCAGACGAGTTCAAATTGTTCACCAACATCAACAGCACGATCGTTGACCCCAAGGCGTTTGACCCGAATTCGTTCGTCGAGGTCAAAGGGGATTCCTGCATCATTCCGCCGAATTCATTCGCGCTCGCGCGCACGGTGGAATATTTCCGTATTCCGCGCAGTGTGTTGACAATTTGTCTGGGCAAGAGCACCTATGCGCGTTGCGGCATCATCGTCAATGTGACGCCGCTTGAACCAGAGTGGGAAGGCCACGTGACGCTGGAATTTTCCAACACCACGCCGCTACCGGCGCGCATCTACGCCAACGAGGGCGTGGCGCAAATGCTGTTCCTCGAGTCTGACGAGGTGTGTGAAACCTCGTACAAGGATCGTGGCGGCAAATATCAAGGCCAGACGGGCGTCACCCTCCCCAAAATCTGACGCTGGCCAAGATTTAACTTCCAGGTCGTACAATCCGCGTTTTTCTCACGGCCTTCCAAAGGTTACGCCATGCGCTTTCGTTTTCCCGTTGTCATCATTGACGAAGATTTTCGCTCCGAGAATGCGTCGGGCTTGGGCATTCGTGCGCTGGCTGATGCCATTGAAAAAGAAGGCATCGAAGTACTCGGCGTTACCAATTACGGCGACCTGACGTCGTTCGCGCAGCAGCAGGCACGCGCCTCGGCCTTTGTGCTATCGATTGACGACGAGGAGCTCGCAGGGAGTGCCGAGGATGCGCAGGCAGCGCTGCAAAAATTGCGGGGGTTTGTCGAAGAAGTGCGCTTTCGCAATGCCGAAATCCCGATTTTTCTGCATGGCGAAACCCGCACCGCGCGTCACATCCCGAACGATATCCTGCGCGAACTCAACGGTTTCATCCATATGTTGGAAGACACGCCGGAGTTTCTCGCGCGTTACATCCTGCGCGAGGCACGCACCTATCTCGATTCGCTGGTGCCGCCATTCTTCCGCGCGCTGACCCATTACGCCGCTGATGGCTCGTATTCCTGGCATTGCCCGGGGCATTCGGGCGGAGTGGCTTTTTTGAAATCGCCGATCGGCCAGATGTTCCACCAATTTTTCGGCGAGAACCTGTTGCGTGCTGACGTCTGCAATGCGGTTGATGAACTGGGGCAATTGCTGGACCACACTGGTCCGGTGGCGGCATCCGAGCGCAATGCCGCACGTATTTTCAACTGCGACCATTTGTTTTTCGTGACCAACGGCACTTCGTCGTCGAACAAGATGGTTTGGCACGCCAATGTGGCGTCGGGCGATATCGTGGTGGTCGACCGCAACTGTCATAAGTCGATCCTGCACGCGATCATCATGTGCGGCGCGATTCCAATTTTTCTCACGCCGACACGTAATCACTACGGCATCATCGGGCCGATACCGATGGATGAATTCCGACCGGAGAACATCGCGCGCAAGATCGCTGCGCATCCTTTCGCCAAGCACGCGAAGGGTGGGCCGCGCATCCTGACCATCACGCAATCGACCTACGACGGTATTCTTTATAACGTCGACATGATCAAGGAACTGCTCGGCGACACCGTCGACACGCTGCATTTCGATGAGGCCTGGTTGCCGCACGCAACCTTCCACGATTTTTATCGTGGCATGCATGCCATCGGAAAAGACCGCCCACTTGCAGAAAATGCACTGGTGTTCGCCACGCAATCGACGCACAAATTGCTAGCGGGTCTCTCCCAGGCTTCACAAATACTGGTGCAGGATGCCCAGAATCGAAAACTCGATTTCCATCGCTTCAATGAAGCCTACCTGATGCACATGTCGACCAGCCCGCAGTACGCAATCATCGCCTCGTGCGACATTGCCGCGGCGATGATGGAACCGCCTGGTGGCACCGCGCTGGTCGAGGAGTCGATCAAGGAAGCGCTTGATTTCCGTCGTGCCATGCGCAAGGTTGACGCTGAATTTGGCGATTCGTGGTGGTTCCAGGTGTGGGGGCCGCAGGATTTCGCCGAGGAGGGCATCGGCGAGCGTGAGGATTGGGTGCTGACAGCCAACGACCGCTGGCATGAGTTCGGCAACATCGCGCCCGGCTTCAACATGCTTGACCCGATCAAGGCCACGCTCATCACGCCGGGACTGGATATGGACGGTGCCTTTGCCGACTCAGGCATACCGGCCTTGATCGTGACCAAGTATCTGGCCGAACACGGCGTCATCGTCGAGAAAACCGGGTTGTATTCCTTCTTCATCATGTTCACCATCGGTATTACCAAGGGCCGCTGGAACACCCTGGTCACGGCGTTGCAGCAGTTCAAGTCGGATTATGACCAGAACCAGCCACTTTGGCGCGTGCTGCCCGAGTTTGTTGCCAAACACCCGCGTTACGAAAGAACCGGGTTGAGAGAATTGTGTGACCAGATCCACACGGTCTATAAGGCCAACGATGTCGCCCGTTTGACGACAGAAATGTATTTGTCCGAAATGGATCCGGCGATGAAACCGGCTGATGCCTTTGCCAAGATGGCACACCGTGAAATCGAGCGGGTCGAAATCGATAAGCTCGAAGGCCGCATTACGGCCATGCTGGTGACGCCGTACCCCCCTGGCATCCCATTGTTGATCCCGGGTGAGCGCTTCAATGCCACCATCGTGCGCTATCTGCAATTTACCCGTGACTTCAATGGGCGTTTCCCCGGTTTCGAAACAGATGTGCACGGTCTGGTTGAGAATGGAGACGAAGGCAAGTATTACGTCGATTGCGTACTCGCTGCCGACGACCCGTGTGCTTGATTAATCAGGCAAAAAGCGTAATATGCGCAGTCCCCGGTTTGCCGGGGATTGT
>Ga0316601_100001250_pt1 | contig 12202 bp, 14 predicted proteins | sample OWC_soil_day5_no_FD_207663 | JGI IMG/M metagenome (GOLD analysis project Ga0316601, IMG submission 207663) | Wetland soil microbial communities from Old Woman Creek delta, Ohio, United States - OWC_soil_day5_noCT | ecosystem: Environmental > Terrestrial > Soil > Wetlands | place: USA: Ohio...
ATACAGCGTCGATGAGCTGTACATGACCACGAGGGTCGAGCCGTAGATGGAGACGCTGACCACTTTCCACGGATCTCCCTCACTCGCAGCCAGCACAATCAGCACGATCGCGCCTGCGAGCGCCAATACCGCCCCAACCAAGTGGGACACCGCGTTGAATTTTTCGCCGTGGTACATGCCGAAGACATCCGTGCTGCCGGTCGATGCTGTCTCGATCGTAGCTTCCATTGTCATACGTACAAAGCTGGGGGACCTTTCGATCACGCCGCTTGCAGGTTGTACTGAAGACGGATGTCGACTGGTTGCCGACCGGAACACCTGCTCGAGGGTCGCGCCTGGCCTGCGGGTGGCCGAAAGCGCCCCCGGATCCGGGCCGCGGGGTCGTGGCCATTTCGCACTTCCGCCATGACCCGTTGTCTGCTCAACCTGAAACGATGTGTGCGCTGCCGCACCGACGTCAATGAATGCTGCGCTTAGCGTGCGCACTCAGAGTTCACCGGTCGCGCCTAGAAGTCGGTTTCTGGCAGCCTGCCATACCGCTTCCATTTGCCCTGAGTCAGAGATGTCTCGAGCCCGGTGATCCAACCGAGAGCATGACTATGAGACACGGATTGCGTAACGGATTGATGGTGCTGGGGTTGGTGATCGGATCGGTCACCTCGGCGACGGCCCAGGTAAGCATCGGCATCGGACTGCCGGGAGTCTCCATCGGGATCAACCTGCCGGTCTACCCGCAACTCGTTCCGGTGCCTGGCTTCCCCGTCTACTACGCACCTCAGGTGAATTCCAACTATTTCTTCTACGACGGCATGTACTGGGTTTACCAGTCAGACAATTGGTACGCGAGCTCCTGGTACAACGGACCGTGGGGACTCGTCGCTCCGACGGCCGTGCCGCTTTATGTACTGCGTGTCCCTGTGCGCTATTACCGGCAACCCCCTCCGTATTTTCGTGGGTGGCACGCAAACGAGCCACCGCGTTGGGGTGACCACTGGGGCAACGAATGGAAGCAAAGTCGAGGCGATTGGGACCATTGGGATCGTCGCGCCGCACCGCCCCGTGCGCCGCTGCCGACGTACCAGCGGCAATACTCCGGTAATCGGTATCCGCCGGCGGACCAACAGCCCGTACTGCAGGGCCAGAAATACAAGTACCAGCCGCATGACCCTGTCGTGCAGCAGCACTATCAGTCGCAGCGGACGCAGGGCGCTCCTGCAAACATGCAGCACGGCGGATCGAACGCTCAGCGCCCGGATCAGGCACAGCAGGGAGCGCCCCGTCACGACCAGCCGCCACCTCAATCAATGGGTCAGGACAGAGGGTCTCAAGGCAAAGGGTCCGCACCACCGCAGTCCAGCCAGGGGCAGGACAAGGGCGGAGGCAAGGGCGGCGACAACAAGAAGTAACGCCTGGATACCCGTGACACGCTTCCGGTAAAGAAGCGCCGCTTCACCGCTGCATGACGGCTTGCCTGCAGGCCGTCGAACAATATCCCAACGGAAACGTGCCCATCGGATAGCGCGAACTCTCCGCTGGCTTGCCGCTACTCACCAGACGCGATCTCATGACAGGACAGCACACCATGCACAAATCTTCTTCCCTCACCGACGTCAGTACCCTGCGCAAGCGCGCCCGCCAGCACATTGACGACGGCTCTGTCACCGCTGGCTATTCGGCCGACCGCGATGCGGTGCTGAAGCTTCTCAACGCCTCACTTGCGACGGAACTTGTGTGCGTTCTGCGCTATCGGCGTCATCACTTCATGGCGCGCGGCATACATTCGCAGAGCGTGGCTCAGGAGTTTCTCGATCACTCGAACGAAGAGCAGGGCCATGCCGATCAGATCGCGGAGCGCATCGTGCAGTTGGGTGGAGCGCCTGACTTCGCCCCGGACGGCCTCGCCGGCCGCAGTCATGCAGAGTATGTCGAAGGTGACACGCTGGTAAGCATGATCAAGGAGGATCTGGTGGCGGAACGAATCGCGATCGACAGTTACCGCGAGATCATCCAGTACCTTGGCGACCAGGACCCCACCACGCGCCGCCTGATGGAAAGCATCCTGGCGGTGGAAGAGGAGCACGCCGACGAATTGGCCGACCTGCTGGTGGCCTTCCCCGAAGCGGAGGAGACCACACGACCGTCCACGAAGTCCAAGTGAGCAGCCGCGCGCCCCAGGCGCTCCCCGACAGATCCCAGTCAAACGTAATTTGACGACGCGCCATGCCCAACGCCGTCGCCCCCGCCGCAATCGTGCACGCGGCGTCAGTGGCTGCACCTGAGCACCTCAGCACCGACGACGCCGAGTTGCACGTGCCCCTGTCGGCAACGCGATTACCGGTCGAGGCGCGAGGCCTGGCGATTGGGATACTGGCGAGCCTGGCAACCGTCTTTGCGTTGTCGTGGGCGCAGGCCTTTCTGGTGCCGCTGCTGCTCGGCATCGTCATTGCCTACACGCTGAACCCCCTCGTCGCCTGGCTCGAACGAGTCAAGATCCCGCGCAATGCAGGGACTGCCGTCGTCATGGCAGGTGTGATCGCCGCGGTGGCGCTTTGCACCTATTCGCTGCGCGGCCAGATGCAGACCATCATCGAGCAGTTGCCCGAAGCGGCGACCAAGTTCTCGAGCGCACTGGCTCGTGTTCGCAAAAGCCAGAACGACACCTTGCAGAAGATCCAGAGCGCCGCGACCGAAGTGGAAACCGCGGCGACGCGCGCGACCGGCGGCGCCGTGGCTCCGCGCCAGCCTGCCACTCACGTCATCGTGGACCTGCCCAAGTTCAGGCTCAGCGACTACCTGTGGGCCGGTTCAATGGGCGCGGTCGGAGCCATCGGCCAGGCGGCGATGGTCGTCTTCCTGGTGTTCTTCCTGCTGCTCGGTGGCGATACCTTCAAGCGAAAGCTGGTGCGGATCACGGGGCCATCGCTGTCGAAAAGAAAGATCACGGTCCACATCCTCGACGACATCAATGGTTCGATCCAGAAGTACATGCTGATGCTGCTGGCGACGAATCTGCTGGTTATCTTGCTGAGCTGGATGGCATTCCACGCCATCGGCCTCGAGAACGCTGGAGCCTGGGCCGTGGCGGCCGGAATCTTCCACATCGTCCCCTATCTCGGGCCTGCGCTTGCCGCTGCTGCCACGGCGATGGCAGCCTTCATGCAGTTCGACTCGTTTGCCATGGCGCTGCTGACGGGCGGCGCCGTGCTGGCGGTCGCTACTTTCGTCGGAACCTTTGTCACCACCTGGATGACCGGACGAATTGCGCACATGAACTCGGCAGCCGTGTTCGTTTCACTGCTGTTCTGGGGCTGGCTGTGGGGCATCTGGGGCATGCTTCTGAGCATTCCGATCATCGTCATCGTCAAGGTCGTTTCGCAGCATGTCGAACAGTTGCACCCACTGGCCGAACTCCTGGGGGAATGACTCGGGCAACGACAGAAACGTCCGTTGCTCCTGATATCAATGGCGCCCGCTGCGCGATGGTCGTCGGCGCTGCGGAGATGGTCTGGCGAATCCCTTGAAGTGTCCCGTGCCACCCAGCGATGCGGGTACGATTTCGCTGTCCCAATGAGCAGATCAAATACGGGCAAGTCGGCGTCGATCATCCGCATTGGCGCTATGCAGCGCCTTGTGGTGGTAATTGCCGTTGGCATCGTCGCCTACGTCGTGCAGCCGGATTCGATTTCGTGGCACACGCGAGCGGTGGTGAGCTGGGACCGCAGCGTGCTGATCTATCTCTGCCTGGCATGGTGGCTCATCGCCAGCACCATTCGGGAACTCGATCCTTGGCCCAGGCCGTGGCATCTCGCCCTGACTATCGGCATTCGTCAGTTGCCTTGGCTGTTGTCCGGGCGATGTGGAAGATGCTGGGGCGGCTCGACATGTCGCTTTTGTTGCGAAACATGGCGGAGTCCGAACGCTGCAGAAGCTCACCTATTTCGCTTCCGTCAATCGGATAAACCGCCACTCCGATGCTGGCGGTCAACTGGATCGCGGCCGCTCCGATGACATAGGGGACAGCTAGGTGCGCGCGAATCTTTTTCGCGGCCAGTAGTGCCCCCTCGTCGTCTGCAACCTCTGTCAGCAAAATGACGAACTCGTCACCGCCGTGACGACATACCGTGTCGCTGGCGCGAATGCAGGCGAGCAGGCGCACCGCGACCCGTTTGAGCAGTTCGTCACCGGTCGTATGACCCAGCGCGTCGTTGACGGCCTTGAAGCCATCGAGGTCGAGGTAGAGCAGCGCGAGTTTCGTCTGCATGCGCGTCGCGTGCGCCATCGCCTGGTGAAAGCGATCCAGCAGCAGGAAACGATTGGGAAGCCCGGTGAGCGCATCGAAGTGGGCGCGTCGATGCGTCTCCGCGAGAGATCGCTCGAGCAGCCGCAGATCTGCCTTCAACTGAGACAGCTGCCGCTCGAGAATGCGTGCCCGCTGCCTTGCCGCGAGCAACGCCAACTCGCTCATGGAGGGCGTGCGGCAGGGCACCGTGCACCGACGGCGTTAAGCAATCGCCTACTTGATCCGCATGTCGTTCTTGACGGACTTCACGCCACCGACTTCGCGAGTCACCTCCACGGCCTTCGTGGCCGCGGCCTGCGAGCTGACGAATCCACTCAACTGGACCACGCCCTTGAACGTTTCGACATTGATCTCGGCCACCTTCAGGGTGGGTTCATTCAGGATGGCCGTCTTTACCTTGGTGGTGATCATCGTGTCGTCCATGTACTCGCCGGTCCCCTCCTGCTTCGGAGTGGATGCGCAACCCACGACCGACACCAATGCAACAGCAACGAAAAGCGGGGAGAGATACTTGCCAAGGTTGTTCATTCTTCGTACTCCGGTTGTGTTCGACGATAACTTCTGAAAGCGCACTTTGGGCGAACTGGAGTAGACCGTCGGTACGGTGCCGCACATTCGCGACGTGGAACAAGCCGGCCAATATTCGCCAGCCGCCGCGCCTACATGACGCAGGCATTTCCCCTGAAGGTCACGCTGCGGCAAGGAAAACGTGCCCGATGCGTGCGCTGGCGAACAAACAGCTTCGAGTAACAGGCTTAACGTTCTTACAGTTTCTCGTTGCTGATCTGGCCATCGCTCAGTGACGTGTGCCGCTGCTGGTGCACGCACAGCCTATCCGAGGTCTGATGACACCCATGCCAACCGACCGCCGCGCTGCACCGCCGAACCGTCTGCTCGCCGCGCTGTCGCCGCGACTAACAGCGCGGCTGATTGCAGCCAGCGATGGCGTCGATCTCAAGCTCGGTACCGTTCTGAACGAGGCCAATGCCCGCATTGCGCACGTGTACTTTCCGACCGAAGGCTTCGTTTCGCTCATGGTCCCTGTCGACGGAACGTCCATTCTCGAAGTCGGACTGGTGGGCAACGAAGGAATGGTGGGAACGCCGCTGATCCTGGGAATGGATCGGTCGCCACTGCGCGCGCTGGTGCAAGGTGCGGGTCCCGCATGGCGGATGAGCGCCCGGACATTTACACGCGAACTTTCATTGAGTGCAGCATTGCGCACCTTGCTGCATCGGTATATGCAGGTCCGGATGAGTCAACTGGCACAGACTGCCGCTTGCACCCGCTTTCACCTGGTCGAGTCACGGCTCGCCCGCTGGCTGCTGATGACGCAGGACCGCGCTCATAACGACGTTTTTCATGTGACGCACGAGTTTCTCGCCTTCATGCTCGGCGTCCGACGCGTGGGAGTCACGCGGGCCGCGACTGCGTTGCAGAAACGCAAACTGATCAGTTACCACCGCGGCGAAGTGTCGGTCCTCAACCGCCTTGGGATGGAAGCGGCATCCTGCAGCTGCTACCAGGCCGATCGAGACAGCTACGCGAGCCTGCTGGCAGGCGTGTAGTCGCGCAGGGCATCCCACCCTTGTACGCGCCCTGCTGCGGCGCGCCCTGCCTTGATTGATCTTGCTGCGCGGAAGTCTCCCCATTGACCGCATCCTGACTGCAGGCCCAAGGCTTGCAGGCTGCGGCCGTGCGGTAGCCGTGGCGGGAGTTGATCGGTGCGCTACCGGACAGACGTCCGGCGCAGTGCTCCGTATGGTGCTTGACATCTACTTGGCAGAACGGGACGGGGCACGGCGGCACAGTTCGTGGATCCGTTTCGGTACCGAACCCGTTGTCGAGTAGATCCGTTGTTGCGCAGCCCAAGCGGTTCTACCCGCTTGGTCAACGCGCGCTCTCGCAAGGAAGCGACATGCACAAACCATCTCTCCGCCACAGGTCGCTCGCCCTCTTGGTAGGTACTTTCGTCCTGGCCTTCGGCGGTTGGGCCCATGCGGATCCGCCGGCGCGCATTGCGCGCCTTGGTTACTTGTCGGGAGCGGTCAGCTTCTCACCCGCCGGTGAGGACGACTGGGTGCAGGCGGCACTCAACCGGCCGCTGACGACGGGCGACCGCCTTTGGGCGGAGCCCGGCGCGCGGACCGAGATCCAGATCGGAGGAGCCACGGTCCGCCTGAGCGGGGGTACCAGCGTATCCATCCTCAAACTCGACGATCAGATCGCCCAACTGCAGTTGATGCAGGGCGCACTGAATGTCCGCGTGCGTCGCCTCGAGCCCAACCAGGTGTTCGAGGTCAATACGCCAAATGTCGCCTTTACCCTTCGACAACCCGGCGAATACCGGGTCGAAGTGGATCCCGACGGCGTTGCAACCACGATTGTCGTGCGCAAAGGCCAAGGCGAGGTATACGCCGACGACGTGGCATTTGTCATCGACTCGCGGCAGGCTTATCGGTTCAAAGGAACGGGCTTGCGCGAGTATCGCCAAGCCGCTACGCCACGCCTCGACGCATTCGATCGCTGGTCGAATGAACGCGATCGCGGCTACGCCACTTCGGTCTCCGCCCGCTATGTTTCGCAGGACGTTGTCGGCTATCAGGACCTCGATGCAAACGGTACCTGGCGCTTCAACGCGACCTACGGCAACGTCTGGTTCCCGAATCACGTGGCCACGGACTGGGCGCCCTACCGCGACGGCCGTTGGGCGTGGATCGACCCCTGGGGCTGGACCTGGGTGGATGACGCCCCGTGGGGCTTCACCGTTTCGCACTACGGCCGTTGGACAAACATTCGCGGGTCATGGGGTTGGGTGCCCGGTCCCGTGCGCGCTCGCGCCTACTACGCCCCGGCACTCGTTGTGTTTGTCGGCGGTAAGAGCTTTCAACTCTCCACTTCCTCCGGCACCTTCGTTGGCGTTGCGTGGTTCCCGCTGGGGCCGCGCGAGGTCTATCAACCGGCTTATCCAGTGAGCCGCCGGTACTTCCAGAACATCAACCAAAGCAACACGGTCATCAACAGCACGATCATCAATAAAACATATAACAATACGAACGTGACCAACGTCGTCTATGCCAACTGGAAAGTCCCCGGAGCCGTAGTCGCTGTGCCGGCAACGGCTTTCCTGCAATCGCAGCGCGTATCCAGGGCAGCGGTGCAAGTTTCCCCCGATGTGCTGGTCAAGGCACCAGTAGAAGTCTTTCTATCTCTGGCCCCAACGGAAGTGAGCGTGCGAGTGAATGCCACCCAAGGTGACAAGCCGCCTGCACGGGTGTTGGCGAGGTCGATCGTCGCGCGCACAGCCCCACCGGCACAGCGCGGCCTTGCGGCGCAAAAGCGGGCTACTCCCGTCGGCGCGCTCCGGCCCGTGTGTTCGCTAGCGCACTGACCGGTCTACAAAGAACGCCTACCGTGGTTGTGTGCCAGTTCGGCACGGGAATTGCTGTCCGGGTGATCTGCGGCGGATCTTATGCCGCGCCTGCCAGCAGCCTCCAGGTCCTGGAGGTTCCCTCCGAACCGGACGGAGCAAGGCTTGAATCACAACGAATCGGGCCTGCTTGCTGGCAACTACAAGGAAAAGACCATGAGCTTGGGAACCATCCTGTTGATCGTGCTGATCCTGATGCTAATCGGCGTCATCCCGACCTGGCCGCACAGCCGAAGCTGGGGCTATTGGCCCAGCGGTGCGATAGGCGTCGTGGTACTCATCATCATCATTCTGCTGGTGATGGGCAGACTGTGACCCGTCGTCTCCGGCCTGTGGTGCGGGCGGGTCGCAGCTGCGACGAGACGCACGGTCGAGATCGGACCGTCGAATTGGCGGGCGACTGATACTTTGAGCTGAAAGAAGGCAGTACGCAGGGAGGTGCGCTGGCGAGCAATGGCAGCGCAAGCTGCTCGATCTCTTCGCGTCTCGGAGTTGCCTGCTCGTTTCTGGAAGTACTGACTGCGACTGCCCATCACGATGACTGATGCCCCTCAGCTTGAGCGACACCACATACCGGTGGATTTTTCCGATCGCGTTGCACTTGCCTTCACGAAGGCAATGCGGTTCTTCGCAGACACGTTCTTCGCTCGTCGGTATGGCCATCGAGCGGTTGTGCTCGAAACGGTTGCTGCCGTGCCTGGCATGGTCGGCGGTGCCCTGCAGCATTTGCGCGCCTTGCGCCGCCTGGAAAGCGACCGAGGCTGGATCCGGACGCTGCTTGACGAGGCAGAAAATGAACGAATACACCTGATGACGTTCATTCAGATTGCCCGACCTTCAACAATCGAGCGGCTTCTCATTCTGGTAGCGCAGGGTGTCTTCTATAACCTTTTCTTCCTGCTTTATCTGATCTCCTCCAAGACCGCGCATCGCGTCGTGGGCTACTTCGAGGAGGAAGCCGTCATCAGCTACACGGAATACCTGGCTGGTGTTGACGAGGGCGCCCACCCCAACGTTCCGGCGCCCAAGATCGCTATCGACTACTGGAAGCTCGCGTCCGACGCGACACTGCGCGATGTCATCATCGCAGTCCGCGCGGACGAGGCCCATCACAGGGACGTTAATCACCAGTTTGCGAACGAGCTGACCTGAACCAGGGCGACTGCGTCGACGCATCGCGTTGCACACAAGGGTCGACGCGTCGGCCTCAGGACTTGCCGTATCTCGACTTTGCGGCACTGACGCATGCGTCTTTCGCGGCGCCGGCGAGTACATCGCACTTCTCTATCGCGACCTTGTATTCGGCCTCGCGTTTGTCCGCACCCGCGTCCTTGCGGGCTTCCGCCTGCGTCGTCGCCGCTTCCTTGTTCGTATCGGCGGCGACTCGGTCAACCTTGGCGTCTGCCTTGCCCTTCACCAACGCGGCCTTTGCCTCTTTCACGCAGACATCCTTGGTGTTGCCTGCCAGGTCGTCGCACTTTTGGATGGCGACATCGTAAGTTGCCTGGGCATGGGCGACGCGGGCACTTTCGCGAGCCTTCGGTGTTAGCTTGTAGGCGGCTTCTGTTTCAGCCTTGGCGACGTTGTGCTTGCCCGTAGCCTCCGCAGCACAGATGTCCTTGGCATTTCCGGAGAGCGACGCGCATGCGCTCTTTGCGATCTTGTACTGCGCGTCGGCGTCCTTGATCGCCTGTGTGTAGTTCGCCTTCGACATCGGCGCAGGAGCGGCCGTCTGCGCCATGCTGGCTCCGGCGTAACCCACGCTGGCGCTAGCAAGCATTGCAATCATTAGTTTGGACATGCTTCTTCCTTACGATTCACAATCGTTATCGATATCGCTATCGAGAGATAACCGTACTGGCGCGACTAAGTTCAAGCGCATACCAACCCTGACGGGCTTGACACCTAAGACGTCGTGCGCCGAAGCGGTCGCATTGCTCTCGGCCATAGCCGAACGGACAAGTCTTCTGAAGCAAACAGCGCTCTTTGACGTCTGGAAACACAGCTCGTCGCAGATCGCCGGCGGATGTCAGGCGCTCTTGATCGCATCCTTCACGTCCTTCTTGACGTCGCCAAACTTGGCTTGAGCCTCGCCAAGAACTTTCTGAGTCTTGCCCTTCTGTTCCAGTTTTTCATTGCCGACAAGCTTGCCTGCGGCTTCCTTGATCTTTCCCTTGGCTTCCTTGATACGACCCTTGACCTGGTCTCTGTTCATGCTCATCGCTTGCTCCTTATGACGTACACCGGTAAGCGACCGGCACGCCGCACTTCAACCTTTGAATGGCTGCGGCTCGATGCCCGGGGTGTCCTGTTGGACTTCTGCCGCGCCCAAGACCAGCTAATCCGAGTTCCGGACCGGGGCGTAATCAACCGCGAAACACCCGTGATGCACGGTTGGCACCGAGCGGACGCCCGCCCCGGGAAAGCCCCAGGGCAGCGCGCCCGTTTGATGGCAACTGCGCATCCATCGGACTGCTAACCCCTCGCAGCCGCTCGACATCGATCTACTTCCCGTCGCGGTCGGAATCCCCTGGTGTCGCGCGTTCAACGAAGTCGCTGAGGCGCTGCCACGAGTCGCGGGCCGCGTGTTTGGCGCGTTCCCAGTTCAACTTGGACGTGCCCTTTGCTCCATCCCAATTGCGCATCAGCTCAGGCTCCGCCTGTTCGAACGAGCGGCCTTCGTATTTTCCGTAGCTATCGACGCCGTAGCGATAGGCGGGAGCGTATTCATCAAAGGTCGCCCCGCTGGCGACATAAGGCCTGCTCGAATAGTTCTGGCGCCAGTAAGTCTCCTCAGCAGTGGGGTCGACCATCTTGGCGATCCCTCTCCCAGCCAGGGCCCCGGCCACCGCACCCGCCGCCGCACCGATCACCGTGCCCACGGGGCCGGCCACGCTGGCCGCCGCTGCGCCGGCTGCCGCACCCCCGGCAACTGCACCGAGCCCGGTCCCAACAGGATGCGAACCGAGCGGACCAGAGTTCGGATCCGGCCTTACCGTCTTGTTCTTGTCGAGTTCCATCGTGCTGTTTGTCATCGTCGTGTCCAAATAGTTGAGAAATTCCGATTAATCAAGTCTTCGCCGAGAAAGAACTCGCGTGTGAATGCATGACGACGGTCCACGGAGCGAACCACCGAACGTCCAGGTAGGAGTCACCTTTACCGGAAGCGCACTTGCAATCGCTGAAGCCGCAACAAAGGCGATGGCCATCAATCCTGCCGTCACAATCCGGCGCGACAGAGGAAGTGTCGGCGCCGCCGGTCCCCCTGTCTGTGCGGTGGCGCACACGAAGGAAACTGCTGGGTGAAGGAAGCGAGGCTCGGAGTTAGAGCGACGCGCAATGCAAGCGTTCGTACCATTGTCCGCGGCGATCGTCTACGGCGATCTATGGAGACGATGCGCGGAGCGGTTGCCGACACAAACCTCCGCGTAACCTGCACCAGCGACTCATGACCGAAAGTGGTCGAGTGTTCCGCAATACCGCCATCTCACACACCGGGCGATGCAGCGCGCAGTGTTCGCACTACTTACTCCCGGGGTCGCACCACGCGCAGGCGCTGGGACATCGCAATCGGATCGATGGACTGCGGTTCTTCGCGTTCATGTCTGTGATTCTTGTGCACAGCGATGTGACGCAATGCTGGTGGTGCAGTTATCGCGTCTCGCTGTTGCTTGTTATGAGCTGCTTTCTTATCACCAGAGTCCCGATCAAGTTCAAGAGCCGACCACGCAAGCAGACGATCAGGAGTCTCTATGCGTTCCGCGCATTGCAGATCTTCTGTGTCTTTCGTTGCGTCTTATTGCGTCACCGCTCCGGCAAATCCCCCCACCAAGACGCACGGGATAGCAAGCGCCATCCTCAGTGTTCGCTGGCGCACCGACAGTCGACACGCAAACGTCCACGCTTGCATCCTGCATCGACCGGCACGACAAGACCGTGCGTGCCGTCAAGGCGCGCCGTGGAATGCGCGGCAAGCGTGCAGGTCCTGAAGACGGCAGGAGTTGACATGACGGGCTCTGTGCAAGACATCGAGGTCTGGCGACGCAAGAACCTGCAATTTCGCGCTTCGGCCGTCAGCGCAGCGACGCTGCTGTCGCCTGGTCGCTTCGTCCTGGAGGATTGATGACGACATTTACGAACACGACGCTCTGTGCCCTTGCCTTGCTGGCCGCTGGCGCAACAACAGCCCAAACCGGGCACATGATGAATGACAGTACTTGGGGCGGTGGCTGGATGGCTGGGTACGGCGTGATCTGGGTACCACTGTTGCTGGTGCTCTTGGGAGCCGCGGTCTTTGCATTGGTCATCCAGCGGAGAGGCAAGTAAATGAACGTGCGGTTGAGCCTCGAACGCCGGGGCGAGACCGGAAGTCGTTGTCGTGGCGCCTCTCGACACCCTACTCGCGCCTTCCGGGTTCGCCTGTCTCACAGGCCGGAATCGCCGAATGACAGATCCGAGGTGGGCGGGTCCCA
>Ga0316601_100001251_pt1 | contig 12195 bp, 16 predicted proteins | sample OWC_soil_day5_no_FD_207663 | JGI IMG/M metagenome (GOLD analysis project Ga0316601, IMG submission 207663) | Wetland soil microbial communities from Old Woman Creek delta, Ohio, United States - OWC_soil_day5_noCT | ecosystem: Environmental > Terrestrial > Soil > Wetlands | place: USA: Ohio...
GTTCAATTTCTTCTAAGCTTGATAAATTACTTTATGAAAAATCATTGAAGGCGTTGATATTAACCCATACCCATCACGATCATATTGAAAATTTTATAAACCTAAAAGAAAAATATAAAGCAAAAACCGTTGTCCATAAAAGCGAAGCAGGTGTTTTGTGCAACAATGATTTTGATGATAGCTATGTTTTGGTAGATAAAAAATATGACTTGAATATTTTTGGGATTGACGGATATATCCTTCATACACCAGGCCATTCAGCAGGTTCAATCTCTATAGTCATTGATAATGAAATTGCGATTATAGGTGATGCTATAGGTGACATGAAAAAGAAACCTTTTATGAAGAAAATAAAAAAGGTTCCTGAGGATACACTAAACATCTGGAAGGAATTGCTTCATTTAAAATGCTCATTTTATATTCCGGCACATGCTGAAGCTTTGGAATATTATTCATTAATGGAACTGTATAAAGATTATTTGCATGATGTTTCATAAAGGTTTTAAATTATGGAGGGTATTTATATGGATAAGAGTTTCGAAGCAATAGTACTTCAATCGGACAGATTAACATTTATAGATATTCCGTTTAACCCAGCAGAGGTGTTTAAAAAGAAAGGCAAAATAGAGGTTGTAGGAGAGCTTAATGGAAATTCCTTTAGAAAGTCCTTACTTTCTAGGGGGAACGGGAAATACATAATTACTTTAGATAGAGCAATGTTAAAAAGGCTAGGAATTAATGCAGGTGATGCTGTATCGATAACAATAAGGGCAACAGATAGTGCCTTGTATCAGCAGAAGATAAAGATGTAGATTATAGATTTGATGAAACAAAAGTGCACTTTGAGAGGTGGTAATTTATTATGGAGTTTAAAGAAGCAAAAATCGAAATATATGTACCTGAAGAATATATAACAGCACTAAGAGATGAGCTTAATAAAGTGAATGCATGCAAGATCGGAGACTATGATAATGTTATGTCCATAACAAATGTAAGAGGGTATTGGAGACCTTTAGAAGGTTCAAATCCTTTTAATGGTGAAGTGGGCCAAGTGTGTAGAGGCCAGGAATGTAAGATTGAGCTAAGATGTAAAAGAGAATATGTTAAGGATGCAATGAAGGTTATTAAAGAAATTCACCCTTACGAAGAACCCCTCATAAATATCATTCCCCTTGTAAATGACTTGTTTGAAGAATAATTTAGAGTGCTGCTGAGTTTTCATAAAATAGGGGTTAGGGCGATGAGGCTATAAGCTTAAATTAACAAGATGGGGAAAGTGAAAATAAAAAAAGTATCCTAAAATTCTAGGATACTTTCAATGGTTGCGGGAGCAGGACTTGAACCTACGACCTTCGGGTTATGAGCCCGACGAGCTACCAACTGCTCCATCCCGCGATATTAATTAGCTTATGTGTTAACCTAAGCTATGTTGTAAGTATAGTCTACCTAAGGATATAAGTCAATGGCAGATTATTGACATTAATTCAGTTTATAAAAAGTTTTAGTTAACTGATAAAAATTTTTAAGAGGTATTAGAGGTTATAGAGATAATAAAAAGAGGTGAAAGGTATGTTAACTATACTACATAATCAATTACCTATAAAAGTATCAGAACAGTTTTTTATTAGACATATCAACAGCGGAGATAGAGAAGGTATTTTTCAGCTATACAGCAATGAAAAAATAGCAAAGTATGTTGCAAGAAAAACCCATTCTTCAGTAGAAGAATCAGAAGAATACATAGAGATACTAAAACAAAGAATAGAATCCGGAAATGATATATATTTAGGTATTTGCGAAGCAGCTTCACAAAAGCTTATTGGAATTATTCGATTCCTAAAAAAAGAAGATCCAAGTACACTTACAATCGGATATGCATTAAATGAAGAGTATTGGGGACAAGGAATTGTAGCTGCGGCAATAAATAAATTAGTTGAGTTAATTAAGGCAGCGGGAGGGTATTCAAAGCTTCGTGCAACGGTCAGGCCAGAGAATATTAATTCGCAAAAATGCCTTGAAAAGCTTGGATTTGAATTAGCAGGAAAGTTCAATAAAGTTGAGCTTGTAGATAGTAAAGAGATTGAAACGGAGAGATTATTATATTTAAAAGCCTTATAGGTAATTTAAATTGGAGGAAAAATGAAAGCTGGTGGTTGCAAATTATTTGATGCAACCACCATGGAAAACACACTCATACACTTTTTTATCATTATAGAAAATCTCTTCATAGCCATGGAACCAATCAAATTCACCATTTACAATGCAGTGATATTTATATTCCCCATTTTGATATACCATAGGTCCACGATAAGGGCGTTCCTTTGGTACTAAGAGCAGTACTTCCCTTAAAAAATCCCCGGAAAAACCTTCGCCAACAATTCTTCCAATATAATTCATTGACCAAACTGGAGTGTTATCAATCCATAATGCCTCTTCTCCAGCAAATTTTTCCCCGCCTAAATAGGTATCAAAATATTTGAAATTACCTTCAATATATTCTAAGTCATGAGAATTTGGTCTTGAAGATGGAACTTCGGCACCTTTTCCAGCATAGGTGGCTTTTTTTGCTCTGCACAAAAAATTAATTGTATCTTCATTAATACCGTACTCTTCACTTTTTTCTTCACACAAACAGCAGTTTTTGTCATAATCTTTCACTAGCTTATCAATACTAATTTTAAATAAGTTACTAATTAATATTAATTTATCTAAGTCAGGATAAGATAACCCTGCCTCCCATCTTGCAACTGCTTGTCTTGATATCCCAATGCTTTCAGCTAAGTTTTCTTGGGATAACCCTTTTTCTTTTCTTAGTACTTGTAATTTTTCTTGAAAACTCATTTTAATCACCTCAATTTAAGTATACTAAGGGAATCAATAAATAACTACCAAGCAAGCATAACAAATTTGTCAACCAATAGTTGCATTAATATTTTCATACGACTGTCATATATAAAATTAATAATTTTTGAGGTATAATATAACAATAAAATATATTTTTTACAATTAATGTTGATAAAATAGATGAAAAGATATCATAAGGAGATGCGTTTATGATTATTTGGATAAACGGAGCTTTTGGTGCAGGTAAAACTTCAGCTGCCTATGAATTGCATAGGAGGATTCCAAATTCCTTTGTATATGACCCAGAAAATATAGGTGGATTTATAAGAAAGAATATTCCTAAGGAGCTAAATGGGGGAGATTTCCAAGACTACGTTATGTGGAGAGAATGTAATTATTCATTTCTTAAATACCTAGGAACAGAGCATAAAGGCATAATTATCGTTCCAATGACTATAACAAATCCTCAATATTATTGCGAAATTATTGGTGAATTAGTGAAGGCTGGAGTTATAGTAAAGCACTTTATATTAGCTGCTTCTAAGAAAACTTTGCTTAAAAGATTAAAGGGTCGAGGAGATAATGAAAATTCATGGGCTGCACAGCAAATAGATAGATGTATAGAAGAATTTAATAATGAGGTGTTTAAAAACCATATTGATACAGAAAATCTATCTAAACGAGGGGTTGTTGAAGAGATAGCAAGGTTATCGAAGATTGATATATTACCTGATAATAGAAGTAAAGTTCGAAAAAAATATGATGGTATCATAGCAAGAATAAGAAGGTGAGAAATCATTGATATTGAAAGAATATTAAAAGGCATTGCCAGAATGGCAGCTAAGATTCTGCTCAATAAAGAAGAGAAAAGCAGCGTAAAAATTGAATTAGACCAAATGAGCAGGACAGATATAATCCCAATACTGTTAAAACGTCTAGTGTATGAAGGGGAATATAATAAAGCTGAAAATATTATTTTTGATGAATTGAATAAAAATAATTCCCATGAAATGTATTTAGTAGCAGTAGATTTTTATAATTTATTACTTGAGAAAAGTGATGAAGAATTAGCTAATGGGAATTTTTCAAGAGAAGAAATTTACCAAGGGTTAGAAGATGTAAAGAAGCTTATTGCACAGCATTTGTAGGCTTTGAGTTTGGGGGAGATTTAATGGAGGATATATTTGTTTGTAAAACACAAGAAGATTTTATTCCAGGTTTAGAGTTAAATAGGGGATTTTATTTTGATGTAGTAAAGCCTATCTTTGAGAAAGAGTTTCCTAATGTTAAATATGCTGCAGCTCTTATAGGACATTGTTCAGATGTGTTGGGCTTTGATGACTATAAGTCTACAGATCATGTTTGGGGACCAAGGCTTCAAATATTTTTAAGTGATGATGATTATAAAAAGGTACATGAAGATATAGATAATTACTTTAAATATAATTTGCCTTTTCAGTATAAGAGCTTTCCCACTAATTATAAATCAGTAGAGGGATGGTTCGATAATGCATACCTGCAGTTGAAAGAGGAGTATCCTATTAATCATTTTATTGAAATAACAACAGTAAGTTCATTCTTTAATAATGATATTTCTATAGATTTGAATTCAGAATTAGAATTTAAAGATTGGCTAGCCTATCCAGTTCAAAACTTACTTGAATTAACTAGCGGAGAAGTATTTCATGATGGTATAGGAGAACTAACGGAAGGAAGAAGAAAGTTAAGTTTTTTTCCAGTGGAGGTATTATTGCTTCGCATATATTTTTTATGGCAGTCAATTAATGAAGAGCAAGCTTTCATTGGAAGATGTGCAGAGCAAAAGGATTTAATAGGAGAAACAATAATTACTAATAGGATAGTTAATAAGCTTATGAAATTATGCTTTTACTATGAAGGAAAATATTATCCTTATAGTAAATGGTTTGGTACAGCCTTTAGGAAATTGGAGATTTCAAAAAAGGTTGAGCCGTTGATACATACAATTATGTATCCTAATTCCTATAAGGAGAGAGAGGAAGCATTAAATAAATTATATGTAGAGATTATTAACAAGCATAATTCCCTTAATATAACTGGCTATGTAGAACCTAAGATTATTAATTATTATAAAAGAGGATATTTTGGTTTTGATTGTGAGCAAATAGTGGACAAAATTAGTTCAAAGATAGATTGGCAAAGAATCAAGGATGCGGAACTGCTATCAAAAATAGAATTATATGATGATTCAAATTTAGGGTCAAGCTATGCAGTTAATAAAAAGCTTGTAGAGCAGACAGTGAAGTAATTTTCATGAGCATGATAGTGTAGATATGTAGGAGGTATAAAAAGAAAATGAAAAAAAAGGTGAATTTGAGTACAATTCTTCAAGTTATTTTAGGAATGCTTGCAGGTGGCAGCATTGGATTTATACTGCCTGCTTTTATATTCAAAAAAGTGACAAATAGGCCAACTGGGTACGGAGTTTTAATAGTTTTAACCTTTATTATCATATACTACGCTTCAGTTATAATACATGAACTTACCCATTTTATTACCTTTGCAGCCTATGGTACGGAAATGAAATTATTAGTTATGGGACCTTTTATATTTATAAAAAGTAATGAAAAATGGAAGTTTAAATTAAAGTTTACAGCTGCCTTCGCTCTTGGCGGCATAGCAATGCCTAATCTTGAGGTTATTGATAGTGATGAAAAGTTTGAAAGGTATAGAAGGGTATTTGCTAAGGTGTTAATAGCGGCACCATTAGCAAATGTTGCAGTGAATATTATTGTGATAATTGCATCTGTTATAGGTTATAAATATACCCAAGTTGAGGTGTGGAAGAACTATATTTTATTCGCAGCTATAATGACAACTATTATATCTTTATTTATTAATATATCTTCACTTATAAAAAATGATTTAGTCATTGGAGACTATAGGGCATATTATGAGGTTTTAAAGAAAAGAGATTTTTCCTTTGTATGCTTTTATCAATACTTGATGATAAGTAACAAATATAAAGCTGAGGATAAGAAGTATTTGATAGATAATATCTCAACTTACTTAGAGGCTTCACTAAATAATAAAAGCTTTAACACTTATGCTATTGGTACAGTAGATAATATGCTTAATGATTACCTCTTAGGTAAAATTGAAGAGCTACCACCTGTAGTTAAGGAATATATAGAATTTGCGTCAGAGAATTGTGAGGAGCTCTTAAAAGCTTACCCCAGTCCAGAGCATCCACTTATTCTACTGCACCATATTGTTCTATATTACAGCAGTGATCAGTATACGAAAGACAGGGCTGTTCAACTATATTACAAGTTAACAGCAATAATAAACCATAAGACTAAGGTATTGCAATATTATAACTTAAGAAGTAGGCATATTTTAGGGTTTGAGGATAATTTCAGTTTTATTTCAGATAAGAAAAACATTAGAACAAGCTCTTTGTATGAATTGATGAGTATGTTTGATTGGTATTATAGTGATGAAATGCAATTATTAGAAAGGTTCAGTGAGAATAAATTATAGTTAGGGGACGATAACTATGGCAGAGTATTTTATTGGAATGCATGTCCAATTTGATGAGGACAAGTATCTAAGAGATTTTACAGAGGATATTTCAGGTATTGAGTTTTGTAATTTTGGGGAACAAGGAGAAATAGAAAAGCTAATAAGAAAAGCCAGGGAAGGTAGGTATAAGATTGGTGTACATTTTCCTTTAAATAAAGCCAGCTATAAATATCGTGATCCCTTAGTTGTAGCTTTAGATGAAAATGAAAGATTAGAAGCTTTTGAAGCTATAGAAAGTGAACTTGAATTTGGCAGAGACATAGGAATAGAATACCTGCTTATGCATTTTCCTAAGCCAATGCCTCTAGATGAGAGCTTAAACTGGGAGCTGGCTTCGTTTCAATCATCAGCAGAATTTGTATGGCAGAAGGATTATCCTTATGAGGTTTTTAAGGATAATTGTTTTGAAGCCTTTAAAAAGCTTTCTGAACTCTCTTATAAGTATGGAATACAGATTGTTCTAGAGTTTGATTTTGTTAATAAGTACCTTTATGAAGGAGACTTGTTAATGGAAATTTTACAGCAGTATCCCAATATAAAGCTATGTTTGGATAGTGCAAGAATACATGTTCAAAATAATATAGATATAAACTTTGATTATAAGAAATTCATAAAAGAGATGGCCAAGTATACTTATTCCCTTCATCTCTCCAATGTTAAAGTTACAGATAAATTGGAGTACAGGCATTATCCTCCATTAATGACCTTGAAAATTGAAGAACACTGGGGGGATACAGCTGAGTTTTTAAGAATAATATCAGAGGAGAAAAAAGACCTGAAGATATTATTTGAGCACGATTCTAAGAAGATATCCTATGAGGAGCTTATTGAATGCTATCAGTGGGTAAAGAGTTATTTTGAATAGGAGGGTTTATATGAAAAAGTTAGTTATTTTTTATTCTTTCGAAGGAAATACAAGGCACATTGCGGAAAATATTGCTGAGGCTGTTGGCGCAGATTTGCTAGAACTAAAGCCTAAAAAGGATGTATCAAGCAGCGGCTTTATGAAATTCTTTTGGGGAGGAAGGCAAGTAGTACTAGGTAAGAAGCCAGAGCTTAATGAATTTGATAAGAATCCAGAGGATTATGATGTTATTTTTATTGGAACTCCAGTGTGGGCCTTTACGTATGCTCCAGCACTAAGAAGTTTTTTCTCAAAGATATGTATTAAGAATAAGAAGATTGCTTTGTTTTGCTGTAATGGAGGAAATAAAGGTAAGACTTTTGATGCTATGAGGGAAGAACTAAAGGATAATCATATATTAGGAGAAATAGAGTTTGTGGAACCAATAAAAGGTGAACAAGGAAAAGCTTCAATGGCTAGGCAGTGGGCTTTAGACATGATTAAAAAGTAGAACTTTTATGAAGGGTAAGATGGGTAATAAATAATGAAATTAAGTAAAGAAGCCTTTGAAAGGGCAAGAGATTATATAAAAAATAATGCTGAAAAAATTGATCTAGCATTGTTTGAATACCACTTTGAAGGTGGTTCCTGCGAGGAAGTTATAAGTGGCCTAAGGGAATATCAAAATGAAGATGGTGGCTTTGGAAAAGGCCTTGAATATGACTTTACCTTGAGTAGCTCTTCACCAATGGCAACTACTATTGCATTTCAGTATTTAAGAAAGATAAATGCTTCCTCAGATAGTGACATGGTTAAAGAGGGAATTAAGTATTTTATTGATACCTTTGATAAGGATAAAAATATGTGGCATGCTCTTTCTAAAGAGGTGAATAATTATCCTCATGCACCTTGGTGGCATTATGATGAAAACACAGGAGGATGTGCAGTTGAACATTGCTTTGCCAATCCTTCTGCAGAGATAATCGGATATTTAAATGAATATAACGATTTAGTCCCTAAGAATTTTTTAACTATGGTTACTGATATGGCAATAGAAAAGCTTCTTGAAAGACCAGATAAGTTGGAAATGCATGAGATGCTGTGCTATTTAAGAATGAGTGAAAAGTTGCCTGTAGAGAAAAAAGAGGCAGTAATAGATAAACTAAGAAAATCTGTCCGTAATAGTGTTGAGTTAAATTCAGCAAACTGGGAGGGATATGGTGCAAAGCCATCCATAATAGTAGATTCTACTGAATCACCACTAATAGACTTAATAAAAGAAGAGGTTGAATTAAGTTTAGATTATGAAATAGGAAAACAAACTTCAGAAGGCTTCTGGGAGCCCAATTGGTCATGGGGACAATATGAGGAGAGTTGGGAGCTTGCCAAGGAAAAGTGGAGAGGGAGATTAACAGTAGAAACACTTATTAAACTGAAGAGATTTGGAAGGATTGAGGAAAAAGGAATATGAATGGATGGGATTGGTTTTTCGTATTAGTCACTGGAGTACTCTTTATATCACAACTTATATATATTGTAAAATATTTTAAATTTACAAGAGATAATAATACAGTTTTAAAACTTAAAAATAAGCCATACTTAAAAATTTATTACTCAGTTGCAGGGATTCTATTTTTACTTATTGCAATAAAGAAAGTTAGTGATCCTAATAGGGATATTCAAGGTGTGGTATATAATATCTTGTGGATAATGTTATGTTTTATTCAAGTAATACAAAGTACAATTAACCATACCATCATAGTATCAAATGGAATAGCAATTAATTTAAAGATATATAAATGGTCAGAAATCATATCTTGGCAATGGAAATACGAAAAAGATTGGATGCTGCTGCTTAAAGTTAACAAAGACACTAAAAAGAAAAAAGTATTTAAAAGAAAGAGTGATGTGATAGAATTTAGGGTCTATGAAAAATATAAGACAGAAGTTGAAAAAATACTTGATCAGCATATTCAGAGGGCAAAAGTAGAAGAATAAAGTGGAATTAATTTATATAACAAAAACTGAGAGGATGCTGCAGAATGGACAATTACCCATGGATTATTCAGATTGAACCTATAATAATATATCCCCAATGTTATAAGCTGGACGAACCACAGGATTGCTATAATTGTGAGCTATACAAGAAGGAATTGTGTGCATCACCTAGGGGACTATGTGCAAGAAAATATCATGGTCACCGGAAGGGATGTCCTGGTTATGGTACAGCAGGTTGTTCGCCAAACATACCAATGTTTGATGAATACTTTGATTTATCAAAGCCTACTTATGCTATTTATAACACCTTCGATTTTAAAAGCCATGTGGAGAAAATGAGGGAAAGGCATCGTCACTGGACAGACAGGCAGTGTTCAAATATGTTGTATTGGCAGGGTACTGCTAAAAAAGGTTTAAGGGAAAAGCTTAAAATATTTAATGAATTATATCAGGAAAAAGGTTATGAAGCTACTACCAAGCCAGAAGGAATGGGAGTGAATGTTTTTGAAACCTTGAAGAATGCAGGTGTGATGCTTGAATGGCCGCCGGTGAATGTGGTGTATAAGGTGGCTATGGCTGGGGTTAAAAAGAACTGCAGGTAAGGGATTAGAATTTCTTAGATGGGGGAGGAGATTTATGAGAAAACCTTTAGGAATCATATTTGATTTAGGTGAAACTGTTTTGCACAGTGAAAAACCTAATCCGCTAAATGGTACGAAAAAGCTTTTAGAGATAGCTAATAATCCAGACAATGTTACTGCAGAGGAGATACAGGATTATGCAAATATTCTCAGTAAAGAGATGGATATTATGAAGGATGAAGTAATGTTGGAATCAACCTGCCAAAGCTTTCAAAGGCTTTTATTTGAAAGCTTTAATGTAAGTTTTAAAGAAAAGCCTGAGGACATAGAGATGATATTTGCAAGGACTACATATAAAAATATGCCAAGTAAGGGGATTTTTCATTTGCTAGACACCTTAGATAAGCATAATATTAAAAAGGGTGCATTAAGCAACTCTACATTTTCAGAGAAGGTTATTAGAGCAGAATTAGAAGAATATGACCTTCAAAATAGATTCGACTTTATTATATCTACTGCTGATTATGGTATAAGAAAACCTCATAAAATCATATTCGATTTAGCCTTGAAAAAGATGAGTCTACTACCAGAAGATGTATGGTTTATAGGAGATAAATTACAGTATGATATAAAAGGAGCAATAAATGCAGGAATTCATCCTGTTTGGTATAATATCAAGGGTGTAGGTGGCTCAAATGAATTAAAGTATTATGAAGTAAGAGATTTTGATCTTCTGGCAGAGGATATTAATAAGTTATATGCTTCAGATACTGTGGGGGCTTAGGTCAACATAAGAATCGTATAGGGGGGAAGAACAATGGACAAGAGTTATTGGGATGCATTTTTCGAAAGCAGCAATTTTTCTGTATTATGGATAATTATTATAGGAGTTCTTATTTTCTTAGTGATAAGGGAAGTATTATGTTGGTACTTTAAATTTAATCGTATGGTTGAGTTGATGGAGCAGATTAATAGTAAGTTAGATAACTTGAGTCAGCCTATAAAGGTTGCAGATATTCAATCAAGGAAACATACTAATAATAAGATGCCTGAAATAAAACCAAATTTAGAAGTTGCCGCGGATAAAGAAGTTATAAAACCAAAGGAGGATAAACGGAAAATAAGCGATATACTTACAAAGGAATATCATTTATCGGATTTGTTCTCTAAGGAAGATGAAAAACACAATTTAGAAAGATAAAGCTTACATAAGATAACTTGGTAGAAAGGAAGCTAGTATTTATGATAAATATTGAAATCTCAAATATGTTAAAAGAAAAATGTCCAGAAACAGTATTAGCATGTATTGAAGCCAAGGTTAGTATTACAGAGTTGAATGAAGGCTTATGGGATGAAATAACATCTGAGTGCAATAAAATCGGAAATGAATTTGAGCTAAAAGATGTGCTGGAGATTGAAAATATTAAAGCCTCAAGAAATGCATATAAAAAACTAGGTAAAGATCCAAGCAGATACAGGCTTTCCTCAGAATCTTTATACAGGAGAGTAGTAAAGGAAAGAGGGCTATATAAGGTTAATAATATAGTTGATATAAATAACTTAGTATCCTTAGTGACTTGCAATTCTGTAGGAACTTATGATTTAGATAAAATAGGTTCTAGTATATGTTTTACTGTAGGAACTGAGGGAGAAGCTTATGAAGGAATCGGCAGGGGAATGATTAATTTAGAGAGTCTGCCTGTTTTTCAGGATGAAGAAGGCAAGTTTGGAAGTACAACGTCCGATTCGCTAAGAGCAATGATTACAAAGGACACAAGACGTATTTTAATGAATATAATTTCCTTTAATGGTGACAAGGAATTAAATCAATATATAGATTTTGCAAAGGAATTATTAGAAAAATATGCAGAGGCTGAGGATATAAAAAGTAAAATTATTAAGTAATATAAAAAATAGCAGCGTCCTAAATAAGGATGCTGCTATTTTTATATGGGCAATATTTATCATCTCTATACTTATATTATATCATATACTAAAAATAATAAACAGTCTTATAATTTATGGAAAATGGTGATAAAATTTACAAGTCGGTTCCGCTAGAAAAAGTATAAGGGGGGATTTTTCATGACTATTAATGAAAAAGAAATTATGCTTGAAGGTGAAAGACTTGAGAAGGTGCTTAAAGAAATAGGAAAGCAATTAGAAGAAAAGCAAAATATCAAGCAGCGATATTTAGGAGACAATATTGAAGAACAAAGAAAGAATTGGGAGGAAGTTGGAGTAGTTTCAGGTGAAATAGGTATGGATAACGTGGTGACCTTTATGAGTTATATAAATGAAATGAAAAGACTTAAAAGGAAACATGAATTATCCAGGTTACAAGTGATAAAGCTTGAAAAAATG
>Ga0316601_100001252_pt1 | contig 12195 bp, 11 predicted proteins | sample OWC_soil_day5_no_FD_207663 | JGI IMG/M metagenome (GOLD analysis project Ga0316601, IMG submission 207663) | Wetland soil microbial communities from Old Woman Creek delta, Ohio, United States - OWC_soil_day5_noCT | ecosystem: Environmental > Terrestrial > Soil > Wetlands | place: USA: Ohio...
GCCGATGAAGGTGCGAACCGACGCGCCGCCCGGCTCGGATTGCAGCGGGCCCTTCTCGTCGGGACCGAGGATGCGCGCAGCGCGGTGGACTCGATCGACCACCATGCTGCCGATCCCGACCAGATCGAGATCGCGCGGCTCGCTGGACGTCGCAGCTCGGCTCTGCCTCGCTACGCGGGAAGGAGCCGGCGTCTGCGGACTCACAACGTCCTCAGTCCGCCTTCGCGCTCGACCTCGATCGGCTCGACGCCCGGCGCGATGCTCACCCACGGCGGACGGATCCGGCGTGCAGCCAGCTCGCGCACGTGGTCGAAGACTTTGTCGAAGCTATCCGCGTCCGGCCGCGTGAGGAAGGGAGTGCCGTTCGCCACGAGGTCGCTCGAGATCACGCCGAGGCGGCGCAACGCGCGCTTGAGACACGCGATGCTGCGGCGACCGCCCGTCGCGCGCGTGCCTTCGCGGAACGTCTCGAGCACCTCGCGGACCTGTTCCATGCGCTCGACGTCGCCCGCCCGGCAGACCTGCCAGGCGCGCGCCCATTCGCGCGGCAACACGTTGGCGGGTCCCGCCACCACGCCGGCCGGCAGCGTGTCCGAGAGGCGCCAGCGATTCCAGTGTTCGGCCACCGTGCCGAGCATCCCGGTGCGCGGGCGGAACAGATCGAAGATCAGCATCGCGTCGCCGACGTAGATCGCGAACTCGCCGCGCTCATTGAAACTCGCCGCGGCCTTCGTGTAGTTGCCGAGCACCTTGCGCGGCGCCGACACCTTGATGCCGCGCACGAAGTCGAGGCGCGAGAGCGCCTTCACCTGGCGCGTGCGGATGTGCGGGACGTTCGGATCGACGGCGATGTCGGCGTTGTCGTACAGATAGACGGGGATGCGCCGCGGCTGCGCGTCGAGCACATCGGCGATCTCGCGCGCGACGAAGCGCACCGGGTCGTCGATGCCCTGGATCGAGAGCGGCGCCAGCACCGCGGCGGCGGCGCCGGCTGCCACCGCCACCTCGAGGTTCTCGAGCGTCTCTTCGGGACTCGGCGCCGTGATGCCCGCCCAGAGTTCGACGTCGCGCTCGGCACGGCCGGTCAGGAGCTGCGCGTTGGCTTTGGCGACCTCCTCCGCGCAGACCTGGATCACGCGCTGGCGCACCCGGTTGTGGAGGCGATCCCATTCGCCGGTGGTCCCCGCGGCAAACACGACGTCGGCGCCGTAACCGTCCTGGATCACGTAGCGGACCAGCGCGCGTTGATCGGCCTCGATCAGCGCGCCCGCCTCGTCCACCACGGTGATGACGGGCACGGAAAGCCCCTTGCGCGGGCGTGTGTCTTCTACAGAGTGCAGTGTTCGGCCCCCCTTCGCTTTGCCCCCCACGGGCGGTCTCAAGATGGCGCAAGGCGGCGGCGCGGTCATGGGGCGGGCCTCACGGACCTCACGTCGATGCGCCAACTCGGTCCGGTGGCGGCGCGCACGTCGATCCAGGCTGGGAAGCGGATGTCCTCGCCCTTCTTGGGGGTGCCGAATCGGTACTGCGTGCCCGAGCCATCGTCGATGCGGACGGGCTGCTGCGATTCCTGGTCCACCCACAAGGAGACGCGCGTGTTGGCGTCGAACGCACCCATGTCGCGACCCCCGAGCACCCAGCAATCGTGCGCGCCCTCCATGCCCAGATCGACGAGCTTCGGGTCGCCGCCGAGCGTTCGCAGTGCGTCGGCGACGGCCTGCGCGCTGCCGGCCTGGAGCAGCACCAGGGGTGGGATCAGTCGCAGCGGCTTTTCGACGCGCGTCCCGGCGCGCGTCGCCTGATAATCGATCGGCGTGCGCTCGTGCATCTCGACGGTGCCGTCCGCAAACGTGACGCCGAGTCGCGCGCGCCCGTTCGGCTCGAGGCGCGCGGTGCCCGTCGCGACGACGGCGCCGTCTGCGCCGACCAGCGCGATGTCGATCGCCAGCGCTCGGGTGCGCGACGCGGCGCCGTTGCTCTGCGCGACGAGGCTCCAGGCGCTCTCGGGCTCGGGGATCCACGCGCTCGCCCGCCCGGCTTGCGATACTGCGAGGGCGACCGTCAGCAACACGACTCGGCAGCCGCGTCGGCGAGAGGCGGCGCTCATGAACTTCGCTTGCCCTCGCTTCGCTGCGCGAGCTTGCTGCGCCCCGCGTAGCGCGCGCGCGGCCCCAGCTCGGACTCGATGCGCAGCAGCTGGTTGTACTTGCAGATGCGGTCGGTGCGCGACGCCGAGCCGGTCTTGATCTGGCCCGCGCCGGTCGCAACCGCGAGGTCGGCGATCGTGGTGTCTTCGGTTTCCCCCGAGCGGTGCGATACGATCGACGCGTAGCCTGCTTCGCGCGCGACCCGCATCGCTTCGAGCGTCTCGCTGAGCGTCCCGATCTGGTTCACCTTGATCAGGATCGCATTGCCGACCTTCCGCTCGATGCCCTTGCGCAAGATGGCGGGGTTGGTGACGAAGAGGTCGTCGCCGACGATCTGGCAGCGATCGCCCAGTTTTTTTGTGAGCTTGGCCCAGCCGTCCCAGTCGCTTTCGCCGAGGCCGTCCTCGATCGAGACGATCGGGTAGCGCGCGCACCACTGCGCCCAGAACTCGATCATCTCGTCGCTGCTCCTGGTGGCGTTTTCGCCCGCGAGCACGTAGCGCCCGTCCTTGTGGAACTCGGACGCGGCCGGATCGAGCGCGATCGCGACGTCGTCGCCGGGCCGATAGCCGGCCTTCTCGATCGCCGTCAGCACCAGCTCGATCGCTTCGTGGTTGCTCGACAGGTTGGGCGCGAAGCCACCCTCGTCACCGACCGCCGTCGAGTAGCCCTTCGCCTTCAGCACGCCCGCGAGCGCGTGGAAGCACTCGGCGCCCCAGCGCAGCGCTTCCGCGAAGCTCGGCGCGCCGACCGGGAAGATCATGAACTCCTGCAAGTCGACGTTGTTGTCGGCGTGCGCGCCGCCGTTGACGACGTTCATCATCGGCGCGGGCAGCAGCGTCGCGTCCTCCCCGCCGAGGAAGCGATACAACGGAACCCCGGCCGCGAGCGCCGCGGCGCGGGCCGCGGCGAGCGACACACCGAGGATGGCGTTGGCGCCGAGCCGCGACTTGGTCTCGGTGCCGTCGAGCGCGATCAACGCGCCGTCGAGGCCGCCCTGCTCCTCGAGCCCACCGAGCAACATCCCCACCACCTGGCGCGCGATCTCGCCGTTGACGTGCTCGACCGCGCGGCGCACGCCCTTGCCGCGGTAGCGACTCGGATCGCCGTCGCGCAGCTCGAGCGCCTCGCGAGAGCCGGTCGACGCGCCGGACGGAACCGCGGCGCGGCCTACGACTCCGCTCGAGGCCGTGACTTCGACCTCGACGGTGGGATTGCCGCGCGAGTCGAGAATCTCGCGGCCGAGTACGCGTTGGATCGTCAGTTTCGCCATGGCGTTTCGCTCCGCTGTCTGGGCGGCATGAGTCCGGGGTCGGCAAGCTAGGGCGCGAGCGCCCGCGGCACCACCACCGGAACGCCGTCGGTCGCGAAGCCGAGTTCGACCTCGATGCCGAATGCGGCGCGGAGCAGATCGGGCGTCAGCACCTCGCGCGGCGGGCCGCTCGCGAGGATGCGGCCGTCGCCGAGTAGCACCAGGCGGTCGCAGAAACGCGCCGCGACACCGAGATCGTGCGAGACGACGAGCGCGCTGGCACCGGCCGCCGCCAGCTCGCGCACCACCGTCAGCACCTCGAGGCGATGGCGCAGATCGAGGAACGCGGTGGGCTCGTCGAGCAGTAGCAGGCGTGGCTGCTGCGCGAGCGCGCGGGCGACGATCGCGAGTTGGCGCTCGCCGCCCGACAGCGTCAGCACGGAGCGATCGGCGAGCGCGCCGATGCCCATGCGCTCCATCGCGGCGCGCGCCACATCGAGATCGTGCGCGCCCTCGAAGCCGAGCCAGCCGAGATGCGGCGTGCGTCCCATCAGCACGACTTCAGCAACCGAGAACGGGAACGGCACCTGCGTGTCCTGCGGCACCAGCGCGACGCTGCGGGCGCGCTCGCGGCGCGAGGTCGAAGCGAGCGCGCGGCCTTCGAGCAGCACACGACCGGCGTCCGGCGCGAGCGCCCCGCACGCGACGCGCAAAAGCGTCGTCTTGCCGGCGCCGTTGCGACCGAGCAGGCCCACCACTTCGCCCGGCGCTACGGAAAGGTTGACGCCGGCCAGCACTGCGCGCGAACCCAACCGGACGGCGACACCAGAGAGCTCCAATCGCGGCTGCTCTGCGCTCAAGCGATCAGCCCGCGGCGCTGTTGCCGCCGCATCAGCGCCAGGAAGAGCGGTCCGCCCGCGAGCGCGGTGATCGCGCCCACCGGCAATTCGCGGCCGGGCAGCACGCTGCGCGCGGCGGCATCGCAGACGACGAGGAACGCCGCCCCGGCGAGTGCGGACGCCGGCACCAGCAAGCGGTGATCCGGACCGAGCACGAGACGCAGCGCATGGGGAACGATCAGCCCGACGAAGCCGATCAGTCCCGACACCGACACCGCGGCGCCGACCATCAGCGCGGTCGCGAAGAGCAGCACGCGCTTCGCGATCTCGACGGAAATCCCGAGCTGCTCGGCGGCTTCGTCGCCGAGCGAGAGAAGATTGAGCGTGCGCGAGAGCGGCAGCGCGCAGGCGAGACCGAGCGCGAAGAGCGCGGCGAGCGGGAGCAGCAGCTCGCTGCGCGCCGATGCCAGGTTGCCGATCAGCCAGAGGAAGATGCTGGTGCCCTCGGCCATGCCGCCGAGCGACGCGAGGAACACGATCGCCGCCGACGCGAAGGCGTTGAAGACGACACCGGTGAGCAGCAGCGTCGTCGCCGCGAGCCGGCCGCGCACGCCCGCGGCGCCAAAGAGCAGCGCGGTCGTCGCGAGCGCGCCGCCGAACGCGGCGACCGGCACCGCGCCCGCGCCGAGTCCGAGCGCGTGCCCGAGACTCAATACGGCGACGCCCCCGAGCGCCGCGCCGCCCGAGATGCCCAAGACGAACGGATCGGCGAGCGGATTGCGCAGCAGCGCCTGGAACACGACGCCCGCGACCGAGAGAGACGCGCCCACCAGCGCGCCGGCGGCGACGCGCGGCAGCCGGATGCGCCGCACGATGTCGGCCGCGGGGCCGGTCGACCCTGCATCGAAGAGCACGCCGAGCGCCTCGCGCAGCGACACGGAACTCGGTCCCCACGCGAGGCCGATCGCGATCGCCGTGAGCAGCACCAGCCCGAGCGCGGCCAGCACCGCGACCAGGCGCGCGGGCCGCAGCACCTTCACGGCGCGACCAGGGCGTCGAGCGCGAGCGCATTGCCGTGCAGCGCGCGCGCGAGTGTGACGAGCGCCTGGTCCAGATCGGGGCCGGGCAGCGTCACGTCCCCCGCATCGACCGCGACGACGCGTCCCTGCGCGACCGCGGGAAGCGACGGCCACTGCGCCCAGTAGCGCGCCGCCGGCGCCGGATCGGAATCGCTGTCGAGGATCACCTCGGGGCCCGCCCCGACGAGCCACTCGACCGACGTGCGCGGCCAGGTCTCGCCGAGTTCCGCGCCGAGGTTGCGCGCCCCCGCCATCGCGAGCATTTCGTCGAGGAACGAACCGCGTCCCGCCACGAAGAGCGGCTCGCGCTGCAACACCAGCACCGCGCGCAGCTTCGCGCGACCCGCAACGGCGCGCTGCACGACATCCTGCGCGCGGCGGATTGCGTCGATGCGCGCCGTCGCCTCGGCCTCGTGACCCACGAGCCGCCCCAGCTCGCGAATCGTATCGAGCACCTGCTCGAAGCGGACTGGATCGAATTCCCGAACGGATAGGCTCAACGAGCTCAGGCGCGTGCGGAACTCGCGCTGCTCGAGGCTCGGAACCAGCACCACGAGATCGGGCTGGAGCGCGACGACCGACTCGAGACTCGGCGAGTAGAGCCCACCGACGCGCGGCAGCGACGCTGCCGCCGGCTCGGCACGGGCCGAGAACTCGTCCACGCCCACCAGCGCGCCCGTTGCGCCGATCGCGACGAGGATGCGCGTGAGCGACGGGTTCATCGAGACGATGCGCCGCGCGGGCGCCGCGGCGACGGCGTCGGAAGCCGTCGCGAGCGCGGTCGCGAAGAGCAATGAGAGGGCGACGGCGCACAGCAGGCGCATGGCGCGCCAAGGTAGCGGGCGCACCCCGAGGCCGACGCGCGCGCGGGCCGAGACGCGTTCGCAGGCTGGGCAGGCTCGGGACTGGGAGCCGCTCGCGCGACTCCCAGTCCCTGGTTTGCGCGATCGCGCTACGGCTTCGCGGCGCCGCCGCTCGCCGCGTCGTTCGACACGCGCAGCTGCGGCCGCAGCTTCTCGAGCTGCGCGGGACCGATCCCGCGCACGTCGACCAACTCGTCGACGCTCTTGAAGCCGCCGCGCGCCTTGCGCGCCTCGACGATCGCCTCGGCCTTCTTGGCGCCGATGCCCGGCAGCGCTTCGAGCTCGTCCGGGGTGGCGGTGTTGAGATTCACCACCGCGGGTCGCTCGTCCGCGTTCGGCGCGGCGCCGGCGAGCGGCGCCGCCACGGCGAGGGTTGCCAGAACGGCCAGCGCGAGCACGCGCCAGCCGAAGCCGGTCCGTCCGGCAGTCTCATTGGTCATCGGAGTCTCCCACGGGACCGTGGGGTGAATCGCGTTCGATCAGCGGTCGCGCGCGGCAGCGAAATCCGCGGCGACCAGCAAGGCCTGCTTCGCTGCGCCGTCGGGGAACGGCGCGATCGCCGCGCGCGCGCGGGCGACGTGTTCTTCGGCGCGGCGCACGGCATCGACGACGGAGCGCGTGCGCGCCACCACCTCGAGCGCCGGCGCGAGATCGGCGTCGCTCGGCGCGTGCGGCTCGTCGAGGTCGCGGCGCGCGGCGCTCTTCAGCACGCGCTCGATTCCTTCGCGTTCGTCTGCGTTGCAGCGCTTCAACGCGAGCAGCAGCGGGAGTGTCACCTTGCCCTCGCGCAGGTCCGTGTAGCGCTCCTTGCCGAGCACCTCGGCGCTGGCTTCGTAGTCGAGCGCGTCGTCGCGGATCTGGAAGGCGAGGCCCAGCTCGCGACCGTACTCGGCGAGGCGCCGCCGTTCCGCGCGCGTCACGCCGCCGAGGATCGCGCCGGCTTCGCTCGCGGCGCCCAGCAGCGCGGCGCTCTTGCGCTCGATCACCGCGTAGTAGTGCTGCTCCGTCACGCTCGGGTCGAAACTGCGCTGGAGCTGCAGGATCTCGCCTTCCGCCATCAAGCGGATCGTGTTCGAGAACACCCAGAGCACGTCGAGATCGCCGTCTTCGACGATCATCGTCGAGGCGCGTGCGTAGAAGAAGTCGCCCGCGAGCACTGCACGGCGATTGCCCCAGAGCGCCATCGCGGAGGCGCGGCCGCGGCGCAGCGGCGAGACGTCGACGACGTCGTCGTGGAGCAGCGTGGCGGTGTGCAGCAGCTCGACCGCGGCGGCGACCTGCACGCGTCTCGTCCCCGTGTAGCCGCAGAGTTCGGAGGCGAGCAGCAGGATCGCCGGTCGCACGCGCTTGCCGCCCGACGAGAGCACGTGATCGCCGACGGCGGCGATCACTTCCGCCTCCGTCGTGAGTTGCTCGCGCATCGCCCGCTCGACCAGTTCGAGCGGCTCGGCCACGTGATCGAGTGCGTCAGCAAAGACGGAGGAGGCGTCCGACATCGCGTCGCAGGCTAGCCACGCGGGCTGGGAGCGTCAAACCGGAGAACGCCCGGAAACGCCCGGATTGGGGCCGGAATCCGGCGTTTCAGCGCGGTGATTCCGCGCCGCCGGAATCCTGCAACCAGGCGACCGCATCGGCCACGCCGTCCACCGGCACGAGCTGCGCACCGCTCGTCCTTGCCATTGCGTCGAGCCTGCTGGACTTCGCGGGCCCGCGGCTCGCTGCGCGCTCGCTCTGCTCGCTTGCGGGTACGAGGATGCGTTTGAAGCCGAGACGTGCGGCCTCGCGTACTCGCGACTCGAGGCGCGCGACGCGCCGCACTTCGCCACCGAGCCCGATCTCGCCGATCGCGGCGGCGTCGGGCGGCAGCGGCAGATCGAGCCGGCTCGACGCGATCGCGAGCGCGACGCCGAGATCCGCGGCGGGGTCGACGATGCGCACGCCGCCGGTCGCGTTCAGGTACACGTCGCAATTGAGCGCATCGACACCGCCACGGCGCGCGAGCACGGCGAGCAACAGCGCGAGGCGCCCTTCGTCGAAGCCGATCGCGGTGCGACGCGCGGTGCCGTAGCTGGCAGGCGCCACCAGCGACTGGACTTCGAGCAGGATCGGCCGGGTACCTTCGAGCAGCGGCACCACGCACGAACCGATCGCGCCGGCGCGGCGCTCGGCGAGAAACAACTCGCTCGGATTGCCGACCCCTTCGAGGCCCGACTCGCCCATCGAGAAGACGCCCACTTCGAGCGTCGAGCCGAAACGGTTCTTGATCGCGCGCAGCACGCGATACGAGTGACCGCGATCGCCTTCGAACATCAACACCACGTCGACCAGGTGCTCGAGCACGCGCGGGCCCGCGAGCGCGCCGTCCTTGGTGACGTGTCCGATCAACACCACGGTGGCGCCCGTCGCCTTCGCTGCGGCTGCGAGCAGCGCCGCACATTCGCGCACCTGCCCGACGGATCCCGCCGCCGACTCGACGCGCTCGGTCTGCAGCGTCTGGATCGAGTCGACGAGCACCAGCGCGGGTGATGTCGCGCGCCACGGCTCGGCGATCGCCTCGGCGCGCGTCTCGGCGAGCAGCACCACCTCTTCTGGCAGCGTCGGCAATCGCTCCGCGCGCAGGCGGATCTGCTCGACGCTCTCCTCGCCGCTCACGTAGAGCACCGTCGCGCCGCGTGCTTGCACACTCGCGGCGAGTTGCAGGCCGAGGGTGGATTTGCCGATGCCGGGCTCGCCGCCGAGAAGGATGACCGAGCCCGGCACGAGGCCGCCGCCGAGCACGCGATCGAGTTCGGCGATGCCGGTATGCAGGCGCGGGGTGCCGCCGCTCGCGACGTCGCGCAATGCGATCGGCTTGGTCGACGGCGCGAGGCCGGGCGACGACGCGAGGAATTCGGCGCCGCGCGGCGCGGGCGCATCGGACTGCTCGACCAGCGTCGACCAGCCGCCGCAGCTCGGGCAGCGGCCGAGCCAGCGCGCGTGGTGGGCGCCGCATTCGGTGCAGGAATACGAGGAGCGCGCCTTCGCCACGATCGCGCAGTCTAACCGCAGAGCCCGTCAACTCGACATGTCCACGTTGGTTGACAGCCCCTTCGGACTCGCGGACCTTGCCGCGACCCGGAGGTGCCCCGTGTTCGACCGCTACGCCCGTCTCGCCGAGCGCTCCCTGCGCGACGAGCCCCCGACGCGCGACGAAGCGCTCTGGATCCTCGACGCCCCGGACGTCGCGCTGCTGCCGCTGCTGCACGCGGCGTCGCTTCCGCGCGAGCGCCATTTCGGTCGCCGCGTGCAGGTGCAGATCCTCAACAACGTGCAGAACGGTCTGTGCCCGGAAGATTGCAGTTACTGCGCGCAGTCGAAGGATTCGTCGGCGCCGATCCGGAAGTATCCGCTGAAGGAGCGGGCCGAGATCCTCGCCGAGGCCGAGCGCGCCGCGCGCGCCGGCGTGACGCGCTACTGCATGGTGCTCTCGGGTCGCGGCCCGACGACCGCGCGCACCCACGAGATCGCCGAGCTGGTGCGCGAGGTCAAGGCGCGCTTCCCGATCCAGGTCTGCGTATCCTGCGGTCTCGTCGACGACGAGAAGGCGCGCATCCTAGCCGCGGCCGGCCTCGACCGCCTCAACCACAACCTCAACACCAGCGAGCGCCACTACCCCGAGATCTGCTCGACGCACTCGTACCAGGACCGCGTGAACACGCTGCTCGCGGCCAAGAAGAACGGCATCGAGCCGTGCGCTGGCTTCATCCTCGGCATGGGTGAGACCAGCGCGGACGTGGTCGACATCGCGTTCGCGCTGCGCGAGCTGGAAGTGCCGTCGATCCCGGTGAACTTCCTGGTGCCGATCGACGGCAACCCGGTGACCGACGATGGATCGCTGTCGCCCGAGCGCTGTCTGCGCGCGCTCGCGCTGATGCGCCTGGTGAATCCGCGGGCGGAGATCCGCGCGGCGGGCGGTCGCGAAGGACACCTGCGATCGCTCGGCGCACTGGTGCTGTGGCCGGCGAACTCGCTCTTCGTCGAGGGGTATCTCACGACGCGTGGCGACGCGGTGAAGGACACCTATCGCATGATCACCGACGCCGGCTTCGAGGTGGACGGCAACCCGCTCTATCTCGAACACGACGAGGGGGCCGTGCACTTCGAGATTCCCGGTGGCGGCGCCGAGGTACTGCGCCCGGAGATCGCTGCCCGCAAGCGCGGACCTGCGGCCCGCGTGCGCAGCGAGCCGCAGCCGAGCGAAGCGCAGCAGGACGGCTCCGCACCGGCAGAATGAGCGTCGAGGACGTCGCCCGCGAAAAGCTCGGCGCGATCCGCGCGCGCGGGACGTATCGCAGGATGCGCGTCCTCGACGGTGCGCAGGCGCCGCGCATGCGGGTCGACGGGCGCGACGTGCTGCTCTTCGCGGGCAGCAACTCCCTCGATCTCGCGCGACACCCCGAAGTGGTCGAGGCGGCGGCGCGCGCGGCGCGCGACTACGGCTGCGCGGCCGGCGGCTCGCGCCTGATCAGCGGCAACCTCGCGCTGCACGAGCGACTCGAAGAAGAGCTGGCCGCGTTCTTCGGCACGCCCGCCGCGCTCGCGTTCTCGACCGGCTACATGGCGAACGCCGGGGTAATCCCGGCGCTGGTCGGGCCCGAAGACGCGGTCGTCTCGGACGCGCTCGTGCACGCCTCGTTGATCGACGGCTGCCGGCTCGCGCGCGCCGCGGTGCACGTCTTCGAGCACGGAGACGCGGACTCGCTCGACGCGGTGCTGCGCGCCGCAACGGCGGCGCATCGGCGCGTGCTCGTGGTGCTCGACGGCGTCTACAGCATGGACGGCGACCTCGCGCCGCTGCGCGAGCTGGTGCCGGTGGCGCGCCGGCACGACGCGATGGTGTTGCTCGACGACGCGCACGGAATCGGCGCGCTCGGTGCACGGGGTCGCGGCAGCGCCGAGCTGCTCGGTGTCGCCGATGGCATCGACGTCCTCGTCGGCACGCTCGGCAAGGCGCTCGGCTCGTTCGGGGCGTTCGTCGCGGGTGGCGTCGCGCTGCGCGAGCTGCTCGTCAACACCGCCCGCCCGTTCATCTTCTCGTGCGCGCTCGCGCCGCCGCAGGTCGAAGCGGCGCGCGCGGCGCTGCGACTCGTCGCGCGCGAGCCGTGGCGGCGCGAGAGCCTGCAGGCGAACGCCACGCGCCTGCGTGAACGGCTCGCGCAGGCGGGCATCTCGACCGCGCCGAGCACCACGCATATCGTGCCGGTCCGGATCGGTGACAATGCGATGACGATGGCGACCTGCGAGCGACTCCTCGAGCGCGGCTTCTACGCACAGGGCATTCGCTGGCCGTCGGTCCCGGAAGGCACCGCCCGCCTGCGCGTGACGCCGATGGCAACCCACACGGACTCTGAGATCGACGCCTTCGCCGATGCGCTCTGCGACGAAATGGCCAGCCAGACCGTTCTCGCCGAAGGAATCTCCACTCGTGCCCGCTAGAAGATCGCGAGGCCTCTTCATCACCGGCACCGACACGGGCGTCGGCAAGACGGTCGTGGCCGGCGCGATCGCCGCGGCGCTGCGCCGCCGCCACCGTGACGTGGGCGTCATGAAGCCAATCGAGACGGGCGTGGGAACCCAGGGTCCCCTCGACGCCATCTCGCTCTGCGAAGCAGCGGGCGCGACCGATTCGCTCGACCTCGTCTGCCCGCAGCGCTTTGCCCTTCCGGCGGCGCCGAGCGTCGCAGCCGCGCACGAGGGGCGTACGGTCGATCTCGAAGTGATCCGCGCCGCCCATGCGGAACTCGCCCGGCGCCACGCGCTCCTGCTGATCGAGGGAGCCGGCGGAATCCTGGTGCCGATCCGCGCCGGCTACTCGATGGCCGATCTCGCGGCGGAGTTCGACGCGCCGCTGGTCGTCGTGACGCGCGCGTCATTGGGCACCATCAACCACACCCTGCTGACGCTCGAGGCAATCGAACGGCGCGGTCTCGTGCTCGCCGGGGTCGTAATCTCGCACGGGTCCCGCGTCATTTCGTC
>Ga0316601_100001254_pt1 | contig 12190 bp, 9 predicted proteins | sample OWC_soil_day5_no_FD_207663 | JGI IMG/M metagenome (GOLD analysis project Ga0316601, IMG submission 207663) | Wetland soil microbial communities from Old Woman Creek delta, Ohio, United States - OWC_soil_day5_noCT | ecosystem: Environmental > Terrestrial > Soil > Wetlands | place: USA: Ohio...
CGCTCAGGCTTTCACCCAGCGCGGCTTTCCGGGACAGGGCAATTCGCCCGTTCTTGTCAATGTCCAGGACTTTGACCAGGACCTCATCTCCCTCTCTGAGGATGTCCGTCACCTTGTTCACTCGTTCCTTGTCCAGCTGGGAGATATGGATCAGGCCGTCGGTCCCGGGCAGGATTTCGACAAATGCGCCGAAGTCCATAATCTTTCTGACCTTGCCCTTGTACAGTTTGCCCACTTCCGCTTCCTGCACAATCCGGCCGACCATGTCGATCGCCGCCTTCGCCAAGTCCCCGTCAGGCGAGGCGATCATGACACGGCCTTCGTCATCCACATCGATCTTGGAATCCGTGGCCGCGCTGATTTCCTTGATCACCTTGCCACCCGGACCGATCAGAAGTCGAACTTTCTCTGGTTTGATCTGGAGAATGGTGATAACAGGCGCATACTGGGAAACCTGAGCCCTCGGCTTGTTGATGGCGCTGTTCATCTTGTCCAGAATGTGGAGCCTAGCCTGCCTGGCCTGCTCCAGGGCGGTTTGCATGACCTCACGTGTGACCCCGTCAATCTTTATGTCCATCTGAAGTCCCGTGATACCCCCTGCAGTCCCGGTCACCTTGAAATCCATATCCCCGTAATGGTCCTCGTCGCCGATAATGTCCGTCAGGACGACCGTCTTGCTGCCGTCTGAAATCAGGCCCATGGCCACGCCCGCCACCGGCTCCTTGATCGGCACGCCGGCATCCATTAGGGACAGGGAGCCACCGCACACGCTTGCCATAGACGATGAACCGTTGGACTCCAGAATCTCGGAAACCACGCGCACCGCATACTGGAACTCTCCCTTGGGCGGAAAGACCGGCATCAACGCTCTGAGGGCCAGGGCTCCGTGGCCGATGTCCCTGCGGCTGGGACCTCCCAGCCTTTTGGCTTCCCCCACCGAATAGGGAGGGAAATTGTAGTGGAACATGAACGCCTTGAACCGGACGCCGTAAATCGTCTCCATCCTCTGCTCATCCGTCTCTGTGCCCAGGGTAGTCAGCACAAGCGCCTGAGTTTCTCCCCGGGTGAAAAGGGCCGAGCCATGAACGCGAGGGAGCACTCCGACCATGCACTCAATGGGCCTCACCTCGGAGAAGCCCCGGCCGTCAATTCGTCTTCCCTCATCCAAGATCATTCGGCGAACCAAATCTCTTTCGATCTCCGAGAGCCTATCCTTGATTTCGGACTCCTTGCCCTCATACTCCGTTGCCAGGGCTTCCAGAGTCCTGGTCACAGCAGCCTCTCTTTTTTCCTGTCTTTCTTTTTTGTCGGCAGTGACCGAGGCTTCCTGGAGAAGGGGGAGAGCCAGTTCCCTGATCTTCGCTTCAAGGGCCGCATCTTTCGGGGCAGCAGGTAGGTCCCTCTTGGGTTGCCCGGCTTCTCTCCGGATCTCCTCCTGCATGTCCAGGAGAGGCTGAAGCGCCTCATGGCCAAAAAAGACCGCATCAATCATGTCCGACTCGGAGACAAAGTTTCCGCCCCCTTCGACCATGACCACGGCGGACCGCGTACCGGCCACAATCAGCTGGATATCGCTTTCCTCTTGCTCGGAAAGCGTCGGGTTCATCAGAAATTTTCCACCGACTCTCCCTACGCGCACCGCACCCACCGGTCCCCGGAAAGGGATGTCCGAAACCTCGAGCGCCGCAGAGGCCCCTACAAGAGCGAGGACATCCGCCTCATTCTCTCGGTCTGTGGAGAGCACGGTGGCAATGATCTGGGTCTCGTAATAGTAGTTGTCCGGGAAAAGAGGCCTCAACGGCCGGTCAATGAGCCGCGCGACCAGCGTCTCCCTTTCGCTCGGCCTCCCTATGTCCCTCCGAAAATAGTTGCCTGGAATCCTCCCCCCTGCATACGACATTTCCTGATATTCGACCGTCAGAGGTAGAAAATCCACGCCTTCCCTGAGTTCCTTGGTTGCCACCGCTGTGACCAGCACCACGGTTTCACCCAGAGTAACCACGGCAGAGCCACTGGCCTGCTTGGCGATGCGGCCAGTTTCAATATGCATCATCTGCCCGTTCATTTCTCTTGATGCACTCTTGATCATGTGTGCTTCCGTCCTTTCGATAAAGTGAGACAAAAGATCCTTTGGTCCGTGCCTGCATCAGGATCGGTTTTTCTGATGAACCGGTGCTATTTTCTCAGGCCGAGTTCCTTGATAATCGACAAATATCTTTTTTCGTCCGTCCTGCGGAGATAGTTGAGCAGCCGTCTCCTTTGACCCACGAGTTTCAGTAGCCCTCTTCGTGAATGGTGGTCCTTTTTGTGGGTCTTAAAATGTTCCGTCAGCGTGTTGATGCGGTTGCTCAGAATGCCCACCTGGACTTCCGGAGAACCCGTGTCTTTTTCATGCAGCTTAAATTGGTTGATGATCTCTTTCTTTACTTCTGCTTTGAGCACCACGTTGCGTACCTCCTCTTGAATAGAATCCTAAGTTGTGACTTCTCTCCCTCCCTTAGAGGAAGACTCGGGAAACCCTGAGTTGACCCTTTGCCCCGGGCTCGAAATGCACAAGGGCCACCAGATCCGGCCCGCTCATGAGTTTCAGCTCTCCCTGAGGGAAAGGCGCCTTCTTTCCGACTTCCTCCCACCCAGGCTGATACCCTCTTCTCACTTGGAGGGCAATCCGTTCATCCACCTGCACTTCCGTGAAGTGGGGCAGCGCAAAGCGCAAGGGGATGATCCTTTTTTTCACCGTCTCTGCAGCGGTACCCATGGCTCCCGACCGCAGAGCGTCCTCGACACCATAAGGGCCAATAGCCGTTCGCCTGAGGGCTTTGAGGTGGGCCCCCACCCCCAGCTCCTTTCCCAGGTCCGCTGCGAGAACACGGACGTAGGTCCCTGAAGAGCAAACCACCCTGAAGGTGACATCGGGGAGATCCAGCGACAGGAGGCTCCATTCCTTGATCCTCACCCGCCTCTTCTCCAGCCTCACCGGGAGCCCTTTTCGCGCCAGCGAATAGGCCCGCTTCCCCTGAACCTTCAGGGCCGAGAAAGCCGGAGGCGTCTGCTCCGTCTCACCCACAAAGGCCTTGGCCCTTTCTCTGACAAGTTCCGGATCTAACTCTGGAACCGGCTTCACGGCCGTGACCCGGCCCGTCCGGTCCAGGGTATCGGTTTCAACGCCCAGGGTCAGGGTTCCCAGGTACGTTTTGTCCCCAGCCATGAGATAGCGAGAGAGTTTCGTTCCCTGGCCGACCAGCACCAGGAGCAGCCCGGTCGCAAAGGGATCGAGCGTTCCAGCGTGACCGACTTTCCCGATCTCGAGAAGCTTCTTGACTTTTCTCACCACGCTGAAGGAGGTCTCGCCTTCTTCCTTATCCACGACCAGCACGCCGTCACTGATTTCACCCACACATTCCCTCTACCAGGTTCCTGAGAACATCGTATTCCAGCTACCCTGCTAGGTCTCAGGACCGGAAGATTCTTCCGTTTTCAGCTTCTGCAAGAGCTTTTCCATGTGATCCCCTACGGCAAGGGACGGGTCGTGCTTGAACGCGATGTCCGGCACGTACTTGAGAACCATGCGAAGCCCGATTTCTCTCTTGATGAATCCCGTGGCGCTCTCCAGCCCCTTCTGCGCCTCCAGGATTTCCCGCTCATCCCCGATGAGGCTGTAGAACACCTTGGCATAGCGGAGATCCTTGCTCACAAAGATCCCTGTGACCGTCGTCTTCTTGACTCTCGGGTCTTTGACCTTTGTCATCAGCAGATCCGCAATCTCTCTGAGGATCAGGTCACCGACCCTGTTGGCTCTTCTGCCCGGCAACATCCGCGTTTCTCTCTACTTTAAGCTGTTTCTTTGACCTGCTTCCAACCAGCGGCATGGCCCTACAAGTTTATAACTTCAGTTTCCACATTGACGATTTCAGCAAGACACATGGATTCGATGAATCCCAGAATGTTGCTGAGCGACGAATCAATGTGCCGCCGGTCATTGCTTACCGTGGTGACCCCGATTTCGATCCTCTGCCAGTTGTCGTTGGAACCCACCTCCGCCACAGAGGCGTTGAACTTGTGTTTCAACCTGTCCACCACGCTCCGTACGATTTTCCGCTTGCCCTTGAGGGAATGGTTGTCCTCGATCCGCAATTCGATTTTCAAGGTGCCCACGACCATGAATCAGAGCTCCGGCCTGACTTCCTCGACCTGATACACTTCAAAGACATCCCCCGGTTTGAAGTCCTGATAATTCTCGAAGGTGATCCCGCACTCGTAGCCCGTTTGCACTTCCTTGACATCATCCTTGAAGCGCCGCAGGGAGGCAATTTTTCCGTCAAAGACCACCACTTCATCCCGCAGAAGGCGCGCTCGCGCATTCCTCTCCACCCGTCCGTCGGTCACCGTGCAGCCTGCGACAGATCCCGCCTTGGGGATGTGGAACACCTCTTTGACCGTTGCCCGTCCGATGAAGTTCTCCTTGTAAATCGGCTCAAGGAGTCCGGCCATGGCCAGCTTGATGTCCTGAAGCAAATTGTAGATGACGTCATAGTACCGGATGTCCACCTTTTCCTTTTCCGCGAGCTCCGTCACCCGGGGGTTAGCTCGGACATTGAAGCCGATGATGATCGCTTCCGAAGCCGATGCCAGCATGACGTCCGTTTCTGAAATGGCGCCTGTCGAGGAGTGGATGATCTTGAGTTTGACCTCCTCGGAGATCAGCTTGGCAAGGGAGTCCGAGATCGCCCCGATGGATCCCTGCACGTCCGCTTTCAAGACGAGGTTGAGCTCCTTGACCTCCCCCTCTTTGATCTTCTGGAAGAGATCATCCAGACTGACGATTCCCCGTTTCTCCCCCTCCCACTTCTTGGACTGGGTCAGGCGGTATTCAATCACCTCTTTGGCCGTCTTCTCATCCGGCACGGCGATGAACTCGTCCCCTGCCATGGGCACTCCCGAGATGCCATAGACCTCCACCGGCATCGAGGGGGTTGCGACGATCATGCGCTTGCCCCTGTTGTTCAGCATAGCCCGCACTTTTCCGAAGTGTTCCCCGCAGATGAAGAAGCTGCCTTGCTTGAGGGTTCCGTTCCGGATGAGGACCGTGGCCACAGGCCCTCGGGTCTTGTCGAGCTTGGCTTCAATCACCGTTCCCCTGGCCTGTTTATCCGGATTGGCCTTGAGCTCAAGCACCTCCGCCTGCAGGAGAATCAGTTCGAGAAGTTCATCCACTCCCTGGCCTGACTTGGCCGAGATGCTTCCGAAAATCGTCTGGCCTCCCCATTCCTCAGGAGCCAATCCCAGCTCCGCCAGCTCCCTGCGGACTCTGTCCACATTGGCTTCGGGTTTGTCGATCTTGTTGATCGCCACTACAATCGGGATGTTCGCGGCCCGACCATGATTGATCGCTTCTTTGGTTTGGGGCATGACCCCGTCATCGGCGGCAACCACCAGCACGATGATGTCCGTCACTTTGGCCCCTCTGGCCCTCATCGCCGTGAAAGCTTCGTGCCCGGGCGTATCCAGAAAAACAATGTCCCCGCCCTTGCGCTCCACGTAGTAAGCACCAATGTGCTGAGTGATTCCTCCGGATTCACCTGCGATGATGTTGGATTTCCGAATGTAATCGAGCAGGGATGTCTTGCCGTGGTCCACGTGACCCATGATGGTGACCACCGGAGGCCGCGCCTTCAACTCCTCCGGCTTATCCTTCACCTCCGCCAGGGTCTTTTCCAGCTCGAAACGGGCTTCCTCCAGCTCATAACCGAAGTCATCGGCGAGAAGCGAAGCCGTTTCATAGTCAATCGTCTGGTTGATGTTCGCCGCCATGCCCAGGGCCATCAACTTACGGATGAGTTCCACCGCCTTGACGCTCATGGCTTTGGCCAGGTCGGCAACCGTCACTCTTTCTGGAATCCTGATCTTTCTCTTGGCAGGTTTCGTCACCACGAGTTCCGGCTGCTTCATCCTTTTGGGGGCCTCTTTGCCCGGCGCATCCTTTTTCTTGCGTTTGATCAGGCGCCCTTCATAAAGATCCGCTCTTTCAAAGACCTCGAATTTGCGAAGGCGAATGACGCTTCGAGGAGTCTCCTCTTCACGCTCAACGCCCTTTTTATCCTTCTTCTTCTTTCCTCTTCTCTCCTTCTCCTCTTCAGGAACAGCCGCTTCGGACTCCACGGAAGCAGGCTTGAACGAGTCCCGCTCCTCCACCGGAGCGACCTCTGTCCTTTTCTTTTCCAAAACCGGCTTGAGAGGACTTTCCTCGGCTCTTCGGATGATTTTGGCGGGCTGATCCTGTTTCTTCTTTTTCGGTTTTTTCGGTTTCTCTTTGATCTTTTCTGCGTCCGCAATCCGGGCTTTGGGTATCTCCATCGCTTCTTCCGCCTTCATCGGCACCACTGTCGCACCTTGTCCCGCCGCAGCAGCGGTCTCCATTTCCACTAGACGCTCCTCCTTTGCCTCAACGACAGACTCCCCTTCCGCTTCCTTCGCAGGCTCCCGTGCAATCTGTTTCTCGAAAGCCTCCTTCTTTGCCTCACGCTGGATTCTAGCCGCAGGCGCTCGCGCCGCCGCTGCGGGCTTCTCTTCCACAGCGGGTTTCGGCGCTTCCGCCTTTTCAGAGACCCTCTCCACCTCAACTGTGACGGTCTTCTTACGACGACGAATGACCGTCGGGCGGACCCTTTTCTCCTCGATTACTTCCGAAACAACGCCAAGTGCGACTTCCCGAGCCTTTGCCACCGTCTGCTCATCTAGGGTACTCATGTAGTTCTTGACAGGGATTCCCCCTGCCTTGAGCTTATCGACAAGCTCTTTGCTATCCATGCTCAGCTCTTTGGCCAACTCGTAGACCCTGACTTTCGCCATTGATTCCCCCAAGATCCTTTAAATTCTTAACCGCGAGGACACCCTTGCCCTGCAATCATCCTTTCTCCGGCCTTTGCCCGCGACGAAGCCCGAGCACCCTCTCGAAGCGCCCGCGCTCCATGAGCGCTTCGACGCACGATGAGACTTTGCACGCATAAGCTCCCCTGCCTGCTCGACATCCGGAGTCAGCTCTGACCAGCTCTTTGTCTTGACTGAGAACAAAACGGACCATTTCCTCCTTGTTCCGCTTTGCCCCGCAGGCCACACAGGTTCTCACAGGGACATGCGCTTTACCCCGGCTCATCCGCGCTCTTTTCCTCGGCGACCTCCGCCGTCGTCTCCGACCCCTCCACGGTGGAGGCCGCTTCTGCGTCCGCCGTGGCGGCTGATTGCTCCGCCTCTTCGCCCGCCTCCGCCTTCTTTCTCACAAGCTCGGCAGCACTCTCTATGATTTTCGTCGCCTTTTCCTCGCCGATACCCGCCAACTGCATCAGGTCGGCAACCTGAGCACCGGCCACCTCATCGGCCGATCGGAACCCTCCCTGGTAGAGTGCCAGCGCCGTCTTTTCTCCCACTCCCTCCAGCTGGAGCAGAGAGTCGTAAGTCTCTTTCAGGGCTCGGTTGTAATTGGACTCACTCGTCACATCCAGATGCCATCCGGAGATCTTGGAAGCAAGGCGCACGTTCTGTCCTCTTTTCCCAATGGCTAGAGAGAGCTGGTCGTCCGGAACGACCACTTCCATGGATTTCTCGCCCTCGCTGACAATGACCCTCACAATCTCCGCAGGGGCCAGGGCATTGCAGATGAACTTGGCCGGATCCGTATCCCATGGAACAATATCTATTTTTTCGCCTCGCAGCTCTTGAACCACAGCCTGCACCCGGCTGCCCTTCATTCCCACACAGGCTCCCACGGGGTCCACGTCGCCGTCCCTCGAACTAACGGCGATTTTGGAACGACTCCCCGGTTCCCTCGCCACCTGCACCACGGAGACAATCCCCTCGGCAATTTCAGGAACTTCATTTTCAAAAAGGGCGGAGAGCAACGCGGGGTGGGTCCTGGAAAGAATGACCTGAGGTCCCTTGCTGAACTGCCTGACCTCGCAGATGTAAGCTCGGATACGATCACCCTGCTTGTAAGACTCCTTGGGAATCTGCTCTTTCACAGGGAGTTCCGCCTCGGTTCTGCCCAGGTTCACAATGATGGCACCCTTGTCGAATCGCTGTACAATGCCGTGGACAATTTCGCCTTTTCTGTCCTTGAAATCCGCATACACGTTGCTCCTCTCCGCTTCCCTGAGGCGCTGCATGATCACCTGCTTGGCGGACTGGGCGGCGATTCTTCCGAATTCATCTGTGTCCATTTTGATGCCGAGGCTGTCTCCCAGCTCGGATTCCGGATCCACTTCGTGGGCTTCTTCCAGGGAAATCTCCACGTGCTCGTTGGCGACCTTTTCCACAACGGTCTTGAACTCGAACACCTCGATCTCTCCCACTTCCTCGTTGTAAGTCACTTCCATGTCGTAATTCGGCCCCCATTTTTTCCGGGCCGCCGCTTTCACAGCCTCTTCCAGAGTCTGGATGAGAACATTCCGGTCGAGGCCCTTTTCACGGCTCACCTGGTCGATGACTCTTTTTAGCTCTGAAATCATGATGCTTTCTCTCCGACTGTTGACTTGAATTCGTAGATGAGATTCGCCTTGGCCACATCTGGCCAGGACAAAGCCACCTCCACACCGTCCACCTCGAGGTGCAGGATTCCGTCTCCGTAACGGAGAAGGACACCGCTAAAATTCCGCCGCCCCTTCAGAGGAGTGGCCATTCGCACCTTGACTCTCTTTCCAAGCGCAAGACACAGGTCTTTCTCTCTCCTGAGGGGCCTGTCGAGACCAGGCGAAGAGACCTCCAGATTGTACTCGTGCCGGACGAACTCCTTCACGTCAATGAGATCGCCCAGTTCTTCACTGATACGCGCACAGTCCCCGATGGTGACGCCTCCCTCTTTGTCGACAAAGAGCCTCAGGATCCAACGCCCGAAGCTCGAGACGTATTCAACGTTGACGAGCTCATAGCCCATCTCTTCGAGTATAGGCTCGACAAGGTTCTCAATTTGCATGACAAAGCTTTGGGTCTTCGGCTCCATATCGCCTATAAACAGGAAGCGGGCCATGAGGCCCGCTTCCTGTTTGTGAACTGGTTGGTCGCTTGTTCTGTTACTCCGCAAAACGCATCAAACAACACCAACAAAGCGTCCGCAATTCGAAGTGTATCACCCCGGCTGAGGGGGCAACCTCAAAAAGGGAATCAGGCCATGCTTGCAGGATCACCTGGAGCGGGCAACGGGTCTCGAACCCGCGACCCCAAGCTTGGGAAGCTTGTGCTCTACCAACTGAGCTATGCCCGCTCATCCGGACATTCAAGGTTTTTGAAACGTGTCCAGAGAATTCGAAAAAGATGCCTGAAGCAAAGTTGTCAATGAAGTTAACAGATCTTATTGTAAAGTCAAGCAAAATCAACTTACGGTGCACGTTAAACCGGATAGGGTACACGGCGCACGGCACACGGTTGAAAACCTTTCAATCCCGTTTCTTGGTTTTCCATGCACCATGCGCCCTGTACAGTGCACCTTCACTCTCCTTGACACGAGAGACAGGGGGACATAAGATTAACGGAATGCGTGACAGCTTGCTCCCCGCAGATTCTCCTATTGCAAAGAAGGTGAGCTCATTTGGAAGAGGCTTCGGACCAAGGTTTTCTGAGTCGGTTTAAGTCCCTATTCCGGAAAGCGAAGCCCCGTGATGAAGAAGCCGAGTTGACCGAGGAAATCTATGACCTCATGGACGAAGGCCAGGCCAAGGGTCTCATTTCCGGTGAGGTTTCCGAGATGGTCCATGCGGTCCTGGACCTCAAAGAGACCAAGGCTTACGAAATCATGGTTCCGCGAACCCAGGTGGTCTCAGCGCCTTTGACGATCTCCCTCAGCGATGGGATCAAATTGATCAGCGACTGCGGCCACACCAGAATTCCGATTTACAAAGACAGCATCGACGAGATCTCGGGGATACTCCACGCCAAAGACCTGCTCAAGATGTGCTCCAATGAGCCCGACTCCAGGATCCCTCCTGAGATCCTGAGAAAACCCCATTTCGTTTCCTTCAATCAAAAGGCCAGCGACGTTCTGAGAGAACTGAAAGAAAGAAAAACCCACCTGGCCATTGTGACCGATGAGTACGGAGGTATGGCGGGGATCATCACGATGGAAGACGTCATTGAAGAGATCGTGGGCGAAATTATGGATGAGCACGACAAGGAACGACCTCTCATGAACGTGCTCGATGAAAACACGGTCTCCGTGGACGCCCGCCTCGAGGTGGAAAAACTGACAGAGCACTTTGACATGCCTGTGCCTGAGGGGGAGTTCGAGTCCGTGGGCGGGTTGGTCATCCACCTTTTGGGCAGAATTCCTAAAGTCAATGAAACGGTGTCTTTTGAAAATCTGGAAATGACCGTCCAATCCGGGGACTCCCGAAGAATAGGGAAGATCCTCGTGACCCGAAAGGCCTCTTCCCCTCGCCCCGAGGTTGAGGCCGGCCAGCTTTGACCTCCCAACCTTCACGTGGACAGGACCCCCTTGCCATGAAGCACACAAAGGCTGAAAAACTCCTGCTTGCCCTTCTCTCAGGGTTCACGCTGACCGCATCCTTTCCCCCAAGCCCTTTCTACGTCCTGGCATGGTTCGCCTTGGTGCCCCTCCTGAAGAGTCTTGAAAACGAGACTCCCATGGCTGCGCTCAGGCTGGGATTTGCCGCAGGGCTTGCCCACTATCTGACCCTGATCTACTGGGTCATCATTGTCATGGGGCACTACGGACACCTTCCGCTTCCGGCGAGCGTGAGCATTCTGATCCTTTTTTCTCTCTACCTCGCCAGCTACCCGGCCCTCTTCGCCTGGGGCTATTCGCTCATTGGAAAGTCCTTCCTGGGCTCCCTCAAAACCGCCGGACTGTGGGTCGCCCTCGAGTACGGCCGAGCCAACCTTCTCACCGGGTTTCCCTGGTGCCTTCTCGGGCATAGCCAATATGGGAACCTGGAGGCCATCCAGATCGCGGACCTGGTTGGAGCCTACGGCACGTCTTTTGTGATCGTCCTTTCCAGCACCCTGATCTACGGCCTGCTCCTTGAGCAGAACCTCGCTCGCTGGAAGCGGGAGGCTCCTCTCGTTCTGCTCACTCTCGCCCTGGCCCTGGGCTATGGATTTTACCGGATGTCGGATTCCCGCCCTCCCCAGGGGACCCTCAAGGTCGCCATAGCCCAGGGAAACATCGACCAGTCTATTAAGTGGAACCCTGCGTATCAGGAAAAGACCATTCAGATATACAGGTCTCTGACCTCGCAGTCCCGACCTTTTGGCCCGGACCTCGTGGTGTGGCCTGAGACAGCCGTGCCCCTCTTTTTTCAGGATGGAGAGCCCCTTGCTCGAACCGTTCTGCGCGCAGCTCGGGAATCAGAGGCTCACCTGATCTTCGGCAGCCCCGCCTATGGAAGGGAAAGAGGCTCTGTGTCCTTTTTCAACCGCGCCTACCTCGCTTCCCCGAGCGCAGAAATCCTCGGGTCTTATGACAAGGCGCATCTCGTTCCCTTCGGCGAGTATGTGCCGATGAAGCGGTTTCTCCCTTTTGTTCAGCGACTCGTGGTCGCAGCGGGCGATTTTCTTCCAGGCGACAAAGTGGAGCCGTTGAAATTCCCAAAGGCGGCTGCAGGAGTCCTGATCTGCTTTGAGAGCATTTTTCCCGAACTGGCGCGGGCCATGACCGAGAACGGAGCCACTCTCCTCGTGAACCTCACGAATGACGCCTGGTACGGCATGAGCAGCGCTCCCTTTCAGCACTTCTCCATGGCGGTGTTCAGAGCCATCGAAAACCGAAGACCGTTGGTCAGGGCCGCCAACACGGGCATCAGCGCCTTTATTCTGCCGAACGGGAAGATCGTGGAGCAGAGCGGTCTTTTCACCGAAGCGCTTCTCACAAAGGAAATAGCTCTGCCTGATTCCGGATTGACTCTCTACACGCGCTACGGCGATTTCTTTGCGATCGCCTTGACAATCATCAGCGCATTTAACATTTTCCTGGCTTATTGGTATACTGGAAGACGATCGTCAAGAGCCCGTTAGGTCGAAAGGAGCATTATCATGCCTCAGGAAGTCATCGCAAAAATCGAAAGCATCAAGGACCAGCTTCACCTCTTGCGAGGTCATCTTTGACCTGGATGAACTGCAAAAGGATCTGGACCAAATCGAAAAAACCATGGCTCAGGCCGACTTCTGGCAAAAAAGCCAGGAAGAG